>Ga0074045_10001635_pt1 | contig 21413 bp, 14 predicted proteins | sample BogForMeECP23OM2_FD_94442 | JGI IMG/M metagenome (GOLD analysis project Ga0074045, IMG submission 94442) | Bog forest soil microbial communities from Calvert Island, British Columbia, Canada - Bog Forest MetaG ECP23OM2 | ecosystem: Environmental > Terrestrial > Soil > Wetlands ... | reverse complement strand
TTGACCGAATTGGCCGCCTTTTACTACCTTTCGCGCGCCATCGGCCCCGGCTTTCGTCCTGAGGGTGTCGAATATTTCCCTTTCCTCTTAGTCGGCACCGGCCTTTACACCTTCTTTGTGATGAGTGCGCAGGCGTGTCTGAATGCCGTGCAGGAAGCGCAACAGACAGGAACGCTGGAGGTATTGATGACGACCTCGACCCCGCCCGCCGAGCTTCTAGTCCTAAGCGCCATTTCTGCCTTCGCCGGAAGCCTGGTGAATCTTGTGGTGTATCTTTTTGCCGGGATTGCGGTTTTCCGCGCCGCCGTCCATGCCGATTTTCTTTCCTGCTTTGTCGTTCTGATTCTCTCTCTTGCGATTGCGCTGGCCGTTGGAATCCTCGCCGCCACATTTCAAGTTGCGGTGCAGAAGGGGTCGGCGTTGATCTGGCTGCTCGGGTCGGGGCTCTGGTTTCTAAGTGGGACCATGTTCCCGATTCAAAATCTGCCGCGTCCCCTCGAACTCCTGGCGCGTGCGGTTCCATTCACCTACGCCATCGACGCCATGCGGGGGGCGCTGATCGAAGGCCGCTCGGTGTCGACGATGGTTCCAACGCTGGCCGTGCTCGCGGCGTTCGGGCTTTTCCTGCTTCCATTGGCTCTCGGTAGCCTGTCGTTCAGCCTGCGCCGGGCGCGCCAGTGCGGAACCCTTTCGCTGTATTAGTTAGTTCAATTACTTTCTCGTATCCTCACTCCTCCCGATATTGGCACCCGGCAACCCCTGTAGTACACTGCGAATACACTTATCGTTCGATCAGAAAACGGGCCAGCATTGTGAGGCTTGACCAACTATGACGGACAACCGCACCCCGGAGGATCGGCAGAAGTTAACGAGCAAGGCCGCGAAAGAACGACGACCCTATCAAAGACCATCGTTCCGGTGTGAGCGGGTTTTTGAGACGACCGCTCTGTCATGTGGCAAGATCGTGGGCGTGCAGAGCACATGCGTTTCTCAACGCAAGACCTCGTAGTGCCAAAGTAACCGTGAATACCTCGCTCGAAACTCTTACCGCGGAGCGTTCCGCTTTAGCCGCTGATGTTTTGCGCGCCAGCGGCCGCTTGCGCCTGCAGCTTTACGGCGAGAGCATGTTGCCGATTCTTTGGCCGCGCGACGTGGTTGAGATCGAGAGTTGTTCGATTGCAGACGCACGGCCTGGAGATGTCGTGCTCGCGCTGCGGGAAGGCCGGTTCTTCCTTCACCGCTTTCTCGCCCACTGCCATCCGAGCGGATTTCTGCTGCAGGGAGATTCGATGCCGGCACCCGATCCGCAATTCCCCGACGAGGCCTTGCTCGGCCGGCTGGCAGGCCGCGGAGACCGATGCGCGGATCAAAGATCTACCGGCCAGGGATATCCTGCGAAAAGCCGCGCTCACCCACAATTCGCTGCCTCCCGCGCTGTCCTCCCATTGCGCCCGTGGTCTTGGGCCATCGGAAGGCTTCTCTGTTACTGCGGACCCGCGCGCCGGCTGGCGTTGAAACTGCACGCCATCCGGGATCGGCGCCGCCATAACGTTCAAAACGTCGAAAGCGCTTGTCACAATACGGCAATCGATCTCGGAGTCTCATGATGCCATCGACGAGCAAAGTCGCATGCGTTGAGATCGGCGGCATCCCGATTTCGCTCGCCACCACCCACGACACTTTTTACGATCTTCTAATCCGGCGTTACAAAGGATTTCTTAGCACATCGCCGGCCGAGTTCAAACTTCAGTTTGACATCGTCGAAGCCGGACCTGATTCCGATGCCGACGTCCGCGTCCGCCGGGACGGATCCGAATGGACAATCGAGCGCGGCGATTTTTGCGCGCGCTGGGATCCGCGCACCAGGACTGGCTCCGTGCGCCAGAATGCGAACCCTTATTCCCTCGATTCCGTGCTTCGCATTCTGCACAGCCTGATTCTTGCCGAGCGCGGTGGATTCCTGCTGCACGCCGCGAGTGCGATCTGCGACGGCCGTGCCTATCTGTTTTCCGGTGTTTCGGGTGCCGGGAAAACGACCTTGACGCGCCTGGCTCCGCCCGATGTCACTTTGCTCACGGACGAAGTCTCCTATGTGCTCCCCAGCGCTGCCCCGCCTGCTGGTGCACCTCCCAACGCCGCCAGCTACCAGGCTTTCGGCACTCCCTTCGCTGGCGAGTTGGCCAAAGCCGGCGAGAACACCAACGCGGCGGTCGCGGCGTTGTTCTTTCTCGAGCAAGGCCCGGAGAACTGCATCGACACAATCTCCCCCGCAGAAGCCGTTCGCCGGCTCATGCGCAATATCCTGTTTTTTGCCGAGGATCCGAAGCTGGTTGAAAAAATACTGGCCAGTGCCTGTGACTTCGTCGATCAGGTTCCAATTCGCCGCTTGACGTTTTATCCTGATTCCAAGGTGTGGAAAGAAGTTCACCATTTCGTTCAGAGTCCCCAACATAACCGGTTTGGGCATGATGGGGTCAAGGAGGGGGTGCCAGCGCATGTCTGAGACTTACATCGTTCGCAGTTCGGCGATTGCTGCCCGCCTGCTGGCCGGTGAGATGATGGTCATGAATTCGGCCGACTCAACGTTTTTCACGCTGAACGAAGTCGCCACCGCCATCTGGCAGGCCGCCGACGGACGCACGCCCCTGCGCGAAATCGTTCGCGAACAAGTTTGCGAACAGTTTGACATCGATCCCGAACAGGCTCAGGCCGATGCCGAACAATTCGTCGCTGACCTCTCCAAACACGGCATTCTGTTGGTTTCCGATAACCCGATGTCTGCGGAGTCTGCCCGGTGAGCTTGATGAGTGAGGTCGGGCAGAAGGCTTTTAACCTGGGCGTGCCGCTCGCCGTACACATGGATGTAACGTACCGCTGCAATGAGCGCTGCGTGCACTGCTACCTCGATCACGACGACCACGGCGAAATGACGACCGCCGAAATCAAAGGCGCACTCGATCAACTGGCCGAGGCCGGCGTTTTCTTCCTCACTCTCAGCGGCGGCGAACCGTTCATGCGCCGCGATTTCTTTGAGATCGTCGAACACGCGCGCCGCCAGCTCTTCAATGTCAAGGTCAAAACCAACGCCGTCATGATTGGCGCAGCCGAAGCGCAAAAGCTTCGCGCGCTTTCGATCGATTCGATCCAAATCAGCGTCTACTCGCATCGCCCCGCAGTACACGATGCCATCACCAAGCTGCCGCACTCGTTTGAGCGCACCATCAAAGCCGTCCAATTCTTGCGCGATCAAGGCCTGCGCGTCAGCATTGCCAATGTGCTGATGACTCCCAATCTCGCCGATCACTACGGTGTGCAGAAGCTCGCCGCTGAACTGGGCGTGAACTATACGCTCGATCCAACCATCACGCCCATGATGGACGGCGATACTTCAATCCTCGCGCTCCGCGTCCCGGGAGAAGAACTGGAAGAGGTTTTCCGCAATCCTGCGCTTGTGCCCAATCAGGAAGAGTTTTGCGCCCCGCCGAAGCCGCCATCGGACGAGGACCTGGAAGGCTACTCGTGCAGCGCCGGACATTCATTCTGCTACATCTCGCCCTATGGCGATGTCTTTCCGTGCGTGCAGTTCCCGCTGCCCACGGGCAATGTTCGCCGGCAAAAGTTTCTCGACATCTGGAATTTGTCGCCGCAGCTCAAAGAAGTACGGTCCATTCAGGCCAAGGACCTGACCGTCTGCTCTTCGTGCTCACACGTCAGCAGTTGCAGCCGCTGCCCAGGCTTAGCTTATATGGAAGGTAGTATGCGGGGTCCATCTACCGCAGATTGCGAGAAGTCGTTCTACCGAACGGGCGTACCAACAGCTAACATGCTGCGCCAGGGTCTATCGAAGCCGCGCACTACCGCTCCGCTGGTCCAGATTCAACCAGTGGCGGTTTCCGCTTGAAGCGCAAGCTGTGTGGACGTTGGGAAGGCTACAGCGTCTTCCCGGCAGCCACATTGTGACTAAGCTTCTCCTGGTTGATCTCCGAACCCGCCAGCTTGTCCACAATGCGGTGCAAGGCGGACCGCACTTCCTGCGTTGTGTCATGAAACTTGATAGCCGCCCCGATCCCCATATCCATGCGTACGACCTCGGTCTGGAGCGAGACTTTGATCTGCTCCTGCGAGAATGTCAGCTTTAATTTTGTCCCAGGCAGTACCATGCTGCTTGTCTCCACGTAGCAGCCGCCCATGCTCAGGTTGGTGATGATCCCAAGCGTCGCCGGTTCCTGGCCGTCGATCAGAATTTCCGTCGTGAGACGGCCGCGCACGCGCGGATAAAGACGGCGGTTGGCCCGCGTGGCCTGGCTCTGCTTCTGCAGGTACATGCGCCTGTCGGCCTCAGAAAGCAGCTTCTCCGCTTCCAGTCCATCCTCCGGATACACGGCCTTGCCCACGCTCAACGACAGAATGTCCTCGTTGCAGACTTCTTTTCCGGCCTGTTGCGCCAGATCCCGCATTTGCTCGGCTTTGCGCGCAGCCGCGTCGGCCGTAAGACCGGGCGCAATTACTACAAATTCATCGCCACCCATGCGGGCCACGTAATCGTACTCGCGGCTCGTTTCCTTTAGCGAGTGGGCAAACAGCCGCAGCACGCGGTTGCCCTCCAAGTGCCCAAAGCGGTCGTTGATCTGTTTGAAACCGTCCAGGTCGCTGACCATCACCGTCAGTGACCGGTTGTCACGCTTGCAGCGCGCCAGTTCGCGGTCCAGTTGCACAAATAATGATCGAGCATTGGGAAGGCCGGTAAGGTAATCGGTCACCGCCGAACTTTCTGCCTGTTCGTACTTGCGCGCATTCTCGATCGCTAGCCCCATCTTCGAACTCACCGCCAGCAAGATGCGCAGGTGATCGGACGTGAAGAAATCCTTCTCCGCGTGATACAGAGCAACCACGCCTACAACACCCTGCAGGCCCTCCAGCGGAACCGCCAGCGCCGAGGTCAGCGTGCTGTAGATGGAGGCGTCGTTCAGATAGCCCGGCTCGACCGCGGGGTTGCCGTTTAGGATCGGCTTCCGGTTCTGTGCAACCCATCCGGACAGTCCCTGCCCAATCGGGATTCGCAGCGACGCAAACAGCCGGAAGTTGTCACCGTTGACGTACTCCGGTACCAACTCCTCCCCGTGACACACGTAAATCGCAATCGCATCGTAGGGGATGGACCGCTTCAGCTTCACTGAAAAAACCGAAAGAGTTTCACCCAGGCTCAACGAGGCGCCCAACTCCTGTGCGAGTTCGAACAAAGTCTGCGCTTCCTGCCGAGCCGCTGCGATTGAACTCAGGAAGCTATGCTCCTGCCCCTGCCTTTTCCCCGCCTTCGCAAACCCGGCTGCCGGCTCAAGTCCCCGGGTCACTTTGGTTGCATTGTCGGCAGCGCTTTCGCCTCCCTCTGCTGAGTTCTCCTTATTCAGGGCGTTGTGTTCGTGGACCAATGCCTCGAGCTGCGAGTATTTTCGCCGCAGCACGTTGACTACTTGCGGGTCGAACGACTTCCCCGATTCCTCCATCAGGCGCGCCATCGCGCCATCCATCGGCAAGGCCCGCCGGTATTGCCGGTCCGACGCCAGCGCATCCAGAAAATCCACCGCCGACAGAATGCGCGCGCCCATCGGAATCTCAGTTCCGCGCAGTCCCATGGGATAACCGCTGCCATCGAATTTCTCGTGATGCGCCCGCACGATGGGCACCACCGGATAAGGAAAGCGAACCCTTTCCAGAATATCCGCGCCCACCACCGGATGAATTTTCATCTTCTCGAATTCTTCCGGCGTCAGCCGCCCTGGCTTCGAGACGATGTGCTCCGGAATGGCCAACTTTCCGATGTCGTGCAGCAACGCCGCAGCCTGCAAAGCCTCCATCTCTTCGGCGGACAGCTTCAGTTCTTTCCCAATCTCCCTGGCATAGACGCGCACTCTCTGCAAGTGATCGTGCGTCGTCTGATCCTTCGCTTCAATCGCAAGCGCCAGCGCTTCGATCGTCCGCAAGTGCAGGTCCGCGATCTCTTCCACGTGGCGCTTTTCATCCTCAAGCTTGCCCAGGTAAAGACGGTACGAGCGATAAATCAAGTACACCACCGGGAGCGTCAGCAGCGAGGTCTGCCAGTCCGCAAAGTCATGCAGCCATCTCATCGTGCCGGCCACGCCCGCGCCAACGAGGTAGTAGGGGAAGCTCCAGAAGTAGCATTCCGACCAGATTTTCCGTAGCGACCGGCTCTCGGTCAGTGCGATGACAGTTGCCACCGGCAGCGTGTTCGAGATGAAATAAATGCAGGTCGTCAGAAACAGTAACGTGGAAGGATTTACGGCGCCATGCTGCAACGAATAACGGTAAACGGAAAATGTGGCGGCGATGGCAAGCGCGGTCGAGCAAACATTGAAAACAATATGCAGCGGCCTGGGGCGATCGCGTCCAAGGCACTGCACCGCAATCGCCGCGCATCCGAGCGCCATGGTCTCGGAAAAACTCAGCTCCAGTACTCCCAGCAGCACGAACAGGAAGTTTACCGACATCGTTCCTGTGATGGCGGGCAGGTTGACCTTCAGCCGCGAGGCCGCCAGCGCGATCACCATATAACATATGAACTTAAGCGGAATCTGGCTTTTTCCGTGCAGCACCGAATACGTGAGCACGATCGATCCGCACGTCACCACGATCGCGATATACGCGCGTGCCGCCAACTTCATGTCCCTCCAACCTTGAGGGCCATTTTTCATGCCGATAGACTCCTGCCTGCGGGTGTTGGACACATTTATCCCACGAAAAACAGGGGAAGTATCATTGATAACAGGGGCGGGTCGGGCAGGAAAGTGTTTGGATGGTGAGAGATAAACTTACGTAATTGGGGCAGGTTACTCTCGCATTACTAACGATTAAAGGCCGCAGAAATCCAAGGATTTCTCATTCATCGGCGACTTATTCAATAGCACAAGCTCGTCTTCGGCATCCCTCACCATAGGGGTGCCACCGGTTCTTCCTTGTATACCGGCGGTGGGCCATTCTTGGCAGAGAGGCGAATCACACTCAAAGAGGGTTTGGTCTGCGGATCGTAGGTCACCGTGATACTTCCACCGCTCCCCGGCGGGCCGTCCCAGCCGTTTCGTCCATCCATGCCACTTCTTCCGCTCGATCCCGGCGGCGTTCCCATGCCTCCCGAGCCTCCTTGCCCTCCACGGCCTCCCCGTCCTCCCGAACCTCCGGGTCCTCCATCAGCACTTACCGTCAGGGATCCTCCTTGAGGATCTATCAAATAGAACTTCTGATGCCCCGCTGCTGCCACGCCCACCTGCAGCAGAGGATGGTCTCCGGCTCGAAACGCCACCCGAACCTGCACCGGCGGCGCATCCCCTCCACGGTCTCCATCCTGGCCATTCGAACCATTCGTTCCGTCGCCACCGTTTCCGCCCGGAGAGGGATTATTGGGGTCGGTGGATCCCGTGCTTCCGCTCGAACCGCTCATTCCATCGGTCCCGCTCAGCCCGCTGTTGCCCCGTCTGCCAGAAAAATTCGCGGTGTACTTTTCGTCGTACCGCACGGGGATGTCCAACTCTGCGTGCAGGTCAGGGTGGCTCGGTGCCGTGATGGTAACGTTCGGCACTTTCCCGTCGCTGATTCTGGGGTCTTTCGGAAGAGACACAACGCCCTTCTGGTTGACGGTCGCCACCGTTGCTACGACCTTGAGGTCCTTCCACATCACCTTCCCATGGCCCGCGCCCTCGGTCTCTAATATCCTGCCGTCTGGCTCGGTCACCAGCACAAGCAACGGCAATTTCTCTCCGGGCGCGATTGCGGGACCGTTAAGCAGACTGGCGGTGATCGACTTGACGGGAGTTTTGTCCAAAGATACTTTCCACCCCATCCGTACTTGCACGGATGCGCATCCGCTGAGCGCCAGCAACAAGGCCACGCCTACACAGCCCGCCCACCGTGTAATTTGTCTGTAAGTTTGCTGCTGTTTATTGAATTGAGGGCGACCTCTAAAAATACGCAAAAAGGCACGTGACGCGGAATTCTTCATGACCAGCCTCTCATCGCCTCTGCGCCCATCTCACGACCTCAGACAGGCGATGCTTCAATGAATCGAAACACGACACCAATCAGCATGTTCCGCGCCGTGCTCTATTCGCAAGTAAAGTTTTGTGACTCTTGGCCGGGTGGTTTTGCGGACGGCCTGAAAAGACAACTTGCTAACTCTGTTGCGGGACTATTGATGCCGACTTATGAATCATTACCACCCAAAAATCACCGCCCGGCTTTTTGGGCCGGGCGGTGGTTGTTTTCAGTTTGGCGAGCTGCTGAAAGCAAGCCCTTTAAAGACCTAGGACAAGAAGAATTCTTTGGAGACCGAAGCCCATTGCTGATCCGGGATCTGCTCGGCCAGGTTGTCAACCGCCACGCCGCCGTCCTGCGCCAGGGCGCCAGCCAATGCCGGCATTCTGCTCTGCAGACGGCCCGCCGACTCTTGCGTCCAGAAGCGCGCCACGGCGCCGCTGAGCAGGTTGCGGAAATTCGTCTTGGCATCGGGAGACTGAACCGTTACCAGCCAGCCTTCGCCGTAGCAGTCGCTCTGCGCCAATTTCGGATCGCGCGCCACGCTGTCATTCACGTCGGAAATGCTGCCTTCGATCGGCGAAACCACGTCCACGCTCACGCCGTTCCGGAAGAACGTTGCAATCTTCTGTCCCTGCCGGATCCACTGTCCGCGCTGCGGCAGCGCCAGGCGATCCACTTTGCCCATCAGCTTCGAAGCAAAATCGTCGAGGCCTACACGCACCAGGCTGGGGCTCTCGCTCAATGCCCAAGTGTGACCGGGGTGATAGCGGAGATTCTCAGGAACCTTGAAGCCGGCTACCAGGTCAGGAGTCGGACGGACCGGTCTTTCGGTCTTCGCCACCGCGATTGCGGGCTGGATAACAACTGCCTTGCGGCTGTGGAAGTGATCGATCAGCAGGAAAGTTGCGAATGTGAAGAGAACCAGAATGACTGTCATAACCCACCTTCGTTCGAGGGCTCTTTCTTTTTTAGGCCGCTCGCCACCATTGCTAAAGGCATTCACCGTGCCAAACTGACACGCGGTTTCGATGAATCTTTTTAGCGCCCACAAGTAAATGAAAACGCGGCAGATCGCTGATCATGGATGGAGAGAGTCCGCGGCTTTTGTTAAAAATGACAACGGCTGTTTGTTGAGAATTGCATCGCCGATTTCAGGCCCAAGTCGCCGATATCTTCTTGACATTTCAAGAATACTACGAAGAAACAACAACTTAGAACGAGATCGGCCTATGTAGCAGTTCACAACACCGCTTGCTGAGGAACACAACACGTTTCGGCAGGAAAAACCTCCAACGGCCCCCTTTCTTCTCCGGACGGTTTGAATTCGCCGCGAACCGACAACGGAAGCGCGCCATGATGGACGACGAAGACGCAACACTCCGCCGCGTCCATGCCGCTTTCCCCACCCTGTGAACTTGTCACTGCCCCGCGCCGTATAAACCCCGGAAGGCTGTCGTATCGAATACGGTCGTTTGACTTGAAAAAAAACGCGGCCTAACATCTAAGAACTCCCAGGAGCGTTCTCCCCCATGACTGGCCCCATCGCAATCGGCCAAACGATCTCCCACTACCGCGTTCTTTCCCAATTGGGCGGAGGCGGAATGGGGGTGGTTTACGAAGCCGAGGACCTCAGCCTGGGTCGCCGTGTTGCCCTCAAGTTCCTGCCTCCCGAAACAGAAAAGGATCCTGCCTCTCTTGAGCGCTTCCAGCGCGAAGCGCGGGCCGCATCCGCCTTGAACCACCCAGGCATCTGCACCATTTACGAGGTCGGCGAAGACAACGGTCGTCATTTCATCGCCATGGAACTGCTCGAGGGCGAGACGCTGAAGAGCCACATCCACGGCAAACCGCTCGAACTAGCGCAGGTAATCGACTTTGGCATTCAGATCGCCGACGCGCTTGACGCCGCCCATGCCAAGGGCATCATCCACCGCGATATCAAGCCGGCAAATATCTTCGTGACCAATCGCAACCAGGCGAAGATTCTCGATTTCGGATTAGCCAAACGCACCGCCCATCCCTCGTCGTCCTCGGCCGTAACGATCGGGTCGCAGGCCACGGTCGATGATCCTTTCCTCACCAGCCCCGGCTCAACCGTGGGAACGGTCGCCTACATGTCTCCCGAGCAAGCGCGCGGCAAAGATCTCGATGCCCGCACTGATCTGTTCTCCTTCGGCGCGGTGCTCTATGAAATGGCCACTGGTGCTCTCCCTTTTCGCGGCGACACCTCGGCGGTCATCTTCGATGCGATCCTTAACCGCCCGCCCGTCCCGCCGCTGCGCCTCAACCCCGATCTACCGCCGCACTTCGAAGATGTCCTCAGCAAGTTGCTCGAAAAAGATCGCGACCTGCGCTATCAAAGCGCCGCCGAAGTCCGCTCCGACCTCAAGCGCCTCCGCCGCGACTCCGAGTCGGGCTCAATGCTCGCTGCGGCTTCTTCCAGCGCTTCGCTTCGCAGGCCGCCTGCACCCGAGCGACGCAAAATACCGGGTTGGCTGATTCCGGTCGTGGTTATAGCACTGGTCGCCGGCGGCATTGCGTTCGTACTCTCGCGCCGAAGCCACGCTCTCACGGAAAAAGATTCGATCCTGGTCACCGATTTCCTCAACACTACGGCCGACCAGGTCTTCGACGGCACCTTGAAGAAAGCCCTGGTCGTTGATCTTGGGCAATCTCCGTATCTCAACGTTTTTCCCGAGCAGAAAGTCCGCCAGACGTTGCAGTTCATGGGTCGCGATCCGAACGACCGCGTGACCGCCGATGTCGGCCGCGAAATCTGCCTGCGCGACGGCATCAAGGCCATGCTCAACGGCAGCATCGACAGCGTCGGAGGCCAGTATGTCGTCACGCTCGAAGCCACCAATTCTGCTTCCGGTGACTCCCTCGGGCGCCAGCAGGCGCAAGCGGAACGCAAAGAAGATGTGCTGAACGCGTTGCACAGCGCTGCCACCAAGCTGCGCGGTCAACTCGGTGAATCGTTGGGCATGGTGCAGAAGTACGACATGTCTCTCTCCATGGCCACCACCTCATCGCTCGACGCGCTCAGAGCCTTGAGCTTGGGCGACACCAAGCACAACATGGGCGACGACCTAGCCGCGCTCCCGGACTATCAGCACGCGGTCGAAATCGATCCCAACTTCGCCATGGCCTATGCCCGTCTCGGCACGGTCTACAGCAATCTTGGGCAAACACAGCTTTCGGAGCAAAATCGGCAAAAGGCCTTCGAGCTTCGCGACCGTGCCAGCGAGCGCGAGAAGCTGTACATCATGTCGCACTATTATGCCGACAGCGGACAACTCGACAAAGGCATTACCGCCTACGAACTTTATTGCCAGACTTACCCCCGCGATTCCACCCCCTTCACTAATCTGGCGGATATCTATAACCGGCTGGGTCAATTCGACAAGGGCCTCGCGACCGCCAAACGCGCGCTCGAAATCGATCCCGACATGCTGAACGCCTACGGCAATGTGGCAATGGCGTATGCCGGGCTGAACCGCACCGAAGAAGCGCGGGCCACTCTCAACGCCGCTCTACAGCACAAGGGAAATACCTCCAACTACCATGTCTTCCTCGCGTCTCTCGACTGGGCCGAGGGCAAAGATGCGGACATGGAAAAGGAACTGCAGGCCGCTACGGCAACTCCTGACGGCGCCTTGACCGCTTTGGGATTCCGCGCCAGCCTGGCCGCCGCGCGCGGCCAGATACGCAAATCAAGCGAACTCTCACACCAGATGGAGGAGGCGCTTGACCGCTTACACCTCGTCGGCCGAGCCGACATCGAGGCGCAACTCTCCAGTTCCGAGGCCCTGGTCGGCAATCGCGCCGAAGCCATCCGCCTTTCCGAAGAAGCCGTGAAGTTGTCCAGAAGCCTTTCCGTGCTCGGGAGTACGGGGATAACCCTGGCCGTTCTGCGCGAAGACCAGAAGGCCTTGGCGATGGCCGATGAAATCCAGCGCACTCATCCCAATGATACTTCTGCCATCAACGTAACCGTCCCGTCGATTCGGGCAATCGCCGCCCTGCGGCCCGCAAATCCCGCCAAGGCAGATCCCGCCAAGGCCATCGACTACATGAACACGGCTGCGCTCTACGCCCCGGCCAACGATGGCGTAATTTACGGCCGAGGCTTGGCTTACGAAATGGCGGGACGCTACCCCGAAGCGGAGCAAGACCTTCAGAAAGCGCTCTCGTTTAAATCTCACCAGGGCCCTGACATCGTGTTCCCGTTAGCGCAACTCGAGCTGGGCCGCGTCTATCAGAAGCAAGGTGATATTCCGAAAGCCCGCATCGCCTATCAGAATTTCCTCGCCTCCTGGAAAGATGCCGACCCCGACCTGCCGCTGCTACGCGAGGCCAAGGCCGAATACGCGAAGTTGCAGCAGTAGGCAGAGCAGCCTTCACGCAGCGAGTTCCGGATCAAGCCGGCTCGGGCCTTCAACGCCTGACTCCGCCCTCCGCGGAAGGCCTACGCTATCCCCGGCAAGCCTCCTTAACTCGCGGACCGAAAACCAGAAGCCGAGACCCAAGACCATACTCGCGAGCAGACCCAGAAGCACGGCCAGAATGGTAACTTGCTCGTCCGCAGGCGTCGTTTGAGACTGACCTTTATCCACCTCTCCGGCACCCGCAAGAGATGCCACCGCGATCGGTTGCTGCGTCGGCGTCGTTGCCGTCGGGTCAGAGTCCGCGCCCGGCGCTGGTCCAGAGCCTGCCGTCACAGCTTCAAGGGTTGCGTAAGAATGCGCCGGATAGCTCGTGAGGTACAAATAGACGTCCTCCGCTTCCTCTTCGCTCAAGTAATAGAAGACCGGCATCCTTCCGCGCAGCAATTGCGGCGGCGTGCCCATCAGGATGGGCGCTCCCTGTGTCACCTTACGAACGAACTGCGCCGGACTCGTGCGCAGCACCAGCGTGCTCAGCGGCGGAATCTCCCCTTCGTATAACTGCAGCGGAGTAGGATTCGGTCCGCCCGCACTGTGGCAGACATGGCAAGTGGACTTCGCGATGTGCTCGCCCACGCGCACGCGTTCCTCCCGCACTGCAAGTTGCTCGCTGTCCGCGTGCGGCACGCCGGCAAGCTGGCGCAGGTAGGCGACTAAAGAATTCACCTCGGCTCCGCTCAAGTGCGGAAATGCCGGCATGTCCTGCCCGCCATGATGAAGCCGTTCGAGGAGCATCGTCCTCGATTGCTGTGCCAGCTTCGCCGCGTCGGCGCGGCTTATTGGCATGCCGGAAGCTCGCATCCGCTCCATCATCGCCAACGCTGACGTAGCCCGCACCGGGTTGATGACCGAATTGATTTCCGGAGGCGCGCCGGCGCCATCTTCTCCGTGGCATCCCCGGCAATTCATGCGGTAAAGATCCGAACCGTGCAATGTGACGGTTTTGTTCTGATCCTCAAACTGGCGCGGCGCAGCCGTGAGCTGCCGGAGGGACTCATCATCCGCGCTCAACTCCGGAGGCCCCAGTCGCCCCGTCTTGCCCATACTGGTCTCATCGAAGGAGCGCCCCAGATGCTGAAGCCAACTCTCCCCTGCCACAGCAGTCGGTCGAAGATCCGCACTTTCGCCAGTCTCCGACGACGCTCGCGGCAATGCGAGCGCAATGTTCGCCAGCATCACGAACCCCGCCAGCATGAACGCTGCGGCCCGGCTGAAGATGTTGAGAAACTTTCCGTACTCCCGCATGTCGGCACCTCGTGTATCCCCAGCATGGGTGAGGCGGCCGATCATCTTGTCATATCGACGTACTCTTTTTGTCTATTACTGCACAAGCAGTCTTTGACAACCAGATGCAAAAAAAAGGCAGCAGGGTCGAACCCCGCCGCCCAAGGAACCTCTAATGTCCTGCTAGAAGTGGAACCCAACCTGAGCCGTCAGCGCCCGCGGTGTCACATAGTGCGTGCCGCTGAACGTCGACAGAAAGTTATACAGCGCCAGCTTATTGGCTATGTTGACGGCGGTGAGCGTAAGACTCCATTTGTAGTGGTCGCCTTTAAATAGGTTGTCGTCGCCCACGGCAACGTCAAACAGGTTACGCGGCGCGACCCGCGGCGGATTGTGATCGTCGTTTTCCGTCCCGGGTGCCGGTATCTGTAGAAGCGACGACCCGTATTCGTTGGCCGGGCAAAGGTTGTTGGGACTGATGAAAGTGCCAATGGGATTCGCCGCGCTGGGTGGCGTAGCGTGGACCCCGTTGCAAGTCAATCCAGCTTCGAACTGTTGATCGGCGCTTAGTCCCGAAGTATCCACGTGCCCAACGTCGCCGTTCGGCCCGTTCGCGCAGTTGCCTCCGGCGCAAGGCGCCGGACCCGCAACCAGGCCGCTGTCGTACCGCCAGTTGAAGCCAAGCCACGGACCAATCTTCCACGGCTGATACTGCGTGTGGAACGTCATGTTGAACTTCTCGTCGTGGTCGATACGGAACACCTCGGCTGCTGCGGGAACCGCGCCAGCCCCGCCGCCCTGCGGCGTAAAGAAGCGGGCCGCCACGCTCGAGAACACCATGAGCGCGGAAAATCCGTGCAGGTTCGGCACGCTCACGCGGCCCGCGTATCCTGGAATCTTGGAGCGCTCCCACTCCACCGGAAAAGTAATCGGCGTGGCGCCCAGCACACTGAAGTCGTAGCCGTTGTGCGTGTACTTCCAGATATACTCGCCGGAGAAAACCAGGTACTTTCCGAAGGCTTGTTGGATGCCAGCGTGGAATTCATTGCGCCATCCAGGGCTCAACGGATTCGATGCGGGCGAGAAACAACCAAGCAGCGGATTCAGGACTGCGTTGGCGCACCCGATGCTGGAAAGTACCAGATTCTCGTTGAACGGACTTTCCAGGGTTCGCGCGTACGAAATCCGAAGCACGGTGTTGGTGCGCTTGATGTTATAAGCGACGCCAAGACGAGGTTCTGCCTCCTTGTGAGTTGTAAGTCCGTTATAGAAATCGCCCCGCAAGCCCAGATTCAAGGCCCAGTTGCCCTTGGTGATCGAATCCTGAATATAAAGCGCGAGTTCCTTGACATCGGTGTGACCGTTGAACGTGTAGAGTCCGCTCGCGGTCGTGCCCGGCGGGCAGGGGTCATTGCCAGACGGAGTTGGCCGGGTCAGGTCATAGCAACCCAACAACGAATTGAAGTTGGCGTTCGCAGTAAACGGTGCCGGGTAAAGACTCTGGTTGGTTGTGGTCGCGGTCGGGCACTGCCCGGGGTCGTTGAGTGTGGGGTTGCCAACGAAAACCGGATTGCCGTTTGCGTCCACACACGGCGCGTTCAGCGTCGGGTCAACAATGCCGAAGGGGTCCTTCTCGTCAAGAAATGTCTGCTCATAAGTGGTTCCAACTTTTAGGTTGTGAATGCCCTTGACATAAGAGACGTCCGAGCGCAGCCCAGCGTTCAAGAGCGTGCGCTTCTGACCGACAGTTTCGCTCTGGAGGCCCGGTGCGCCGAGGTCGGCGAAGGGATTGGCGCTGGGATAGTAGTTATACGCGTCGCGCCGCACAAAAGCGCCCAAGGTAAACACCGTAGTGTTGCTAAGCAATCGAGTCCAGGCTGGCGCGATGTTGAACGTTTTGATCTGAGAACGCTGATCGGCCGGGCCGACCACATTGCCATTGGGATCGAGGCCACCGTTGGCGACAGCGACTCCGTTCCACGGCGTCGCCAACTGCGAGTCATAGGAATTGGGCGTTTGAAACCAGGAGCGCGTGAATCCCAGGTTCAAGCGAAGGGAATCCGCAGTCGATAATTGATAATCCACCCGGTCGAAAAAGTTTTCTTCGTTGCCCTTGTCGTGCATCACCACAAACTCGGGAGGATCGAGGAACCGGCCGCTGTTCAGGCCACCGACAGAGATGAAGTTCCCCCACTTGGCTCCCCCGTAAGCGAGATCAGCCGCCACGTTGGAGCTTCCAAACGATCCATACGAAGCATTCACACTGCCATGCGGCGTGGTGACGCCCTGGCCCGAGCGCGTGGTCGCGACAATCACCACGCTCGTCTTGCCGCCGTATTCGGCCGGCGGCGCGCCCGATATGACTTCCATTGACTGGATGGAATCCAGTGGGATCTGGTTGGAGAAAACCTTGCTCTGCTGGTCTGTGATCGGCTGACCGTCCACCGAAAATGAGTTTTCCGCGTGATCGCCCAAGCCGTGGAAGAGCCCGTTCGAGTCGGCGGCAATGCCTGGTGTCGTAAGCGTGACCTCCGAACTCAAAGATGACGACGAGCTTTCCAAGGGAAGCTTGTCGAACAATTCCTTATCGACGTCGGTGTGGAACGTGGGATCGTTCTCTACCAGATCGGCGCCGGCTTCGACCGTCACCGTTTCGGAAGAGCCCGTTACTTGAAGACTGACCTTGACGCTGGCGGGTACTATCGACCGCACCTCCACATCTTGCGCGTATCGAGCGAATCCCTGCGCCGTCACCGTCATGTGATACGGATTGAACGGTACATTTGAGAAAGTGAAATTTCCCCTACCGTCGGTAACGGTCGTCCGGTCATACCCGCTGACTAACTGATGAATCTCCACCGTCGCGTTGGCCACGACCGCCCCCGAAGGGTCCAGGACGACACCGTTAAGCGATCCCGAACCTCCGCCGGATTGCGCGTATGCAATCGCAACACTGAACATAAAAGCAACGACCACAATAGCCGAAGCCGGACAACTCTTATGAGACAAAGGCATGATTCCTCCAATAATGAGTTCTGAGCGAGTTCGATCCCAGATCGAAGATCGCGGTCCTTGGAAAACACCTATTGCATAGGGCGAAGGATCAGAGCGACGGTGGAGGACGAATGAAGTGAGTGGTGGCAGGACGGAGTATGTCTGAGGATTCCGAAGCCGGAGTCGCAAGCGCGGCGGCAAGCAGAACTGGAGCCGTCATCACGGTTCCCACGCTCAGCCCCGCGTGCGCGGCCGAGCAGATCGAACACGCGTGGTGCGATGAGGTCGAGTCGTCCGGATGGCTGTGTACCGCTTGGGCCACGCCCATGGCGCACACCAGCGCCATTGAGAGTACGCACACCACTCTCGTAAACAGGCTCCGGTTGGCGTGCGTTCTCACCATATTCTTAGGATGCTGCGGATCTCGACTGGTTGCTTTAGATGATTTTATCGTTAAACCGTTATCGGCGCACACGATACCGGCAACAGGATCGTCTCCGATCGTCTCTTTCCGGGAAGACAACCGTCCGGCCGGTTGGTCGGTCGCCTACGAAACCTCCTGTAACTCATTGATTATTCATGTGTTTCTCTTGTGATGAACGTCACACCTTAATGTGCCTATTGTCACGAACGGCTTCGGTCCCCCGGGTCGAAACTGGCTTTGGAGCCGGTCATGATGCTTGCCTACAAACTCGTCCGTCTGATTGAGACCCATTCCGAAGCCCTCTCCGCTAGCTTGCTCGCGAAGGTGCAAAATTCCGAATTGACCCGCTCCTATCGTAACGTGCCCCCTGAGGACCTGAAAGATCGCGTCTTCGACATTTACCGCCATCTTGGCGAATGGCTTCTCGGCAAAGGTGGGTTCGACATCGAGCTGCGTTACGAGGAGATCGGCACCAAGCGCGTGCACCAGGGCGTGCCCATCAGCGAGTTAATCTGGGTCATTATCTTGACGAAAGAAAACCTATGGGAGTTCCTGCAGAAGGAGTCCATGCCGGAGCGGCCGATCGAGGCCTTCGGCGAACTGGAGATGCTGCAGTTGCTCGATCAATTTTTTGACCGTGCCATTTACTACGCCTCACTGGGCTACGAGCGGGCAATTGCGGCGCATGCACTGCCGCCGGCGCGAGGTGCCGCTCGTTAATGACGCCGTCAGACACGAGGAGAACCGATGCCCTGGCAAATTGATTACAAGAAAAAGCTCCGCACGCCGCAGGAGGCGTTGCTGTATGTGCAATCGGGCATGCGTGTCTACATCCAGCCCGGTTGCGCCGAACCGGAGACGCTGGTCGAAGCGCTGATGCAGCGCGGCCCCAACGTGGAAGGCGTTGAAATCGTGCACATGCTGACCATGGGCACGGCGCCGTACGTCGCTCCCGAGATGACTGACCATTTCCGGCACAACGCGGTCTTCATCGGCGCTAACGTGCGCGATGCCATCAACGACGGCCGCGCCGATTACACGCCCATTTACCTCAGCGAAATCGAGGAGCTGTTCGTCTCGGGCGCCATGCCCCTCGATGTCGCGCTGGTTCAGGTTTCCCCACCCGATTCGCACGGGTTCTGCAGCTACGGCGTAGGTGTGGATACCACCTTGACCGCGGCCAATTGTGCCCGCTTCGTGGTCGCCCAGGTCAATGACCAGATGCCGCGCACCTTCGGCGACAGCTTCGTTCACGTCAGCGACCTTGATGTTCTGGTCGAATCGTCGCGCCCGCTGCCCGAAATGAAGCGCGCCGAGATCACCGAAACGCAGACCGCCATCGCCCGCAACGTCGCCACCCTCATTGAAGACGGCTCCGTCCTCCAGACCGGCATCGGCGGCATTCCCGACGCCGTCCTCTCCCTGCTCATGGATCGCAAGGATCTCGGCGTCCACAGCGAACTGGTCTCCGACGGCGTTATTCCGCTCATCGAAGCCGGCGTCATCACCGGCAAACTCAAGAACTTCAAGCCCCGCAAAGTCATCGTTGGCTTCGTTCTCGGTTCCAAGCAGATTTTTGATTTTGTGGACAACAACCCGATTTTCGAATTCCACCCCACGGCCTACGTCAACGACCCGGCCCTGATCGCCCGCAACGACAAGATGGTCGCCATCAACTCGGCCTTGCAAGTCGATCTTACCGGCCAGGTCTGCTCCGATTCGATCGGCAGCCATTTCTACAGCGGAATCGGCGGACAGGTGGACTTCCTGCGCGGAGCCTCGCGCTCCCACGGCGGCAAGCCTATCATCGCACTTTCCTCCACCGCCAAGAACGACACCATCTCGCGCATCATGCCCACGCTCTCCACCGGCGCCGGCGTCGTTACCTCCCGCGGTCTGGTTCGTTACATCGTCACTGAATTCGGCGTCGCCTACTTGCATGGCAAGTCGATCCGCGAACGCGCCCAGGCCCTGATTGAAATCGCGCACCCCAAGTTCCGTGAACAGCTTTACGAGTATTGCGAAAAAACCAAGTGGCTGCAGCGTCCCTATGCTGCGGTCGCAACGAGGTGAGTATGGCGGTACCTGCACGTGGTAACATCCTGATCGATACCGAGGAATGCAAGGGCTGTGGACTGTGCGTCGAATCCTGTCCCCCCGAGTGCCTCGAATTGCTGCCGGAACTGAACGCTTATGGCGTGCACCCGGCGCACTACACCGGCGCAGGCTGCACCGGCTGCGGCATCTGCTTCTATTGCTGCCCCGAGCCCGGAGCCATTACCGTCTACCGCCTCGCCCCACCCACGAAGCCTCTGGTCCACGGGGACGCAGAAGACAAAGTTCAAGGAGAATCCCATGCGGCAGCTCTGTAAGGGAAATGTCGCCATCGTCAAGGGTGCCATCCTCGCCGGATGCCGCTCCTATTTCGGATATCCCATCACTCCCGCCAGCGAGATCGCCGAAACGGCAGCCCTCCTTCTGCCGCAAGTCGACGGCACGTTTCTCCAGGCGGAGAGCGAAGTCGCCGCCATCAACATGGTGTACGGCGCAGCTGCGGCCGGGGCTCGCGTCATGACCGCATCCTCCGGCCCCGGCCTCAGCTTAATGCAGGAAGGCATTTCCTACTGCGCCGGTTCCGAACTACCGTGCGTCATCGTCGACATCGTCCGCGGAGGCCCCGGCCTCGGCAACATCGCCCCCGAACAGAGCGACTACTTCGCCATGGTCAAAGGCGGCGGCCACGGCTGCTATCGCAACTTCGTCCTCGCTCCCGCGTCCGTGCAGGAAATGGCCGACCTCACCATCCTCGCGTTCGATCTGGCGGACGAGTATCGCAATCCTGTCATCATCCTCGCTGATGGTTTCATCGGCCAGATGATGGAACCACTTGACCTCACTTTCCGGGAAGCCAAACTCCCCGACAAGCCCTGGGCGGTTATGGGCACGGCCGGAACCCGTAAGAACCTGATCAGTTCGATTTTCCTCGAGCCCGATGACCTCGAAAATCACATTCGCAAGCTTGAAGCCAAGTACATTCGCGCTTCCCGTCTGGAAGCCCGTCACGAAACCTTCGAAACCGCCGACGCCGAGGTTCTGCTCGTCGGCTACGGCATCACAGCGCGCGTGCTGCGTTCCGCGGTCGAAATGGCGCGTCGCGAAGGCCTGAAGGCCGGCTTGTTCCGGCCCATCACGCTGTGGCCGTTCCCGAAAGAAGCCCTGCGCGCCGCGGCCAGCAAAGTCAGCAAGATTCTGGTCGTGGAACTGAGCAACGGCCAGATGGTCGAAGACGTTCGCCTGAGTCTGGACGGCAAGGTTCCCGTCGAGTTCTACGGCCGGACCGGCGGCAACGTCCCCAGCGTAGAAGAAGTGCATTCGCAGTTAATGCAGCGAGTAATGCAAATGGTGTAGATGTTTGCGTAGGGACAGCCGCCCTCGGCCGGGGTCCCCAGACCGCGCGGTTTTCGCGGGCTGGGGTGGTCAGCTGTCCAGCGGAGCGAAGCTCCGCAGGGTTTGGATTATGCAGGACCGAGCGAAAGCCCGGTAGGGTTTGTATCGGGGCACGCCTTCAGGCGTGCCGATGAAGAACAGGATTGAGGCGGCTTTAGCCGCCGGAGACAAGACGGAGCAATCATGTCAACCAACGCAAAGAACGAAGCACAAGCTTCCGAAATCCTGGCCGCCGGCTACGAGGTCACGCATTCGAAGTCCCCCGTCTTCTACAGCGTCTTCGAGCGCAAGGCCGACCTCCAGAACCAGACCCACTACTGCCCCGGCTGCGGCCACGGCATAGCGCATAAGCTCATCGCCGAGGCCGTTGAAGAACTCGGCTTGCAGGACAGGACCATCTTCGTCAGCCCCGTCGGCTGTTCCGTTTTCGCCTATTACTATGTCGACGTGGGCAACGTCCAGCTCGCGCACGGCCGCGCACCCGCCGGTGCCACCGGCATCAAGCGCACCCGTCCCGACAGCATCGTCATTTCCTATCAGGGCGACGGCGACCTCGCCGCCATCGGCACCGCCGAAATCATCCACGCCGCCAACCGCGGCGAACATATCACCGTCTTCTTCGTCAACAACGCCATCTACGGCATGACCGGTGGCCAGATGGCCCCGACGACCTTAGTCGGCCAAAAGAGCACCACTTCCCCCTTCGGTCGCCGTCCCATCAACGAAGGCTTTCCGCTGCACATGGCCGAGCTGATTGCCCAGCTCGAAGCTCCCGTCTATGTCGAGCGCGTCGCCCTTTCCGACAACAAGAACATCATGAAGGCGCGCAAGGC
>Ga0074045_10001634_pt1 | contig 21419 bp, 19 predicted proteins | sample BogForMeECP23OM2_FD_94442 | JGI IMG/M metagenome (GOLD analysis project Ga0074045, IMG submission 94442) | Bog forest soil microbial communities from Calvert Island, British Columbia, Canada - Bog Forest MetaG ECP23OM2 | ecosystem: Environmental > Terrestrial > Soil > Wetlands ... | reverse complement strand
ATTTGACACGCTCTATGCCGAAGGGCAGCGCCGCTACGTGGAGTCGCTCTCCGCCTACGCCCGCCAGTTCCTCGAGCAGATGAGCAAGCCCGATGTCGAGTCCATCGACGGGCTCTCGCCGGCGATCTCGATCGAACAACGCACCACGAGCAAGAACCCGCGCTCCACCGTCGGCACGACGACCGAGGTCTACGACTACCTGCGACTCTTGTTTGCGCGCGTCGGCCGGCCGCACTGCTGGTCCTGCGGCAAGCCCATTGCGAGGCAGACCGTTCAGCAGATGACCGACCGGGTCCTGGCCCTGGGCGAGGGTGTGCGCGTACAAGTGCTGGCCCCCATCGTCCGGGACCGCAAGGGGGAGTACAAGAAGGAGCTCGACGCCTTCCGCAAACAGGGCTTTGTGCGTGTCCGGATCGACGGAGAGCTCCGGGAGCTCGCGGACGACATCGTCCTCGCGAAGCAACACAAGCACAATATCGATCTCGTGATCGACCGGCTCCAGGTGAAGGAGTCCGTGCGTTCCCGTATCGCGGAATCGCTGGAGACGGCGGCAAAGCTCGCGGCGGGACTCGTGAAGGTGGACGTGGGGCCGGGACGCGAGGAATGGCTGCTTTCGGAATCAAGTGCCTGCGTGGACTGTGGCATCTCCTTCCCCGAGATCGCCCCGCGCACCTTCTCTTTCAACAGCCCGCACGGCGCTTGCCCGCGCTGTGCTGGTCTTGGAACCCGCGACGAGTTCGACCCCGCCCGCATCGTGCCGGACCCCGAGCGTTCCCTCGGCCGCGGCGCGATCGAACCGTGGGGCGGAAAGCGCATGCCGCGCTACTACGCACAGCTCCTGGCCTCGCTGGCCAAGCATTTCGGAGTGTCGATGGATACGCCCTGGGGTGCGCTCCCGCGCATCGCACAGGAGGGAATCCTGCACGGCACGGGGCGCGCAGAGGTCGAGTTCACCTTTGAACGGGAGGGACGTACGCAGACCGTGCGTCGCCGCTGGGACGGCGTGACAGGTGAACTCGAACGTCGCCACGAGGAAACCGCGAGCGACGCCGTGCGCGAGCAGTTGGCGCGCTACATGAGCCCCCACCCGTGCCCGGATTGTGGTGGCGCGAGGCTGCGTCTCGAAGCGCGCAGCATCCGCCTCGGAGGGCGCGGACTGCACGAAGTCACGGCGCTCTCGATCTCCGAGGCGGCGACCTTTCTCGACAGCCTCGAGCTCTCCTCGTCCGAGCGCACGATCGCCGACCGGGTGCTGCACGAGATCCACGACCGCCTGCGCTTTCTGTGCGACGTGGGGCTCGACTATCTGACCCTCGACCGGGCGAGCGCGAGCCTCTCCGGCGGAGAGAGCCAGCGGATCCGCCTCGCCACGCAGGTGGGCTCGAGCCTGATGGGCGTGCTGTACATTCTCGACGAGCCCTCCATCGGTCTTCACCCACGCGACAATGCCCGTCTTCTCAGGAGCCTCTTTCGCCTGCGAGATCTCGGCAACAGCGTGATCGTCGTCGAGCACGACGAAGCCACGATCCGCGCCGCAGACTGGGTGCTCGACATGGGACCCGGCGCAGGCATCCACGGTGGCGCGCTCGTGGCGGAGGGGCGCCCGGCGGAGATCCTTGCGCATCCTGAGTCCCTGACCGGCGCCTTCCTCTCGGGGCGACGGCGGATTCCCGTGCCCGGGGCGCGACGCAGCCCGCAGGGCAAGTTCCTCGTACTCGAAGGCTGCCGTGAGCACAATCTGAAGGACGTGACCCTCCGCCTCCCTCTGGGACTCTTCACGGTCGTGACGGGCGTTTCGGGCTCCGGGAAGTCGACCCTCGTGAACGACACCCTCCATCGGGCGCTCGCGCAGAAGCTCCACGGCGCGCAGGAGGTTCCCGGCGCGTATACAAGGCTTCTCGGAGCCGAACAGCTGGACAAGGTGATCGACGTCAACCAGGCGCCGATCGGGCGCACTCCGCGCAGCAATCCCGCGACCTATACGGGAGTCTTCGACGGCATCCGCAGCCTCTTTAGCCAAGTGCCCGAGGCGCGCGTGCGCGGGTACGAACCGGGCCGCTTCTCCTTCAACGTGAAGGGCGGCCGCTGCGAATCCTGCCAGGGCGACGGCATTCTGCGGATCGAAATGCATTTTCTGCCGGACTTGTTTGTGACCTGCGAGGTGTGCGGAGGCCGGCGCTACAACCGGGAGACACTGGAGATCCGCTACAAGGGCAAGACGATTGCCGACGTCCTCGAGATGACGGTCGAGGAGGCGGTCTCGTTCCTCGAGAATGTCCCTGCGGTGCGCCGGCCGCTTCAGACCCTGCATGACGTCGGCCTCGACTACATTCATCTCGGCCAGCCGGCGACGACTCTGTCGGGCGGCGAGGCACAGCGCATCAAGCTCGCCAGGGAGCTCTCGCGCCGCGACACGGGCCGCACGCTCTACCTGCTCGACGAGCCGACCACAGGTCTCCACTTCGCCGATGTCGAAAAGCTGCTTGAGGTCCTCCAGCGTCTGGTCGAGCTGGGGAATACGGTGGTGGTGATCGAGCACCATCTCGATGTCGTGAAGACAGCGGACTGGGTGATCGACCTCGGGCCCGAGGGTGGAGCGCGGGGCGGCGAGATCGTGGTGGAAGGCACGCCAGAAAACGTGGCGCGTGCCCTTCACTCGCATACCGGGCAAGCGTTGGCCCCGGTGCTGGGCGGCTAGTGCAGCGGCCTCCCCTCTTCCCGACCGTGGGGGTGGCGCTCTGGATCACCCTCCTTGCGATCCTTAGCTTCGCCATTGTCGACATCGTCGCAGCGCAGCTCAGCGGGTCCCGTGACCTTGCAGAGGCGCTTGGCCTCGTGGTGGGGTTCGGTGGTGTCGGCACGCTCGCCGCACGGCAGGTCCCGCCGCCCCAAGCCGAACGCCTTGGCCTGCGCGCTACGCGGCTGCGCTTCCTTCTGCCACTCCTTCTGCTCATCCCAGTGGCTCTTCTCGCGAGCGAGCTCGACAACTTGGTGAGAGCGGCGCTCTCCCAGGTGCAAGGCTCGGAAATCGCCGACCTCCGTGAGAAGCTTCGATCGGCGGGCGCGCTCGAGGTGCTCGAGGTGGCGATTGTCGCGATCGGGATCCAGCCTGTCGTTTCAGAGTGGTTCTACCGCGGCGTCGTGCAGCAGGGCCTCGTGGCGCAGCTTGGCGCCGGCCGCGGGATCGCGCTCACCGCGCTGCTCTACGCCCTGGCGCTAAGCCAGGGACCGGTCGGAACCTCCTTCACGCTTTGGTTCGCGGCCACCCTGAGCGAGTTCGTGAACGGGATCGCGTACGGGCTCATTCGACACTACTCCGGCTCGCTTTTGGCTCCGATCCTGCTCCACATCGCCCTGAATGCGAGCGGGAGCCTTGCCCTCGCTTTCGCGACACAGGTTCCGATCCCGGGATTTAACACGAGCGGTACACACACACCGCTCCAGTTTCTGCTACCCGCGGCGGCCTCGGTTGCGCTCGGGATCGCACTGCTGGTGCGCTTTGGCGGGAGAGCACGACCCCTGCCGCACCCCGAGGCGACTCCCGGCAACGGCGAGAGCGCACCCCCCCGCTAAGGGACGGACTCGCCAGTCGTCCAAGGAGGACCTCCTGTTTGGCGCCATGGGCAGCGTCGGTGGGTCTTTCGCGGAGGAGAGGACGGACTAGCGCCGAGGCGCATAGCGCGCTCGCCCGTCGTGACCCTCCGCTTGGACACGCCGCCAGTAGCCCCAGGGAAAGTGCACGAGCTCGAGTTTCATGGCGTCCGGGTCGGCGAAGAACACGGCATAGTACGCAGGGCCATACGCTGGATATTCCGCCGGGGGATCGAGCACGGGAAGGCCCCGCTCCACCAGAAGGCCGTGGAACTCATCCACATCGGATCGGCTCTTTGCCCGGAGGGCGAGATGATGCAGCCCGGGGCGGAATCGATCGACACGAGCTGCTCCGTGTTCTCCACTGGCTTGGCGAAGACCGATATTCATGCGCCCGTTGGACCATGCGGTGTAGGTGGGGTGTTCAACGCGAGAGAATCCGAGAGCGCCCAGCACGAGCTCATAGAAATCGGCGGAACGCTTGAGATCGCTCACGGTAAGATCAATGTGGTCGAGACCCAGAGCTTCCACACCCCTCCTTTCTCGTTGGTGCGAAGGTCCAGATTGGCACAGAAGCCGCGGTTCCGACCAACGCGAGCCTCGTGCGTTGCTCCCAGAAAAACCAAGGGAGCCGCAGGAGGGAGAAAAACCGATCCTCCGCAAGGAGAGTTGCTTCCGGGTGGAGACAGGCCCCTTCGAGCCCACGGCCGCACGCCTCGAGCACGAGAAGGAGCGGGACTGGTTTCGCGGTTTTCGGTGGTGGCCGATGGCCGAGCTTCCCGACCGCGGTGAGCACTTCGCACCGAGCCGGCTCGGCGGGCTGATGCGCGACCTGGTTCGAAACGGAAGACCGGCGACGCCGTCGGAGATCGAGGCTTAGGCGCGGGGATCGGGTAAGCCGAGTCTCCGCCGAACCGCCTCGCTCACGGCCTCGCGCACGCGCTCTGGCTCGCTGCGTGCATCGAGCCGCTCGAGGTAAACGCAAGGCAGCTCGCGATAGAGCGCTGCGACACGTGCAAGAAAACTCCCTTCCTCGAACGCGGGTTCGGCGCGCCCACCGCGCTCGCGGACGCGGGCCAGCGCTTGCGACGGATCAATCTCGAGCAAGAGCACAAGATCGGGGATCGGGAACTCGGCTTCGTTCTGCGCGAGGATGGCTGCCCAGTCAAGGCCGCGCGCTCCTTGATAGGTGACGGTCGAGAGGTAGTAGCGGTCCGAGAGCACGATCTCGCGCCGTGCAAGGGCGGGGGTGATCACACCCGAGACGTGCTCCCGGCGATCTTCCACAAACCAGCGGAGCTCTTCTTCCGGTGCCGGGCGCTCGCGGCCTTTGGCCATGGCGCGGATGCGGCGCCCGTAGGCGCCGTCGGTGGGCTCACGGGTCGTTACCACCGGGTGTCCCGCGGCGCGCAGTGCCCCCGCAAGCCACAAGAGCTGCGTCGTCTTCCCGCTCCCGTCGAGGCCCTCGAAGACGATGAACGCACTGCGGGTCACGGCGGGGTCGAGCACGGCGGGTTCGTGCGCCGTGTACCCGCGTAAGCGTGGGACGCCCCGCTCCGCGCGCCGCCTCCGCCGACCTGCGGCGTCAACGTTTGTTTCCCGCGCGGGCCGAGAGGTCGGTCGCCTTGTCTTTCCCGGCGCCTGCGAAGCCGGGCGGGGCTAACCGATCTTCCCGACGAGCATGAACGCGATCACGAGGCCGTAGATCGCGATCGACTCGATGAGCACCATCCCGAGGATGTAGTTCACGAACATCGAGCCTGCGGCTCCGGGGTTGCGCGCAATGCCGGCGGTCGTGTTGCCCGCGGTCAGACCCTGGCCGATCCCGCAGCCAAAGCCCGCGAGCCCGATCGCAAGCCCGGCGCCCAGCGCCGGACCAAGAGTGCCTGCCGACTCGCCGCCCTCTGCGGCGAACGCGGTGAGCGGCAGGAGTACCGCGGCCAGGGTCCAGAGGGCGAGCTTCGCAAATCTTCGCATCACGATCTCCTTGTTCGGTGGCCGCGCAGCCTCGAGCGCCCCTTAATGGGCCTCTTGGAGCGCCAGGTTGATGTAGATCATCGTAAGCAATGAAAAGACGAAGGCCTGGAGGCAAGCCACCAGGAGTCCCAGGCCAAGGAAAATTGCGGGTACGACCGGCGGCACGAGGAGCAGAAACACTCCCACCACAGTGTGATCGGCGAACATGTTGGCGATGAGACGGATGCTGAGTGTCGCCATGCGCGCCGCATCGAGGACGGTCTCGAGGGGAAAGAAGAGGAAGAAGAGTGCTCGTACGTGAATGTGCCGGCCGCCCACGTGCCAGGTGTAGAAGCTCGGCCCCATATACTTGATGAGGTAGTTCTTGAGACCGTGCTGGCGGATTCCCACGTAGTTGAAAAGAACGTAGGAAATGATCGCCCATGCAAGCGCTACGTTCACGTCGTTCGTGGCGCCGGCGCCGCCCGGGATGAGACCCAGCAGATTCGACACCAGAATGAAGAAGAACATGGCGCCCACGAAGGGAAACCAGCGCCTCCACTCCGGTCCCATGATCTGGCGAGCAAGCGAGGTAAGTCCCGCGAGAAGCACCTCGAAGACGTTCCGCAGGGTCACGCCTTCATCGGGCAAAACCCCCCCGCTCGCCGCAGCAATCCGCCGCCGCACCGCGAAGCTCGCAAGCAGGAGCAGAGCGGCGGCGAGTCCCACCCGTGCGAGCACTCCCAGGGCATACGGGGATCCGAGGCTCTCGGCTGCGCTCATTCCTCTTCTTGCTCCGCCGGATCGCGCTCACGCGCGAGCCACGGGTTCCAGGCGTCCCAGCTCGGATCGTCGGGCGGAGGTCCCGGCTCCGGATTCCCGATCGGCGGCCGCGTTCGCCACGCCCCCACGATCACCGCGGGAACGATCGTCGAGAGCCCGAGCAGGAGACCCACCGGGTGCGCGCCCGCGCGGAGCGAAAGGGCGATCGCCCCCGCGAGCACCAAAAAGCGCAGGCCAAAACCTGCGACCCAGGCGTGACCCACCGCGAGGTCACCGGCGAATAGGCGCTGGCTCCCGCTGCGGAGCGCCCGGAAGTTCACGCCTTCAATCCCGGCCCCGAGGGCGAGGCTCGTCGCAAAGCCGGGTCCCGCCGTGGCATAACCCAGCGCCACCGCACCGGCGGCGATCGCAAGGTTCAGGCGTTCTATGGAATTGAGCTGCAAACGACCCTCAGCGCTTCGCAGTTCCGCCGTCCGACGGCCCCTCGTCGAAGAGCTTCCGCATGCGCCAGAGGCGCAGCACGAAAGCCCCGAATCCCACCACCGTACCCACGATCAGCCAGCGTGGAGAGCTCCCGAAGTGACTGTCGGCCCAGTAGCCGATACCCGCCCCGATGGCGACCGCGAAGACAGCCTCCAGGGCCCCCTGGTACGCGGCGGCTCCGCGTCGCGTCTCATCCCCGATCACGCTTGTGAGCTTCCCGCGGTTCGGACAGGCGCGCAGCGCAAACCTGCGCGCCGAAAAACGGGCCGCACCATAGCCGACACCTCCCCCCGGCTCAACGCACCCGCGCCGCGCGGCGAAGGGCGACGCGGGCAGCGGCGATGGTCTTGCGCACGTCCTGCGGGCGGTGGGCGAGGGAGACGAAACCTGCCTCGAAGGGAGAAGGGGCCAGGTAGACGCCCTGCTCGAGCATCGATGCGAAGAAGACCGCGAAGCGTTCGGAGTTTGCCTTCTTCGCCTCTTCGAAATTGCGAACGGGGCCGGGGTGGAAGAAAAAACCGAACATCCCCCCGAGGCTCCCCGCCGTGAGCTCGACCCCGGCCTCCTCTGCGGCTTCGCTTAAGCCGACCACGAGCGCCGAGGCGCAGGCTTCGAGCTGCTCATACACACCGGGCCGCCGGAGCTGCCGCAGGGTCTCGAGCCCCGCCGCAACCGCGAGGGGATTTCCCGAGAGTGTGCCCGCCTGGTAGACAGGACCTTCGGGCGCGATTTTCGTCATGAGGTCCTCTCGCCCGCCGTAAGCCGCCGCCGGGAGGCCTCCCCCTACCACCTTGCCCAGGCATGTCAGATCGGGCCGCACACCGAATCGCGTCTGCACTCCCCCGTACGCCACCCGAAATCCCGTCATCACCTCATCAAAAATGAGAAGGGCGCCGTGTGCGTCGCACAAGCTGCGCAGGCCCTCGAGGAATCCGGACTGAGGCAGAACGAATCCCATGTTCCCCGCGACCGGCTCGACAATCACGGCTGCAATTTCCCGGCCCCAGCGTTCGAATGCGCTCGCCACCGCGTCCAAGTCGTTGTAGGGCGCCTGCACGGTGAGCTCGCTGAAAGCCGGCGGGACGCCGGGCGAGCCCGGGATGCCGAGGGTCGCGACACCACTCCCAGCTCCCACCAAGAGTGCGTCCGCATGGCCGTGGTAGCAGCCGTCGAACTTCAGGATGCGCGGCCGACCGGTGGCCGCGCGCGCGAGCCGCAGCGCGCTCATCGCAGCCTCGGTCCCGGAGCTCACCATGCGCACGCGCTCGAGGCTCGGGAATGCCTGCCGGATCACTTCAGCCAGCTCAATTTCAGCCTCCGTCGGTGCGCCGAAGCTCGTGCCGCGCGCCGCAGCGACGCGCACGGCGCGGACAACTCGCGGCTCAGCGTGGCCCAGGATGAGCGGTCCCCAGGAGAGGACGTAGTCGATGTAGGCATTGCCGTCCGCGTCCCACACCCGTGAGCCCTTGCCGCGCACGAGGAAGCGCGGAACACCGCCCACGGCACCGAACGCTCGAACCGGACTGTTGACACCACCCGGGATCACCCGCTTCGCGCGGGAGAAGAGAGCCTTCGAGCGACGGGTCGAAGGCACTACTCGGCCAGGGCGCCGGAGGCCCCGTTTCCGCTGCCCGCAGCGCCGTCGCCACCCGGCGCGCTGCCCGCGTCATCTCCCTCGGCCAGCCGCGCCATGGCCACCAGCCGCTCGCCCTCGGAGAGCTCCATGAGGCGCACGCCTTGCGTCACGCGTCCCATGGTCGAGATGCCGCTCACACGGCAGCGCAGCACCTTGCCGCCGTTCGTAATCAGCATGACCTCATCCGGGTCCATGACCTGCGCCACGCCGATCACCGGCCCGTTGCGATCGCTCGTGCGGATCGTGATCACCCCTTGGCCGCCGCGATTCTGCTTGCGGTAGTCATCGAGCGGCGTGCGCTTGCCATAGCCTTTGGCGGTGACGGTCAGGATGGTGGCCCCCGGTGAAAGAATCTCCATTCCGACGACCTCATCGGACTCGGAAAGCAGAATGCCCCGCACGCCGGTTGCGGCCCTGCCCATCGGCCGGACCTGTGTCTCCGGGAAGCGGATCGACTTGCCGTTTCGCGAGGCGATCAGCACCTCCTGGCTGCCCATCGTCCGGCGGGCCGCGATCACTTCGTCCCCTTCCTCGAGATTGATGGCGATGATCCCACCGCGGCGCGGATTGGCGTAGGCGTCGAGGTCGGTCTTCTTGATCACGCCCTTTCGCGTGCACAAGAGAACGTATCCCCGCTCGTCGAAACGTCGCACCGGTAAAAGGGCCTGGATGCGTTCACCTTCTCCGAGCTGCAGGAGATTCACCAGCGCCTTGCCGCGGGCGGCACGTCCCACCTGGGGGAGCTCGTGGACTTTCAGCCAGTGTACGCGTCCTTTGTTGGAGAAGAACAGGATGTACGCATGGGTCGACGCCACGAACAGGTGCTCGACGAAATCCTCTTCCCGGGTGTCCATCCCCGTGACACCCTTGCCGCCCCGTCGCTGCGCTCGGTACTGCGCCACGGCGTTGCGCTTCGCGTAGCCCAGGTGCGACATGGTGACGACCATGTCCTCCTCGACGATCAGGTCCTCCGTGGTGAAGCTCTCGACGGGCCCGGTGATCTCGGTGCGCCGCTCGTCCCCGAAGCGCTCCCGGATCTCGCTGAGCTCGGTCACGATCACGTCGAGCACGCGGCTATCGCTCCCCAGCAGATCCTTCAGATCCGCGATCTTTGCGCGCACCTCGGCCAGCTCGTCGACGATCTTCTGGCGCTCGAGGGCCGTAAGGGCACGCAGGCGCATGTCGAGAATCGCCTGGGCCTGTCGCTCGGAGAGCGCAAAGCGCGTCATGAGCTCGCCGCGCGCCGCGTTCGCGTCCTCGGCCCCGCGGATCAGCGCGATGATCGCGTCCAGATTGTCGAGGGCGATCGCGAAACCCTCGAGCAGGTGTGCCCGGGCCTCCGCCTGGGCGAGATCGTAGGCCGCCCGGCGCGCCACGGTCTCCCTGCGGAAGTCGATGAAGAGGCGGAGCGCCTCCTTCAGCATCAGCGTCTGGGGGCGCCCGTTCACGAGCGCAAGCAGGTTGACACCGAATGTAGTCTGAAGCGGCGTGAGCTTGTAGAGCTGGTTTAGGATCACGTCCTCGGGCGCGTCGCGCCGAAGCTCGATCACGATCCGCATCCCCTGGCGGTTCGACTCATCGCGCAGGTCCGTCACGCCGTCGACCTTGCTCTCGCGCACGAGCTCCGCGATGCGCTCCAGGAGCGTGGCCTTATTCACGAGGTAGGGGATCTCGGTCACGACGATGCGCGCGCCGCGCTTGGTCTCCTCGGTCGTGGCGCGGGCGCGCACGGTGATGAGCCCTCGGCCCGTCGAGTAGGCGTCGCGAATGCCCTCGCGACCGCAGATCATGGCACCCGTCGGAAAGTCCGGACCCGGCATCTTTTCGAGCAGATCGTCCAGCGTACAGCCCGGGTTGCGGGCCTCGAGCACGAGTGCGTCTACGAGCTCGCGCAGGTTGTGGGGGGGCACGTTCGTGGCCATGCCGACAGCGATACCGGTCGATCCGTTGGCCAAGAGGTTCGGAAAGGGTGTCGGGAGAACCACTGGCTCCGTTGTCGAGCCATCGAAGTTCGGGACAAAGTCGACCGTGTCGCGATCGATGTCGCGAAGCATCTCCTCCGCCAGAGGATGGAGACGCGACTCGGTATAGCGGTAGGCGGCGGCGGGATCGCCGTCGATGGAACCGAAGTTGCCCTGGCCATCGATCAGCGGGTAACGCAACGAGAAATCTTGGACCAGGCGCACCAGCGCGTCGTAGACCGCGCCATCGCCGTGGGGGTGGTAGTGCTTCAGCACTTCACCCACTACACCCGCGCACTTGGAGTAGGGTCGCGCGGCGAACAGCCCCTCCTGCCGCATGGCATAGAGGATGCGTCGGTGGACAGGCTTGAGGCCGTCCCGGACGTCGGGCAGGGCACGGCTGATGATCACCGACATCGAATAGTCGAGGAATGAGCGCCGGACCTCGTCCTCGATATTCACGGGCTGGAGCGCTCCCGTGGGCGGCGGGCTACCCCCTGCGCCGCTCGGGAGCTCGTCTTCGGATTCGGGGGTCTCGGAGGGTTCGCTCGCCACGCGACTTCCTGTGTGCCTAGATGTCGAGGTTCTGTGCGTCGAGGGCGTTGCGCTCGATGAACTCCCGGCGGGGCTCGACTTCGTCGCCCATCAGCCTGCTGAACATCTCATCGGCCTCGTACGCATCCTCGATTCGCACCTGCAAGAGCGTGCGCTTGGCTGGATCCATGGTGGTGTCCGACAGTTGTTCGGGATTCATCTCGCCGAGACCCTTGTAGCGCTGCACCGACAGCCCCTTCTGTCCAAGGTCAAGGACGCGCTGCAGGAGAAGGACCGGCGTCGCTGCGGCCGCGTCCTGCTCGGCGCCGGTCCCCGAGATGTGGAAGGGACCCTGGCCGAGCTCCGTCATCTGCGCAGCCAGGATGCCCAGGCGCTGGTAGTCCGGCGATCGGACGAACTCCGCGTTGAAGGAAGTGCGGTAGACGACGCCCGCCCGGCGCGTCTCCGCGAGCAGGGTCGAGCCGCCGTGCTCGGGGTCAGGCTCGACGCTGAAGCTCACCGGCAAAGCCGCCGGCGCTGTCTCGGCGAGCTTTGCACGAATCCGCTCCGCCACGGGGCCACGGAGCGCTGCGGCGTCTGCCAGATCCGACTCTCGTGGTGCACCCGCCCACACCGCGGCGTCGACCACGCGCTCATCGATCCGGCGAAGGGCGATCCTTTGGACCAGGCGCTCGTACTCCCCCGCGAGTTCGAGCAGCTGCCGCGTCGCGTCGGAAGAGAGCGCCTGGTCGGTCGTCGCCGGCACGACCACGGTGCTCCGCAGGGCAAGATCAAGCAGATGGGCGCGCAGCGCCGGCTCGTCCTTCACATAGCGCTCGCTCTTGCCCTTCTTCACTTTGAACAACGGCGGCTGCGCGATGTAGAGATAGCCGCGGTCGATTAGATCGCGCATCTGACGGTAGAAGAACGTCAGCAAGAGCGTGCGAATGTGACTCCCGTCCACGTCGGCATCCGTCATGATGATGACTTTGTGGTAGCGGGCCTTCGTGGCGTCAAACTCCGAGCCGATGCCGCAGCCGATGGCCGCAATCAGAGCCTGGATCTCTTGACTCGAGAGCATGCGGTCGATCCGGGCGCGCTCAACGTTCAGAATCTTGCCGCGAATTCCTAAGATCGCCTGCGTCTCGCGCAGGCGTCCTTGCTTGGCCGATCCACCGGCGGATTCTCCCTCCACGATGAAGAGCTCGCACTTGGCAGGGTCACGCTCCTGGCAGTCCGCCAGCTTTCCGGGAAGGCTGTAATCGGCAAGCGCGCCCTTACGCCGTGCTAAATCGCGCGCCTTGCGGGCCGCAGCTCTTGCGCGGGCAGCGTCAAGAACCTTCGAGGTGATCGACTTTGCGATCGAGGGATTCTCTTCGAGATACGCACCCAGCTGGTCGTAGACCAGGTTCTCGACCAGACCGCGGACCTCGCTCGTGCCGAGCTTCGCCTTCGTCTGACCCTCGAACTCGGGCTGCGGGAGCTTGACGGAGATGACCGCCGTAAGTCCCTCTCGCACGTCATCCCCGGTCACCGACTCCGCCTCCCCTTTGCCGTTCTTGGACTGGGAGGCGAAATAGCGGTTGAAGCTACGCGTGAGCGCCGTGCGGAACCCGATCAGATGGGTACCGCCTTCGACGGTGTTGATGTTGTTGGCGAAGGAGAAGACGCTCTCGTTGTAGGTCTCGTTGTACTGGAGCGCGACCTCGATCGTCACGGGCACCTTGCGCCCGCGCACTTCGAACTCGCGCTGCCCCGAGATGTAGATGGGGGGCCGGTGCAAGGGCGTGCGGCTGCGGTTCAAGTGCTCAACGAAAGAAACGATTCCACCCTCGTAGCGGAAGTCATGGGACTTCCCGCTTCGCTCGTCGGTGATCTGGATTCGGATGCCGGCATTCAGGAAGGAGAGCTCCCGCAGGCGCTGGGAGAGCACATCAAAGGACAGCTCGATCGAGGAGAAGATTTCCGGATCGGGATGGAAGGTGACCTTCGTCCCCGTCTTGTCCGTGGTGCCGATCGCCGCGAGGGGCTCGACCGGTACACCCCGTGCGTAGGTCTGTCGCCAGACCTTTCCATTGCGCTTGATTTCGAGTTCGAGGTGATCGGAGAGGGCATTCACGACAGAGACCCCTACGCCGTGCAGACCGCCCGAGACCTTGTAGGTGTTCTCGTTGAATTTCCCCCCGGCGTGAAGGGTGGTCATCACCACCTCGGCGGCAGAGCGCCTCTCGGTCGGGTGCTGGTCTACGGGAATCCCGCGGCCGTCGTCGGTGACGGTCACGCTATTGCCATCGTGGACGACGACGCTGATCTCGCGGCAATAGCCGGCCAAGGCCTCGTCGACCGAGTTGTCGACGACCTCATAGACCAGGTGATGGAGGCCCTCGGGACCCGTCGTCCCGATGTACATCGCCGGGCGTTTTCGGACCGGATCGAGGCCTTCGAGGACCTCGATCGAACTCGCGTCGTAGGTCACGGGCAGCGGTTCCTCGCTGGTCCCGCGCGGATTTTCGGGGGGTTCGCGCGGTGCGATGGGCGCGCCTTCGCGCCGAACTAGGTTGAAACGGTACCGAAAGGGTAAGTCTCGGTAAAGGCTTGTGCTTCCGTCGGAGAGCGGCGCCGATTAGATGCGCATCGGCATCACCACCGCGAGGCTATCGGCATCGTCGGTGGGACGGATCTGGGCCGGCGAGAGCTCATCGTGGAGGCCAAGTTGGACCTCCTTCGCTTGAAGGACACCCAGCGCGTCCAGCAGGTACCGAGCATTGAAGCCGAGGCAGAGCGCCTCGCCTGCATAGTCGATCTCAAGTTCCTCGTGACCTTCCCCAAGATCAGGATTGCTCGACGACATCTGGAGGCGGCCCTCTTGAATCTCGAGTTTTACGGATCGGCTGCGCTCAACGGACATGACGGAGACTCGGCGAAGAGCATGGATCAAGGGTTCTCGCTCGAGCACGAGGACATGCCGGGGTGGTTTGGGGAGAACCTGCCGGTAGTTTGGGAATTCACCCTCGATAAGACGCATCATGAGGGTCACTTCCCCTCTGCGCGCAACACCGTTATTGCCCTCGAAGCCAAGCTCGACCTCATCGGCGTCCTCCTCGTCCACCAGGCGCTTTAGCTCCGAGAGGCCCTTTCGCGGGAAGATGACCCCGCTGGAGAGTCCTGAAAGGTCGGCAGCAATGACGCGGTCCAAGTAGGCCAAACGATGCCCGTCGGTCGCCACCATACGAATCTTGCCGGTGTCGGGCAGGACCTCGAAGTAGACGCCATTCAGGTTGTATCGGGTCTCATCCGCCGAGGCAGCGTACATCGTACGCTCGATCATCCCGGCAAGGAGGCTGGCCTGAATCCGAACCATGGCCTTTGGTGAAGGAGACGGAAGTGTGGGGTACTCGTCCCCAGCCGTTCCAGCGAGCACAAAGCGTGAGCGAGGGCATTGAATCTCGAGGTAGGAATTCGCTGTACTTGCAAGTTGGAGCGGTTCGTCTGGAAGCTCGCGGACGATTTCAAAGAGCTTCTTCGCCGAGACGGTAAGACTCCCCGGTGTGCTCACCTGCGCATCGTGGGAACCACGCACGCCTACCTCAAGGTCTGTGGCCGCAATGTGCAGTCTGGAGTTGCCAGCATTCTGGGTTGCTTCTAGATACGCGTTGGCAAGAATCGGCATGGAGTTGCGCTTTTCCACGATCGCTTGGATCCGCCCGAGCCCCTTCTGGAGCTCCGTCTTTGCGATCACCAACTTCATGGCTTCACAACTCCTTTGGTAGAGAGTGAATTGATAGGAATAGTGATAGATCACAGGACTTGGTCGAGAACTCGGTCATCCCTGTGATCTGCAAGGCTTTCCGCCGGTTCCCTCAGTGTCCGCGGTCACCCCTTTCACGCGGAGCGAAGGCCCAAAGGCGAGTACCTCGCACGTAGGCGAGGGCTCATACCCGCAATCTTACCACGTTGGTTTGAGGGATCCGTGTGGGAATCGATATTCCCCGCCGGGTTGACAGCCTCTTAGGCCGCTGGATAAGCTCCGCCGTTCCTCGGGCCGCCTGTGTTCGGGTGTTTGGCAGCCTTTTGCTGCGGAAATGTCTAGTTTGGGCGCGGCACCATGTTCGGTCTTACATAGAGAGCGCCAATCATGAAGCGAACCTACCAGCCGAGCAGAATCCGCCGGAAGCGAGTGCACGGTTTCCGGGCGCGCATGCAGACGAAGGGTGGCCGGCTTGTGCTCAAGCGGCGGCGTGCGAAGGGCCGCAAGCGGCTGGTAGTTACGATCGCTTCGAAGTAAGCGATGGGCGAGCCGCGAGAGCGGTTCCCGAGAGCCTCCCGCCTGCGACGTTCCCGGGAGTTCCAACGTGTGGCGCGGCTCGGGCGACGGATGACAACCGAGCACTTCATCGTGCTGCTAGTGCGCAGCGACCCCAAGAAATCGGCCGACCCGCTGCGGCTCGGAGTCACAGTGAGCAAGCGCGTTGGCAATGCGGTCGTAAGAAACCGGGTAAAGCGTGGAATCCGAGAGTGGTTTCGTCGGACTAGGGTATCCCTCGCACCACGAGGCGATCTTGTGGTGATTGCCCGTCAGGGTGCCGCTAAGCTTGGCGCGAGAGAGATCTCCCAGGAATTGAGGGGGGTCCTAAGTTGAGGGGAGAACACCTCGCCACTTCCAACGATTTAATCGCTTCCGGTCCTGTGGCTTTCGGTGCTGTAGTCTTACGTCTCTACCGTTTCGTGGTCTCTCCTCTCCTCGGCGACGTCTGCCGCTTTCACCCGACCTGCTCCTTCTACGCGGAGGAGGCCCTTCGACGCCACGGAGTGCTGCGCGGCTCCTGGATCACGCTGCGTCGCCTCGCGCGCTGTCACCCCTTCCATCCCGGCGGCCTGGACCCGGTGCCGTAAAGAGCGAGCGTGGACCGAAACCTCCTTCTTGCGTTCGCGCTTTCGTTCCTTGTCTTGGTGACGTGGCAGTTCTTCCAGCCGCCGCCGCCAAAGCCACCGCCCGCGCCACCGACAGCTGAGGCACCCGCGCCCGAGCGCGGGGCCAAGCAGGCGCCTACGACGGAAGCAGTGGCGCAACCGAAGCTCCCGCCGCCAACACCACGGAGTGACGAATCTAGGCCTCAGATCGTGCGGGTGGAGACCCCGCTCTACAGCGCCGAGCTTTCCACACGCGGTGCTGGCCTTGTGAGCTGGACGCTCGCGAAGTATCGCGACAGCACAGCGAGGGACGCCGGACCGGTTGAACTCGTGACGCCGGGAGCGAATGACGCGGTCGCCCTGGCGACGCCCTTCCTGGAACTCGGGCTCGGAGATCTAACCCTCGCGTCCTTCCGGCTTGTAAGTCACGACGATGCAACGGCGGTCTTTGAGTATGCGGCGAGCGGTCTCACGGTGCGCAAGACCTTCGCATTCGATCGAGAACGGTACGAAGCGCGGCTTAGCATCGAGGTGCGCAACGACAGCCAGCAGACAGTGAACCCGGGCTTCTGGGTGGCCTGGCCGATGGTACAGCGGGGAGCGCCAAGGTATTTCGACGAGCGCCTCTCTGTCATGCACGAGGGGACTGTGCGCAGGATTCCCCTGGGCTCGGTCGGGGACCCCGGGTTCCTCGCGAAGCTCACCGGATCGTCGGGCACGGTCACTCCAACCTTCGAGGGTGACATCGACTGGGTTGCTGCCGAATCCCGGTACTTCTTGGCGGCCATGATGCCGGACGTTCCCCGGGAAGCGATCGCGAAGTTCATGAAAGGCGAAGAGCCGAAGCAAGCGGACGCCCTCCTTGGATTTCGACCCGTGGAGCTGCCGGCTTCGCATCTCGCATCCCGGGAGATCGAGATCTATGTGGGTCCCAAGGACCTTACCTTGCTGACGGCGATGGGCTCACACCTCGAGCGGACCGTGGACCTTGGTTACGCCTGGGTGGCGCCGCTCACGCGCGGGTTCAGCGCGCTGCTGCGCGCCTCCTACAGCGTCATTCCAAACTACGGCGTCGCGATCATCCTGCTCACCGTGCTGGTCCGGGTCGTGACCGCCCCTCTCACCACGCGACAGATGCGTTCCATGGCCAAGATGGGGACGCTTCAGCCCCGGATCAAAGAGCTCCAGGAAAAGTACGCCGACGATCGCCAACGTCAGTCCCAGGAGATGATGAAGCTCTACAAAGAGTCGGGCGTAAACCCGCTCGGCGGGTGCTTGCCGATCCTGCTTCAGTTCCCAGTATTCATCGGCCTCTACTATGCCCTCCAGAGCTCGATTGACCTGCGCCATGCACCTTTCTTCGGTTGGATCCGCGACCTCTCCGCACCCGAGCAGGTGGCGATGATTCCGATTCTCGATCTGCCCCTGCGCATCCTCCCCCTCATCATGGGCGCCAGCATGGTGCTCCAGCAGCGGCTGACGCCGAGCACTAGCATGGATCCGGCCCAGGCCCGCATGATGATGACCGTGATGCCGGTGATGTTCACCGTTCTCTTCTATCAGTTCCCGTCGGGCCTCGTGCTCTACTGGCTGGTGAGCAATCTGCTCGCGGTAGGGCACCAGTACTGGCTCAAGCGGAGCATGAGCGTCGCAAAGTAGGAGGCGTCGATGTACGACCCGAGAAGCGAGTGGAGAGAGTTTGTTGGAGCAAGCCGGAGCGAAGCGCTCGGCAAGGCGTGCAGCTTCTTTTCCGCCCGTGAGGAAGAGCTCGAGATTGTCGAGCCCCCTGCGGGCGAGATTTTCGGACTTGCGGCCCGCGCGCTGATCGTTGCGGCCGTGCGCGATCGAAGGCAAAAGGGGCCAGCTCCTCGCAGCCCGGAGCGGTCCTCAGAACGGACGGGGGGGAGGTCGGCGGAGGGCCGAGGCGACAATCGATTTCGCGAGCCGCGCCGTGGCGGCGACTCCGATCGCCCTGCGTCGCAACCGCCCAAAGTGAGCCCGGCTCCGAAACAAGAGGAACCCTCGGTGGGAAGCGCGCGTACACCACTCACACCGGTTGGCGAGTTCGTCCTCGGACTAGTCGAGCGCATGGAGGTGGGCCCGTTTGAGATGAGTGAGGGGCGGGAGGGGAACTTGATCGCCATCAGCCTGCGTGGGCCAGCCGCGATGACGGTGACGGCCGGAGACGCGAGGTCCATTGACGCGATCCAGCTCCTCGCAAACCAGGTGGTTCTGCAGGCCGGCGACGAAAACCTGCGCGTCGTTGTGGATGCAGAGGGGGATTCCGACCGCCGCGAGGCTTACCTTGCGCGGCTCGCCGAACGCGCCGCCCAACGGGCTACGGAGACCGGTCGATCGGTCGCGATCGACCCCATGAACCCGAAGGATCGCCGCATCGTTCACGTCGCCCTTCGAGAGGTCGAGGGGGTGGTGACAATGAGCGTGGGGGCGGGTCGCTACCGGCAGGTCGTAGTGGTTCCCGAAGGAGCTCCGGAGTACGAAGAGGCGCGGCGGCAGGCCGAGACGGCCGCCAATCGCACGGACGGCTGAAAGGCCCGAACGTTCCACGGGGAACGTCTCCGATCTCGAGCGCAGCGATCAGCCCGAGGAGCAGCTCTCCCCCTGAACGTTCCACGGGGAACACGCCTGAGCCGGTCAGATTCCTCCAAGCCTGAGCTCGTCCGGCTGTTGGCCGAGGGTTTCGGGGAGCTTGGCTCCCTCCCGGAGGCGGAGCACCGGGGGGCTGTCCTGGAAGCGCTCGCGGAGCTCGCGATCCTCGTTGAAGGCTGGGCCCACCGGATGAACCTCACGGGGCATCGCACGGCCGAGGCTGTGGTTCGTCGTCTTATTCTCGACGCAGCCGCCCTGGATAGCGCCCTACCAAGAGGCATCGGCACCCTGGTAGACGTGGGTTCGGGAGCCGGGTTCCCAGGCCTACCCTTCGCGATTCTCCATCCTGAGCGCAAGATCCTCCTGGTCGAAGCCCGGGAGCGCCGCCACCATTTCCAGAGGATGGCGATCCGGGAGCTCCGGCTCGCGAATGTCGATGTCTGGCAGGGCCGTGCGGAGTCCCTGTCTCCGTCTCCCCATGACGTGGGCATCGCCCAGGCGACCGCTGCGCCTTCCAAAGCGGCCGCCCTTCTTCTCCCTTGGATTCGGCCGGGAGGGTGGTTGCTCGTTCCGGGAGGCATTCACGCTCCAAACGTTGGGCCCCAGGCGGGGGTCGGAAGCGAGCGGATTGTGCACTATCGCGTGCCCCTTGGGGGTCCGGAACGGTCGCTCTGGCTTGCGCGCAAATGCGAGTAGCGGCGGATGGACGCGGACCCAGCCGATGTGATACCTACCCAGTGACCCCCACCGCTTCTCCCCCCGGGGAAGAGAGCACTATGGCGCGTGGCCGCGTATTCGCCGTCGTGAACCAGAAGGGCGGTGTCGGGAAGACCACCACCGCAGTGAACCTCTCCGCCTCTCTTGCTGCCTCTGAGCGCTCGACCTTGCTCATCGATCTCGACCCGCAAGCCAACGCTAGCAGCGCCTTCGGACTCACCAGCCCAGCGCGTCAGGTCTATGACGCGCTCATTGGTGGATGCGTCATGAAGGATGTCGCGGTTCCCACCGAGCTCGGCTTCTTGAAGGTGGTTCCGTCTGGACGGGATCTCGTCGGCGCGGAGATCGAGCTCGTCTCCATCGCCAACCGTGAGCGCCGCCTCGAGCAGGCGATGTCGGACCTGCGAGAAGCGTTTCTCTACATTGTGATCGATTGCCCGCCGTCTCTGGGACTCCTCACCCTGAACGCTCTCACCGCGGCGGACGAGGTCCTGATCCCTCTGCAGTGTGAATACTACGCGCTCGAGGGCCTGGCACGTCTGCTCGAGACAGTGGAACTGGTGCGCCGCAGTCTGAACCCGAACCTTGTGCTGGGCGGGATTGTCCCGACCATGGTGGATCTTCGAAATAGCCTGAGCCGCCAAGTCCTGAAGGACGTCCGGGCGCACTTCGGCGAGCTGGTTTTCGAGACGCTGATCCCCCGGAACGTGCGGCTCAGCGAGGCACCGAGTCACGGCATGCCCATTCTCCTGTATGACGTCCACTCGAAGGGCGCCATCAGCTACTTGAAACTGACGAATGAACTCCTCCGACGGACCGAGGGGCTCATCGGAGGTGCGAGCGGTGTGCCGGACTCTTCCGGCGCGTCATCGGACTAATCCCATGAACAAAGGTCGCAACGCGCTCGGTCGCGGTCTTGGGGCGCTGATCCCGGGGGCCAGCTCGGGCTCGGCTGTTCAGGTCGAGGCGGGTCCGGCGGGAGGCGGTCCCGCGGAGATCGAGGTCGAGCGGATCGATCCGAATCCCGAGCAGCCCCGACGCATCTTTGACGCCGAGCAGCTCGAACGTCTGGCGGAGTCGATCCGGCGTCACGGCGTCCTCCAACCCGTGGTCGTGCGAGCGGCGGGGGAGCGCTACGAGCTCGTGGTGGGAGAGCGGCGCTGGCGCGCCGCGCAGGTGGCGGGTCGGAAGACGATTCCCGCAGTGATTGCGGAGATCGCCCCGAAGGATCGCCTCGAGCTAGCGCTCGTTGAGAACGTGCAGCGCCACGATCTGAATCCCATCGAGCTCGCACTGGCCTTCCGGGCTCTGGCCGAGGGAGGCGCGACACAGGAAGAGATTGGCGAACGGGTCGCCCTCGATCGCTCTACCGTCGCGAACCACCTGCGCCTCTTGGAGCTCGGCCGCGACCTCCAGGCCGACGTGGAGCATGGCCGTCTCTCCGTGGGCCACGCGAAAGCCATCCTGCAGATCCAAAGCCCGGAGCAGCGTCGCCAGCTGCGCGACCGCATTGTGGCGCAACAGCTCTCTGTGCGGGCCGCCGAGGAGGCGGCGCGGAACCTGGGCGGTACGGCGGAGCGGAAGACGAGAGTCGCCCCCTCCCAGACCGATCCAAATCTCGGACACCTGGTCGACGCCTTGCGCGAACGGCTCAAGACCCGCGTGCGCGTTGCGGGGGCCGCGAGCGGGCGGGGCCAGATCGAGATCGAGTTCTATGGCGCGGGGGAGCTTGACCGGATTGCGCGGATCATCCTGGAGGGCATGTGAGCGAGCCCGTGCAGTCGAGTCCCTCCCGAGCGCCGAGCGTGCTTGCGGCCGGGGCCCATTTTGACGGTGTCTTGTCGTTCCGCGGCACCGTTCATCTCGAGGGGGAGCTCCGGGGCGATGTGATCGCCCAGGGCTCCCTCAGGATCGAGCCCCAGGGACGGGTCGAGGGACGAATCGAGGTCGACGAGCTCGTGGTGGCTGGGGTGATCGAGGGGGACGTGTACGCCCGACGCCGGGTCGAGCTCTTGGCCACGGCGCGGGTGTATGGGGAGGTGCGGACTCCGGCCCTCGCCCTCGCGGAGGGCTCCGTGCTTGACGGGCGCTGCCACGCCGGCGCCGCCTTGCCGGCGCGAGGCTCGCACAGCGACGACACCGCAGCGTCTTGAAGTTCGTCTAATCTATGCAAACATGCCGCCGCTTCGGAAGCGGCCGGAATGCCGACGGTTTGGTTCGGCGCGCGCTTCCAAGCT
>Ga0074045_10001633_pt1 | contig 21423 bp, 22 predicted proteins | sample BogForMeECP23OM2_FD_94442 | JGI IMG/M metagenome (GOLD analysis project Ga0074045, IMG submission 94442) | Bog forest soil microbial communities from Calvert Island, British Columbia, Canada - Bog Forest MetaG ECP23OM2 | ecosystem: Environmental > Terrestrial > Soil > Wetlands ... | reverse complement strand
CGGTCACTAAGGCAATGCGGCGCAATATGCCCGATCCACTGCCGGTGCTGGTGCTTGGCCGGTTGGCGATTGACCGGCGTTATCACAACCAGGGCCTTGGCCGCGCGCTGCTGCGCGATGCCATGATTCGCGCCGTCAAAGTCTCCGGCGATGCGGGTATATTCGCACTCATGGTTCATGCGTTGTCGGAACAGGCCAGGCGTTTCTATCTATCGCGAGGTTTCGTGGAGTCACAGTTGCAGCCGATGACGCTTATGATGACTTTGGCAACGGTGCGCTCCATTCTGGCCGAACCGAATTGACCACAATATCTAACCCTCTGATTGATATTTTCAGGAATCTGTTTCTGAAAATACCGGATCACTCTTTTGAAGCAGCTGTCGATGTCGGCTTCTTTCGGAATTTCATATTTCGTACTGTCTGAACGGCAGATAGCTCAAACGATTGTATGGAGACTGAATGAGGGGTCTGAATAAGCGTCCTTTTTCTTTATCAGCAGCCATTCCTTGTCCTTGCCTTTCATCCTCGTCAAGACAAAGACACCCCTGAGTTTTTTCCCTTCGAGGTGCAGTTCCATTTTACCCTCGGCTATGGCTCCTCCAACCAAAGTATACGTTCCATGGTCCCAAATAGCAACAGTTCCAGCCCCGTAAAGTCCTTCCGGTATTGTCCCTTCAAATGAGCCGTAATCGAGCGGGTGGTCCTCGACCATTATGGCGAGCCGTTTGTCGGCAGGGTTCAACGAGGGCCCCTTGGGCACCGCCCATGATTTGAGCACGCCATCCATCTCAAGCCTGAAATCGAAATGCAGATGCCGCGCATGGTGTTCATGAACGATAAATACAGGCATGTAAAAAGCATAGCATAGGGGACGGGCAAAGTGAATGGCAAGGATCCAGCCCCATAAATTTGATTGAAAGCCCGACGGTTTATGGCATAATAAAAGATATCAGGGGCCTTCCTGACGGAAGACATGTACAAAAACAACAGGAGCTGATATGCCGGAAAAAAAAAGCGGGCTGGTTAGGGAAAATTTCAGGGGATATTTACACACGTCGTTGTTTGCCGTTTCCTTGGTCCTGATCTCCGGTTTGTTTTGCGGATGCTCCGACCAAAAGGTCATTTTGAGGACCGGCCAGACAGCCCCGGACTTTGCGTTATCCGATATTAACGGAAAGACGTGGAGATTCCCCGAAGACCTGAAGGGCAAAGCAGTCGTCATACGTTTCTGGGCCGATTGGTGCAAGTCCTGCGCCGAGGAGATGCCAGTAATAGAAAAAGTATACAATAAATACAAAGACAAGGGGTTGGTCATTCTTGCCATTAATATAGGACAGGAAAAGGACGCTGTGGTAAAGTTCACAAATGGGATTAAAGTCTCATATCCCGTGCTTCTCGACCCGGGGGCCTTGGTCACAAAGCGGTATGGCGTTACCGGCTTGCCGATAACTTTTATAATTGACCGCAACGGTACCATAAGGCAGAAGATACTGGGGGAAGCAGGTCAGACGGCATTTGAGGAGATCGTGCGGGAACAACTGAAAAAATAAAATGTTGAGGAGGTATATTATGTTTTTCAGGAGGCTGGTTCCGATCATCTGCCTTGTCGTTTTAGCTGCGTCTCCCGTAGCTGCTGAAATAAAGCCGGTTACGCCTGCAGAAAATGACAAATGCCCGGTCTGCGGCATGTTCGTGGCCAAGTACCCTGAAATGCTGGCAGAGATAATTTTCAGGGACGGCACATATGCGGTCTTCGATGGCTGCAAGGACATGTTCCGGTACTGCCTGAATATGAAGAAGTACAATCCTTCAAAAAACATAAATGATATTGATTCCATATATGTGCATGAATACTACAACCTTACCTTTATTGACGGCCGCAAGGCTTATTATGTCGTGGGCAGCGATGTCTACGGTCCGATGGGCAGGGAACTGATACCGTTCAGTAAAGAGTCAGACGCTTCTGCATTCAGGAAAGACCACAAGGGTAAGATATTGAGATTCGGGGATGTAACTGAAGCGGTAGTAAAAGCACTTGAGTAGACCTTAGGGAAACAAAGTTGCTTTCGTGGTATGGAGCCGATGAGAAAATCCAGTATATATTTCATCTATCTTGCGGTGAACCTTGCGTTGCTGTTCCTATTGTCCATACATGCACTGGTTGCCGTAAAAGATGCTGTCTACGGGCTTGATTTAAAAGCGGAAATGGTGAAAAAACTGGAGCTTACGGACCTTTGTCTCTTTACTGAGGCAAGGTATACGAGGCACTTGTCACAAACCGATTTTAACACCCCGTTTCAGGACCACCCGATGTCTTTTGAACACTTTCCATCAGGCTCCATTGTGGAACCGCCGGCCCGCTTGCGAATGAAAGGAGACCGTTTATAAGGAGGGGAGCTTAAGAGATGCAATGGCTCGAAAAGCAGCGGAACATCATAGACTTCACACTCTCCTCACTCCTGAGGAGAAAAACTAAAAACATAGCTCTGATGATTGTTTATACGCTGGTTGTCTTCGTGCTGGCGTCTGTCATGTTTTTTGCCGAGGCCATAAAGAAGGAGGCATCCATAATACTCAGGGGGTCTCCGGAGATAATTGTTCAACGGTTGGTTGCCGGCAGGCAGGAACTGGCGCCTGTGGGATATATCGAAGGCATAAAAAAAATACGGGGAGTACAATCTGTAAGTGGAAGGCTTTGGGGGTATTACTTCGAACCGGTGGCTGGGGCCAATTTTACCCTCATGGTTCCGGAAGACGGCTCTGAAAAGGGCCAAATCGAAGTGGGCAAAGGTATCCTCAGGAGCATGCGGGCCTCCGAAGGCGACATCCTTTCGCTGAAAAGTTACACGGGGGACTGGGTGGTCCTGAAGATAAAGGGGGCTCTTTCGTCAGAATCCGAGTTGGTATCCTCCGACCTGATATTGACTTCCGAAGAAGACTTCAGGAATGTGTTTGGCATATCGAAGGAGTACTTCACCGACATTACTCTTCATGTGCGTAATTCCAGGGAGCTTGCCACCATAGCCCAAAAGATAAAAGACCTTTACCCGGACACAAGACCTATAGTCAGGGACGATATACTGAGGACCTACGATTCGATTTTCAACTGGCGAAGCGGTTTGCTGCTTGTGATAATGGCAGGCGCGGGACTGGCGTTTATCATATTTGCATGGGACAAGGCGTCCGGCCTAAGCGCTGAGGAGAAGAAGGAGATAGGCATCCTGAAGGCCATAGGCTGGGAGACATCCGACGTGATACTGATGAAGTTCTGGGAGGGGACGGCCATTTCTCTTTCATCTTTCCTTGCAGGGATAATCCTGGCTTATTTCCATGTGTTCTTCACCTCTTCAACACTTTTCGAGCCGGTGCTTAAAGGGTGGTCCGTTCTTTACCCAAAATTCAGGCTTACCCCGTTTATAGACGAGGCGCAGGTGATGACCCTTTTTTTTCTGACAGTCCTGCCCTACACTGTTGCTACCATCGTTCCGTCGTGGAGGGCCGCATCCGTGGACCCGGATTCGGTAATGAGATGATTGGGAAATACTGGTGATTTATGATAGAGCTTTCTGACATAAGGAAGGTCTTTAACTGCGGCAAGCCTAACGAGTTTACCGCAGTCGATGGGGTGACACTGTCAGTTGATTCCCGTAAAATTACGGTGCTCAAAGGGCCCAGCGGGTCGGGCAAGACCACTCTGCTGGGACTAATAGGTTGCATGGCGAGGCCCACTTCAGGAAGGATACATCTGACCGGCCGGTTGACACAGGGCGTCACTTTTTCGGTCGAAGGCACGACTGCGGAAGTGACCAGCCTGCCCGAGAGGTTCCTCACTGAGATACGGAGGCGGGCCTTCGGCTTCATCTTCCAGCAGTTTAACCTCATCAAAGGCATAACAGTCCTTGAAAACGTCATGCTGCCGGCCTATCCGATCGGGGAAGGCTTTAAGCCGCTCAGGGAGCGTGCCTCAAGGATTTTAAGCGATTTAAACCTCTCCGGCAAGCTGTTTGCAAAGGTGGAATGGCTCTCCGGCGGGGAGGCGCAGAGGGTGGGCATAGCAAGGGCGCTTATAAACGACCCGACAGTAATAATAGCCGACGAGCCCACGGCCCACCTGGACACCAAACTATCCGGCGAGTTCATGGGAATCGTGGAACGGTTGAAAGGGGATGGCAAAACAGTTATCATTGCCAGTCATGACCCTATTGTCTTCGATTCCCCCATCATAGACCGGGTAGTTGAAATGAGGGACGGAAGGCTAAGCGGGGGGTATCAACGGCGATGATCCTGCATCCCTCCATTATCGCCCTCTTCCTGTCTTCGGTACTTATAAGCATGCTTCTTCTCTACTCGTCTTATTACGGCCTACTGATATTGAGGAAATGGGACATAAAAAGCGGCAGCGAACTGCAACTGGACCTCGAAAGGAGGACCTACCTTATCTCCACCATTCTCACCTATGTTTTCGGCTTTCAGTTGATCTCACTCTTCCTTTACGTTTATACCGCTGACCTCCTGCACCCCCTCTTTGTCGGAGCCATGTGCGCTTCCGGTACGCTGACTGTTAACTCCTACGGCTATCCCACGCTGATACTCAAGGTGTTCAATTTCATAACCGCCGGGCTCTGGCTCGTACTGAACTATACTGACAGCAGGGCCTGCGACTATCCGCTTATCAAAAACAAGTACAAGTTCCTTATTGTTATAGCGCCTTTAGTAGTTGCCGAGACCTTTTTGCAGGCCAAATTTTTTTTGGGGCTGAAGCCCGACATCATAACCTCGTGCTGCAGTACTCTCTTCACCAGCGATTCAACCAGCGTGGCCTCTGATTTAGCCTCGGTGCCCAACATCCCCGGCAAGATCGCTTTTTATACGCTTATAGTGGTGACCCTTGCATCCGGGGTATATTTTTATCTGAAGGGCGGCGGAGGGTACGTATTTTCCCTCCTTTGCGGCATATCGTTTGTTATGGGCATAATCTCCATAATATCCTTCTTCTCGCTCTATTACTACGAGCTTCCGTCCCATCACTGCCCGTTCGATATCCTGCATAAGGAATACTACTACGTCGGTTATCCGCTGTATTTGTGTCTTTTCGGGGGGGCAGTTGCAGGCATGGGTACGGGCGTGCTGATGCCGTACAGGAAGGCGCCGAGCCTGATGGAAATAATCCCGGTCATACAGAAAAGGCTTATTATATTTGCGCTTGTGTGCTTTTTGATCTTCACAGTAATGGTGACGTACAAGATCGTTTCCACGCCTTTCAAGCTTGAGGGGTATTAAGTATCGTTCACTTGCCTTTTGCCAATTGCCTCTTATTTTATTTTTTTGCTTGACAAGTTTTCATATAATCGTATATAAATATGTTTATGCGAGAAGTGTTGGACCTTATCAAACTGCTTTCAGACGAATCACGGCTCAGGATACTGCTGTTACTCAGCAAAAAAGAACTCTGCGTCTGCCAGGTACTGGGGGTGCTTAACATGTCTCAGCCTCTTATATCAAGAAACCTTTCCCTGCTGCTTAAAGCGGGCTTTCTGAAAGACAGGAGGGAAGGTAAGCTCATGTTCTACAGCATAAGGAAAACGCTGCCGGGAAAACACCGGCAACTTCTTGCCTTATTGCGCGAGTTTCTTAAAGATGATACAACTTTAATAAAAGATCTCCGCTCGCTTCGGGACTGCACTGAATTCCAGAAGCAGACCGGCAGGTGCGATATGAAAACACTGAAAGCATTCACGCGCTTTAAAAAAACAAATAAGAAGCAGTAAGCAGCAGGCAGTAAACAAAAATTAAAGGGAGAGAACAAATGAAGTGCAGTAAAAATAGGGACAGCGACCGTTTATTGATGTTCATTGCGATAAAGTATGCCATGTGTCGCCATGTTTTCAATAAACGGTCGCTGTCCCTATTTTTACTTACTGTTTGCTGCTTACTGCTTACTGCTTTTCCGTCTTCTTCAGCGACAGCCGGCGATGCCGACGCCGGGCTTTCTCTTGCCGATGCTGTCAGAAACGCCCTTGAAAACAACTATGAGATACGGGCCTTTAAAAACACTCTTGCCGTCTCTAACGAAGACATCGGTGTTGCACGGAGTTTTCTTTTACCCAAACTTAATTTTGAAGAGCGCTTTATGAGCACTAGCAATCCCACCTATGCTTTTATGGCAAAACTCAATCAGGAACGATTTTCGCAGGCTGATTTTGCCATTAATTCATTAAACAGCCCAAGTGCGATCAACGATTTCCAGACGTCACTCTCCTTCGAACAGCCGCTCTTTTCAAAAAAGGCTTACGTCGGGATCAAAATGGCAAAGTTGGAGCATACTGCAAAAAACGAGGAATTTATGAGAAAAAGAGAGGAGATCGCCTTTAAAGTTACTCAGGCATATCTCTCTTTGGTGATGACCGGGCAGCAGGTCGCAATGGCTGAAAAAACGCTTGAAGATACCAGAGAACACCTCCGCATAGCGGAATTACGTTTTAAGAACGGTCTTGGCCTTTTTTCCGATACACTCAGGACGTCAACTGCGGTCACTGAAGCGGAGCAGCAGCTTGTCAGCGTGAGGAAAAACCTCGCCGTCGCCGGAAGATATCTCTCTCTCCTGATGGGCCTGCAGGAGACGGTCGCTGTTGCGGGAGTGTCTCCGGAAATCCCTGTCAGGGATATGGAATATTATAAAAACTCAGCTCTCTCAAGGAAAGATATCAAATCCATGGAAGCGCTGCATGAGGACGCAAAAAACGGCATTGCACTTTCAGAGGCGGCCTACTGGCCTACTGTGGGCGTGGGCGGCTCCTATCAGTTGAATGACCAACGCGATCCTCTCGGCTCCGAAGGCAGCAGTTGGATAGTTGCGGCGTTCCTCAGATGGGAGCTTTTCGACGGCGCTAAACGCGAGCACGAGCTGGCGCAGGCCCGTTACAGGACAGCGGAAACGGAGGAGCGCCTGAAAGGGCTCATAGATACGGTGTCGTTTAAGGTGTATGAATCATTCCTTGGCATTGACGAGGCAAAGAAGAACCTGGAACTATCACAGTCAGAGTTGAAGACCGCTGAAGAAGGGAAGCGGCTGGTGAAAATCCGGTATGAAAATTCCCTTTCACCTCTTGTCGACCTTATGGATGCACAGATAAGTCTGGATCACGCGCGCACTAATCTCGTGGTGACGGAGAACGAATACCGTCTTGCCGCAGCCAAACTCTGCTATGAAAGCGGGACGATCCTCAAAGACCTGAATATTGAATAACTATGGAGGAAAACATGTTACGGCAAAGGGCAAAAGGCAAAAGGCTAAAGGTTACAGAGAAAGAAAAAATACAAAAAAGCAATCTTACGAAAAAATGTCTTCCTGCCATCTTTGCCTTTAGCCTTTTGCCTTTTGCCCTTTGCCTGCTGTTGTACGGCTGCAAGGATAAGATCGGGCCCGGCGCCGCAGCAGTAAGCAGGCAAACGGTAGAAGGGGTAACTGCCACAGAAGTGCACCCATCCAAGGTTGAAGAATACTTTGAAACATCAGTCGCCATCAAGGCGAAAACCGTAAGCCTGGTTGCAGGGAGAACAATGGGTACCGTCACCTCGCTCAGAGTGAAGGAAGGAGACCGGGTCCATGCAGGACAGGTGCTCCTGACAGTTGATAACAGAGATGCAGTGCAAAGAGTTATCGCCGCGGAAAAAGCCCTTGAGTCTGCAGAGCAAAACAGATCTCTGGCTGATATAACATACGGGAGATACAGGAAGCTTTATGACGAAAAGGCGCTGTCACAGCAGGAGATAGATCAGATAGAGACGCAGAAAAAAATCACCGAACTGGATTACGAGAGGTCAAAGGCCTTGCTTAACGAGGCACGGGTCGCTCGTGATTTCACAACTATAGTTTCCCCGGTCTCGGGCGTTGTAACCGAAAAGAAAACAGAGCGCGGCAGCATGGCAGTGCCTGGAGTACCACTTCTTACAGTGGAAGATGTGTCTTCATTTATTCTTGAAGCCAATATTGATGAGCATCTCACCGGGAAAGTCAGAGCCGGGACACCTGTCGATATATCTGTTGATGCCATAAACCGGGAGTTGAAAGGAAGAATCACCGAGATTGTCCCGTCAATCGATCCAATGTCAAGAACGTTCATCGCTAAAATAGCCCTCACATGTCCTTCATTACGGACAGGCCTCTTCGCACACGTAAAGATACCCACCGGAGAGAAGACCGCTATTGTCTTACCGTACAAGGCCATAGTCGAAAAAGGAGAGCTTACCGGAGTATACGTTGTTGATCAGGGTGGAGTCATTACATTCCGTCTCGTGCGGACCGGCAGTCATTACGGCAATAATGTCGAAATTCTTTCCGGAATAAAAGCAAATGACCGGGTCATCACTGATAATATAGCGCGGGCTATAGATGGCGGCATCGTCGCCGGGATGAAGATGCAGTGAGAAATATCGGATTAGCAGGCCGCATCGCCAGGGCCTTCATCAACTCCAGGCTGACCCCACTGATAGTTATTGCCTCGTTGATACTGGGCGTATATGCAGTCATCGTAACTCCACGTGAGGAAGAGCCGCAGATCGTTGTCCCGATGATTGATGTAATGGTCTCCTACCCCGGGGCCTCCGCAAAAGAGGTCGAAGAACACGTCACCAAACCGATGGAGAAGTTCCTCTGGGAAATAAGGGGCGTAGAATACATTTACAGCACCTCAAAACCCGGCATGAGCATGGCGATTGTCAGGTTTTATGTCGGGCAGGACAAGGACGACAGCATTGTCAAGCTTTATAACAAATTGATGTCCAATAAAGACAAAATCCCTCCCGGAGTTTCGCAACCTCTGGTCAAGCCCCAATCAATTAATGAAGTTCCGATACTTACATTCACGCTCTGGAGCCGGCGGTATCACGGATATGAGCTGAGGAGGGTCGCTCAGGAAGTTACAGACGAACTGAAAAAGGATGCCGAAGTTGCTGAAACTAATATAATAGGCGGTCAAAAACGGCAGCTCAGGATAGAAATGGACCCATTACGCCTTAGGGCGTACTCTCTCTCCCCACTGCAGATTGCCGACGCGCTGCAAAAAGCCAACTTTGTGCGTCGTTCAGGTGACTTCCCGACAGACAATAATGATTTACTGGTTGAAGCAGGCTCCTTTCTTAAGAACGCCCAGGATGTCGGAAATGTGGTCGTCAGCGTTTACAACGGCAGGCCGGTGTATTTAAAAGAAGTAGCGAACATAAGCGACGGCCCGGAAGATCCTGCACAGTATGTTTTCATGGGCTTCGGCCCTGCTGCTGCGCGTCAAGAAAAAAAAGCATTGGATGGTGCTCAGGGCAGCCCCGCAGGGCAATACGAGGCAGTCACTATTACGGTAGCAAAGAAGAAAGGGACCAATGCAACTCACATCGCGGAAAGGGCACTCAGGAAAATAGCCGTAATAAAGGGAACGGTAATCCCTACCGACGTCGAGATTACTACCACGCGGAATTATGGAGACACCGCCAAAGATAAGTCCGACGAGCTTCTCGAACACATGCTCATTGCAGCCATTTCAGTGACAATCCTTATAGCGCTCGCCCTTGGATGGAGAGAATCAATAGTTGTAGGAGTTGCAGTGCCTGTTACCCTGGCACTAACTATCCTGGTCAATTATATGCATGGTTACACACTAAACAGGGTCACCCTCTTCGCCCTCATTTTTTCGATAGGCATACTGGTGGACGACGCTATTGTGGTTGTCGAGAACATTCACCGCCATTTCAGGACTAAATCTATTGACCGGGAAACAGCAGTACTCGCAGTCGACGAAGTGGGGAATCCCACCATATTGGCCACTTTTACAGTCATAGCAGCTCTTCTGCCCATGGCATTTGTCTCAGGTCTGATGGGTCCTTATATGCGCCCTATTCCTGTCGGAGCATCAGCCGCTATGCTGCTTTCCCTGCTAATTGCTTTCATTATCAGCCCCTGGTTGAGCTATATCGTGCTTAAAGGTACGAAAAGGGACAGTGAAGGGCGTGAAGAAAAAGCTGAAAGCCGCTTCTTCGCTGTATTGAACCGACTTTATGAAAAAAATCTGAGGGGGCTCCTCGAAAGCAGGAAGAAAAGATTCATGGGTCTCCTGCTGGTTCTCGTTATGCTCGGAGGTTCAATCATACTCGTGCCTCTGAAACTTGTGACCGTTAAAATGCTCCCGTTTGACAATAAGAGCGAGTTACAGGTCATCATCGACATGCCCGAGAGCTCTGCACTCGAGGAAACTGCTACGGTGGCGCGACAGATCGGCGAATACCTGAAAACAGTACCGGAGGTCACCAATTATCAGTCTTATATCGGCACTGCGGCTCCGTTTAATTTCAACGGTCTTGTGCGCCACTACTACCTGCGTTCAGGAAGCAGCGTAGCCGACATACAGGTCAATTTTGTGCCGCGGGATGAAAGAAAAGCACAGAGCCACGACATCGCTAAAAGGATAAGGCCCGAAATTAAAAAAATCGGGGACCGCTATAACGCGAGGATTAAGGTGGTTGAAATACCGCCCGGCCCTCCGGTGATGAGCACCCTCGTCGCTGAAGTGTATGGGCCTGATTTCGACGGTCAGATCGAAGTTGCAAGGAAGATAAAGGAAATCTTCAATAACACATCCGGCGTAGTTGATACCGATTGGTCCGTTGAGGATGACCAGCAAAAGATATCCTTCGATGTCGACAGGGAAAAGGCTTCTTACAACGGCATCAGTACCGAAGCGGTTTCCCGGACGCTCAAGGCGGTCCTGGGGGGTATGTCTGCCGGGCTGCTCCACATTGAAAAAGACAAGGAACCTGTTGAGCTTTTTTTGAGGACGCCGCTTGCAGAAAGGGCGGGGGTTGAAAAGCTCGGCGCTATTGGAGTACCTTCGTCTTCGGGTACCATGGTGCCCCTTTCGGAACTGGTAAAAGTAAGTAATGGGATAGAGGACAAAACCATTTACCACAAGAATCTGAAACGGGTGGTATATGTGACCGGAGATGTTGCCGGAAGTGAAGAAAGCCCTGTCTACGCCATATTAAAAATGAAGGAGGCTGTAAGCAAAATTAAATTGCCCGGAGGATATGAGTTGAAGCAGTATTCCACTGTCCAGCCCTGGCTTGAAAATACCTATTCCATGAAATGGGACGGCGAATGGCACATTACCTATGAGGTCTTCAGGGATTTAGGCATCGCCTTCGCTGCGGTGCTGGTTTTAATCTATATAATGGTCGTAGGCTGGTTCAAGTCTTTCATAGTGCCCCTTGTCATCATGGCCCCGATCCCGCTTTCCCTTGTCGGAATCTTGCCGGGCCATGCACTGATGGGGGCGTTCTTTACCGCAACCTCCATGATAGGGTTCATTGCAGGGGCCGGAATAGTCGTCAGGAATTCCATTATACTGGTTGACTTTATCGAACTTAAACTCTCAGAGGGTGTGCCCCTCAAAGAGGCCGTAATTCAGGCGGGCGTCTTACGGTTCAGGCCGATGCTTCTTACCGCGGCTGCGGTAGTAGTGGGGTCCTCGGTGATTCTCTTTGATCCCATTTTTCAGGGCATGGCAATATCGCTGATGGCCGGTGAGGTTGCCTCGACATTCCTGTCGAGGACCATGGTGCCGGTATTGTACTATATGTCTAAAAAACAGGCAAAGGCAGAGGTAAAGGGAAAGGGAGAGTCAACAACAAATAAATGAGGCTTCACCTGACCTGTTTTCTTTACAGCTGCCTGTATTTAAAAAGGAGGACGTTATGTATATTGCAAAAACCGATACCTGGTATCTCGAACGGATAATCTGGCTCATAGCAGGCATATTCTCCCTGTCAAGCGCCGTACTGGCATGGATCCACAGCCCCTATTGGTTGATACTCACAGCCCTGGTGGGCATCAACCTCATCGTGTTCGCACTGACCGGATTCTGCCTTATGGCAAATATCCTGTATAAGCTTGGCGCAAAGCCGGGAATGCAGAAAGACAAGTGAGAAGCAGGTAAAATATAAGGCGATAGCTTGGGGCCTGCGAGTTTAGGAAATTAAGCAGTAATTGTTCGTAGTCAAATTTCGTCTTTGTGGAAATGCGGAATGCCGGCATCCTTCTTTCTGCGGATAAGGTCATTTTTCCTGACCCCGTGCGGAACATTTATAGTAATTATGTCCTCATTCCGTGCAGAGGTTATGGCAGTTCCTTCCTCATCGAGCATCGAATCAGCGGTAAAACGCATTCCCTCAAGACCCGGAGCAAGGTACTCAATAACATCACCTTTATCAAGCCTGTTTCTGAGCGCAACCCTGGCAGACCCACGGTCCACGTCCGCCACAACGCCGACCAGTTCATGGCTCATGCGGTAGCTTTCACCGTCAAAATTATAATCGGCATCCGGTTGTTTTCCAAAAAACATTCCTGTGGTATACCCCCTGCTGCTGAACATGGCAAGCTCGTCACTCCAGCTTTTTTTAACGCACCAGGGTCCGCCGGCTTTAATCGAATCTATCGCCTCCCTGTAGACTTTCACAACCCCGGCAACATAATTGATCCCCTTCATCCTGCCTTCTATCTTATAGCTGTCTACGCCTGCGCCCATTAGAAGAGGGAGGTGCGGCAGCATACAGAGGTCCCTGGAACTCATGAGATACGTGCCACGGCTGTCCTCGAAAACAGGGAAATATTCCCCGCGCCGCTTTTCCTCCACCAGTGCATAGTTCCATCTGCAGGAATTGGTGCATTCTCCGGTATTGGCCCCGCGGGACGCGAGAAAGCTGCTTATATAGCATCGCCCTGAATAGGATATGCAAATGGAACCGTGAACAAAAACCTCAAGCTCAACTGAAGTCTTCTGCCGGATTTCTCCTATCTCATCCAGCGACAATTCCCTCGAAAGCACCAGCCGCTCTGCACCGCTGTCCTCCCAGAACCGAGCGGCGGCTACATTAGTGATGTTGGCCTGGGTACTGATATGAAGCGGCATGCCGGGTGCTTTTTTTCTGGCGAGTGCAAAAAGTCCGGGATCGGACACGATAACAGCATCGGGTGCTATATCGTTGAGCTGCTCTATATGTTCTTCTATATCAGGCAGGTCCCTGTTGTGAGGGAAAATATTGACCGTTACATACGCGCGCACATTATGCTCCCTCGCATAGAGGACCGCGGCACGCAACTCCCCGTATCCAAAGTTTCTGGCTTTTCCCCTCAGGCTGAATCTCGAATCTCCGAGATATACCGCGTCGGCCCCGTAGTGGACCGCGGCTTTCAGCTTCTCGAAATCACCCGCAGGGGCAAGCAGTTCAGGCTTTTTCACGGACTATACGCTCCCTGCAAGCTTCTATAGCGCTCCTTGCCAGCCGGTCGCATTTCTCATTCTCATAATGCCCGTTATGTCCCCTGACCCACGTCCATTCTATTTCATGCGGACCGGCCGCCTTAAGCAGCCTCACCCAGAGATCTCTGTTGAGGACATCCTTTTTCTGAGAGTTTTTCCAGTTATTCCTTATCCATCCGTTTACCCATTCTGTCATTCCTTTGGCCACATAAGTCGAATCGGTTATCACCCTGACCCTGCACGGCTTCTTAAGCACTTCAAGAGCGGTAATGACGCCGAGCAGTTCCATCCTGTTATTGGTTGTCAGCTGTTCGCATCCGGACAGTTCCTTTTCCTTTGGCCCCGAACGCAGGATAGCGCCGTATCCGCCTACGCCAGGATTGCCGCTGCATGCGCCGTCCGCATAAATTTCGACAAAAGGCAGGTCATGAGTTTTCATATAGTAGTATTATAACTTATCAAAAAAAAAGAAGATAAGAACTCCATAATTCGTCGAAATTGTGCAAAGAACTTCTGTAATTCTCACCTTTCCTACTTACTCTAGTTGTACCGAGTTCTGCGACTGGAATAACCAGTTTTCTCTTGACTGTGATCTGAGCAAAAGGGCGTATAATAAACAACATGGGCATAACGGAAAAGAGTTTAAATCAGAGAATTTAGGGCATTCCAGGAGATGCTGTCCACTATAGTCGACAGTTGACTCGATCTAATCCCAAGTGTTTTCAGGCACGCTTCGAGCGGGCCCGTGTTTTGGCGTTCCAGCGTTCCGCTCACCCAGAATTGCGACAGGATAAGATCGGCAAGGTATACAATGTGTGTCAACTCAGGATCAATAATCGCTTTTTCCGGCTGATGGTGGTATAGAATCGCTTCAGTCAGGTTCTGAGGAATAGACCATAGACTCGCAAGCCTGCCGCCGGCTTCCGTATGCCCAATGCCGAGGATCTCCAACTCCGCCTGCTCCAGATCAATAATCTCTTCATGGGTCCGGCGGTAAAAAAGAGGTATATTCCGTGCAACAAAATGATCGAGAACAACCTTACCGATATCATGCAGAAGGCCGGCCGTGTAAGCGACGGCCGGGGGAGCCATGCCCGTGATCCGGGCCAGCTTTTCCGCAACAAGTGCGGTCCCGACTGTGTGATGGTAGAGACTCCCCTTGCACAGCGAATAACCGTGTCCCGATTCGACAAAGAATACCTCCATGAAGGATGACATAACAAGGAGAAGAAACATTTTTTCACCGAGAACTATGAGGGCCTGGTCTACAGAATCTATAGGGCCGTCCCAACCGATCAAGGCGGAATTAGATAACCTAAGCACTTTCGCTGCGATGATCTGGTCCCGGAGCACTTCCTCAGCCACATCTTGCAGGCTATAGCAGTTATGTCCTAACATCCTGACTATTTTGATCGCGACTTGCGGAATAGGTTGCACGCGCGCTATGGCCCGATTAATTTCTTCCATAGTCGGCTTCTCGACCGAACCTTTGAGTAGGGGAGGATACTGGGGCTTGATAGTGCATTCCCACGTATTCAGGTCCAGGCTGAGACACATGTTGTAAAGGCCTCCTGTTTCGGCTTGCCTTATCCTGATTGACTCACGTTTAAGAATAGCCATAACGACATCGGCTGTCTGCCCGCCGAGGTCGAGATTATCTTCAAGGGCATTGCCAAACAATGCTCCGCCGGCAACAACAGCCTCCAGGTTCTCTTTTTTGGCCCCTGCCTTGCAGAGCGTATTGATGAATAAAGGCAGACCCGTTGACGCATAATTCTCGGGTTGCCAGGGATTGCCGGCGCTAACAGGTTCAGGCAGTGGAACGTGAAACAATCCGCCAACGCGGGCGCCGCGATCAAACATCGCTACTCCCACGCAGGAGGCGAGCAAGGCCACAAGAATGACGTCCTGCGGTCCCCCGACGGATAAACTTCCGGTGCCTACATATTTGTTGTAAGACATCGTTCAATTTCAGGAAATATTGAAATACCAAACCATTTCCGGAAGTCGACCTCCTGTTTCTCATAATGTAAAAGCCCAAGTCCATAAATAAGGATGCTCGGGAGTGGATGTGAGAAAGGCGCACTAACTGTCAAGCATTTCTCTAATCTTTCGCAGAAGCACTTCGGGAGAAACAGGCTTCATTAGCAGTTCCAGTCCCTCGTCGATAATACCCTTCCCCCTTACGATATCTGCCGCATAGCCGCTCATAAAAAGCGCCATGATATCCGGTTTTATTTTCTTGATGTCTATGTATGCCTCCTTGCCGTCCTTCTTCGGCATTATTATATCAAGAAGCACCAGCCTGATTTTATCCATATTCTCGCTGAACAGACTAACCGCCTCTTCCCCGTCTGCCGCTATTATGACCTTGTAACCATTGTCTTCTAACACTGTTTTGATCAATCCCCTGACATCAGCGTTGTCCTCTGCAACAAGTATGGTCTCTGTCCCGCCTGCCGGAGAAGGCAGAGCTGCTGCGCCAGTCTCCATGACTGCCTGTTTTATCAGCGGGAGGTATATCCTGAACGTTGTGCCTTTGCCCGGCTCGCTGTAAACGTTGATAAACCCGTTGTGCTGTTTTATTATCCCGTATACTATGGAGAGCCCAAGCCCTGTGCCCCTGCCCACCTCCTTTGTTGTAAAGAAGGGCTCGAATATCCTCTCCATCGTTCTTTCGTCCATCCCAACCCCTGTATCCGAAGCAGTGACAACACCATATGACCCCGGCCTCGCCTCGACATGACCCTTTGCGTATTCTTCCGTGATAGTCGCAGAACCTGTCTCTATTATGAGCGTGCCGCCCTCAGGCATCGCATACCTCGCATTCGTGGTAAGGTTCATTATGATCTGCTCTATCTGTCCGATATCAGCTATTATCGTCAAATCCTCTTCCCCTAAAACTACTTTTAACTCAATGTCCTCGCCTATAAGTCTGAGCAGCAATTTTTCTATTCTTTGAACAATCTCATTCAGCTTTACAGGCTTTGTATCGAGTATCTGTTTTCTGCTGAAGGCAAGCAGGCTCTGTGTAAGATTGGCAGCTTTTTCGCCCGCCGACATTATCTGATCAACATATTGCTTTAATGAAACATCTTCCTTTAAGCCCATCTTGACTAAACTGCAGTAACCCATAATGGCGGTCAGCATGTTGTTGAAATCATGGGCAACGCCGCCGGCAAGAAGTCCCACTGCCTCCATCTTCTGGGATTGTCTTATCTGCTCTTCCAGATGCCTCCTGTCGGTTATATCTCTTTCTGCATGAATAATCATGGCAATCTTTCCGGTCTCGCACTTTACAGGCGCGGTTGCCACTTCGACATATATCTTGTCCCCATCCAAAGAGCAGTGCACATGCTCGTATTTCGTATAACGGCCGTCATTAAGGGATTCAACCATGGGGCATGGATGTTCCGGTGGGGAACAAGGCTCGTTGCTTCCATGGGTAACCTCATAACAATGCCTTCCAATTATATCCTTTTCTTCCGACCCATACTTTTCAATAAAGGCATTATTTGCAGCAATTATAGTTTGACTTTGGGGATCGATCACAGAAACAGGATCCCCAAGACAGTTGAATATAGTTTCATTGAACTCCTTGGATCTTCCGAGTTCCTCCACCGCCTGTTTGAGCGCCTTCCTATTTTCAGCCTCTCTCAGCGCCCTGCTGACTGCCGGGACAAGGCGAGAAAGGCGGTCTTTAAGCACATAGTCCGTTGCGCCGCTCTTTAACATTTCGATGGCTGCTTCCTCGCCTACCGCGCCAGTTACAAAAACGAGGGGGGTATCCGGACATCTTTCCTGCGCAATTTTCAGCGCCGACATTCCGTCAAAGGAAGGCAGCTTATAGTCCGCAAGGATAATGTCGGGAGCAAACTCCTCAAGTCCCCTGACGAAATCCTCCCTGCTATCCACACGTCTTGATGAAAACGCAATGCCCCCCTTCAGGAGCTCTCTTCCGATCAACTCCGCGTCAGCAGGCATATCCTCCAGAATCAGTATGTTAATCAAAGCAAAAACTCCTTCCTCAAACCGGCGGTTTGTTCAGAAGCAGCCAGTAAAAACCCATATCTGCCACTGTCTTTGCAAAATCGCCAAAGCTCACCGGCTTTTGTATGTAACTGTTCACCCCAAGCTTGTACGCCTCAGCTATATCCCTGTCTTCCCTCGAGGAGGTCAGGACAACGACAGGGGTATGCTTTGTCCGCTCATCCGACCTTATGCGGAGAAGCACTTCCATCCCGTCCACCTTTGGCAGCCTCAAATCCAGCAGTACGACCTTCGGCAATTGACTTGGCTGCCTGTCCTTATAATCGCCCTTTGCGAAAATGAAGTCAAGGGCCTCTGCCCCATCCTTTATCCATACCAGATTGTTCGCAAGATTCTGGTTTTTCAGAGCCCGTATTGTAAGCTCGGCATCATTGGGATTGTCCTCTACCAGCAATATCTCGACCTCTGCTGTTTTCATGCTGTCTCCTTTCAGGCTGCGAGGGTAAAGTAGAATGTGGCGCCCTCATCAAGTTTTCCTTCCGCCCATACCCGCCCCCCGTGCTTCGTTATGATTCGTTTAACTATAGCTAGGCCTATGCCGGTACCCTCATATTCATCCATGCGGTGAAGCCTCTGGAAGAGGCCGAAAAGTTTATCTACATACTGCATATCGAAACCGACACCGTTGTCCTTTATATAATAAACAGACCCTTCAACGCCTATCTCTATTATTGCTGCAGCTCTGAGGTGCGTGAATTTAATCGCGTTGGACAGCAGGTTCACAAAGACCTGACGCATCATTGACCTGTCGCCATACACAGGCGGCAGCAATTTTATCTCAAAACGCACAGACCTACCTTCAAAGGATGGCTTCAAATCCTCTATCACTTTATTTACAAGCTCTCCTATATTGATTTCAACCATCTGCATATCCTTCCGGCTCATACGCGAAAAGGCGAGCACGTCGTCAATAAGCTGGCCCATCCTGATGGCATTGTCTCTGACAATATTCAGCAGCCTCCTGCCTTCGTCATCAAGTCTGTCGTGATATTCCTCCATAAGAATGCCGGAGAAGCTGTCTATAGCCCTCAGCGGCGACCTCAAATCATGGGACACCGAGTAGCTGAAGCTGTCGAGGTCTTTGTTGGCAGCCTCCAGTTGAGCGGTGCGCTCCTTTACGTTCTGCTCAAGGGATGCGTTTGCCGCTACCAGGTTTTCGGTCATTCTGTTGAAATGCATCTCCAGATCTCCCATCTCATCATTCGATGTGACCTCCGCCCGTACGGAAAAGTCTCCCTCTTTTATCTTTCTCGCAGCAGTTGTCAGGTTGATGAGCGGAGTGGTTACGGAGCCTGCCACATAAAAAGAGACAGCCAGCATAATTACCGCGATTGCAAACGTAAAAATCAGGAACATATTGCGCAATTCGGAGACGGAAGCAAAAGCCTCGTCCCTGTCTCTTTTTACGACCAACCCCCAGCCCGCCCTCCTGATATATCTTATGACAGCCAGCACGCTCTTCCCCCTGTAATCAACAGCATCTGTCAATATCTGCTCTTCTTTCTGCAGTGCCTGCATAGAAGGCGCCGTGAGGTCATGCATCGAAACAGTCCTTCGCAGTGCAGCATGAGGATCGAACCTCAGAGGAACCAGGAACATGAGATCTCCGTTTTTGTCTTTCTTCACCAGAAAAGTCTCTCCGGTACTGCCCAATCCGGTGTAATCATCTGTGACATCCAAAATCGTTGCGGCAATCTCCTCGATTACAAGAACGCCGAGGAATCTCCCCTGATTATACAAAGGGCCTGAAAGATAGTTCACGAGTTTCCCGCTGCTGTTTAAGGAGAGCACATCGATGCAATTGCCTCTTTTGCCCCGGACAAAGTATTCCTTCCCTGAATGACTTGTGCCGATCAGTGCACTATTAGAAGAAGCTGCTACCCTTCCATCGGCGGTCAGTAATGATATAGCCATGACTTCCTTCATGGAAGATGCGGTCTTCGACAGATTCAGATTAACAAGGTCCTGAAGATTTTTCCCGCCCGTCTTTATAATACGCTCGAATGTAAGGAGCATCTGATATTTAGTCTCGATAAGACCTAATACCTCGAGATTACTGTCAATTATGCCTTCGACCCTCGCTTTCTGAATAAACGCAACCGATTCGAGGTGCCTCAGCACTTGAGCGGTAATCGTCTGTTTTGCAATCGTGTAGGAAACAACGCCGATGGCAATGAGCGGGACAAGCGACACAAGGAGCAGTGTAAGATACGCTTTATGGGTAATCCTCATTTACATCTCCCCTGTGTCTGCTTCTAGATATTGAATATCATGGAAGCAGCTCAAAGTCAACCGCATAGTGCAGTGCGTCTTAAATTCCTTATCGTTACGAGAGAAACAAGCTAGGGGGTCAAATCTTTGCCCTTGACGTTTCTATTCTGGGTGGAGATGATTCTTTTAAACCGAAATTGTTAACCTTTGATTGACAGCAAAAATTGAACTTGTGGCTGGACACCGGAACAAAAAGGAAAACACAGAGAACCTGCGCAAACATGCTGGAGATTCAATTCTCATCCTGCCGGGCACGTAATGAACATAGTATTTCATATTAACCATGATACCAAATATATCGAGGTGTTTTACAATCGGCAGCGCAGGCAGGCAAGACTTGGATATCTTTCACCTGCTGCATTTGAGCAGCAGTATCATAGAAAACAGAAAGCGGCATGAGCCGAATGGTATCCACTATTGACATCCGACCTCACTCCAATCATACCTAATGACAAAATTGGGTAGTGTCCTAATTTGGTTGGATCATCTAATTGGTTGGCGCTTGCTTTTCGGTTTCTCTATCTTTAGCGAGTTGGATAAAATTAATTGGATTCAAGTGAAGCGGAGAAAATCCGGCTCTCCTTGTTAGATCAGCAATGGTTTCTCTAACATAGGGGAACATGATAGCGGGGCAATTAATAGCAATAAATTGGGTTAAAATTCTTTCTTCCGGAAACTCATCAAACTGAAATAATCCGGCGCTTTCAATTTCAAAATAATAAGGAAGATCACCGCTAATCTGCCTGACTCCGAGCAACACAATTAATTGTTTTTCTTCAGTTTTAACTTCATGATTGAATGCTAAGTCGGGTGAATAGGTAACTTCATCCCCGATAGCTTTAAACTCTCTATTAAGAGTGAAATTCACTTTCATTAAGGAGATATTTAAGAATTTCATACTCATAATTATGCCGCGAGTGCCAATTCGTTATTATTAGTACCCTGTGAATTATCACTATGATTCGGATAATAAAGACCCGTCACTTCTTGGATTGGAACAACGGAGAAGGGTAGGTTTTGTTTGTTCATAGAAAAAATCTTTGTTGCCATGCTAATTGATCTTTCTTTTTCAATGACAGCAATTTTTTCCTCAATATCTTTTGCAATACTAGGCTCCAAAACATCTTTCTTCAATTTAAAGAAGTTCTTCAACCCATCGAAATCCCGAATCATTAATAATAATGAATTGTTCGACTCATTCTGAATAGCTCCAGTTTCGTATCTAGAAGGCGTAACATCTCCCCACCCAAAGAGAGCAGCAAGGCTTTTTTGAGTTAATCCATACTGTTCTCTGATTTGTATGATTTCCTCTGATTGGAGGAGACCTTTCCTCTTTTTGTATTCCTTATAAGCATCTTGAAACTTTGCTTCTTCGTCCTCAATAGAATGGAAAAAATGATCTCCTATGGGACAGTGATATATAAGTGTGTTAATGCTTATGCATTCTCCACGAACATTTAGCGTTTCTATTGCTTTTCCATAAGATAGATATCCTTCCTTTTCGCAAACAGGACATTCCTTGTAAATTTTACTAATCTTTTTGAACGGCATATTATTTTTCTTCATTTGCATTCCCCCCTTTTTTTGTAGGGATATGTTATTTCATAATTAGGAAAATGAAATGACATACATCTTCCTTTGTTTTTATAAACAGAGATTTTTATGTAAATTTCATAGCTTTTGACATATGTTCCAAATTCCCACCATTCTTTATCGGGGATTCCATCATAATCAGGAGTAGGGCCCTTAACATAATCCTCGGCGTGCAACTTCTTGACCTCCTCCGCTCTGTGTTCTG
>Ga0074045_10001632_pt1 | contig 21431 bp, 24 predicted proteins | sample BogForMeECP23OM2_FD_94442 | JGI IMG/M metagenome (GOLD analysis project Ga0074045, IMG submission 94442) | Bog forest soil microbial communities from Calvert Island, British Columbia, Canada - Bog Forest MetaG ECP23OM2 | ecosystem: Environmental > Terrestrial > Soil > Wetlands ... | reverse complement strand
CCGTCCCGCCGCAAGCGCGCCGCCCAGTATGCGTGCGGTGGCCACGGCATCTGCCACCGCCAAGTTGATGCCGACGCCGCCGACCGGCGACATCGCGTGCGCCGCGTCGCCGATGCACAACAGACCGGGCTGATACCACTGCCGCAGGCGGTCGACCTGGACGGTTAGCAAGCTCACCGCATCCCAGCCGGTCAGTTCGTGCACGCTTCCGGCTGCAGGCGGGGCAAGGCGGGCGATGCGCTCGCGTAGCGCCGGGAGGCCGGCGGCCCGCAGGCGAACGAACGCTCCCTTGGCGATGACCAGGCCGCACTGCCAGTAGCTGCCGCGGTTGAGCATGACCAGAATATGACCGTCGCTGACATAGCCTGCCGTCGCGGCCCGCTCATCGTCGCCCCGCGACAGCCGGAACCACAGCACGTCGAGCGGGGCGCCAAACTCGTCGGCCGACAGTCCCGCCCGCTCGCGCACGGTCGAGCGGCGCCCGTCGGCGCCGATGACCAGATCCGCCGCCACTTCCAGCCGCCCTTCGGGCGTGGTCGCGATCAGACCGTGAACCTCGCCCGAGCGCACGAGGAGCTCATTCACCTCCGCTTGCATGCGCAGCGCAAAACCCCGATGACGGCGCGCGTTGGCAGCAAGAAAATCGAGAAAGTTCCACTGCGGCATGAGCGCCAGGAACCGGCACCGCGTCGGCAAATGGGTGAAGTCCGCAAACGGCACGCGGGTGCCTTCGACGTAGGCATCAATCTCCCGCACCTCGTCGTGGGGCAGGTTCAGGAACGCCTCGAGCACGCCGAGTTCGTACATGATCTCCAAAGTCGAGGGATGGATCGTGTCGCCGCGAAAATCGCGCAGGAAGTCGCGGTGCTTCTCGAGCACGATCACGTCGATGCCCGCGCGCGCCAGGAGCAGCCCGAGCATCATGCCGGCGGGCCCGCCGCCGGCGATGCAGCAGCGTGTGCCTATCGAAGCGTTCAAGTGCGCAACCTCAAGTCGAAGCCAACCAGCGGCGGGTGGCTGGCCTGGCTCGCGCGAATGACGCAAGCGACGTGCCACGACCGGGGCTCGTTGGCGCCGGCCGGCGCGCGCGCCGTGCGCCTGGCGCGCCGCAGAGCACGCGGCCGGACCGGCCGCGGCGGCAGACCGCGGTCGGCGACCTGCAACCGGTTCCGAACCTTTGTAAGTCTTACCGGCACGGGTGATGGCCGACGCTTGGCAATCACGCCGGAAGAGAGCGCCCAAGCCGCGTCGCGCAACGCGCGGGCATCGACCGCCGCGCTCGAGCGCGAGGTCGCGCTGCCGCTCCCGCCCGGCGTGCTTATCGCGCCAGGCGAAGCGAGCAGCGCGCCGGCCCATCCGCGCTGCCACGGCGGGCGGCGAAAAGGGGCCGCAGACGCGGGGCGCGCCGCGATCCCGGGCGCGATCCTGGCTGGCTAGGCCTCGTACTTGAACGACAGCTGGACGCGCGCCCGGTAGGCAACGACCTTGCCCCCCTCGACCTTCATGTCGAGCTTAGAGACTTCGGCGATGCGCAGATCGCGCAGCGACTTGCTGGCAATCTGCACTGCCGATTTCGCGGCATCCTCCCATGAAACGGAGCTCGTCCCGATCACGTCGATGACGCGGTACACGCCGTCGCTCGAACCTTTCTTGGCCATGGTCTGCTCTCCTCTTGTCAATTTTCCCGCCGGTCATGCCGGCTCACCCGCGGGGCTCGAACCTCATGCGCGCCGCCGCGGCGCAATGGGCGCGTGAGGGCATCATACCAAGTTGACGCGCGGTCGTCCTCAAACACCCCAGGGCACCGCCGCGACCCCGAACAGGAGCCGATGCAGCGTCATAACCGCCACCGCCGCGATCACGCCGGCGACGACGGCAATCAGGTCGTAGCGTGCGCTGGGCTCGAAGCGTTTGCTTGCGTGACGCTGCAGCACCGAGACGAGATCGAGCAGCGCATAACCGAGAAAGCTTCCAAACAGCAGCGTTCCCCGGGTGTCGCCGTTGGCAAGCAGGTGCGGCGAGGCCCAGATCACGATGCCAAGCAGCATGGGGTGCTTGAGCGTGTGCCGGATGTTGCCGCGCATGTTCGCCGCGGCGAGCAGGATGAATGCGAGTGACACCGCGTACGGTGCGGCGGCGATTGCTGCGCGCGACGGTTCGAACAGGCGCGGGCCGGGCGTCGCCAGCGCGTAGCCGCCGACGATCATCGCTAGCCCTAGCAGCGACAACAGCGAGAATGCGGCTTTGTAGCGCGCCTCGCCGAGGCGCGCGGCAAGCGCCGCGCGGACTCCCGGCAGGGCCGGCACGAGATGCAGGGCAAGAAAGACGATCAAGCCGGCGATAAAGATGGTCATCGGCGCTGCGTCGGAACTCGCGTCGGCGCAATATACTCCAACCGCCGCGCGCGAGTGCGGAAGCGGTGCCCCTGCAAGGATTAGCCGCTGCGGACGACTAAACGAGCAAGTGAAACCCGGAGATTGACCATGTTGCCTTCATTGCGAAGCTTCTGTGCCGCGCTGTTCGTGCTCGCCATTGCCCAGGGAGCGGACACGGCCGTGGCCGCAACGCCGCTGCCCCCGCCGACGGTGGACATCCCGGCGGCTTCGGCCAAGGGGCCGCAGGCGGCGGTATTCGCCGGCGGCTGCTTCTGGGGAGTCGAGGCGGTCTTTCGCCACGTCAAGGGCGTGACCCGCGCGGTATCGGGCTATGCCGGAGGCGCCAAGCCGGCCGATTACGAAGAGGTGAGCAGCGGCGAGACCGGCCACGCCGAATCGGTCCAGGTCACCTACGATCCGGCGCAGGTTTCATACGGCGAATTGCTGCGCGTGTTCTTCTCCGTCGCCCATGATCCGACGCAGCTCAACCACCAGGGCCCCGATCATGGCACGCAGTATCGGTCGGTGATCTTCTACCGCGACGACGAGCAGAAACGCGTCGCGCAGGCGTACATCGACCAGCTGACCAAGGCCAAGGTCTTCGCCGAGCCCATCGTCACGCAGGTGGTGCCCCTGCCGGAGTTCTACCCCGCCGAGGGCTATCACCAGAATTATCTGGCGCTGCACCGCACGCAGCCGTACATCGTGCTGTACGACCTGCCGAAGCTTGCCGCGCTCCAGCAGCAATTCCCCGACCTGTACGTCGCCCGCTGACGATCGCCGAGGCGGGGCGCGACGCGTTCCGCCCGCCGCCCTATAATGGGTGCAGGAGGGCGGCATGCGACTGTCACGGCAGCAGGTTGAGCGCTTCGGGCGCGAGGGGTATCTGTTCTTCCCGAGCCTGTTCTCGGAAGCTGAAATGCGCGAGCTGCGCGACGAAGTGCCGCGCCTGTTCGCGCAGCATCGCCCGGAAAACGTGCGCGAGAAGGATCGGGAGGCGGTGCGCACCAATTTTGCGGCGCACCTGTACAGCCGGCCGTTTGCCCGCCTGGCGCGGCATCCGCGCATGGTCGAACCGATCATGCAGATCTTCGGCGAGGCGGTATACATGCACCAATTCAAGATCAACGGCAAGATGGCCTTCGACGGCGACGTCTGGCAATGGCACCAGGACTACGGAACCTGGCAGCGCGACGACGACATGCCCGAGCCGCGGGCCATGAACGTGGCGATCTTCCTCGACGAGGTGAACGAATTCAATGGCCCGCTGATGTTCATTCCGGGCAGCCACGAGCTCGGGGTCATCGACGCGGCGCACGACGTCGCGACGACCAGCTACCCGCTTTGGACGATCGATAAAGACACCATCGCCAAGCTCGTGGCGCGGGGCGGCCTCGTCGCGCCAAAAGGCCCGCCCGGGTCGATGATCCTGTTCCATTCCTGCCTGGTGCACGCGTCGGCTTCAAACCTCTCGCCGTGGAACCGGGTCAGCGTGTATCTGAGCCTGTGCGCGGTGTCGAACCACATCCGGCGCTTCCAGCGGCCGGAATACATCGCCCATCGCGACTTTGCACCGCTCGAGTGCTTGCCCGACGATTGCCTGCTGCGTGATTACGACGTGCCGCTGCCCTGGCGCGAGCGCACGCCGCCCCTCGCGCAGCGATCGGAACGGGCCGCCTGAGGCGGCGAGCGTGGGCCTGTACGCCAAGCTCTGCGAGCGCGCGGCGCAGAGCGGACCGCTGCGCATCGGCTTGATCGGCGCCGGCAAGTTCGGCGCGATGTATCTGGCCCAGGTGCCGAAAACGCCCGGCGTGCACGTGGCTGCCGTGGCCGACCTCGCGCCGGCGGCCGCGATGGCCAATCTCGCCCGTGTCGGCTGGAAGCCGGAGCGCTACGGCGCAAGCTCGATCGATGCCGCGCTGGCGGCCGGGACGACGCATGTTGCCGACGACTGGGAGGCGCTGCTGTGCCACCCGCGCATCGACATTGTCGTCGAATGCACCGGCAACCCGATCGCCGCCGTCGTGCACTGCCTGCGCGCCTTCGAACAGCGCAAGCATGTCGTCAACGTCACCGTCGAGGCCGACGCGCTTTGCGGGCCTCTGCTCGCGCGCAGGGCCGCCGAGGCTGGCGTCGTCTACAGCCTGGCCTACGGCGATCAGCCGGCGCTGATCTGCGATCTGGTCGACTGGGCGCGGGCCGCCGGATTCGCCGTCGTCGCCGCCGGACGTGGGCACAAGTGGCTGCCGCATTTTGCCCAGTCGACGCCGGAAACCGTGTGGGGTTATTACGGCCTGACGCCGGAGCAGGCGCGAGTCGGCGGGCTCAATCCGAAGATGTTCAACTCGTTTCTGGATGGCTCGAAACCGGCCATCGAGAGCACCGCCGTGTGCAATGCCACCGGCCTGGTCGCGCCGCCCGACGGGCTTTGCTATCCGCCGGCGGCGATCGACGATATCCCGCGCGTCTGCCGCCCCGTGGCCGAGGGCGGCGTCCTGCACCAGAAGGGTCAGGTCGAGGTCATCTCCTCGCTCGAGCGGGACGGGCGCGAGATCGCGTACGACATCCGCTTCGGCGTCTTCGTCGTCTTCGAGGGCGAAACCGAGTACCTGCGCAATTGCTTCAAGGAGTACATGGTGCGCACCGACCCGTCGGGGCGTTACGCCTGCCTGTACAAGCGCTGGCACTTGATCGGCCTGGAGGTCGGCATTTCGGTGGCCTCGGTCGGACTGCGCGGCGAGGCGACCGGCGCGGCGATCGGGTTCAACGCCGACGTCGCGGCCACGGCCAAGCGCGATCTGCAGCCCGGCGAGACGCTCGACGGAGAGGGCGGCTACACGGTCTGGGGCAAGCTGCTGCCGGCGTGGCGTTCGGTCGAACTGGGCGCACTGCCGCTCGCCCTGGCCGGCGGTGCGAGGCTCTTGCGCGCGGTGAAGGCAGGGCAGACCTTGTGCTGGGCCGACGCCGCGGTCGACGAGAGCCTGCCGGCGCTCAGACTGCGGCGCGAAATGGAAGCGATGTTTCCCCCGCTCTCGTCGCGCGGCGCGGCCTTGCACCGCGTCGCGGCTCTCTAGCCGCTCGTCGCCGCGGCACGGCACGCAAGCGCCGTGCCGCATCGCGGGCGGCAGCTCGCGTCACAGACCGGCGTCGAGCCAGTGGCCGATGGCGATCAACTCCTGCTCGTCGTAGGTCGCAAATCCCTGGTAGCCGAGCTTGGAGAGCCGGCGCTGACCCTCCTCGGTCGAGTCGAGGCTCAGAAAGTACTGCTGAATGTGGGCAAACTCCTGGGGCGAAAGGCTCGGGCTCGCGATCAACTGCTTGATCGGGACGGGCTTGCTCTGCACCAGAACCTTCCCGCCCTTTCCGGTAAATGCCTTGATCACCGGCGCGGCCGCCGTGGCACCGACTTCGACAAAGCCATAGTCGACCATGAACGGCACCGCGTCCTGATAACGGGTGTAGCGCAGACGCAGGTTCTTGGCGGCCGGGCCGAGCGCATCGCGCAGCGTGGCGCGCACGATCCATGCGGTGATCGAATCGGCGTCGGGCATGCCGACCTGGTGGATCGCCGGGTCCGCGAGCGATTCGAACTTGGCTTCGCGGCGAACGAGGAAGCTCGCCCGGTAATCGGTGTAGCCCTTGGTCACCGCGAGCAGGCGGTAGTGGGCCTGGTCGATGGCCCGGATCGCGTAATGCGCGGGATGCACATAGGCGACGTCATAGCGCAGGGCCAAAAGATCCTTGCCCATCTGCACGTAGTCGTCCATGTATTCGACCTGCACCGGGCGGTGCAGCAGGCGCGTGAGGTCGTCGGCGATTTCCCGATAGCGCTCGCGCACTTCAGCGCTCGAGATATGGTAGGTCACCCCTTCATTGACCCCGAACACGAGCGCCTGCGCCGCGACCTGGGCGCGGGCGCACAGTGGCAGCAGGGCGAACAGGCAGATGATGAGGCGCGGCATGTTGCAGGCAGGTGAAGCGGGGTCACGCGCATGATACTGCGGGCGCTGGAAGATCGGACCCCGGACGCCGTTGCCCATCGCCTATAATCGGCGACGATGTGGCAACGGCGGCTTCGTGCACTGCAACAGCGATCCGGCGTCGGCTCGCCCCGGGCCTGCGCGGCGGGCTGTGCGCGTGGTCGGGCGGCGGCCCCGGCGGCGCTAAAGCGGCCGAGTTCGCCGCTCCTGCGCGCGCTCGGTGGCGCGCTGCTTTGCGCCGCGGCCGTGGCGGTGCCGCGCCCGGGTCTTGCATTCACCTTCTGCGACGGCACGACGATGCGCTGCGTGGTCGCCGGAGTGCCCGTTGCGGAGTACGACGCCCCGCCGGGACATCCCCTGGTCGTCAATAGCCGCGCCGGTATCGTCGAGCGCGACGGGTCGGGGTATCGGATTGCCTGGAACGCGGCCGTGCTCGCCAGCCTGCCGCCCGAGGTGCACGATTTTCTGTTCTTTCACGAATGCGCGCACGCCAGCGTTCCGACCCAGGATGAACTCCTGGCCAACTGCGTCGGCCTGAAAACGATGCGCGCCGCGGGTCGCGCCGGATTCGCCATCGAGACGCGGCTGGGGGCGTTTTATGGCCGCGGCAGCGAGTACTGGCGCAACACGCTCGCCTGCGCCAACGCGCCCGAACCCGGGCCGGCAGCGCCGGCGCCGCATTGAGACGACGAGCGTGTAAGGCCGCTGCGGCAGGGACCCGGCGCGCGGGCGTCGAACCGGTTCGGACGGGGCGGAAGGGCGCTGCCTGGGGCGTGGCGCGGTGCTCTTGGATGATGGCGCCTTCGCCCCCAGATTGAAAAAAATGACCTCGCTCACAACCCTTCTCATCGGCATCAACGCAGCCGTATTCCTGCTGCAGCAGGCCGCGCCGGGCCTGGTGCCGGCGCTCGCGCTCTGGCCGCTGGGCGCCGGATTCGAGCCCTGGCAGCTGTTGACCTACGCCTTCCTGCACGGCAGCCTGGTGCATATCGGCTTCAACATGTTCGCGCTGTACATGTTCGGCGGGCCGGTCGAGCGGGTTTTCGGCGCCCGCCGCTACCTGACTTACTACCTGGTGTGCGTGCTGTCGGCCGGGATCGCGCAGTTGCTGACCGCGGCGCTGACCGGCGTCGTGTATCCGACCGTGGGCGCTTCCGGCGGGGTGTTCGGCCTGCTGCTCGCCTACGCGATCTACTTTCCGCACAACCGCGTGATGCTGATCTTTCCGCCGATTCCGATGCCCGCCCGCGTCTTCGTCATCGTCTATGCGGCGCTGGAGCTCTTCCTCGGGGTCACCGGCACGCAGGAAGGAGTCGCGCACTTCGCGCATCTTGGTGGCCTGGTGGGCGGATTCATCCTGCTGCGGCTGTGGCGCGGCCACCCCGCGCGCGGGCGAAGTTAGGCGCATCTCGATTGCAGTGCGACCAGGCGCCTGCGGCTTTGCCGCGGCGACACGCGCGCCCGCGCCGGAGACGGCCTCGGCGGCATGGGATAATTGCGCGACCATGGTCTTCGGTTCGGCACCAACGATCCTCACCGCCGGCGTCGCGGCGTGCGGCCTGGCCGGCTTGCTGTTCCTGGTCGCCTCCGCGCGCCGCCTCGGCCGCCGCCGCTACGGTGCCTGTGCCGTGCACGGGTTGGCGTCGCTGGCGTTGTTCTTCGCCGCGGCGGTCGTCGCGCTCTTGGGGCTCAATTTGCTGACCTACGACCGGCTCACCCGGGAGCAGCCGGTGCTGCGGGCAAGCTTCGCGCAAACCGCGCCGCAACATTACAACGCCACGCTTGTCTATCCGTCGGGGCAGACCCGGGGTTACGTTCTCGGCGGCGACGAATGGCAGATCGATGCGCGGGTGATCAAGTGGCATGCCTTCGGCAACCTGCTCGGCTTCGATACCGCGTATCGCCTCGAACGCATCGGCGGCCGCTATAGCGAGATCGATCGCCAGCGTGCCACACTGCCCACGGTCTATGCACTGCATGCGCCCGAACGCGTCGACGTGTGGCAATTGCTGCGCGCCTGGCACCAATACATTCCCTGGGTCGATGCCCTGTACGGCAGCGCCATCTATCTGCCGATGGCAGGCGGGGCCGACTACGAAGTCTCGGTCTCGCCGACTGGTTTGCTGGCGCGGCCTATGAACGCCGCGGCGCGAGGCGCGATCGCGGGGTGGCATTGAGCGCACGGCGCCGAATCGGCACAACGCATTGACAAGGAGGCGTTATGGATCAGGAAACCTTCAATTTGAGCATCCGCAAGTTTCTGAAGATGGTGGGCATCAACTCGCAGCGTGAGATCGAACAGGCGGTCGCCAAGGCGATCGGCGACAAGCAAATCGCCGGAACGGAAGCCTTTCCTGCGCGGGTGACGCTCGAGATCCCGGGCTTGCGGGTCCATGCCACCTTCGACGGACAGATCAGCCTGCAGTAGTCGACGCTAAGGCGGCAGCTCGACGCGGGGAGAAGCGCATGCGCAAGCTGAGATCCTGGTTGCTGGCGGCCTGCGGCTTGCCGCTTGCCTTGGGCGGCAGCCTCGCCCCGGCGCAGACCGCGCCCGCGAGCGACGCGCCGGCCTCCGTGCCGGCGGTCGGCGCTCCGGTGACCCTCTACCCCGGCACCCGGGAATACGTCTGGACGCTCTATGTGCCCGTGCTCACCACCGAGCGCCTCGCCGTGGTCGTTCGGGTGCCCAAGGAGCACGTCATTGGGCGGCGCTGGGATTACGAGTACCCCGGACTGAAAAGCCAGCGCTTCAAGCTCGGGCAGGTTGCCGAATTCAATTGCAAGTACTCCGACTGGGGACTGCCCCAGGAATGCCGCACCGAATGGCACAACGTCTATGCCGATCTGCCCGTGCTGGCGATGCTGCGCGACCATCTCGACTACAATGAGTCCGAGTGGGCGTGGGAAGAGCAGACCATGCACATCGACGTGCCGCATTGGAGCTGGAAGGCGAGCACGCTGACGGTGAGCGTGCCGATCTTCGGCCCGAAGAACACCGAGCAGGCGCAGGCGGCGCTCGATGCCCAGCAGGCCGCCGCCGCGAGCGCGATCGACGATGGCATCGGCGCTCTGGACAAGGATATCGCCGCGGTCGAAGCCCGGGGCGCCGATCCGCACCGGCTCTCCGACGGCGGCGGCGGCGTTGACTTGCCGGCAATGCGCCAGGCGTTGCGCGACGAGAAGCGCAGCGAGCTCGAGCGCATCGCCGCCATCCGCAGCGCGCTGCGCGAGCTCGCCGTGTCCGCAGCGAACGACCCGCCACCGGCGGATCGCTAGCGCTGCGCGCCGAGGCAGGGCGAAAGCCCTTCAGGCGCTAAGCAGCATGACCGGCGAATCGGCGTGGAAGGCGATCGCGAACGGACGTGGCAGCAGCTGCGTCTCGTTGACCATGCGCACGTAGATGAACGAGGACAGCTTGCGGAATGCGACCCGTATCTCCCGCCCGCCCTCGCTCTTGGCCTTCATCCGGCCCCAGCGCGCCCGCCGCTGCGCCGCGCGCGGCCGTACCACGATGCCGATGGACAGCTCGGCGAGCCGCGTGTCGCGGGTCATATAGCTGCCGAACGGCGCAATCGCCTCGACTTCCAGCGGGTTGTTGCTCCACTCCGCATTGACTTGGGCTGCCAGTGCGCAGGCCTGCAGCAGCAGCTGCTTGGCGCGCTCCCTCGGCAACGGCTCGACCACCCGCGCCGCGGCAAACTCGAGGAAGCGCTCGGTAAGACGATAGTCGGCCTGCAGCTCATCGGGCGCCTCGAGCAGCCCCTCGGCGAGCAGGTCGTCGATGAGCGCCTGGCCGCGCAGCGCATCGAAGCCGAAATCCTGGCAGAGGTTGCGGGCGCTCACCCGCGCACGCTCCGGCGGCAGTCCGACCACGCGCGCGACAACCCGTCCGGTCGCGGCGCGCAGGTGCAGCGCATCGACGCCGAAGTACAGGCGCTGCGTAATGAGGGTGCGTACTCTCATGGCTTGGCGGGTGCCCCGGGGCTTTCTATGACGATAGCATAAGTCGGGCAGGAGCGGAATCCGCGCACCTGCCCCCGGGCGCCAGCAGCCTGGCTGATGCCTGCCCGCGGCGGGCGTGGCGGGTTAACATCCACCAAAGACTCCCGCCATGGTCGCCAATCCCAAAGCCCGCATTCTGGCCGAAGCGCTGCCCTACATCCGCGCCTACCATGGCAAGGTGCTGGTCATCCGCTTCGGCGGTCATGCCATGGCCGATGCGGCGCTCAAGGCCGGATTTGCGCGCGACGTCGCGCTGCTGCGCTCGGTGGGGATGAAGCCGATTGTCGTGCACGGCGGCGGCTGGCGCATCGACGAGCTGATGCGCCGGATGGGCATGACGAGCCAGAGGCACCGTGGCGTGCGCCTGACCGACGAGCGCACGCTGACGGTCATCGAGATGGCGCTCGACGAGCTCAATCAGGAGCTTACCGGGCTCATCAACACGCGTGGCGGCCGGGCGGTCGGGCTCAATGGACAGGATGGCCGTTTCATCCACGCCCGGCCGATGAGCCTGCCGCCAGACCAATCCGGGTCCGAGGCGCCGGAGCTCGGTTTCGTCGGCGACATTGAAAGCATCGATACCGATCTTATCTACCTGTTGCTGTCGCAGAACTTCATACCGGTGATCATGCCCATCGGCGTGGGCGCCGACGGTGCTGCCTACCACATCAACTCGGATCTGCTGGCCGGCCGGCTGGCACGGGCGCTGGAGGCGGAAAAGCTCATTCTGATGACCAACGTGCCGGGCGTTCGCGATCGCAGCGGGGCTCTGGCCTACAGCCTTACGGCGAGCGATGCGGAGGCGCTGTTGCGGGAGGGCGTCGTCGATGGCGGCATGAGGCCGCGGTTGATGGCCGCGCTGCAGGCCGTGCGCGAGGGCGTGCGCTCGGTGCACATCATCGACGGCGGCGTGCCGAGCGCGCTGCTGCTCGAAGTGCTGACCGCCGAAGGCGTGGGCACGGCTGTGCGCTCCGACAGCGGCCCGCATTTTCTCGAGGACAGCCGCGGCTATCTGCTGGCGCAGTAGGGTAACTCCGGAGTCTGACGATGAAGTACAAGGATTATTACGCCATCCTGGGTGTCGATCGCGCGGCGGGCGCGGACGACATCAAGAAGGCCTATCGCAAGCTGGCGCGCAAGTACCATCCCGACGTGTCCAAGGAGCCCGACGCGGAAGAGAAATTCAAGGAGATGGCCGAGGCCTACGAGACGCTCAAGGACCCCGAGAAGCGCGCCGCCTACGACCAACTCGGCCGGCATGCCGCAGGACAGGACTTTGAGCCGCCGCCGGACTGGGGCCAGCAGTTCGCCGGCGCGCGCACCGCGTTCGACGACATCGATCTGGCCGACCTGTTCGCCGGCCTTGCCGGGCGGCAACGAGCGGGCCGCCGGGGCCCGGGCGCCTTCAGCTCTGGCCGCGATTACGAAGCCGCGGTGCGCCTGAGCTTCGAGCAGGCCTTTCACGGCACCGAGATCGAACTCGACCTGAGCGTCCTCGAATCCGACGCGCAGGGCGTCGTGCGCCGGGTGCCGCGGCGCATCCACGCGCGCATTCCCAAGGGGGTCAGCGACGGCCAGCAGCTGCGCATTCCGGGCAAAGGCGGCAAAGGGGTCGAAGGCGGGCGCGACGGCGACCTCTATCTCGACATCGTCGTCGAATCGCACCCGTGGTACCGGGTAGACGGCCAGGACATCTATCTGGACCTGCCGCTCGCGCCCTGGGAGGCGGTGCTCGGCACGACCGTGCGCCTGCCCACGCCTGCGGGCACGGTCTCGCTCAAGGTCCCCCCGGGAACGCGGGCGGGGCAGCAGCTGCGCCTCGCCGGCCGAGGGCTGGCGCGTGCCGGCGCCCCGGCGGGCAACCTGCATGCGATCGTGCAGATCGTCGTGCCGTCGGTGGTCGACGGGCAAGAGCGGGCGCTTTTGCAGCAGCTCGCGGAGGCTTCGACCTTCAATCCGCGGGCGCACTTCGAACAGGAGAGCGTGCATGAACATTGAAACCTGCGAGGCGCTGCGCATCGACGAGCGTGGCGAGATCAGCTGGACCCAGCTGATCGAGCTGTCGGGTCTGGACGAGACCGAGCTCAAGGAGCTAGTCGACGACGGCGCGCTGGCGCCGTTGCGGGCGGAGGCGCTGCCGTGGCATTTTCATGCCCGCTCGGTGGTCGTGGCGCGAACCGCCGGCCGGCTGCGGCGGGAGTTCGACCTCGATGCCCACGGCCTGGCGGTAGTCATGCGCTTTCTCTCGCGCATCGAAGAGCTGGAGGCGGAGCTGCAGGCGCTGCGTGCCGGCGTTGCCCGACGCCGCTGAGAAAGGCGGCCGCGCGGCTGGCGTTGCCCCGGGACTCTGCGCAGGTGCCGCCAATGCGGCGAGCGCGTGCTCATGGGCTGCGCCGGAAAGTGGCGAGGCCCGCGCCATCGCCGGAGAGAATGCCCGCGGGCATGGCCTTGAGATAGTGATCGAAAAACGCGATGCCGTAGGCCGCGATCAACTGCGGCTCGGTGCGTTCCAGGCATGCCTGCACGGATGCGGCGTTGCCGCAGGCGACATTGGTCCACGCGAAGTGCGTGCCCGCGCGCAGTTTGACGAAGTATTTCGGGGCGCTGGTCTGTGCGTAGGCGTCCTCAAGCCATGGTGTCACGCCCACGTCGAGCGCTGCGCCTTGATACATGACCGGTACCTGCAGCGATGCCAGGCTGTGCTTCGCCATGTACGGCTGGACATAGGGCGAAAGCGCGAGCACCGCCCGGATGCGCCCATCCTTCCAGCGCGGCCACCCGCCGCCAAGGCCGACCACGGTATAGCCACCCAGGGAGTGGCCGGCCGCACCGATGGCCCGGCCGTCGATCGCTTCGCCGAACACCGGATCGACGAGCAACGCGGCGATGAGCGCCTCGAGGTTGTCCCGGCGGTCGGCATACGCGGCATCGGTCCACCGTTCCGGCTTGAGCAATGGCGCCTCGGGGACCATGCGGCGCAGGTCGCCGGTCCTGCCGTCGACGGTGCAGAAGACCGCGTCGTGGTGGTCTGGTGCGGCAACGACGTAGCCGTGGCGAGCCAGTTCCTCGGTGAAGTACAAGGATTGGGTGCCGCAGCCGCCGAGCCCGTGCGAGAAGATGACCAGGGGCAGCCTGCCGCACGCCGGCGCTGCATCGGCAGCGACCATACCGGCGAAGCGGCCGCTGTAGGCGTGTCGCGAAGGCAACTCCTGCGTTGGATACCAGAGCGCGACGCGAAGCCCGGCTATGGTCGCGACTCGAAACCCGACCCGGTAGGGATACTGGCAGGGGCTGTCGGCGGCGGCATCGACCGCCGCCGAAACACCCAGCCACGCCACGAAAGCAATGCCGATGCGAGCCGCAGCTGCGCGTTTCATGCCTGCACCCCGTCCTGGCGCAACGGTTGCGACATTAGGTGGCCGGCGCGCGAGTCGTCAAGGGGGCTCGGTCACGCCTGCGGGGTAAGCTCGCTTGCGCCGCGGCCGACCTGCCTGCGGCGAGGGCGACGACGGTGAGCAGCGCGCGCCGGCCGGTGCTCGTCGAGGGCTGGCGTTTCATCCACCATTCGTACGCGCTGGTGGCGCAGTGCCACTGCTTGTCCCTGATGCGGCGCAGCGGGCTCGATCTGCGCTTCCGCGAGCTGCCCTTTCCGCACGCTGCCTGGAAGACGACGGCGGGCATCTTCACGCCGGCTCAGGAGCGCGCACTCGCCGAACTGCCCGCGCCGGAGCCGGGATTCGCTCCCGAGGCGACCTTCACCCTGCGCCCGGAGGCACCCGATTTCAGCGCTCCCTCTTCGGGTCGCAGGTTCGCCTTCGGCACGGCGGAGTATCGCCTCCTCGCCGAGGAAAACCGGCCTGGACTGCGCTCGGCGGCCGAACTCTCCGACACGGTGCACGTGGTCACGCCCTCGCACTGGGCCGCGCTGGCCTTCGAGCGCTTCGGCTTCCCGGCAGGGCGCATTCACGTCGTGCCGCACGGCATCGATCCTGCCGTCCTGCATCCGGACGACGTAAGCCGCGCGGCGACCAGGAACGAGCTCGGGCTGCAGGGGCATTTCTGCTTTCTGTCGGTCGGCGCGATGACCTGGAACAAGGGCCTCGACGTGCTGCTCGCGGCGTTCGCGCGCGTGGTCGAAACCGAGCCGGATGTGCGGCTGCTGCTCAAGGGCTCGGATGCGCTCTATCCGTCCCGGCAATTGGTGCGCGAAGTCGTCGGCGACCTCGAGGCCGGCGCGCGGCGGGCGGTGGCCGAGCGGCTCATATACGACGGCCGCACGCTCTCCGCGCAAGCGATGGCGCGGCTGTTTCGCGCCGCCGACTGCTATGTCTCGCCGTACCGCGCCGAGGGCTTCAATATGCCGGTCCTCGAGGCGATGGCCTGCGGTGTCGCGGTGCTTTGCACCGCCGGCGGCCCGACCGACGAGTTCACCACGCCGGCGTTTGCGCGGCCGATCCGCAGCCGGTCGTTGCGCAGGCAGCTGTCCGAGAAGGAGAGCGGCGATGCGCTGGAACCGGACTGCGAGCACCTGATTGAACTGATGCGCGAGGCCGTGCGCGAAGGCGACCGCACGCGCGCGGCGGGTGCCCTGGCCGCCGTGCATGCCGCAGAGCATTTCACCTGGGATGCGGTAACCGACCGGCTGGTCGCCGAGCTCCTGCCCGGACAGGCCTGACGGCGCAACTCTAGGGACTTCCTGGCGCCGCCGGCGGCGCCAAGGTCTGGTTCTCCTTCTGCCAGATCATCGCCCGCCGCACGCGCTGGTAGCCGCTGGGATGGTCGTAGAAGAGAAATTCCTCGATCGCGCCCGGCCGGAGCTTGCGATAGGTCGACAGGCGCAGCGCAGCCATGGCGAAGCCCTGCGGCTCGCGCGCCGCATTGAGCCCAAACGCGTCGGCTTCGGCTTCGACGCTGCGCGTGACCGTGTTGGTAATCGGCGTCAGCCCGAACCAGACGATCGAAAACAGCGCCAGGAGCAGCGGCAAAGCTGCCGGATCGGCCCGGTCGCGCAGGCCCAACGCGGCGCCCCACCGGGCAAGCAGGGCGTCGAGCGCCCGCGCGACGACGGCCAGGGCGATGCCGAAGAGCAGCGAGAAATACACGGCAAGCTTCAGCGGGTGGTTGAGCACGTAATGGCCCATCTCATGCCCGAGGACGGCGCGAATCTCGGGCAGGGAGGTCTTGTAGAGCAGGTTGTCGTTGAGGTTGATGCGCGCCACGCCACCCAGGCCGGCGACGTTGGCGCTGATCCGCGTGGTCTGCTTCGACGCATCGAACCATGCCACGTGGTCGGTCGGGATCTCGTTGGCCCGCGCCAGCGACAACACCGCCTCGCGCACCGGGCCGTCGGGCAGCGGCTTGTAGTCGTTGAACAACGGAGCGATGAAGACCGGCTCGATGAGATCCAGGAACAGCGAAAAGACGAAGGCGAGGCCGGTCGCCCACAACCACCAGCGGGCACCGGCGCGGCGCAGGAACGCGTAGGCGATCGAGATCATCACCGAACCGAGCACCACCGTTAGCGCAAGGCCGATCAGCTGCTCGCGCAGCCAGCCCGGAAAGGAGAGGTTCGACAGCCCGTATTGGTGCTCGCGCACGAATCCCTGGTAGATCGACAGCGGCAGGTTGAGAATGAAGTTGGCGACCAGGAACATCGCAGCGTAGACCGAAACGCTGAGCCAGCGGTTGCGGCTTGCGCGCTCAGCCAGGTCACGCAGCCGCCGGCTGAAGCCGCTCGCAAGCAGCAGCGCGAGCGCCCCCAGGGCATAGAGCAGCGCCGCGGCGTCGAGCCAGTAGCCGCCCTCGAAATAGGCATCGGACTGTGCCCGCTTTTCCGGGGAGAGGAGGGCGAGCCAGGCCTCGGTGGCGCGGTCGACGTCGAAGCCGGGGCCCGGTTGCGCGGCGGCAGGGATCTGCAGGCCGGGCGGGAAATCGCGGCCCATCGGCGCCTGCGCAGCGCCGATGCCGATGCCCAGCCAGACCATGAGCACGAAGCAGCCGATGCGCGAGGTGCGTTGCACGGCCCGATTATAAGATCCCGGGCGTGATTATCAGCGGTGGGCATAGACGAGCCACGCCACGGCGCCGCCCAGGGTGTAGAACAGAAGCGAGCGCGCGCCGAGCTTCAGATCCTGCCAGGACGGCAGCGCGGCGAAGAGCGCGGTGGCCGTCAGATAGCCGGCAAGCAGCCACCATCCCCATTGCCGCCCGGTCCACAACGGCAGCAGCACGTGAACGAGCCCCAGCCAGGAGAGCGGCAGGAGCACCAGCGGCGCCAGCGCGACCCACGCGCCGTTGACCAGGTCGATGTGGCGAAACGACACCGATCCGAGTCGAAAGCCGCGGCCATCGGCTTGCGGCCAGAGCGAAAGCCTCGTCGGCCGGGCCCATAGCAGCAGGCCGACCAGGAAGTGCGCGCATTCGTGGGCTGCCGTGCCGGGCAGCGAGAGCAGGGCGATGCGCCACATCGACGCGCGCGCAGCGCGCAGCAGCGCGTAGAACACGGCCACCAGCGCCGCGCTCGGCAGAAGGCCGCTGTGCTGCAGGATGGGTTGCAGGCTGTCCATCGCCCGGCAGGCGCTCCGAAGCCGGGCTACTTCCCGGACGCCGGGGCCACGATGGCGCCCTGGATGCCGTTCAGCTCCAACGCGCGGGCGACGAACCCCGATGCCTTCATGTCCTCGACGAATTGGTCGAGATAAGCCGCGCCGGACGCGCGTTCGCGGGAGGTGGCCAGTGCCTGGTTGATGACCATGAAGCGGCCCTCGAGCAGCCGCACACCGGCGATGCGCCTGGCATCGGCCTGAAGCTGCTGCCGGACGCCCGCGGCAACCTCCAGGTGTTGCGCGAGCATCGCCGCGACCACCTCATCGGACCTCTGCACGCGTACGATCTGCGCCTGCCGCAACTCGCGCGACAGGTACAGGTCGTAGGCGCTCGCCGCGCCGACGACGACGCGCACTCCTGGACGGTCGACATCGGCGTTGGCGCGGATCGGCGAGGCTTGCGGCACAAGGTAGGCGCCTTCGATCAGCACGTAGGGCGCGGTGTAGTCCAGGTCGACCGCCCGTGCCGGGTCGATGGCGACGTAGGCTATGTCGCAAGCGCCGGATTTGAGCGCCTCGACCGACTTCGCAGCTGCCGGAACGGTCACCAGCTCCAACGGCACGCCGAGGCGGCGCGCGAGCTCACGCGACAGATCAACCGATACCCCTTGCACCTCACCGGTCGACGCGTCCCGGCGCGCGAGCACCGGATTACCCAGATTGATTCCCGCGCGCAGCTTCCCCGTCGGGGCGAGGGCGGCGAGCACGGCGGGCGACGGTTTCACGGACGGGTTCGAGCAGGCAACCAATGTCGCGACGACGAGCAACACACCGATCGCGCGCATTACGGCAGCTGCTCCCGGTGCGTATGCGAAGCCATCGGCCTTCTCCTCTGCGCATCATCGCCAGGGATGCATTCTAGCGGTCATGCAAGCCATTCGGTTAATCTACACCGTCGACCGAACCCGAGCACCGCATGCGACACCGCGCGCTTCCAGGCACCGAACTCAACATATCCGACCTCTGCCTCGGCACCATGACCTGGGGCGAGCAGAACAGCGAAGCCGAGGCCCATGCACAGCTCGACTACGCGGTCGGCCAGGGGATCAATTTCATCGATACCGCGGAGATGTACCCGGTGCCGCCCAACGCGACCACGCAGGGCCGCACCGAGTCCTTTCTGGGGCGCTGGCTGGCACGACGACCTCGCGACGGGCTGGTCATCGCCACCAAGGTTGCCGGTCCGGGTCGACGCGCCTGGATACGCAACGGGCGCACGGACCTCACGCGCGAGGTGATCGCCGAGGCCGTCGACACGAGCCTGTCCCGGCTGCAGATCGAACACATCGACCTCTACCAGATCCACTGGCCGCAGCGCAACGTGCCGCTGTTCGGCGCCACCGAGTTCGAGCCGGCGAAGGAGAAACCAGGTCCTTCCATTGGCGAGCAGGTCGAGGCAATGGCGGCGCTGATCGCCGCCGGCAAGATTCGCTACTACGGCCTTTGCAACGAGACGGCATGGGGCGTGTGCGAATTCCGCCGCGTGGCCAGGGAGCTCGGCCTGCCGGGTCCGGTGACCATTCAGAACAGCTATAGCCTGGTGTCGCGCAACGTCGACAACGACCTGGCCGAAGTGCTGTTCCGCGAAGGCATGTCGCTGCTCGCCTACAGCCCGCTGGCCGGAGGCTTGCTGTCCGGCAAGTACCGCAACGACGCGCGGCCCCCGGACTCGCGCTTTACCCGATTCGACACCATGGGGGTGCGTTTCCGCAAGCCGATGGTGGGGGAGGCGATCGAGTCCTATGCGGCGCTCGCCGGGCGGCGCGGGATGTCGCTGGTCGAGCTCGCGCTTGGCTACGTCAGAAGCCGCTGGTTTGTGAGCGCGCCGATCCTCGGCGCGACCACACCGGCACAGCTCGCCGAAGATATCGCTGCCGCACAGGTCGAGCTCGACGCCGAGACGCTGTCCGACATCGCCGCCGTCCAGGCCCGCTATCCGAACCCGGCCAGTTAGGCGCGCGCCCGGAAGGCCCCTTCGAGCAGCTCCCGGTCGATGCCGCCGCTGGCCGAATCGCCGCTGGCGTAGCGGTACAGTGCCGCCGAGTAGATCCCCTGCAGCGTCGCCTGGGCGAGCCCGAGCAGGCACACGGCCAGGATCACAAGCACGAGCAGCAGCACGCCCAGGGCGAGGCGATGGGCACCGAACGCCGCCAGCGCCAGCAGGCCGCCGGCAAGAATGGTGACGATCGTCACCAGCACGAACACGATGCCGATGCCGGCGCTGCCGATGATGTCCTCACCCCAGGCCTTCTTGATCAGCTCGACGCTTCGGCCGATGGCCTCGACCGGGCCCACGTTCTCGGCCGCGAGCACCGGCACCACCAGCGCGGTGGCTACGCTCCACGCCAGTCCGATCAAGCCGACCACGATCCTGCCGATGATGCCGACCCGCTCGGCAATCACGCGCAGCAGCGTGCCGACGGTGGCGGCGATGGCCGCGTAGATCAGGATCACCGGCAGCATCGACACCGCGCGGCGCAGGCCATCGGCAATTCCCGCGTCCTGGCCGTCGAAGCGCCGCATCGCCACTTCGACCAGCGCGGTATTGAAAAAGATGACGATCGTGTATTGCAGCCAGTAGAACAGGAACAGCGCCAGGTAGGTCAGCGTGGTCAGCCCTCGCGAACCCCCGGGGCCGAGGTGGGCTCGGAGCGTGGGCGCGAGCGGCACGGCGAAACTGGCGACGAGCACCATGATGGCCAGCGACGAGAGCAGCGGCAGCACGAGCAGGCGCTTGTCCTGCAGCAGCAGGCGCATGCATTCACCGGCCAGTCGCCAGCTTCTCTCGAATCGATCGAACACGCCTGCCTCCCTTGAAGACTTCGGCGAAACGCAAGCCCCTGGAGCCTGGCGACGCCTGCTGGCCGCTTCAGGGCGCCGATTGCCCGCGAGCGTTGATGCCGCGGGCCTGGTCGGCCAGGTCATCGAGCGCCGTCGCCAGCGCGGTCTCGACCGCCTGCGCGGCGCCGACGTCGCGGGCCACGCTGACCGTCTGCGCCGTGCGCAGCAAGTCGCCTCCGATGTCCACCTCGATGTAGGCCACGCCGCGCTCGTCGCTGCGCCCGCCGTTGAATGCGGCAATCATGCCATAAGCGATCACCAGGCCGGCGGCGATCGCGGCGGCAGGCGTCCCGGACGGCGTCGCCAGGCTGACATCGGACGGGCCCGGCAGCGAGTGCGGCGGGACAATGAAGCCGATGTCGAGGCGCCGCAGCTCGATCGGGCGACCGCGCGCCGACTCCGGCAGCGCGGCGGCGATGCGCGAGGCGACCAGGTCGGAAGGGCTCGGCTGCATGGCGTCGTCGGCGAAGAACCTGAACGTCTGCCGCGGGCCCTCTTCACGGTATTCGTGCGCCTGGCTCGGGCGCGCGTCGACCATCGGCACCGAGTCCGGCCCGGGCTTGAGCGACGGAAATCGAACTTGCGTGGGAACGAGCGCCGTCGCGCAGCCGTGGAGCATGACCACCACCACCAGCGCGCAGGGCCAGCGCCGTTTCGCGGCGCGCGGCGCCGCTTTCAATCGCCCCGCTTCCCGAGCTCGGCGAGCTTGGCCAACCAGCGCTCGCGCGTCGCCGCGTCGCGACCCTCGACCATGCCGATGAGCGTCTCGTGGATCGGCCCTATGCCCACAAAATCGAGCACGTTGCGCTCGAAGCTGCGGATGCCGTGGGCGCGAAAGTACCAGCGATAGAGGAACGAGGGCATGCCCATCGTCACGACCAGGCGCGCCGACCGCCCGGAGAGCAGCTTCTGCCAGCGCCCGGGGCCGGTCTGCTCGATCGCGAATCCGGGACGCAGCACCTGCTCGAAGAATGCCTTCAGCAGAGCCGGCATCGTGCCCAGCCAGATCGGGAAGATGATGACCAGGTGCTCGGCCCAGCGGATCGCATCCTGCGCCTCGCGCAGCGTTTCGGGCACCGTCCCCTCCCACTCCAGCCGGCTCTTGAGCGCCGTGAAGTCCAGGCGCGCCACGTCGACTACCTTCACCTCGTGGCCGGCTTCGCTCGCGCCCTGATGGTAGGTCTCGGCAAGCGCGCGGCAGAGGCGCTCCGGCCGCGAGTCCGGGTGGCCGAGGATGATCAGGATGCGTTTGGCCATCGCTATGCGCAATACGGTTGGGCCATTATCGCCCACAACCGTATTGCACAAAGCATGCGCCGGGATAATAATGACAATGTCATAGTCCGCCACCGCCCGAGAGGAATCGCCATGCTCGGTTTCCATCGCTCCGCCGACTCGAAGGAGGGCGCGAAGTCGGCGCTCAAGCCCGCTCTCTATGAGCCGCCGCCATCGCCTGCCAAGGCCGCGACGGGGCCACGGCCGGCGCCGGTCGCGGCGGCGCCGCCACGCGAGGCTCGGGGTGGCGCGAATGCAACGCCGATTGAGGCCGCCGCCTTGCCCGTCGCCACGGCGAGCGCGACCGAAGCGGCCAGTCCGGTCGCGAGCGATGCGCCGGGAAGCAAACTGTT
>Ga0074045_10001631_pt1 | contig 21445 bp, 18 predicted proteins | sample BogForMeECP23OM2_FD_94442 | JGI IMG/M metagenome (GOLD analysis project Ga0074045, IMG submission 94442) | Bog forest soil microbial communities from Calvert Island, British Columbia, Canada - Bog Forest MetaG ECP23OM2 | ecosystem: Environmental > Terrestrial > Soil > Wetlands ... | reverse complement strand
CGCGTCGCCCAACAAGGATTCGCCGAAGCGCTCACTCTCGCCGCCATCGCCGCCTCGCTGGCCCTGCCGATTGCGTGGATTTCGATCCGCGGCCTGGTGGCGATTGCGCCGGCCGGAATCCCACGCATCGCGACCGCCGCAGTGGATGCCCGCATGTTTGGGTTCGCGATTACGCTGGCGTTGCTGACGGCAGTCGTTTCCGGCATTGCGCCGGCCGTTCTCACGGCGCGGCGCGCGCCGGGAGAGACCATGAGGACGAGCGGGCGAACCGCGACGGCGGGGCCAACGAGATTGCGCGCGGCGTTGGTAGTGTCCGAGTTCGCGCTGTCGCTGGTGCTGCTGGTGGGTTCCGGTTTGCTGGCTCGAAGCTTCCTGACCGTTTCCCGAATACCGCTCGGTTTCCACGCGGAAAACGTGCTCACCATGCAGTTGTCATTGCCGGATGGGCGTTACGACGACCGGCGGCGGGCGTCGTCGATCGACAGGTTGATATCGAATTGCAGCGCGCTACCCGGCGTGACCGCCGCCGCGGCGACGAGCACACTGCCGCTCACCGGGGAATCGGAGGGCTGGGGAATCATGGCGGAGGACAATCCCGATCACGAGCACTACACGATGGCGCGCGCGCGCGCGATTACGCCCGAGTACTTCCGCGCCATGGGCATCCGCCTCCGCGCCGGCCGCGAGTTTAGCGACGGCGACCGCGGCGCTCCGGCGGTGGCGATCCTCAGCCTGAGCGCGGCGCGGCGTCTGTGGCCGGGGATTGCCGACCCGGTGGGCCGCCGCCTGCATCACAAACCGCCGATTACAGTCGTGGGAACTGTCGATGACACGCACGCTTCCGGCGTGGATGCGGAAGTGCAGCCGTATATCTATGTGCCGTTCCGACAGTTCGCTCCGCCGGAGTTCGCGGTGGTGGTCCGGTCAGCCGCGAATCCGCTGTCTCTGGTCAACGCGGTGAAGGGCGAGATCTGGCGCATCGATAGGGACCAGCCGATCACTCACATTGCCGCGATGAAGCGGGTGGTGGCCGATTCGATCGCCCCCAGGCGGTTCCAGGCGACGTTGATGACGCTGTTCGCCGCCTTCGCGATGGTGCTGGCTGCGATTGGAATCTACGGCGTGCTTTCCTATGCGGTGGCGCAGCGTACGCAGGAGATTGGAATCCGCATGGCGCTGGGCGCTTCCCGCTGGAGCGTGGTCGCCGGAGTGCTGCGGCAAGCTTCCGTGCTGGCCGCGGCTGGCGCCGCGCTGGGACTGATTGCCGCATTTCGGCTCGCTCCGCTGCTCGGCAGCCTGTTATATGGCGTGGAAGTCGCCGATCTGTCGACCTATGTGGGTTGCGCCGCGGTCTTAGTGGGAGTGGCGCTGATAGCGAGCCTCGTTCCCGCGCGCCGCGCCGCGAGACTGGATCCCATCGCCTGCCTGCGCTACGAGTGAAGCCGGCGCAACGCGCCCTGGCCGCCCGGCATCGATAGCACATCGAAAGCGCCCGCTCGGCCGCCTGTATTGGCGTTAAGCTGGTCAGTCATGCGAGATACGGCGGTTTTGCTCATCGATTGCCCAGACCGCAAGGGGCTGGTGGCGGCTGTGGCCAGCACGCTGTACCGGCACGGCGCGAATATCATCCATGCCGACCAGCACCAGGATCACGAAGCGGGGTTGTTCTTCATGCGCGTGGAATGGATGCTGGAAGGGTTTGCGCTCGAAGCGTTCCGCGCAGAGTTCACGGCCGTAGCGGACGAACTGAAAATGCGATGGCGGTTGGCGATGATGGCGGAGCGGCCGCGCGTGGCGATCTTCGTTTCCCAGTACCTGCACTGCCTGGTGGACCTGCTGTACCGCCAGCAGACGGGCGAGTTGGACTGCGCGATTCCGCTGATCGTCAGCAACCATGCCGCTGCGGCGCCGCTGGCGCAGTTTTATGGCTCCCAGTTCCGGCACGTGCCGGTGAACCCGGCGGAGAAAGCCGCGGCGACAGCCGAACAGCTCCGCCTGTTGCGCGACGCGGAAATCGACCTGGTGGTGCTGGCGCGGTACATGCAAATCCTGCCGCCGGAATTCGTGGCGCAGTACCCGGAGCGCATTATCAATGTCCATCATTCATTTCTGCCGGCGTTCATGGGCGCCAAGCCGTATCATGCGGCGTTTGCGCGCGGTGTGAAGCTGATCGGCGCCACCAGTCACTACGTCACCGAAGCGCTCGACGACGGTCCCATCATCGAGCAGGACGTAGTGCGTATTTCACATCGCGACGATGTCGCGGACCTGGTCGAGAAAGGCCGCGACCTGGAGAAAATGGTGCTCTCCCGCGCGGTGCGCTGGCACCTGGAACACCGCGTGTTGTGTTACGGCAACAAGACGGTGGTGTTCGACTAGGGCTCCGGCTTCGTGGTATTGAGATCTCGTGGAAGCCGGGAGAAAACCCGTTGGCAAGCGAAAGCGCCTGCCCCACTTGGGTGCAAGGCCTCCGGCAGACAGGTGGCACGGACGCTTTCGTCTGTCAACCGACCGCCCCACGATTACTTCGATCGCAACACGAAATCGCCCGATTCGAGTTCGAACAGCGTGGAATCGCCTTCGGTGCGAAGGAACTTGACCCCGCGGGCTCGCGCCGTGGGGCGGCCGGATTCGGTGACGGAGGCGGCATCTTTGGCCGGCATCCACACGGTGGCGCTCGTGTTGGGCGGGATCGCAACCGACAAGGTGAACGCGCCGCCGTCGCGTTTCCATGAAGTCGCGATCTTGCCGTACATCGATTGGTGGGACGCACGAACGAACGTCAAATCGCCGGCGGGGTACGGATGAATGAGGACGTGGCGGAAGCCGGGATTGGCTGGATCGGGGCGAATGCCGGCCAGGTATTCGTACATCCACACCGCCAGGTCGCCGATCTGCATCACGTGGTTGCCGGAGTTCATGGAAGGTTCGGCGGTGTCGCCGTTCCACAATTCCCAGACCGTGGTGGCGCCCTTCGAGACCATGTAGCCCCAGCCGGGATACGTGGGCTGGGTGGCGATCTCATATGCCAAATCGGAGCGCCCGTTTTCGGTGAGTGTGCGCATGAGGAACTGCGCGCCGACGAGGCCCGTGCCGACGTGGCCATGTGTCACATGGTCGATATTGTTTACCAGGCTGGCCAGCAAGGCGGCGCGGTTCCCGGGTGGCGCCAGATTGAAGAATAGCGGCAAGATGCTGGACGTCTGCGTGGCGTTGTCGTAAACGCCGGTGGCTGGCTTGAGGAAGCGCTTCTGGAATGCGGCGTTCCCCTCTTCGGCCAGCGCGTCGTATCCAGCCGCATCGGCGGGTCGATCCAACATGCGGGCATAGCGCGCCGCGAGCCGCAGCAAATGGTAGTAATACGCCGTCGCGATCAACGTGGGATTGGTGACGCGGGCGGGATCTTTCGAATGGATCAGCTTGGGATCTTCCGGCGGCACGCACCAGTCGGCATATTGGTCCTTCGGCATGAGGCCGTCCTGGAGGTAGCCGCGCTCATGCTCGATCCATTGCTTCATCGCCGGATAAAAGAGCTCCAGCACGCGCCGGTCGCCGTACTGGTCGTACAACATGCCGGGAACGAAGAGGAAGGTGCTGGGCCAGGTGATGTCGTCGTTGTAGAGCGACCAGTAAGTAGGCGCGACGTCGGGGATGCTGCCATCGGCGCGCTGCGAATCGGCCAGGTCCTGCTCCCACTTGGAGTAGAACGCGGCGATGTCGAACATGTAGGATTCGCTGCGGCTCACCTGCGAGCGGTCGCCGAGCCATCCCTGACGCTCGTCGCGCTGCGGGCAATCGGTGGGAATGCTGCGGTAGTTGCCGCGGATGCCCCAAAACACGTTGCGATGAATCTGGTTCAGCATGTTGCTGGAGCTGGAGAAATCGGCTACAGCCTGCATGTCGTCGTGGACTACGCGGCCTTCCAGCGCGGCGGTGGTGGGTGCCGAGTCGTTGGGCCAGCCGGTCAGTTCTAAGTAGCGGAAACCGTGATAGGTGAAGCGCGGCTCCCACACCTCGGCGCGATCCCCTTTGAGCGTGTAGACATCCGTGGCGCGCGCGGTGCGCAAATTGGCGACGTAGAGTGAACCATCCGGCGACAGGGTTTCGGCGTGGCGCAGCACGACCCGCGCGCCTTTCGGGCCGGCCACGTGCAGACGGCACCAGCCGACCATGTTCTGACCCATATCGAAGATCCAGACGCCTGGTTGCAGCAGCTTGACGCTCACCGGATGGAGCGTTTCCACCACACGCAGCGGATTGGCCATCTGCGCGGCGAGCACGCCGGCCGGCGCGGCGACGATGTGCGCGGCTTCCCACGCGGAATCGTCGAAGCCTGCGCGATCCCAACCGGCGAATTCGTGGCTGGCATCGTACTCCTCGCCATCGTATTCGTTATTGGCGACGATCGGGCCGTGTGTGGAGAGCTTCCACTCCGGACCGGAGACGACGGCTGCGCGCGATCCATCCTGGTATTCGACATCGAGCCGCAGGATCGCCTTGGGAAAACCGAAACTGCGTGTTCTTTCAGCGCGGGGAGCGTAGAAGCGGCCGTTGCCTAGGATCAGTCCGATGGCATTTTTCCCGCGGACGAGTTGGCGGGTGACATCGAACGTCACGTACAGCACGCGCCGATCATAATCGGTGAGCCCCGGCGAGAGCACATGGTCGCCCACCTTGGTGCCGTTGAGATACAACTCGGACGTGCCCAGGCCAGAGTAGTAGACCACGGCACGGCGGACCGCCTTGCCTACCGGGAACTCAGTGCGCAGGTAACGCGCGGGCAGGCGGCGGTCGGGAGGCTGCGACGCATCGGGCTCGTCGCGGCCGATCCATGCGGCTTGCCAATCCTCCGGCCGCAAGATCCCCATGCTCCACTCGGCCGGTGTGCTCCATTCGCCCGGCTTCCCGCGTTGGTCCCACACCTGCACCTTCCAGAAGGCAGCCTCGCCGGACACGAGCGGCTTACCCGCGTAGACGATTTGCGCCGAGTCGGCCGAAGCCACCTTGCCCGAATCCCACAGGTCGCCGGAGCCGGCGCGGAGCGATCGCTCGCTGCTTGCCACCAGAATACGGTAGGCGGTCTGGCGTAGGCCGCGGGCCTTTGGATTGGCGGCTGCCGCGAGCCAACTGAAGCGCGGCGCGGCAACATCGATACCCAGAGGGTTCTCGCGGTATTCCACGCGCAGTTGGCGCGGATGAATGGCGGCGGCCATGGCGGGAAGGCCGGCCAGAAGAAGGACGCACAGAGTGGCTCTCACGTCCACTAAGTATAGGTCGATTGCAACCAGTGCACGGTGCCTGGCAATAGTGCGAACGCATTCCGCACCGCGGAGCGCCTCCCGCCCGCATCATGCCGGATCATGCCGCGGCATGTGCGCCGCGACGCCAGGCGGATTCATATCCGCGCGCCAGGTGGATCACCAGCAAGTCGAAAAAGCGGTCGATGCGGCGTTCCAGTTCTTCCTCGGCGTATAGCGTTAGCGCGTCCAGGTTGAACCCCTGCTCTCCGACAAAGTCGACCATCGTGTTCTTGATATAGAACATCGCCTGCACCACTTCGTGCAACGGGATGTTCTCCTCGAAGCGCCTTCGGCCTAGCGCCTCGTATTCCTGCGCCATCTCATCCTGGTTCTTGCCGACCAACCAGTAGCCGAGGTTCTTGACGATAGCGTCGCCGCGCCGTCGCAGTTCGCTCTCCGAAACCATACGGAGGTGCGTGAGGTCTGGATCGCGGCGAATTTCGCCCATGATGCGGTTGGAGATCTCGCCCTCGTGGGATTCGATCAGGTGGATGAGTTTACCGGAAACCATACACCGTCCTCCGCAATCATGGTAGACCTATTTTTCGCCCTTGCCAATGGGTAAGCGAAAGACTGCCGTGTACGGCTGGATTAGGCCTTCCTTCTCTCATCCGGGCACCGACCCGGCCACAGGCGTCCATGAATAGCGCGATTCCTCCAACGATCGTTCCACAGACGTGTGGGTGCGGATTAGAATTGAAAGCATGGTCAAGAAACGGCTGGGAATAAGCGATTTGGAGATCACGCCAATCGGCGTGGGTGCTTGGGCGATGGGCGGCGGCGGATGGAAGTTTTCCTGGGGGCCGCAGGACGATGCGGAATCGATTGCGGCGATTCACACGGCGCTCGACGGCGGCGTGAACTGGATCGACACGGCGGCGGTGTACGGGCTGGGGCATTCCGAGGAAGTGGTGGCGCGCGCGCTGGCAGGGCGCACCAACAAGCCCTACGTGTTCACCAAATGCGAACTGGTGTGGAACGAGCAGCGGGAGATTTCCGGCTGCCTGAAGGCGGATTCGGTGCGGCGCGAGTGCGAAGCCAGCTTGCGACGGCTGAAGGTGGAGACGATCGACCTGTATCAGATCCACTGGCCCAATCCGGATGCGGATATCGAAGGAGGATGGACCGCGCTCTCGAACCTGCGCGAAGCGGGCAAGGTGCGATGGATCGGGGTTTCCAACTTCGACGCTGCGCAGATGGAGCGGTGCCGGAAGATTGCGCCGGTTGCGTCGCTCCAGCCGCCTTACTCGGCGATTTCGCCGGAAGTGGAAGCCGAAATCCTGCCCTATTGCCAGCGGCACAACATCGGCGTGATCGTGTATTCGCCAATGAAATCGGGCCTGCTGACGGGGACGATGACGCGCGAGCGGGTGGCCAACTTCGCGCCGGACGATTTCCGGCGCACCGCAGCGGCGTTTCGCGATCCGCAGTTGGGGCGCAATTTGGAACTGGCGGAGTTGATGAAGCGGATCGGCGCGCGGCACGGGCGCTCGGCCGGCGAGGTGGCGATTGCGTGGACGCTGCGGCACCCGGCGGTGACGGCGGCGATTGTCGGCATGCGCTCGGCGGCGCAGGCCCGCGGCGTGCTGGGCGCGCTCGAGTTCCGCTTGGGCGTCGAGGAGATCGCCGAGATCGACGCATTTCGCGGGTAGGTGGCGCAGGTCCCCGGCGTGCCAGGCTTACGCCGTTTGGAACGCCGGCACGTCGACCCAGGCGCGCCGATCGTTGCTCGCGAGCTCGGCCTCGAGGATCTGCAACTGGCGGAGACCGTCGGCGAACTGCGGGTATTCGGGCTCGGCGGACGCATCGCCAATCGATTGATAGAAACGCCGGAACACCTGCTTGAAAGTGTCGTCGTAGCCTTCGCTGTGGCCGCCGGGCAAATCGGCATACGGGCGCGCGGCTTCCTTGAGCAACGACGGATCCTTGACGATGATCTGGTTCGGCGAGTTGCGGTGGCCGATCCACAACTCATCGGGGCGTTCCTGGTTCCAGGCGACGCCGGCCTTGCTGCCGTAGATCTCGATGCTGAGCCCGTTCTTGCGGCCCGCCGAGACCTGGCTAACTGTGAACGCGCCGCGCGTGCGGCCGCCCATGCGGAAGAGGACGCCGCCGTAATCTTCCGTATCGATCGGCACTTCCTGATAATCCTCCGGGGCCAGCGTCTTCCCGGCAAAGGTTTCCACCGGTCCCTTGGGACGCTTGCGGGTCTTGTGGAAGGTCTGTATGTCGGCGCAGAGCGAGGTGATGCGCGCACCGGAGACGTGCTCGGCCATGTCGCAGAAATGGGAGCCGATGTCGGCCAGGCAGCGCGAGCGGCCGTTTGCCTGGGAGTCCAGGCGCCAGTTCCAGTCGGTGTCGTAGAGCAGCCAGTCCTGCGAATAGGTGCCCTGCACCACCAGGATTTCGCCCAGGTCGCCGGCTTCGCGCATGCGGCGCATCTGCTGCACCTGGGGATAGAAGCGCAGATTGTGGAACGTGCAATTGCGGCGGCCGGTCTGGCGGGCAAGGGCGACTAGTTCGGCGGCCTGCTCGACTGAAGTCGCCAGCGGCTTCTCGCAAATCACGTGCTTGCCGGCCTGGAGCGCGTCTCGAACCATGGGGAAGTGCAGCGCGTTAGGCGTGCACACGTGGACTGCGTCGACGGCGGGATCTTCCAGGATCTTGCGATAGTCGGAGTCCGTCTGATCGACATGAAACTCCTCGCCGAGCTGCCTGGCTTTTTCCGCGTTGCTCTCGCCAATGGCGTAGACGTGGACGAAGCCGAGCCGGCGAATGCCTTCCAGGTGAACGCGGCCGACGAAGCCGGTGCCGAACACAGCGGTGTTGAAGCGGTGCATGATGGCCTCTAATCTAACGCAATTGCTGTTAAATTGGTAGTTGCGTGGGAGGCGACTCCGACCACGGCCGTGCGGAGGGCGCACGCGGAAACCATGCTGGTGAGGATCCGGTTCGGCAAGGGCTTGCAGGTTGGCAAAGCGCGCCGCAGGAATAAGCGGATGGCGCTGGCGGTGTCCGCGTTGTTGACGCCGGGAGCGTTTCTGGCGTCGGTGCTGGCGCTGTGGCGCATCGCTGCGGACCTGAACATTGCGGCCAAGTTCGCCATCCCCTCCGGCGTGTTTTCCCACTGGCAGGTGTGGATGGTGATCGCGGCGATGTTGCAGGTTTGCTCGCGCATGCTGGCGCGCTACGGTAAGCGCGACGACGGCAAGCGATCCATGATCGCGTAAGAGCGGGCGCATAGTAACTCATCTGTTATTCTGGGAACTCTAGAGATAGGCCATGGCTCGCTACACCGGTTACCGGTCCAGCCGCATCTTCGTCAGCGACTACTTCCCGCCCGCCGTCAAGTGGCTGCTGATCGTCAATACCATCATTTTCGTGCTGACCTATCTGTGCCCCCTTGCATTGCAACGCCACATCATGCTGGTTCTGGCGCTTTCGGCGGAGGCTGCGGTCCGAAACCTGTTTGTGTGGCAGATTGTCACGTACATGTTCTTGCACGCGGGCGTCTTGCACCTGCTCTTCAACATGCTCACTCTGTGGATGTTCGGGATGCAGCTCGAGCGGGACTGGGGCACGCGCCGGTTTCTCAAGTATTACTTTTACTGTGGCATTGCGGCGGGCGTGTGCGTGCTGGTGGTCAATATACTGCTCGGTTACTGGGGGACGATTACGCTGGGCGCGAGTGGGGCGATCTTCGGCGTCCTGGTGGCCTTCGGCGTGATGTACCCGGAGCAAACCGTGCTGATGTATTTCTTGTTCCCGATCAAGGCCAAGTACCTTGTGATGATTTTCGTTGCCGTCGAGTTACTGGTCACCTTCGGGCCAAACGCCGGCGTGAGCACCATCGCCCACCTGGGCGGCGCGGCTTTCGGTTTCGTGTATCTTAAGTGGCGAATGCCTCGCTTGCTGCCCGACATCGGCGGCGCATACCGCCAGTGGAAACTTCGCCGCGCCAAGAAGAAGTTCCAGATTTACATGAAGAGAAGCGGCGGCCGCGGGCCGTGGGTGAACTGAGGACCGGCGTCGCGCGATCCGTGTCTACGTCAATCGGGACTCACAAAACTGGCGTTCTGTAAATACTTTTGTGTCATTTCGTCACAATTGGCCCAGTCGCCCGACATCCCCTCAGGGATCTGACATGCTATCGAAAAGATTTCGAATCGCCCGGATTGGATGGCTCTTTATGAACTGCACATTGGCTACGTTGTCCGTGGCCGGCGCTTTGGCACAGACGGCCGAACTGCCGGTACGGCAGGTGGTGCTGTACAAGCACGGGGTGGGGTTCTTCGAGCGGAGCGGGAAGCTCGCGGCGGGCGCAGTGGCCCGCCTGGATTTCCGCGCCTCCGAGATGAACGACGTATTGAAATCGCTCACCATCTCGGATCTGGGCGGCGGAAAGGTAGCGGGGCTGCGCTACGACTCGGCCGACCCGCTCAGCCGCAGACTCGAGGACTTCCCGTTTCAGATTGGCGCCGGGCAACCGCTCAGCGGGATCCTGGATCGGCTCAAGGGCGCGCAAATCGAGCTGCAGTTTGGCAACGATCTGATGGCGGGCCAGGTGGTCAATGGGAGGCTCATCGGGGGCACCGACAAGCAGCCGGAGCGCGAGCAGCTCACCCTGCTCACCGCCGCGGGCGATCTGCGCAACGTGGATTTGAGCGCGGCCGCCATAGTCCGCTTCGCCGACCCAAAGTTGCAGGCACAGTTAAAGGACTACCTGGCGGCGGTGGCGGCGGCGCGGTCGAAGGACAAACGCAGCGTTTACATCGATGCGGCCGGCACCGGAGAGCGCGAGCTATCCGCCAGCTACATGATCCCGGCGGCGGTGTGGAAGTCCAGCTACCGCCTGATTCTCGGCGAAACTGGCCAGCCCACCCTCGAGGGTTGGGCCATGGTGGATAACACCACCGGAGACGATTGGAATGGTGTGCAACTCTCGCTGGTCTCCGGCCGGCCGATTTCCTTCGTAAGCCAGCTCTACGCGCCGCGGTACGTGCAGCGGCCGATGGCCGAACTGCCCGACGACCTGGCGGCCGCGCCTGTGTTGCACGCCGGAGGGTATGAGCAAGAGGAAACAAAAAAAACCGGTCGGCTAGCGAATGCCCTTACCGACCAACCGGCGCCCGAACCTCCCGCCTCGCCGCAACCGGCAGACATGATCATGTCCGGCAGTCCTCGCGGGGAAACCGCGCATTCCAAGGTCGCCCCGAGCTCAATCGTTGCCCAGGCCTCGGCGCAACAGATGGGCGAACTTTTCGAGTACCGCATTGGTGAGCCGGTCACCATCCGCAAGGATGAATCCGCCATGCTGCCCTTCCTGCAGCAGAAGATCGAGGCCCGCAAGCTGCTGATTTACTCCTCCGGCGCCGGCTCCGAGCACCCCACCAACGCCGCCGAGCTGGACAACTCCACCGGCAAGACGCTCGATGGCGGCCCGATCACGGTGTACGACGGCGGGGCATATGGCGGTGAGGCGCTGATGGAGACGCTCAAGAGCGGCGACAAGCGGCTGATCAGCTACGCCGTCGATCTCGGCACGCGCATCACGGAAGCGTTCGGCACGGGCACTGCGGTGGTGCGCGAGATCCGCGCCAAACATGGCGTCATCTATACCAAGGCGGCCTCCGAGGAGACCCGCACCTACACCGCGCGCAACCTGGACCCGAAGGAGAAGACGCTTATCATCGAGCATCCCCTGCGCGGGAATTACACGCTGCTCAATCAGAAGCCAGTCGAGAAGACCGCCACGGCCTACCGGTTCGAGATCAAGCTGGGGGCCGGCGCGACCGAGACGTTCCCGGTCACCGAGGAAATCGTTTACGACCAGAGCTACACGGTGACTAACCTGGCGCCGGATTTGATGGTCTACTTCCTGAGCAATAAGGCGCTCACCGGCAACGGGCGCAAACAACTGCAACAGATATCCGATCAGAAAGCGCGCATCGTCGAAGTAGGGCAGGCCTTGCGGGCCGTCGAGAGCCAGACCCAGAGCCTCACGGCGGACGAGGATCGGATGCGGCAGAACATCAATAGTCTGAACAACGTGAGCGGGCAACAGCAACTGGTGCAGAATTACGCGCGGCAGCTCGATACCGTCGAGCAGAAGCTGGCGACGCTGCGCGACCGCCAGGCGGAGCTGCAAAAGAAGAAATCCACGCTCGAAAGCGAGCTGAACAAGGCGATTGAGGATCTGTCGTTCTGACCGAGCCGGCGGGGCGGCCAGTCGCAACTTCCCGCCATCGCAATGGCATAGAATGGTTTGCGCGGCGCCGCGGGCGGAAGGGAACTTTGCCGCCCGCGCCAGCGTATTACTTGCGAGATCCTTATGACAGCCACAACCAGCCCGCTTCTGGGCCCCATTCATGCGCTCCTGGCGGAGAAGGGCTATGAAGTCTCCGAGCCAGCGCCCGGTACATTGACCATCCGGGAGGTCGAAAGCGGAGTTACCGCGCGCGCGGTGCTCCAGGGCGACATCCTGTTCCTTTCGTTGGTGTGCACGGTGGTGCCCAAGGCGGCCGTCACGCCGGCCATCATGGCGAGCATGCTGGACGCCGGCAACGGCATTTCCACATCGTATTTCCAGCTCTATGACGCGGGCGATGGCAAGCTGGCCGTCACTCTGAACAACTTCTGTAAGCTGGAGGATGGAGGGCCGGAGGATGAGGACGAGGTTCTCTCCTGCGTCCATTTTCTGCTGGTGGATGTGATGACAGCCCGCAAGGTGCTGAGCGGTTTGAGTTCGTAAGCGAGGGACACGATGCCATTCTTAGGCGATTTCGTATCGAGACTGGGCCGCGTGGCGCGCGGCCAGGCCAATTCGGGCGTCGATGCGCTCGAGGACGCCACTTTCGAGGCCACCGTGAATCAAGCCGTGGCCGACATGCGGAACGAGTTGAACAACGTGGTGCGCGCCTCGGCCGTGGCCATGAGCAACTACAACCGCCTGGACGCCGAGTACCAGAAATACGTTCGGCAGGCGCAGGACTGGAAGGACCGGGCCGGTCAGGCGCTGGACGCCGGCAACGAAGACCTGGCCAAGAAGGCGCTGGCCAAGAAGGCCGAGTGCGACCGCCAGATTGCGTCCATGCAGCAGTCCGTCGATGCGGCACACCAAACCAGCGAGAAACTGAAGAGCCAGGTGGGCGAGCTGAAGAGCAAGATCGACGAAGGCGAGCGAACCGCTACCACGCTGGTGGCGCGCAAGAACGCCGCTGCCGCGCAGCGCAAGGTGGCGGAAGCCATGGCCGGCGTGGGCAGCGCCGATAATGCTTTCGCCCAGCTCAACCGCTTTGAAGATACCGTCTCCAAGGAAGAAGCCACCGCCAAGGCATTCGACGAGCTGGCCTCGACCGGCAAGGACGAGGACTTGGAAAAGCAGTTTGCCGAACTGAGCGGGCACGGCGTGGATGCCGACCTGGCGGCGTTGAAAGCGGAACGGCTGGCCGCCAAGGCGCCGGCGCCACCATACATCCCCAAGGAACTGGCCAGCGGCAGCGCCCCGGTCGCGGCCCCGGCGCAGTCCGTCGAAAAGGCCAAGGCATAAATCGGATGGGCCCGATCACATTCACGCTGACTGGTGTTTTGGTTGCCTTGCTGGTGGTTGTGCTGATGCAACTTTTTAAGAAACCCCACACTCCCACGCCGGCTGCGGCGCCGGTGGAGGACCTGGCCAATTTGAAGCCAGCCCAGGCGCGCGCCGGCGACGTGATTTCCATCGCCGGCGCGGGCGACAACATGACCGACCTCGATTTCAACTCCGACCGCTGCACTTGGTTTCAAGCCGGCGCGCATAACTGGTTCGAGTTGAGTGGGACCTACCACGAGCGGCGCGTGGCGATGCGGGTGGACGCGGACAGCGACCAGCCTGTCCGCATTTCGACCGAAGTGCGCCAGCCGACGCTCGAAGATCTGGGCCTTAGCGAAGAGGACCTGGCGCAAATGGACGAGCGCCAGAACACCGGCGACGATTTCAATTTCGATGGCAAGGCGTGGAACTACAGGATGAGCCGCGAAGTCCAATCGACGCGCAGCGACCAGCCGCAGCCGGTGGGGTCTTATTGTTGGGAATTTCAGGAGCAGAACGGGAACGGGCTGCTCTCGCTTCGCAAGGAGCAGGCCGAGCCGTTCGCCGTCACGCGTTACAGGGGAATCCCCGCCGCCGACGTGACGATTTACCGGGGAACCAAGGGCTGAACGCGCCGGCTGGTGCCGGCGGCAGCTACGCCGCATCCGGAAAGGTGGCGGCATTCGATGAATCGATCCGGACTCAAATTCCTCGTAGTGTTGCTGGGTGTGTCGATTGGCGTGGTGCTCACCGCCGGCCTCGACAACCTGCCGCGCAACCTGCGCCAACAGATTGACAGCGAACGCGCCGCGCTCGCGAGCGCGCAGCAGCAGGTCACCCAAACCAGCAGCGAAGTTACCGGAGATGTCGCATCGGACCGGGCACTGTTCCACGCCGTGCCCGCCGCCGCCCAGTGGCCCGCCGGCTTCGCGCTGGCGGAATCGAAGCTCGAGCAGGCGCGGCACGAGATGGACGATCTGTCGCTCTATGAGAAACAGAATCGCCGCCAGGACCGCGAGAAAGTGGAATCGCTGCTGGCCGACGAGCGCAGCGTGCGCACCTCTGCGCTCGCTGCGGTCGCGGACATCCAGAAAGACGCCGCCCATTGGATTGAGCTGAAGCGCGAGATGCCGCAGCGGCTCGAGCAGATGGGCCGAGACTACCAGGCGGTTCACGGCTTCGATCTGACCCCGGTGACGACCGCCATCGCCAAGGGTGAGACCGATTGGCCGGAGAAAAAGCCAGACCTCGATGCGCGTGTCGCCGCGCTGCACGGCGTCGTCTCCCAAAGCGACAGCTTGTGGCAATCGAGCGCGGAAGAACGCCGGCAGGCGGCAGCCGCCGATTTCGCGAGTCTCGATTTTGGCGCGCTGGTGGCCGCGCAGGACGCACTGCGCAACGCTGCCGCCGAGCTGCCGCAGCAGGCCGACCAAGTCCAGTCGCTCGACGGACAGCTCTATTATTCGTGGGACAAGATTCTGGTCGACATGGAAGTGCGCGGAAGCCATTACGATCAGGAAATCCGCACCGTGAAGACGCGCGTCGATAGCGCGGCGGCGAAGCCAGGCACCAGCGCGTCGGACGAAGCGTGGGTGGACGTCTCCGGGTCCACATACGACGCCATGCGCAACGACCTCGGCATGGCGGTCGAACACAAGCCCGCCGGTAAGTTCGATTCCGAAGCCGATCATGTGGCGCAGCCCGCCGGCTTCGCCTACATGGCGCCGCCCGGCCAGGGATCCAATCAGTACGGCTATTGGGACCATCGCGACGGGCGCGATTTCTGGGTCTTCTACGGCCAGTACGCGCTGATGCGCGACCTGCTGTTCAACCGCTCCTACCGGCCCATCGAACGATACGATTGGGAAGGCTACCAAGGCTCGTGGCGCAGCGGGCGGACGTATTATGGCCGCGACGAAGCGGCTGGCGCACCCAGGTACGGTTCGCAGGGGACGGTCACGCAGGACAGGTACGCCAGCTCCAGCTATGCCCGAAGCGGCGGTTTTCGCGATTCCCAGTACGCGTCGAAGAGCGGCCCGTACCGGAATTCACCGTACTCGTCGCCCGGAGCGCACGACCCGAACGCAGATCACAACGCGCGGCACTTCGGCCACGGCGGAGCGGAGGAGCCGCGCGTGCCTTCATTCCATCCGTCCCCGCGACCCGCCTTCCACCCGCCCAGCATGCCGCGTCACTTTGGGCGCCACTGAGCCGCTTGGGGACGCTCAAGAAGCAAGCTGGCCCGCCGGCGACCGTCTTCCAGTCGCGTGCGGGCCGGTTGCGTGTTCCAAGAGGTGCGTCCGTTTTGCCACCTTTGGGCTGCTGGAGAACTGGGGTGGTGCGGATGAGAGGACTTGAACCTCCACGGAGTTGCCCCCACTAGGACCTGAACCTAGCGCGTCTGCCAATTCCGCCACATCCGCACATCTGCGGGAACTTCCATTTTTCCAGACCGCGAGCGTGGAGTCAACTTCGTGCGTGCGAGTTATCGGGCCTATTCGTTGAATTCGAGCGTGGTGTGGGAGCCGCCCACCACGATCGACTTCAGCACATCCGCGCCGTTCTTCGTTTCCAGGTGCACCGCGGTCGAACCGTGCTTGGGCCCCGCGTTGTCTAGCTTCACTGGCGCGGTGTACGTCTTGCCGGAGTCGGCAGCGGTGAAGATGGCGGTGTCGCCCTTCACCTTCACCGTGTAGGCTCCCGGGTTCAGTTGGACGGAGCCGGCTTTCACCGGGTTGGTGAGAACGATATCGTAGGACTTCGCGCTGGCGGCAAAACTCGCCAGTGTAAGAACGGCGGCGCACAACAAAGACTTGGTAGTCATATTCTTCTCCTCTTGCAATCGATGCTAATTATGTCGTCGGACCGTGTCCCCCCACACCTGCAATTGCTTCTCCTCCGGCCCGCATTGTTTAGACGTCGCGGGGCGCGAGAGGATAGCAATCGGTCCGGCCGCCTTCGTCCGCAATAGCACATGGCAGAGCACGCACACCGCCCGATCGGCTATCGTAGAAAAAGCCAATGTATCGAGCCATCCTGTTGGACCTGGGCAACGTTCTGATCGACTTGGATTTCTCCGGCGGCTATGGCGCGCTGGAGGAACTCTGCCCCTATCCGGAGGCCGAGATCCGCCGCCGCATCGCGGCCGCCGACCTGCCTGTGCGTTTCGAAACCGGGCTCGTCGGCTCGCGCGATTTCCATGCGGAACTGGGCGCGCTGCTGGAGTTGAAAGTCGGTTACGATCGCTTCTGCGCCATCTGGAACGCGATCTTCCGGGGTGTGCTCATCCCCGAGGGCATGATCGAAGGCCTAGCCCGCCGCTATCGCTTGGTGATGGTTTCCAACACCAACCCGATTCACTTCGAGATGGTGCAACGGCAGTATCCGGTGCTACGCCATTTCCATGAACGGGCGCTCTCCTACCAGGTGAAGGCCATGAAGCCGCGCCCCGAGATATACCTCGAGGCGGTGCGTCTAGCCGGGTGCCGTGCCGACGAGTGTTTCTACGCCGACGACATCCCAGCGTTTACCGAAGCCGCCCGGACGCTGGGCATCGATGCCGTGACGTTCGAATCCGCCGCGCAGATCTCGGTCGAGATGTGCCGCCGAGGCATCGTCTGGGAATAGTGGCACACGCAGTCCTGCGCGCTGCGCCAGGAGTCATCGCAAGATCTTTTGGCTAGCGTGCGGCGAAAATCGCTGCCCGCCGCGGTCTCGGGGCACTGAGAAGTGCCGGTCAGATGGCGCGGGTTTTGCGCGCTGGGGCAGCGGTCTCGGATTTCGCCGGTTTGCGCTCGGCTGCCGTCCCCAAACGCTTCACCTGGTCGGTGACACACACCAGGAACATCGGCTGCCGCGCGTTCTTCAGCAGATCGACGATCCGGTCGGGCGCCTCTTCCATGTAAATGTTCTTGCCGTCGGTCAGCAGATGCACCTCGGAGGAAGCATTCAGGGTCTCGCTCAGCCGCTTGCCCATGTCCTTTTCGAGGAATCGCAACACGCGGCGGATCTTCTGCAGCGAGAAGCCCTTTCGCCGAAGCTCGGCGATCACCGAGATCTCCACTACTTCCTCGGCGGCATAAATCCGCTTGTGGCCGTTCTGGCGTGGCGACACCACTTTCCGTTCGTCCCACCACTGCAATTGCCGCAGGCTCACGCTGCAAATGCGCGCCACCTGGGTGCTGTTATAACCCTCTGCCTCCGGTACCGGCGCCGCAGGGAGCTTCTTTGCTCTAAACATTTCGTGCCACTTCCGTTGGGAATAAAATTGCCACCACTCTGGATTGTACATTGCGCACCGGCGCTGTCAATAGGAACTTCGCGGGCCGCGCGGGATTCGCCGGTGCCGTGCACGCCTCCCGAGCCGTACCATAACTTCGTTAATCTCGGCGAAAGTCGCGTGACGCGGCAGGCGCATCTCGTTGAATTGTCCTCTGCATGGGCGGATACTGGAATTCTGTGTGCTATCGCATACGCAGGACCCCGAAACGCGGCCGGGACGCCGCGGGAGATACCCGGTGAGCGAACTCGCCGAGCGAGGAATCGATATCCTGACGGGGCAGCCCGTCCGCGGCCGGCTCCTGGCGGAGCTGCTGCAAGCGGGTCCGCTCGCGCCGGAATTCGTGTTGCGCTATGCCATCGCGATCGCTAAGGCGTTGGGCCGGGCGCACGACCGTGGACTGGCGCACGGCAGTCTTTCGCCCTGGTCGATCGTCATTGGCGAGCACAACGCCTCGATCCTGCAGGCGGTGGCGCTCGATCCGCATGCCGAGGCCTACACCTCGCCGGAACAGCTTCGTGGCCCGCGGTTCGACTGGCGAAGCGACGTGTTCGCGTACGGTGCCCTGGTGTATGAGATGGCAACCGGCGTCCCGGCGTTTGCGGGCGAGCCGTCCGCAATCCGCTCGGCGATTCTGCGCGAGCCCGCGCCGGCGCTGGCCGCCGCTTCGCCCGTCCTGGCTGCCATCGCTCCCGTGATCGCCGGTTGCCTCGAACAGGATCCCCTGCGCCGCCGCCAGCGCCTGCAGAACGTGGCGGCGGAGTTGAAACTGGCGGCGCGGTTTCTCGCCAAGCCTCCCCGTCCGCGCCCAACGCGGCCGGCTCCAGCCGCAGCTGCGGGACCGGCGGCGCTACCCGTCCAGCCCTCGATCGAGAACTACTGGTCCGACGTTTTCGCTATGCAACTCGCCGCGCGCCGTGCCGCGCGCCTGCGGCTGCTCGGGTTCGGCGCCATCCTGGTGGCCGTTTCGCTGGTCAGCCTGTTCGCGGGCAAACAGATCTTCCATCGGCGCCTGCCGGCTCCGGTGCTGCGATTCATCGTCCCGCCGGAGGAGAAGTCGAGCTTCCCAGGCGGTGTCGCCGTATCGCCCGACGGCCACTACCTGGCCTTCACCGCCGACCGTGGGGACGGCCACCGTGCGTTGTGGTTACGCCCGCTCGATGAAATGCATGCCTCCATGGTTCCCGGTACCGACGACGCGTCAGCGCCATTCTGGTCCCCAGACAGCAGTGCTCTCGCATTCTTCGCCGGCCGCTCGATGAAGGTCTGGCCAGTGCTACTGGCCCCCGACGGCAGCGCCAGTGGAACCTCGCGAACCCTCTGCCCCACCGATAGCGTCGCCGGCGGCGGAACCTGGAACGCCACTGGAGTAATCGTATTTTCTCCCGGCCTCAGCGGCGGTCTCTACCGCATTTCCTCGAGCGGCGGCGATCCGCAGGTTCTGTTGCCGCTCGACACGGCTCGCGAGCATCGCTCGTATCGTTGGCCCCACTTCCTCCCCGATGGCAGGCATTTCACGTTCTTCGCGCTCGGCGCCACCAGCCAGAGTACTGGCGTCTACGCCGGCGATCTGCAATCCCACGGCGAAAGCCATCCGCTCCTCACCGCCGATTCCGACGCCGCCTATTCCGGAGATAGCGACGCCAATCCAGCCACGTTTGGCTATCTGCTCTTCGTTCAGGACGGCGACCTGTACGCGCAGGGTTTCAATCCCTCGATTCTCGAATTGCAGGGAAAACCCACTCTGTTTCTGCACGACGTCGGCGCCGTCCAGACGCTCTCGCTGTTGCCGCTCTCGGTCTCCTCTACCGGCCTGCTCGTGTATCAGGTCCCCAGCCCGCCCACTCATCAGTTGGCGTGGTTGGACCGTGATGGCAAGCAAACGGGGTTGCTTGGCGAGTCCGGCGAATGGGGTCTACCGCGAATTTCGCCGGATGGCAGAAGGGTGGTCTGCGCCAAGCTTACCGGTGACAGTCGTCACGGCGAGTTGTGGCTGTTCGAAGGAGACACCCCGACGCGGCTGGTTGCGATCCCGGGCGCCGACGTTCGATCTCCGGTCTGGTCGCCCGACAGCACGCGTGTGGCGTTCACCGCCAATCCCAACAGAATTTATGACGTCTACGTCAAGACCGTGAACGCGTCCGCCCCGGCCGAGCTGCTGTTTCACACTGAGTTTACGAAGTATCTGACCGATTGGGCGCGGGACAGCGGGTACCTCCTGTTTAGCTCCTTTTCCAATGGCGGCACCACCTCCGATGTTTGGGCGTATTCTCCTGGCGAGCACCGTAGTGGCCCGGTGCTCGACACCGTCCATTCCGAGGGCTACGCCGCTCTCTCTCCCAATGGCCGCTGGTTGGCCTATCAATCCAACGAAACCGGGCGCGATCAGATCTACGTGCAGGTTTTCGACGGCATTTCGGACGGGACCAAACGTCGCTGGCAGGTTTCCACATCGAGCGGCCGCATGCCCCGCTGGCGCGCCGACGGACGGGAGTTGTTTTTCCTGGCCGGATCGGGCAGCGTGATGGTGGCTTCCACCACCACTGGGGCTGACGATTTCGCCTTTGAGCGGCCACGGAAATTGTTCGAGACACGCTCAATCCCGACGAAATCCAACCTGTACGACGTTTCCCCCGATGGTCAGCGATTGCTGATGAACGTCCCGTTCGAGTGGGCCGGCTCTTCACCGATTACCGTCATGTCCAACTGGATGCAAAAGCTGTCAACCCAATGACATTGCGGCGTCTGCAATCTGACGCACCGCGGCACCAACTGCGCGCCAAGAGTGTAAAAACTACATGCAGCACGGCGCGCCTGTTGCCGGGCAGCCAACAATCCGTAACAAATAGCACCATTCGGCGATTGGCCCGGAATTTGCTATAATTCAGCCCGAGGTTTACAACTATTATGAAGGTTTCCGTAGCTGCCGCGATCCTCGCGGCAGGCGCGTTGCTCGCCACTGGTTGCGCAACCAAGAAGTACGTGCAGGCCACCGAGGCCCCGATTCAGGCCAAGGCAGATCAGGCCAGCCAGCAGGGCGCTCAGAACGCCACTCAGATCAAGACTACACAGGACCAGTTGAAAGAACTGGACGAAAAAACTGCCACCGGCATTGACCGGGCCAATGAAAAGGCCGGCGCCGCAGAGCATGACGCCCAGGAAGCGGGCAATCACGCGAACGATGCCGCCAAGCAGGCGGTCGTGGCCACGCAAAAAAGTGAACAGAACAGCACCGCGTTAGCTAGCCTCCGCGAGTCCGTGGCGAGCCTGGACGACTACCAGGTGCAGACCGCGGCCACGGTGAACTTTGGCATTAACCGCGACCATTTGTCGGACGAAGCCATGGCCGAGCTGGACAAGCTGGCTGGGGAGATTCAGGCCGACAAGCGCTTCTTCGTCGCCGTCGAAGGGTTCACCGACAACGTCGGCGACCGCGAATACAACGAAGCGCTCAGCCGCCGCCGCGCCGAAGCTGTGGTCGAGTATCTGGTTGCCAAACACGACGTTCCGGTCTACCGTATCCACGTCGTCGGCCTGGGACCGGATAAGCCGGTCGATGAGGCCCACACGGCCGCCGCGCGCGCCAAGAACCGCCGCGTCGAAGTGAAGGTGTATACCGCCCCGACAGTAGCCGCTAAGTAAGCGCGGTGTGGTGGGGCATGCTGGAGCTTGCCACGCCCGCTAGCGGGCGCCTAGTTGTTGCAGCCTCCTGCGGTCGCGGCTCCCAGATGCGGGGCCGCGGCCGCATACGTGCGTCTGCCTACCCACTTCCCCTATCTCATAGCGAACTCTCTCGTTCGCACACGGCTTCGAGCTCGGCTGGTGCGGTCTCTTCCCGTTGGCGCTGCCGCAAAGCCTGCCACCATGTGTAAGTCCGGAACAAGCTCGTGGCAACCATAATCACGCCACCGATCATCGCCAGCGCATGCGACCGCGATTGCATCGACATCTGGCGCAGCGACTCGCCAAGCGCAGCGCCGGCGAACTGCACGCCCAACCCTCCAGAGAGCAGCAATACCTGCCGGTCGCGGCCCCGCGTCACCACCAGCGAACTCCAGAGCACGATGTCCATCAGGGCGCAGGTGAAATTCAGATCGCGAAACCACGGCGTCAACCACACACCGCGCACCACCGTCGGGTCGTAATGCGCCAGAAACGTTCCGCCTGCCACCAGACTAGAGCATTTTAGGAATTACCGTAGATCAGTCCGCACCCGCGAAACCAGGCTGTCGCGTTGTCCGGGGTGATGTGTGGGAGAGAGTCGGCGATGGCGGCCTCCAGCGCGTCTTTGCTTCT
>Ga0074045_10001629_pt1 | contig 21446 bp, 21 predicted proteins | sample BogForMeECP23OM2_FD_94442 | JGI IMG/M metagenome (GOLD analysis project Ga0074045, IMG submission 94442) | Bog forest soil microbial communities from Calvert Island, British Columbia, Canada - Bog Forest MetaG ECP23OM2 | ecosystem: Environmental > Terrestrial > Soil > Wetlands ... | reverse complement strand
TAATCCCGGACTTTTGAGCGGCTACCCGGATAACCGGTTATCCGCCCGCCGCCCCGGACCCGTTCCGGGGTTTGATTGGGATTAAGTCTGGTTGGCGGTCCTACCGCCTTGAAAGGAGACAATGCGATGGCCCTGGAATGGATGCCAAGGGATAACGGACCCAAAGATCACCGGCTGCACTCCGATATACACTGGGGGACCGACGCGGACGCCCCGTGCGTGGTACATGAAAAGCGGCCCCTCAAGGACCCTTCCGGAAAAATTGTCGAAGGTCTTTACACGACCTGGGTTCGGCTAAACAATCCGAAGCAGTTCAATTCCTACACCACGGAAATGGCTAAGGGCGTCATAGCAGCCTTTGAGAACGCTTCCCTGGACAGGAGTGTGGTGGCGGTAGTCTTTACCGGCACTGGTCCTTACGCTTTTTGCACGGGCGGCAACACCAGGGAATACAGCGAGTATTACAGCATGAGGTGCGAGGAGTACGGCCAGTACATGGATTTGTTCAATCATATGGTCGATGCCATCCTGATGTGCAAGAAGCCCACGGTCTGCAGGGTGAACGGCATGCGGGTGGCGGGTGGCCAGGAAATCGGGATGGCGTGTGACATCTCGGTGTCCTCGGACCTCGCAATATTCGGTCAGGCCGGACCCAGGCACGGATCGGCGCCCGACGGCGGCTCCACGGATTTTCTGCCCTGGTTTCTTACCATAGAGGACGCCATGTGGAACTGCGTTTCCTGCGAGATGTGGTCGGCATACAAGATGAAGATGAAGGGCCTGATCACCAAATGCGTGCCCGTACTCAAGGTGGAGGGGAAATGGGTGCGCAATCCCATGATCGTTACGGACAAGTACGTGGAAGACGGGGAGATCGTCTTTGGCGAGTCCAAATCCGGCGCGGAGTTGGAGGAAGCCCGGGCATTGGTAAAAAAGCACCAGCCCGACGCCGATTTTGAAATGCTGGACAAAGAGGTCGACAATATAGCATGGCGGTTTGCAAACCTTTTCCCGGGTTGTCTGATCAAGTCGATCGACGGCATTCGAATGAAAAAGAAATACTTTTGGGACATTGCCAAAAACGCCAACCGGCACTGGCTGGCAGCGAACATGGGTGGGGAGGCGTTCCTCGGGTTCGGCGCTTTCAACTCCAAGAAGATCACCGGCAGCGATGTCATCGACTTCATCAAGTTCCGCCAAAACCTGGCGGAGTGCAAGACCTGGGATTTGGAAATGTTTGCCGAAGTGCTGGCGGAGCCCAAAAAATAACAGGCTCGAGCGCATGCTTTGTTTACTCGGGAGAAAAAATATGGGCAAAGTTGGAATTATCGGCATCGGGCAGAGCGCTTTTGTCCGCACATACCCCGGGTCGATTCGCGAGCTGGTGTTTGAAAGCTTCCGGGAAGCCATGAAGGACGCGCGGATAAGCAGGACCGATATCGACGCCACGATCGTCTGTTCCGCACCCGAATACGACAGGCAACGGTCCCCTGCTGGAGTGATTGCCGAGTACCTGGGCTTGAACCCGCAGCCGACATTCTGTGCCGAAACCCTGTGCTCATCGGGCAGCACCGGCCTAAAGCTCGCCTACTCGCTCGTTGCATCCGGTTTGCACGACGTGGTGATGGTTATCGGGTTTCAGATAATGTCCCAACTGACGTCGGCCGAGTCGCAGGAGCGCATGGGCCGGGGTGCGGATATACTGTGGGAGTCTCCATTCGGGACCATGATGCCGGCATATTACGCAATGCATGCCCGCGCTCACATGGCTAAATTCGGAACGACCATGGAAGATCTGGCGCTTGTCCGGGTCAAGGCAGGCACATACGGACAGCTCAATCCAAATGCCGTATATCGAAAACCGGTCACGCTCGAGCAGTTTCAGGACCCCGGCAGTTTCCTGGGCAGTCCGGTGGCCGGCCCGCTCAGGGCCGGCGATTGCTGCGCCAATGCGGACGGCAGTTCATGTGTTATTGTTGCCTGCGAGGACAAGGCGCGCGCCTTTTCCAAAAAGCCGGTCTGGATCAAGGGGCTCGGGTCCGCCACGGCTCCCGTCAACATGGCCGGACGCGATCGGCTCACCGGTCTCGCGGCGACCGTGGAAGCCGCCGGGCAAGCCTACAAGATGGCCGGCATTACGCCCGCTGATGTGGACGTCGCGGAAGTACATGACTGTTTTACTATCGCCGAGCTGATGGCGTATGAAGACCTGGGTTTTGCCGGGCCCGGCGATGGAAAAGAGCTCATCCGCTCCAGGGAAACCTACAGGGAGGGCAGTATCCCGGTCAACATCGATGGCGGCATGCTTTCCAAAGGCCATCCAATAGGTGCGACAGGCGGCTCCCAGATCCGAACTGTTGTACTTCAGCTCCGGGCAGAGGCCGGGGAAGTCCAGGTGAAGGATCCGGTTTTCGGACTGATTCACAACATTGGCGGCGTGGGTCTTTATGGGAACGTCACAATCCTCGGTGTCGATTGACGACCCGTATGACGGAGCTCAAGATGGCAAAAAATGAACCGGATGCGCGATTCGCTCAGTTCGGGACCGTCAGCTTCGCCAGTGTCACTCAGGTCAACGATTTTATCGGCTACCTGGAAGAGGGCAAGTTGATGGGGACCCGGTGCAAGACGTGCGCGAAGAGTTTCTTTCCCCCCCGCGCCCACTGTTATCAATGCCTTGCCGGCGACATGGAATGGTTTGAAATCGCCGGCAATGGGGAGTTGATAAGCTACTCCACCTTGCAGTATGCCCCTGCCGGCTTCACCGAAGAAGTCCCCTATACGATCGCACTGGTGGATTACGGCGAATATAAAGTCTTCGGACGTATCGACAGATCCGTTCCCGAAGCCGAACTGTCGGTCGGAACGAAGATGAGGGCGGCGATCAGCCGAACCCACAATGGACGGCTCACATACGTCTTTAAAAAAGCCTAGCGCCCTCTGCAGAGCTCTGTGGTGAAGGGGATTTTAGATTACCGGCCTTGCGCCGCACACGAGGAGAAAACGATTGGGTCATGAGGCTGCCCAACCGGCGCCCCGCGCTCCGCGCATTGATTTCCACGTCCACTTGAGCCCGTCCCTCTATGAATTCGCCCATGCCTGGGTGATCGACTGGATGAAGCTGTCATGTCCGCAAGGGTTCGAAGAATTTTGCGAGAACTACTCCGACCCCGGCCGATTCGAAGATTTGCTGACCCTGGAGGGCGTGGACTTTGCCTGTGTGCTCGCAGAATTAAACGAGATGACAACCGGAATTTGCACTAACGAGCAGGTAAGGGATTTTTGCAGGGGCCGCCCAAGGCTCATTCCGTTCTGCGATGTCAATCCATATCTTTTCGCAAGGCCGGCGGACCAATTGAAGCGGCTGGTCAACGAGGATGGGTTCCGGGGGCTGAAGCTCTATCCGACCTATCAGCAATACTTCCTGAACGACCCCCGAATCTACCCCATTTACCGCACTGCACAGGACCTGGGTATCCCTGTTTTGATACACACAGGGTCATCCATTTTCCAGGGCACGCGCCTCAAATACGGCGACCCGTTGCATCTGGACGACGTAGCGGTGGATTTCCCCGATCTCAAGCTTGTTATGGCCCATTCGGGCAGGGGGTTTTGGTACGACAGGGCCTTTTTCATGTCGAGGCTGCATAAGAATGTGTACATGGAAATATCCGGACTGCCGCCATCCAGGCTTCTGGAGTATTTCCCGGACCTCGGGCGCAATGCCGATAAAGTGATCTTTGGCAGCGATTGGCCCGGGATGCCTCACATCAAGAGCAATATCGAGGCTGTTGCAGCCTTGCCCTTGCCGCCCGAAGCGGTTGAAAAAATCCTCGGCGGCAATGCCGCCCGATTGTTGGGCCTTAATTCCTAAAGGATATTCGGGTCTTTCGGCTTTTCCACCACGTATCCCGTGGAGCGCTGTTATCGCGACGCCAAATCGCTAAACAGAGGCTCACCTCGCTGCCAGGCCGCTGCCTGGCACTTTTATGGCCCTGACTGCCGGTCGGCATCCCGCAATTTCCACCACCCCGCCCGCCGGGAATTGTTCATCGGGTTCACAGTGGCCAGACAACTCAGCCCTCATTTGCATTATCAGCAGCAGCGGCAAGTTTTCTTCTTGACACCGGAGATAGCTAGGATATAACTATATTACAGCTATATTGTAGTTAGCGCTGACCAACGAGCAGCGTCCGAGCGCCCCTGAATCCATGGCATAGATTTTGACTGAAAAATAACTTAAGCAACTTCAACCTTCACTCGAGGTGTGAAGGCCGTTTTGAGTTAAGTGCCTGCAATCCGTGATTAATCGAAGAGTATGCCACGCATTGATCTGATCTGGAAGGGGTAAAAAATGAGGTGCGGAGAGATAGGGTTTAATTTAGAAATTGATCTATCCCGAGGAAGCTTTGATAAGGTGGAAACCGACCCGGGATTGACCGAGCTTCATCTGGGGGGTCTGGGTACTAACACCAAGATATTATGGGATAGGGTTCCCCCTGAAACCGAACCATTTTCTCCTGATAATTTACTCATATTCGGTACTGGTCTTTTATGCGGCACACCTGCTATTGGCGCCAATCGCACAATTGTTTCCACCTTTTCGCCTCAGACCTTGTTGATGGCGTATTCAATGATGGGGGGATTTTGGGCGCCGGAATTGAAGCATGCCGGTTATGACAAAGTGATCATTCGCGGCAAGTCCCCCAATCTGGTTTATTTGTGGATAAACAATGACAAAGTGGAAATACGTGATGCCTCTCATTTGCAGGGTAAAGGCGCAGTTGAAACTGAAGGACTTATTCGACACGAGTTGAAGGAGCCGGGTGCCCAGGTGGCTGCCATAGGCCTGGCCGGTGAAAATAGGGTCTATTTTGCTTCGATCGAGCATGGCAGGTCCAGCGCCAGCCGACTGGGAATAGGCGCCGTTATGGGAGACAAAGGGTTGAAGGCGATAGCTGTTCGTGGAACAAAGGACGTCAATATTGCCCGACCGGCTGAATTTATGAAGCTTTGCAACGAAGTGCTGAAATACATAGAAGTCCGGGAAGAAAAACCAATCCCGGGGGTAATGCCCATTTTAGCCGGGCTTGGGTCACCGCAAGAGATGAAACTCGTCGATGAGGAATGGCACACCACCAACTTCATGTGGGGAAATTCCCGCACTCGGAGAAAAGATTTTTGGAACAAGGAAATCGAAGAGAAGTGGAGGGAGTCTCAAGAAAGTGTGCGGACGCGGTTAATAAGTTGCTATAACTGCCCGATGAAATGCGGGGCAACAATTTCCGTCCCTGGAATTTCGACTTACATGATGAAATGCTTCTCGAAACTTACTTATACAATGGCGGCCTATTCAGACCTGGATTTTGGTTTTAGAATCGCGCAACGTGCTACCGAGTATGGAGTGGACGCATACTCGGCCCCGCAAGTTATGGCCTTCGCCCTCGAGCTTTATGAAGACGGCATTTTAACTGACCGGGAAATGGCAGGAATGCCGTCCGATAACGAGGGGAGATTTTACTGGTTGCTTGACGGTATTGTTCGGCGGGAAGGCATAGGCGATGTGTTGGCCAAAGGTACTTATTGGGCGGCCAAACAGATTGGTAATGGGGCGGATAAGTACGCTCATAATAACATTAAGAAACATGAGCAACTGCCTCTAAAGTTGGGAATGCTGAATCCCATTTATTACCTTATGTATTGTACCGGCGAGAAGATAAACATTACCCAAATTGAAGGGCAGTTCCCCCAGGCGCCTTTTCCTACCCGGGAGGAGAGAGAAGAGTTCGTAAAGGATTGGATCCAGGTTCCTGATGAAAAGCTCAAGCAATATTTTCTGGACTGGGAACTACGCGGAGAACACTCAATTCCATATTATCCTACTGTTGAAATGTGCTGTGAAATTGTTGACTGGCAAGAGAAGATGCACCACATTGATGACTCCCTCGGGGTGTGCGCCGGTCTGTCGTCGTTTCCCCTGAAGCCTCCCTATCATATACACAATTACCCGGCTTTTGTCTCATCAGCGACCGGGATCGATATGGATGAAGCCGGACTAACGCAAGTAGTCAGGAGGAACCGAACTTTACTTAGGGCCGTTAATGTAAGAAGAGGCATGAGGAGAGCTGATGAGCAGCCGCCTGAGGACCATTGGAGGAAGAGATTTCCCGAGCTTGAAGCCAAGCTCCTGGATGAGTATTACAAATTTAAGGGGTGGAATAATCAGGGAATTCCTACTGAAGAGTCTTTACATGAATTGGCTTTGGATTACGTGAGCGAAGATTTGGAACAGCGAGGGATTTTAAATAATGAGCAAAGTTAAGAAGAAAGTCAAGCGAATCAAGATCGATGTTGATAAATGCAATGGTTGCAGAGCATGTGAGGTAATCTGCTCCTCCTTTCACGCTGCGCCAAAATATAGCAGCAATAATCCGGCGAGGTCTCGTATTCGGGTGGTTCGTGAGCCACTAAACGACGTATATCTTCCTGTGCATGCCGGTGAGTATGCTAAAGCCGAATGTAACGGCAGAGATAAATATACGATTGACGGAAAGGAATATGACGAGTGTGCCTTCTGCAGGGCTTCCTGCCCTTCCAGGAGTTTTTTCAAAGAACCCGATTCCGGTCTCCCTCTAAAATGCGATATGTGTGAAGACGATCCACCACAAAAAGAACCCTTGTGTGTTCAGTGGTGCTTAGCTAATGCCTTGACTTACGAAGAAATTGAAGAGGAAGTAGAAGAAGAAAATGAGAAGCTGGGAGATGTGGAGATAGGATTGGAATCATTGGTAAATAAATATGGATGGCAAAAAGTGGCGGATACCTATACCCGAATGTCAATGTCAAAGAAGGGCTAAAACATTAAGCCCTAAGAAAAGGATTAAGAAAGAGAGTGGAGACTGTAACCCCCTTCAAAGAAATCGTAGAAATCATAAAAGCCAATGGTGGAGATGCCTTCAAATTCTGCTATCAATGCGGATTATGCGATGTTGTTTGTCCGTGGAATAGGGTTACAACCTTCAGTATGCGCAAGTTAATCCGGCAGGCTACATTCGGTTTGACTGAGATAGAAAGTGAAGATATTTGGCGTTGTACTACCTGCGGAAGATGCCCTCAGCGGTGCCCCCGGGGAGTAAAACAGATAGAATCCGGGGTATCCTTACGCAGGATTGCCACTGAAAACGGGATTTTTCCTACTCCTGTCCGTCCTATCCGCGGCATAAGCGCCAGCCTGGTTGCTGAAGGTAACCCCTTGAACGAGGAACGAAAAAATAGGGCAAATTGGGCAGAAGGGTTGTCTGTAAAAACGTTCACCGAGGGGATGGAAGTTCTATATTTTCCCGGCTGCTACCTCAGTTATGACCCAAGATTAAAGAAGGTAGCCAGAGCCACAGCCGATATCCTCAACCGGGCAGGGATTGATTTCGGGATACTGGGCCCCAGGGAGAATTGCTGTGGAGAAAGCATCCGCAAGACGGGCGATGAGGATCTATTCAAACGCTTAGCCAGGGAAAACATCAAAACTTTTATCGATACTGGGGTGAAGAAAATCCTTGTTTCTTCCCCTCATTGCTATCACACCTTCAAAAACGAGTATCCCGAATTCAAGGTGAACTTTGAGGTGGTTCATATCTCCCAATATTTAATTGAGCTTATTAATGAGGGAAGGCTTGAGTTCGCCAGAGCGTATGAGAAGAAAGTTACTTATCATGACCCATGTTACCTGGGGCGACATAATGGCATATATGACGAACCCCGAGAGGTCTTAAAGAAGGTGCCCGGTCTGGAACTGATCGAGATGGCTGATTTGCGGCAGGATAGTCTCTGTTGCGGAGGGGGAGGGGGCAGGATTTGGATGGAAACTCCAAAGGGTCAAAGATTCTCCGACCTGAGATTAGAACAAGCCATCGGGGTCCGGGCTGAGGTGCTTGTTACTTCCTGTCCGTATTGCATCACCAATTTTGAGGATAGCAGGTTGAACCGGGAGGATAGTGATGTGATAGAGATTAAGGACATCACGGAAATTATCCGGGCAGTGATTTAGGGGACCGAAGAAACCTGATAAGGACACAGAGAAGTGGAAAAAAAACCAGTTGAAGGACAGTTTTTTGAAAGTTCCGCAGACAACAATTTTGGTGATGTCATGGTTGTCGGCGGAGGGGTCAGCGGTATCCAAGCCGCTCTTGATCTTGCCACAGCGGGTTTCAAAGTTTACCTGGTTGAGAAAGCACCGAGCATCGGGGGCCATATGGCCCAGCTTGACAAGACCTTTCCCACCAATGAATGTTCCATGTGAATACTGGCGCCCAAGCTGGTCGAGGTCGGCCGGCATCCCAATGTGGAGGTCCTGACCTATACTGAAGTTGACAGTATAGCAGGGGAAGCAGGAAATTTTAAAGTAGCGCTAACCAAAAAACCCAGATACATTATAGAAGACAAATGCACGGGCTGTACTACCTGTGTAGAATACTGCCCGGTCAAATATCCCGATCAATTTAATCAGGAAATATCGACGAATAAAGCCGTTCATATATACTTCGCCCAGGCAATTCCCCTTGTTTCATATATTGACGAAAACTGTCTTTACCTTAAAGAAAATAAATGTCGTATTTGCGAGGGAGTATGTAAGAATAACGCCATAGATTTAAATCAAACGCCGGAGAAGAAAGAAGTAAATGTTGGAGCGGTAATACTGTCTCCTGGATTTGAGCCATTCGATCCCAAGTTAAGGGAGGAATATCGTTACGGAGAGTTCGAGAACGTGATAACCAGTCTTGACTATGAACGGCTATTAAGCTCCACCGGCCCATACCAAGGTGAGATACTGCGCGCTTCGGACAAAAAGAATCCCCATAAAATAGCCTGGATTCAATGCGTCGGTTCCAGACAGATTCTTCCCGGTGCTAACAGCTATTGTTCGGCTGTATGCTGCACCTATACTCAGAAACAGGTGATTTTGACAAAAGATCATTACGCAGAGGCAGAGTGTACTATATTCCATAACGATATTCGGTCCTATGGCAAGGATTTTGAGCGATACTTCCAAAAAGCGGAGAAACTTCCCGGGGTGCGATTCATAAGAAGTTATGTATCGATAGAAAAAGAGATCCCGGAAAGCAAGAATGTAACTATAAGGTACTCTACTACTGAGGATGGAGTAAAGGAGGAAGAATTCGATCTGGTGGTATTATCCGTTGGATTGAATCCTCCTGCGGATTTCAAGGCCCTGGCAAACAAGTTCGGCATCGAGCTCAATTCTCACGGCTTCTGTAAGACCAGTCCTGTCAATCCCATTGAGACCTCTCGCCCGGGAATTTTTATCAGCGGGGCCTTCCAGGGCCCTGTAGATATCCCCGAGTCGGTTTTTAGCGCCAGCGGAGCCGGGTCCCGGGCTGGTGAGCTCCTTGACTACAGGCGAACGAATCTTGCGCGGGAAAGGGTGTATCCGCCGGAAAGGGATGTCACCGAAGAGGAGCCGAGGATTGGAGTTTTTGTTTGTCATTGCGGGGCTAATATCGGAAGGATAGTAAATGTTCCTACGCTAGTTGAATATGCCCTAACATTACCCAATGTTGTCTACGCTCAGGAACAGCTGTTTTCATGCGCTACTAATTCTGCCAAACAAATTTCAGAAATAGTAAAGGAAAAGGGGCTCAACCGGGTGGTTGTCGCTGCCTGCAGCCCCAGGACCCTTGAACCGTTATTCCGAGACACCGTTCGTGAGGCGGGAATTAATCAATATTTCTTCGAAATGGCTAACATAAGGGAACATTGCTCCTGGGTCCACTCTAAAGAAAAGGAAGAAGCCACACGGAAGGCAAAGGACATAGTCCGGATGTCGGTAGCGAGGGCTTGCCTCCTGGAGCCCTTAGCCGAATTTGATCTGCCGGTAAATAAGACGGCGTTAGTGGTCGGTGGAGGAATAGCCGGCATGACTTGTGCTCTCTCCATAGCTAACCAGGGACACGAGGTTTACCTGGTGGAAAGGGATACAGAGCTCGGGGGAATAGCACGAAAACTACATTATACCCTGGAAGGACTGGACGTTCATGCCTATTTGCGTGACCTTATAAGAAAGGTATACCAAAACCCTTCAGTACACGTATATACCGCTGCTAAAATCATGCAGGCTACAGGTTATGTGGGGAATTTCGTAACTAGGGTGAAGTCTGAAAGAGGGCTCTCAGAGATAAAACATGGTGCAGCCGTCATCGCTATAGGTGCTGATGTATATACACCTGCCGAATACCTTTATGGAGAAGATGACAGGGTCATGACCCAGCTCGAGTTGGAGGAGAAGATCGCCAAAGGAGAAGAAAGGGTGATTAACTCTCAGAACCTGGTGATGATCCAATGTGTAGGCTGCAGACAGGAAGACAGAAATTACTGTGCCCGGATTTGTTGCAGCCAGTCTATTAAGAACGCTCTAAAACTAAAAGAGATAAATCCCGAGATGGATATCTACATTCTCTTTCGGGATATTAGAACCTATGGGTTTAGAGAGGATTATTACCGGGAAGCGTCAAATAAAGACGTCAAGTTCATCCGCTATGAGCCGCATGATAAACCTCAGGTGGAAGCTGTTGAGGTGGATGGCCAGCGTATTCTAAGGGTTACCGTGACCGATCCTGTTTTAGGTCAGAGGCTTGCTATAGATGCCGATTCACTCGCTTTGGCCGCCGCTGTTATTCCCTCGGCAGGAGCCAGGGAAGTAGCCGGACTATTCAAGGTAACTTTAAGCCCGGATGGCTTCTTTAAGGAAGCCCATGTCAAATTAAGACCTGTTGAGTTTGGTACAGACGGCGTTTATCTGTGTGGGACGGCTCATTATCCCAAGTTTATACAGGAAACGATTAACCAGGCTTATGGAGCTGCAGGCCGGGTCTTAACGCTTCTTTCACGTGACACGGTCACAGCCTCCGGCGCTGTTTGCGAGGTGGACGAGAATAAGTGCATTTCGTGTGGAGCATGTATCACAGTTTGTTCGTATGGCGCCATAGAGTTTAATGATACGCCGCAGGGCAGAAAGGCCTGGGTTAATCCCATTCTCTGTAAAGGAGATGGGCTCTGTAACTCGAAGTGTCCAACCGGGGCAGTTTCTCTAAAGCACTGCACCGATGAAGAGGTGTTGAGCGAAATTGATGCGGCGCTTGCAGAGTGAGAAATCATATGATCATGAGGTAAGAACGGATGAGTACAGGACTTAAATTTAAACCCAGAATATTAGGTTTCGTATGCCATTGGTGAGCATACGGCGCTGCTGACCTGGCTGGAGTTTCCAGACTACAATATACAACTGAAATGAGGCTTATTCGCGTCATGTGTTCCGGTAGAGTCGACCTGGCGTTTGTACTCCGGGCTTTCTCAAATGGCGCTGATGGGGTGTTCATTGGCGCCTGCCATTTAAATGAATGTAATTATACTACTCATGGGAACTACCAGGCATTAAGCATGGTGAACATTTTCAAAAAAATAATGAAGCATATAGGCCTGAACCCGGAAAGATTAAGAATCGGATTTATGTCCGGCAGTGAAGCAAACCTTTTTGTCGAAGGTGTTAATGGTTTTGTCAAGAAGGTGAAGGAGTTAGGACCTCTTGGCAAGGGCGAAGGAATAAACGAAAATGGATTGAAGTTCAAATTTGAAGCGGTTGCAAAGCTAATCCCCTACATCAGACTGGTGGAAAGGGAGAGGCTGAGAATACCTTTTAAATCGGAAGAAGAGTATGATAAATTTTTCGCCAGTGACGAAGTAAGCAGGTTATTTAATGAACTAATTGTAGATAAATTGGCAATAAGCCAAATTATGTTACTCCTGCGGAAAAGCCCCCTTTCGACTGGTAAAATCTCTGAGATTTTAGGCCTGAGCCCATCTGAAGTATCAAGACACATGAATAGTTCATCAAGGCACGGATTGGTCAGGTACGATGAAAGCCGGAAATGCTTTACTCCTGCCTGGGATTAGAGAGCGGGCTGTGGATCAGGGGAGAGAAGAAGATTAGGACAGAGGTATGAAGAACGATAAAATCGATCGGATTATTGATAAACATGGGTGCGAACCCAGCTCACTAATTCAAATATTACTGGAGATTCAGAGCGAAAATCATTGGCTCCCCAAGGAAGCATTAGAGAAGGTGAGCAAGAAATTGAAAGTTCCCTTAAGCCGGATACAGCATATTGCTACCTTTTATAAAGCCTTTAGTTTAGTTCCTAAAGGACGTCATGAAATTCACATTTGTATGGGTACCGCCTGTCATGTTCGTGGTGCGCCGCGTGTCCTCGACACTGTGAAAGACCTGACTGGAATTAAACCTGGCGAAACGGACTTGGATTTGAAGTTCAGTCTGGAGACTGTTAACTGCCTCGGCTGCTGTGCCTTGGGACCGGTGATGGAAGTCGATGGAAAGCATCACGGCAGGATGGTGCCGGCCATGACGGCAGACGTGTTAAGAAACTACGATTAGGGGAAAATTATGGCGCGGATAAATTCACCCGCCGAATTGGAAGAACTCAGGAAGGGCATCTTATCGAAAAGAGACCCGAATAAACGTTGTATTACACTCTGCTCGGGATCTGCCTGCCATGCTTCCAGTAGTGAAGAAGTCGCTGTGAGTATTGAAGAGGAGATTAAAAAACAAGGATTAAGTGCTGAGGTAGACTTTAGGAAGACTGGTTGCCATGGTTTTTGTGAGAGGGGTCCTATTATAGTTATTCACCCTGAGGAAATATGTTATCTACAAATAGAGCCTGAGGATGTTCCTGAAATTGTCTCCCAGACCATTAAGGAGAACAAGGTCATAGAGCGTTTACTCTATACCGACCCCAGCACTGATGAAAAGATAATTCATGAATCTGAAATCCCCTTCTACAAGAACCAGGAGCGGCTTGTTTTCGGTTCCAACGGAAATATCGATCCTAAGAGCATCGACGACTATCTGGCGCTCGGTGGTTATTCAGCGTTAGCTAAAGCTCTTTCCCGGATGACCTCCGGCCAGGTATTGGAGGAAGTCAAAAAATCCAACCTGAGAGGGAGGGGAGGCGGCGGCTTTCCCACGGGGAGAAAGTGGGAAGAATCCCGTAATGCCCCTGGCGAAATAAAGTATGTGATAGTCAATGCAGACGAGGGAGATCCCGGGGCTTATATGGATAGGAGCCTTCTCGAGGGCAATCCTCACTCAATCCTCGAGGGGTTGACCATCGGGGCCTACGCCATCGGGTCCCACGAAGGCTATATTTACGTTCGTCAGGAATATCCTTTGGCGGTAGAAAATGTGACCATCGCTATCAAGAAAGCTGAGGAGTACGGTTTTCTTGGGAAAAACATCCTTGGCTCAGGCTTTGATTTCACCATTAAAGTGCACCAGGGAGCCGGCGCTTTCGTCTGTGGCGAATCGAGTGCTCTGATGACGGCATTGGAAGGCAGGGCGGGAGAGCCCAGACCGAAATATATCCACACCGCCGTCAAGGGCGTTTGGGATAGACCCAGCGTTTTGAATAATGTTGAGACATGGGCTAATGTGCCGCTTATCATCAATAAAGGCGCTGACTGGTTTACTCAAATTGGAACTGAAAAAAGCAAGGGCACGAAGATTTTCTCCCTGGTAGGCAAGATAAACCATACCGGCCTTGTGGAAGTACCCATGGGCATAACCCTGAGAGATATTATCTACGGGATAGGCGGTGGAATCCCCGGAGGCAAGAGGTTCAAAGCAGTGCAGACCGGGGGGCCGTCTGGAGGATGTATCCCTGAGGAACTGTTGGATTTGAAAGTTGGTTTTGATGAACTCACCAAGGCCGGTTCAATGATGGGGTCAGGTGGGATGATCGTAATGGATGAAGATACCTGTATGGTTGATGTCGCCAGGTACTTCCTTGACTTCCTCACTGATGAATCGTGTGGCAAATGTGTCCCATGCCGTGAAGGCATGAGGCAAATGCTTAAGATTCTCACCAATATCACCAAAGGAAAGGGAAAAGAGGGCGATATCGAGCTTTTGGAGGAGCTGTCCGAGGTAGCCGGAGATGCCTCCCTTTGTGCTTTAGGCAGGACTGCCCCTAACCCGTTTCTGAGCACGTTACGGTACTTTAGAGATGAGTATGAGGCGCACATCAGGGAGAAAAGGTGCCCGGCTTGTTCCTGCAAGGAGCTGATCTCGTACTATATTGACCCGGTTGAGTGCAAGGCCTGTATGGCGTGCCTTAGGAAATGCCCTTCAGAGGCGATTGTAGGCGGCAAGAACCTGATCCATGTAATTGACCAGGATAAATGCACAAAGTGCGGGACTTGCTTTGAAGTTTGCCCGCCTCGTTTTGCTGCGGCGAAGAAGATTTCCGGCGAGCCTGTTCCCTCTCCTATCCCTTTAGAAGCAAGAGTTATAGTCAGAGAGAGCAAAGAAAAATGAGTGAAATCCTTTTGCAGATTGATGGAAGAGAAGTCAAAGCCAGGGAAGGAATAACCATTTTAGCGGCAGCACAAAATGTAGGGATATCTATTCCTACACTTTGCTGCCACGAGAAATTAGAACCTTATGGGGCTTGCCGAATGTGCACAGTAGAAGCAGAAGTTCGCGGCTGGACAAAACTCGTTGCTGCCTGCCTTTACCCGGTAGAACAAGATTTGGTGGTAAGAACCAGGTCTGAGAAGGTAGATAAAACTCGCAAAATGATCTTAGAGCTATTGCTGGCTCATGCTCCGCATTCCATGGAATTGCAGGATTTGGCTAAAGAGTATGGAGCAGACAAAGACCGTTTTGAAAAAGAGGCCTCATTTTGCATTCATTGCGGTCTATGTGTAAGATACTGTGCTGAGGTCAAAAAGAAGAACGCTCTTGGATTTGTTGACAGAGGAACAAGGCGGGAGATAAGTTTCATTCCGGAGATAGCCGCCAGGGAGTGCTGGAACTGCAAAGAATGTTTTCCGCTTTGCCCTACGTCAGCGCTGCAGGCATCGTTCGTTTTAACCGAAGCGCTAATATCTCTCTCACCTTCTTCCGAACCCGAGTCAGAGGAATAGAGCAACCTTGCTTTGGCTGGCCGAGGATGGTGGCCCATCACAATCGCCTCGGCCACAGATTGTAGCTCAAATCCACCTAAGATCCTGGTCTGAGACAAGTACGTGGAGGGCCAAACAAATGCCAAGGAAACGAAGAAGCTTCACTGCCAAGTTCAGACTCCAGACAGCTCTGGAAGCGGTTAAAGAGGAAAAGACACTCAACGCGCTTGCAAGCGAGCACGGTGTTTGGTCTGGACAATGGGGCCAACTTCAGATGATACGTCAGAGGGGATTAGAATTATGATGATAAATCCGGATCTTATTTCTCCTTGTGGCCTTTATTGCGGAGTCTGTGCCATTTACATCGCACACCGCGATAATAATCACAAATTCAAGGAGCGGTTAGTGAATCTTTACAAGGGAGAAATTCCCGGCAAAGGTACTCTTCCTAATAGTGAAAACCTTTCGATAGAAGATATTCAATGCCGTGGCTGCTTATCCGATGAACTCTTTATGCATTGCCGACAGTGTGAGATCAGGGCCTGCACAAGAGAGAAAGGTTACACCGGATGTCATCAATGCGATGAATTTCCTTGTCAGTTTATTCAAAATTTTTCCATGAGTGTTGGCAAAAAGGTTATTTTGCGAGCCATTCCGTATCGGCGAGAGGTTGGTACTGAAAAATGGATTCAAGATGAAGTAGTCCGCTATATTTGTCCTGAATGCGGCAATAAAGTTTTCCGGGGCGTTGTAAAATGTAATCAGTGTAAAGCGAAATTGGATCTGGACTAGTTTTTTATTGGCAGGGTGGCGCGGGCAACTTGCTTGCCCGTGCCTGGAGCGCTTTAGACGGATTGAACAAATTATGGTCCATTCTGAAGTTGGCCCCATTTGCCAGACCAAAATTAGGAAAAAATAAGGTGGTTTTCCAGGCTCTTCACAAGACGGAAAAACCGGCTGCCTTGAGCACAAAACACTGCTATATTCGCAGGTTCCGGACGGTGAGGGCGTCTATCAGTTGCTTGATGCGGATCACGGCGTCCTTGCCATAAAGGGGACCCGGTCTCTGCGAAGCTCTCTGCTCGATGCGCTTGATGAAAACGATAACGCCGTCTGGTTCGAATTTGAGGAGGAGAAGATGTACTCCAAGCGGGAGGGCGAGCTGATTCAGCGCTATCATCAGCAACATGGGAAAATGCCCGGCGCCGATGAAGACGATCTCTCCTGGAACCGCCATATCAAAACTATGCCGGCGATGATTTTGGTGTTGCCTTTCGTGAATGCTGCGATATTCTAACGGCAAGGACCTGCCGCCAATGAGTTGTTGAAAACTTGTAGTAATAAGGCTTGCTGAGGCATCTCAAAAGTGAAGCTCTCACGCGCTCTCGCTGCTAAAAACTTTCCGGGCGCAAAATCCCCTTTCCGCTCTCTTTTTCCACTTCCTTTTACCAACGGTGTCAAGCGGGTGCTAAACCGGATTGGATGAACGAAAGCCGGCTTATATCCGGCCCTCATAAATAAACGATCTGTGGTGGGAAAGGAGAGGATCGATGGGTTTTGAACTCGGGCTTCCCGTGCAATTTAACGCGGCCGATTATTTTGTCGATCGAAATGTTCGAGAGGGCCGCGGCGATAAGGTGGCTGTCCTGTGTGAGGATCGATCTTTGACCTATGCACAACTCCAGGCCGGCACAAACCGGATCGGCAACGGGCTGAAAGGCCTCGGTCTGAGGATGGAGGACCGCGTAGCGCTGCTGCTTCTCGATACCGAGATATTTCCGCAGGCATTTTTCGGGGCCATCAAGATGGGGGCGGTGCCCGTCTGCCTCAATACGCTCATGCGGCCCTTGGATTATTTGTATTTCCTGAACGACGGCCGCACAAGAGTACTGATTATCGATGCCGCACTGCTTAATGTCATTGAGCCGATAAGAGAAAAGCTCCGGTTCCTCGAACACACCGTTGTGGTAAACGGGCCGGCGCCCGAATGGGCCATCTCTTTTGATCAACTGATCGAAGGGCATCCGGCTCAGATGGATATGGCGCCGACTACTCCCGACGATTCCTGCTTCTGGCTCTACAGCTCGGGTTCGACGGGTGAACCCAAGGGCGCCGTTCATCTGCAGCACGACATGGTCTATTCGGTTGAAACCTATGGAAAACAGGTATTGGGGATTCGGGAAGACGACGTCTGTTTTTCGGCCGCCAAGCTGTTTTTCGCCTATGGACTGGGCAATGCGCTCTATTTCCCGTTCAGCGTGGGGGCGACCTCGGTGTATCTGCCGGCGCGGCCCACACCGGCCCTGGTCTACGATACCATCCGCCGCTACAGGCCTACGCTCTTCTTTGGCGTCCCAACCCTGTATGCCGCTATGCTGCAGCAAGAGGGCAGCCTCGATGGTGTAAGGCTTTGCGTATCCGCAGGAGAAGCGCTTCCAGCGGACATACTCAGGCGATGGGTGGAACGTCACCACGTTCAGATTGCCGACGGGATCGGCTCGACCGAAATCGCTCACATTTTCATCTCGAACTGCGCCGACTGCATAAAGCCTGGAAGCTCGGGGAAAGTGGTCCCGGGATACGAAGCCAGGATCGTCGATGAGAAATTCGAGGATGTGCCCGATGGGCAGATCGGCACATTGCTCATCAAGGGAGACAGCACTTGCGCCGCCTACTGGAATAAGCACGAGAAGACAAAATCCACCATTCTAGGCGAGTGGATAAACACCGACGACAAGTATTACAGGGATGAAGAAGGGTTCTATTACTACGTGGGACGCACAGACGACATGCTCAAAGCGGGAGGTATCTGGGTTTCTCCGGTAGAGGTCGAGGCCTGTCTTATCGCACATCCCGCAGTACTCGAATGCGCGGTCGTCGGTGCTCCGGACGTGGATGGACTCATAAAACCCAAAGCTTTCGTCGTTCTAGAGCCGGGGTATTCACCGGATGCTCAAATGGAAGAGGAGCTTAAAAAACACGTCAAGCAGCAACTCGCCCATTACAAGTTCCCGCGATGGATCGAATTTATGGAAGAGCTGCCCAAGACCGCCACGGGAAAGCTCAAACGATTCGAGCTGAGGAAGCTCGCAAGCGGGATCTGATCGGGCGCGCGGAGACAAAACCCTCTCCGCGTCACCCCATCTCCCCCTCTCCGCGTCAGTCTGGATCGCATGGCCCCGCCGCCGGGCGGAACTAACCAAGCTTTTTTGTCAGGTTGATGAAATCGCTTCTCTCAAAATCCAGGGTCCTGAAAAAGGAAAGCAAATCCGTGGAATCCCACCTGACGGAGGTATATACGCGTGTAATCCCCTGCGCTTCGTAGGATTTAAAGATTTCCTCGGCCAAGCGCGCGCCTATGCCCTGGCCCATGTACCTGGGGTGTACGCCCATGGTCGCGATCCAGGCGCTTTTTTCTATCCCGAAGCCCAGCGTTAGAATATAGCTGATCATGAACCCCACGACCCTGTCGTCCAATTCCGCAACAAAGCAGGCGGAATCCTTCCCTTGAGCGTGTGCCTGAATCAGTCTGGCGAAATCGGCCTCGACGGGTGTTTTCGTAATCTCGCCGTAGATCCTGGATATCTCTTCGGAATCTTCCGGTCTCATCGGCCTGATGCGTGCGATTCTGTCATCTGGATCCATATCTTCCCCATGTTTTTCCCGTGGGATTTCAATCTATTCGTATTACTTTCACTCGATGGCCGACCCAATCCGGAGGCAGGTAAATCCTGCCGCTGTTTCCGCTGAGCTTGACCTGTTTCTCAAGCATCTCTTCGCCGAAGACTTCGAACTTGACCATCTTGTGAGCAGCCTCGGGAAGGTTTTCCGGGTCGCGCGTCGTTTCGACCGGGGTGTCTCCTGCGGTTGGATTTCTTTCCATCGGCTCTTTCACCTGCCTCAGTGACAGCTCCTGTTATAAGCAAAACCCTCCGGCGGATGGAGCATCAATTGCCCTCAAAGGAGCTCATTCATTGCACAACTTCAGGGTACCATGATTTAGACAGGATTAACACGATTGAAAAATCTCCAATTTAGGGATTAAGGGATTAAGGGATTTAATTCCTCAATTCCTCAATTCCTCAATTCGGCAATTCCCCAATCCGGTTTAAGGGCCTGCCTCATCCTGTTCTTATCACCTTCACCCGGCAGCCGACCCAGTCCGGAGGCAGGTAAACCCTGCCGCTGTTGCCGCTGGGTTTGACCTGCTTTTCGATCATCTCTTCGCCGAAGACCTCAAATTTAACCTCGCGGCGGGTGGCTTCGGCCTTGTCCCCCGGCGAAGGGTCGGTATCGGCCGGCTTCACTACGGCAGTTTCCATTTCGGATTTCTCCTGTGAGTTCCTCCATGCTGCGTACCGGTTTGTCGAAAACAGCAAATCTATTTTCATCGGCTACATCCCGGCATTTATTTGCTCCGGTCCCGCTCACCAATTGCTCGCAAGTTAATCTTGACTAAATACATTATAGCTGTATTATAGCTCTTGACTCCTTTAGGACCAAGCAAAAAGTATCCTTGGTAAGATGGGCTTGGGGTAAACATCTCCAGAACCGGGAACAGGGAAAGCCATGTTACTGGAAGGAAAAAACGCGATTGTAACGGGTGGGTCACAGGGTATCGGCGCCGCAACCTCTCTCGAACTTGCCCGTGAAGGGGCGAACGTGTGTCTGACATACCGCAGGCACGGGGAGGAGGCACAGTCCTATGCCCGGCAGATCCGGGAGATGGGCCGCGGGGCGATCGCGCTCGAGTGCGACACCTCGGTATTTGCCCGGGCCGAACAGGTCATAAAGCAGGCCGTCGAGGCATTCGGCCGTATAGACATCCTGGTCAACAACGCCGGGATGAACTGGGACGCCGTATCCTGGAAAATGACCGAAGAGCAGTGGGACAGGGTCATTGAAGTCAACTTGAAGGGCTACTTCAATTTCACCCGCCATGCGGCCCCGCTGTTCAAGGAACAGCAATATGGAAAGATAATAAATATTACCTCGATAAACGGTCTTCGCGGAAAGTTCGGTCAGTCGAACTATTCGGCTTCCAAGGCGGGCATAATTGGCTATACCAAGGCATTGGCCAGAGAACTCGGGGCGTTCAACGTCAATGTAAACGCGGTAGCCCCGGGCCTGATCGAAACCGCCATGCTGCGGGATTCCTCCCAGCGGGACAAGGTCGTCGATATGGCAATGGGGGAAATCGTCCTCAAGCGGCTGGGCCAGCCGGAGGACCTGGCAAACCTCGTCGTGTTTCTTGCTTCGGACAAGGCGCGTCACATAACCGGTGAGGTCATAAGGGTCGATGGAGGGCAATACATCTGAAAAGGGATTGCGGATTAAGGGATTTAGGAATTAATTCCTCAATTTCTGAATTAGGGAAATGGGAGAACCGATATGCCCGAACTCAAGTTTATCAAGTTTGAAAAAACAAATGGCGTGGCGCGGATCACTTTGGCTCGTCCAAAGCATAACGTGATGAACATGGATATGATGAACGAACTCAATTCCGTGCTCGAAGCGCTGGGTTCGGACGACGAACTCAAATGCCTGGTGTTCCTCGGCGAGGGCAAGAGCTGGTGCGCCGGAGTTGAAGTCGGCGATCACAAGCCGGAGATGGCTCCCGGCATGATAGCCGTTTTCGACCGTATTTTTGAACTGATCCGCCGGTTGGACGTACCCACCATTGCAGCGGTCCATGGCGCCTGCCTGGGCGGAGGCATGGAGCTTGCCATAGCTTGTGACATCGTGGCCGCTTCGTCAAACGCCAGGTTCGGCCAGCCGGAAATCAAGCTGGGCTTTTTCCCGCCATATGCGGTGGTGCGGCTTCCGGAACTGATTGGGACCGCGAAGACCATTGAAATCTGCACCACCGGGAAAATTTACACCGCCGGCGAAGCCTTGGACCTGGGGTTCGTCAGCAGTGTTACAGACGAGGAAAACTTCAGCCAAAAGATCGACGGCCTGGTCGAGGAGATCTGCGCCGCCAGTCCGCTGATTATCCGCATGAACAAGCGCGCGGTAAATATGACCAAAGGGTGTGAATTCAGGGAAGCTGCAAAAAAAGCAAACGACTATTTCCTCAACTCGCTCATGAAGACGGAAGACACCCTGGAGGGAATCCGGAGTTTTGAAGAAAAATGCAAGCCCGTCTGGAAAAACAAATAAACTTCGAGGGGCCTTTTTCAGCGCAGAGTACGTTCGATAATTCCAAAAACCCGAGGGCCTGCTTCGAGGGGCCAAGGTCGATCTTTAGAGAACGCAGATAAATAAAGATTTACAGGAACTCGATGTTCTGTAAAGATTTTTGTCTAAACTGCTATTTTCTTTTCTCTGCGTTTTTCTCAGCGCTCTCTGTTCCGAAAAGACTTGATGGGTTGCGCTTCGCTCCACCCATCCTACGGGTCTTTTCATGGTTTCAGGGTGTCCTGAAGGGACGTGAAGAGCTGTCTCGAAAAGTT
>Ga0074045_10001628_pt1 | contig 21462 bp, 19 predicted proteins | sample BogForMeECP23OM2_FD_94442 | JGI IMG/M metagenome (GOLD analysis project Ga0074045, IMG submission 94442) | Bog forest soil microbial communities from Calvert Island, British Columbia, Canada - Bog Forest MetaG ECP23OM2 | ecosystem: Environmental > Terrestrial > Soil > Wetlands ... | reverse complement strand
TCCTAAAATGCGCTAGTTGGGCCAATTGGCGTGCTGGGAATTGTGCCGCGCAAACGCTCGAATCCTCGCGGTATGACGCGATATCGGTACCCCTGGCTGCCAGCCCAAGCACATCCGTGCTTCCGGCGTCTTCCGTCCAATTGGCGTCAATGGTAGCGCCGGCCGAAGTGCCGAGCTACCGGGGTGCAAAGTTACGGGCAGGACTCCTGCAAAGCCGCTGGCGACTGTTTCCCATCCGCGGCGCGCCGTCAGCGCCGCAACGGGTACGCGCCCAAGGACTGCGCATCCTCCTCGCTCCAGCCCAGCAGCGTGAGCACGTCCGCTGGGAGCATCTCGCCTGCCGGCGTTCCCGGAAGCGCCCGCAGCAGCTCGTACCGGCCGAGGTCGGGGCCCTTGAAGATCGACCGCGGAGTCCGGTCGAGCTGCCGTCCAGCGGTCTCGAATGCCGGCACCAGCTTGCGGAATTCGTCGAGCGACCCGAGTCTGGCGACGCAGGTTTCGGTGGCCGCAGGGCTCCACAGGATGAGTGGCGGCGCGCCGGTGCCCGGCAGGTTCGCGCGTACGTAGACGTTGCCGCCCACCGCTTTCGCCTGCGGGCGAGGGAGCTTCGTGCACAGCGACTTCGGCTGCTCGAACTGCAGCAGCGGATTGCGGTACGTCTCGCTCGCCACCAGCAGATTGTTCACGAACACGTGGCCTTCGCGCTGCTCCACGTCCGGGCCGGTGGAGGGGTGCCAGCCGAAGTGGTCGCCGGTCGCGCTCCGTTCGTTGCGCTCAAAGGCCGCCCGGGTGTCCACGAAGGTGTTGTTGTAGACATGCACGTCTGCGGAGTTCAGCACGCGGACGCCCTTGTCGCAGCGTACGAAGACGTTGCCCGCCACGGTCGCCCCGCGCGAGATCTCGAAGAAGAACCCGTCGATGGCGCCCTCAACCCAGTTGTCCACGACTACAGCGTCGCGGTTGCCCACGTCATACCAGATGCCGTTCGAGTAAGGCTGATCGATCACCAGGTTGTCGCGGCAGGTGACGCGGTGCGTCTGGTTGAAGATCTTGACCGCTGCCGGGTAGTAGCCGGTGAGCTGTTTGATGTTATTCCGCCGGAAGATGTTTTTTTCCAGCAGGACGTCGGACGAACCGATGACGTAGATCCCTTCGGTGCTGGTATCGCTGACCAGCGAATTGCGAATGACAAGGCCGTCCCCGCGGAAGTAGCCGGCCACGCGCGAGCAGTAAGTGATGGTGACGTTCTCCAGGACCGTGCCCGTTACCTCCTTGCCAAACGTGGCGGGATCGGATAGGCCCACGGGCTCGTCAGTGGGCTCGTCGGCGATAGTGAAGTGCTTCTTACCCTCCACCTCCAGCGCACGGTAGGCATATTGGGTAAACGTGATGCCGCGGATGACCGGGCCCTGATGATCCGAAGCCTTGCCGTGGACCGGGCTACCGGTTCGAACCATCGCGCTGTCGAAGGCGGTGATCTCGACGAGCCGGTTGGTGGGATCCACGCCGATGTACACGTTGCCTCTCTGGTAGTCGATGTAGAAGGAATGGGCGTCGAGCTCTCCCTCCCAGCCCACCGACTTCAGCAGTTCGCCGTCGACGAACACCATGTCGTTGTTGAACCGGTGCAGCGGCGTCCGCATGCCCTCGCGGTCGCGCTGCCACCAGCCCAGGGGGGGCAGCCGGGAACAGCCGCGTCCAGGAGGTCTTCCAGACGTTGTTGCGTAGCGCCTGCCACGTCGTCGCAACCTGCGTGCCCTTGAGGATGGGCCGTTCATCCGCGTACGGCTGCAACGTGATGCCTTGGTTGAGGCTCAGGCCGCCTGTGCGGTAGAGGCCCCCGCGCAATACAATCGCGTCGCCCGTGTCGACCCGCTCGATTGCCGCCTCCAGCGTCGTCGGTTGTTCGAGCGCCGTCCCCGGGGAGCCGGCTTTCCCGTCGGGGGCGACGTAATAGATGTGGGCGGCCTTCGGGATCTCGTAGCGTTGATCGATCGGACCGTAGGGCCCGCCGGACGGCTGCGTGTATCCTGGCGCGGCCACGAAGAGAAGCGAAGAGAGGAGGAGACAATAACGAGCACATCGTGCCGCTTGTTGAATCGGACGCATCTAGTTTCCTTTCGTGGCGGACCAGTTCCTAAAAGTACACTATACGCAATCGACAGCGCGCCGTGAGTCCTGGTGCGGGTTAGGGGCCGGCCTTTGCGTATTTGAAATGGTCGCCGCTAATACCTCAGGGCTGGTGAATTGCAGGACAGGTGGCCGATTCGTCGCGAAACCGCGAAATGGAGCCTCTCCCAGCCATGAGCAGCGCCCCTTTCCGCGTGGAGACTAGATATGCTTATACTGATTTGTGCTCACCGATCTCTATCGACTGTTGCCGCCGGAAGGCGTCAAGATTCTGCTGGTGCTGTTTCTCGCGTTCCTGACTGGATTGGAACGTGAGGAGCGGCGCGAGGGCACCGGACAATTTTCGTTCGGCGGCGTACGCACATATCCTCTCATCGGCCTGATCGCCTACGGCATCTCGTTCCTGGCCGGAGGGGAGATTTTGCCCGTTACGCTGGGCTTCGCGGTGGTGGCGGGCTTCCTGATGCTATCGTACCGCAACAAGCTGCAATCCTCCGGAACGGCGGGCGTGACCTCCGAGATGTCGGCGCTGACCACGTACGTGGCAGCCGCGCTGGTGTATCGCGAACAGTTCTGGATCGCCACTACTCTCACCGTGGCCAGCATGCTGCTGCTGGAGTTGAAGACCGTGCTGGAAGGACTCACAGGACGCATCGCCCCGGAAGAGATCCTCACGTTCACCAAGTTCCTGCTGCTCACGGCGGTGATTTTACCGGTGCTGCCCAGTCGCGAGTTTGGACCCTTCGCCCTCAATCCAGCCAAGGCCTGGCTGGTGGTGGTGGCGGTGAGCACGGTCTCCTACGGCAGTTACGTGATCCAGAAGGTCACCAAGGGACAGGGCGGCGTGATGCTGTCGGCGCTGCTCGGGGGCGCCTATTCTTCCACCGTGACTACGGTGGTTCTGGCCAAGCGCGCCAAACGCGAGAATAGGCCACATCTGTTTTCCGGAGTCACGCTGGTCGCCTCCGGCATGATGTATCTGCGGTTGGCCGGCCTGGTGACGATTTTCAACCGGAACCTGATTACGATTCTGGGAGTGCCGTTCCTGGCCCTCGCCGGAGCCAGCATCGTGTGCGGGTGGTTGTGGAGCCGGGTGCCCGATGCCAAAGAGGGAGACGTAGAGCGGGAGTTCGAGCCCAAGAACCCCCTGGAACTGCGTGCCGCCCTGGGTTTCGCCGTACTCTTCGTCATCATGCTGGTAGCCACGCACCTGGTGGTGACTTACCTGGGCAAGGCGGGGGTGTACTCGCTGGCGGCGCTGATGGGTGTGACGGATGTGGACCCGTTCATCATGGGAATGACGCAGGCCGCCGGCGGCAACGCCCCGCTGGGCGTGGCGGCGGCGGCGATTCTGATTGCAGCCTCCAGCAATAACCTGGTCAAAGGAATTTATTCCTTCTCCCTGAGCGACCGCAAGACGGGCGTGTTGAGCCTGAGCCTGCTGGCTGCGCTGGCAGTGGCCGGGCTCACGCCGCTGCTGTGGATGGCACAGTAAGGGCCGCGAAAGCTGCCGAGATCGGAAGCCAACTTTGGGTTGTCGCGCTAGCGCAGTCACCTCCGGAGATGCACGTCGAAAAAGGCTTCAGCGCGGCGCATGGCGTCCGCCGTCGCTCGACGGTTTGCCGGGTTGGATTGCTTGGCCTTGCTCGGATCGTCGAAGTTGTGCTCTGCGCCTGGAAATACGATCAGTTCCAGATTGCTGCCGTAGGCGCCGGCTTTCTGGGCGAATTCTTCGCAACGCTTGGGCGAGACTTCCTCGTCGGACGAAGCAATCATCATCCGGACGGGTGAGTAAGACACGTATCGTCCCTGGATGGCTTGCATGCCGCAACCGGGATACTCGGCGATAGCAGCGCGGAAGCCGGTTACAGGCGTGGGCTGGTCGATGCCGGGAGCCTGGTCGCTCAAAGTGACCAGGACAGTCATGCCGCCGTTCGACCACCCTTGAAGGCCGATGCGGTCGGCAATGACGTCGCGGCGTCCGCGCAGGTGGCGCAACGCTCCGTAAGCGTCCAGAGGCCGCACCGTCTGTTCGCTGACCGCAGATGGACGATCTTCGTAGCTCCCCTTCGGGAAGCCCGCTGGATAGCCGCGCGGACCGAAGCTATCCACCAACAGGGCAATGTAGCCGCGATCCGCCCAGAACTCGCCCCATTCCCTGTGGCGCTTCGAGAGGGTGGCAGCGGAATAGACACCTTTGGCAAGCGAGGAATACGGACCCGCGCGGCCATGCAGCATTACGACTGCTGCGTGGGTGCTGCCTTCAGGCGGCTCGAAGAGGTAGCCTACCAGCTTGGTTTGATGATCCTCACTTTGGAAGTGAACGGTCTCTGGCTCGGCGGCGAGTGTGCAGCCCGCTACAACGAGCGACAGGATGATGCAGCGCATAATCCACTCCGGCTCACGAAACATATTACACGAAGAGCGGTCAGATCGGACAATGCAACCTTGCGACACGGCACCGCAAGGCGTGCGACCTAGCCCGTACCGAACGACTGCCAATCCATGTTTTTCGACAAGCATCCATCACACGGCGGGCGTTGCATACGGCCCGGTTTACGCTGGAGTACTTCGCGGGGCACAGCGACTTCAGCACGACCCGGCGCTACGTTCACCCGAATCTGGACACCGGGCGCGCGGCGATGGAAAAGGCCCGCGAGGTGCAGCGTGGGCACAAATCTGGGCACAATGCCGAGAACATCGTTGCGGAATGGGAATCCACGGAAGGCCGTAAGCCTATGAACGGGGAAGACTTGGTTTGGTACGCCCGAGTGGATTCGAACCACCGACCTTTTGCTCCGGAGGCAAACGCTCTATCCAGCTGAGCTACGGGCGCACAGTGACAAGCTTCTCCATTGTAGATCCCGCGGCCCCTTCATTCAACTGGTACTCTTTTCTCTGGTTCCTGCTTGGTGCTTCCTGCTTGGCTGCTCCGCCGCCTTTGGTCCATCCACTGCGTGGCGGGTGGGCTGAACTCGGATGCATGACTACGGTGGGCTGGTGTGGGCTACCGGCCGGGCGCGGGCAGAGCAGCGACGATCAACGATTCTGCGGGCGGGTGCGCGCCGGCAGTCTCATTTTGTAAGGTGACAGAGATGGCCGCCGTAGCCGCTACGGCAACCGGGCCCGACCAGATGTGCGTCGCGCTATCGTCGCTGAGCGACTGGAACCGGCCGGCAGGGCAGGGGAGTCCGCGTTTCGGGACGATCCACATTTCGTAGGTGCTGCCGGCAGGCGCCGGCGGCAGATGCGATGCGACCAGCAGCACGCCGCTGGTGGGGTTGATGAAGACGCGTCCGGCGGGCCGTGCGGGCTGGGCTTGACCGAATGCGATCTCCGTGGTGCCGGGCGCGCTCAGGATAGCGGAGGCGTCTTGTAGCCGTCGGATCTCGGCGGTCCAGTCACCCAACTGGCGGCCCAGGCGGAGGCTTTCATCCGCGTATTGGCGCTCGCGACCGCTGAAATAGACCGCCCCGGAGAGGCACAGCAGGGCTGCCGCGGCCCAGAAAACAGGCCACCCGTAATGGCGCTCCGGAACACCGGCCGCAGCCAGCACGCGGCGGCGCAAACGGGCAGGCGGAGCGGCGGACGGGACCGAGGCAGTCAGCGCCGCGACCAAGTCTAGAGCCCGCTGCACGCCCGCTGCGCATTCCGTGCAGCGCCGCTCCAAGTGAGCGTGGATTTCGTTGCGCTCGGGCTGCTCCGCCAGGCCGAGCGCATAGAGTTCGTACTGTTCACGCAACTCCTCGCAACTCATTCCGGCACTTCCGCTTCCATGGTCTTGCGCAGCGCGGCGAACGCGACGTGTAGCCACGTCTTTACCCTACCGGGAGCCTGTCCCAATCTGGCCGCAATCTCGCTGAGCGTAAGCCCGTCCAGATAGGCCAACTCGATCGCCTGCCGCTGGTTCGCCTCCAACATCGCCAACGCCTGGCCGGCGCGCCGCACCTGCTCTGCGAACGAAAGGCGGGCGTGCAACCCAGCGCAGGGCTGCGCGTCTACGTCCTCTCCGAATAGCGCTGGCCCGCTGTCCCGCCCTTGCCGGGATCTCAGGTAGCTCATCCCCCGGTTGCGTGCCGCTGCAAGCAGCCAGGGCCCCACCGCGCCCTTCAGCCGGTCGATGTCCTGGGCGCGGCTCCAGACGTGGAGGAAGGTTTCCAGAACCAGATCCTCGGCCACCGCCCGATCCCGCGCGATGCGCAAGACGGCCGCGTAAACCAGGCGTCCGTAACGGTCATAGAGCTGAACCCGGGCACGAGCGTCGCGCAGCCCCATCGGCCGCGGAAAGCCTCCTCTATCGTCGCTCGTTGCAATCGCCGGAATCATCTCGGAACGCACCGCGCCTTCCCCGGCGCATCCCCTGTAGTATACGAATAAACCCGCGTGGCAGAATGCCAACGGATTCCACGATTGCGGCGATGGCTCATCTGATTCGCTGTGGTACCATTTTGGGTGAAGACCCTCGCATGGCGCCGGAGAGGTGGCTGAGTGGTCGAAAGCAGCGGTTTGCTAAACCGTCGTAGGGTCATAAGCTCTACCGGGGGTTCGAATCCCCCCCTCTCCGCCATAAGATTCTAAATGGCTTAAAACCCACGACACTTTCCCGTCGGGCAATATCGGGCAATCTGCCGTAGAATGGGGTATGGCCTTAAACCTGTATCGCCGCCATCGCCGCGACTGCAAGGCGGACCATCCCGAAGACACCAAATCAAGCGACCTCGATGAACGCCGCAAGGCCTGGAAGCGTTGCGAATGTCCCATATTCGTGTCGGGAACGCTGAGGGGAAAATTCCGGCGCGAGACCACCGGCGAGTGGGAATGGGAACCCGCCAAAGCTGTCGTCGCAGCCTTAGAGCGCAACGGCACTTGGGGCAAAGTGGAGCCTGCACCCCTAGCGGCCCCGGCTAGCGAGACTGGTCCAAAACGTATCGCCATAGACCACGCGGTGAAGGTTTTCCTTGCCGAGCTTCAGGAAACCATCGCCGCCGGCACGCACAAGAAGTATCGGCTCTTGCTGACCAAGTTCAAAGAGTTTTCGATCGCGCGAGGCTACGTCATGATCGATCAGTGGGAGACTTCGGACGTTCGCGAATTCCGAACTTCATGGGCGATCAACCCACGCACCGGCGCGCGGCGCATGGCAATGCTGAAGCCCTTCTTCGACTACTGCGTCAGCAACGACTGGATCAGATACAACCCGGCGAAGGCCGTCAAGAATCCGAAGGGCCGTGAAATGGAAGCCGCCGTACAGAGATTGCCATTCAGCGACGACGAGCTGAGGAGGATGTACGACGCGTGCCCCAAATACGGCGGCGAGAAGCACAAATGGACCGGCCAGGACATCGCGGATTTTGTATCGCTCTCGATCTATACCGGCCTTCGTATTTCCGATGTTGCGCTCTTCCATATCGACCGCATGAACAAGAATGGCGAAATCCGGCTTCGAACGACCAAGGCTGGCACCCACGTCTACACTTGGGTTCCACAATGGCTTCAGGAACGCATCCGCACACGAGCCAAGAAGCATGGCGATTGCATCTTTGGCTCGCACGCCACCAAAGATCTCGACGTCATTACGGAAGGCTGGCGGAGAAGGTTGCAAAAAGTTTGGGCGCTATGCGGGCCTTGGATTGTCGAGCCCACGCCGCATCGTTTCCGTCACACGTTCGCCCGTATCCTTCTGCAGAAACCGGGCGTCACGGTTCGAGACGTGGCCGAACTCCTCGGCAATACCGAGGAGATGATCAGGAAGCATTACGGCGCCTGGGTTCCGGAGCGGCAGGAACGGCTCACGCGCATTCTCAGGGAAGCCTTCGACGACAAGCCGAAACCGAAGCTCGTGGCGATGCCGAACCCAGGCTAACCGAAATGCCGCGTCAAGAGATGGCATCCGGTCATTAAACATTGGCCTTAGAATCCGCTCTCTCGCCGGAGCAAGCATGCCAAAGAATCATATCATCGCTTGCCGCGTCAAACTCACGATCCAGCAGTTTGTAGTCGAGGTAATGAGCCACGCACAACTCGGCCGATGCTTGCGGCAGCCCACACCGCATGATGTTTGCTCGGATATGGCGGCTCATCGGCTTGGAGGTTAAGCCTCTGGGCCTCCGTCTTGTCGATGGTGTCGATTTGAGGACAGGACGGCGACAACGTTTCTGAAAGGTGAGTACAACCGAGGTTGAATGTGCAGCAACATAGCCCTCACCCCTTTTCTTGGGGCTCGCAGACCTCCAATAGCACCTTAAGACATTCGTCAAGGCTCGCACCTGACACCTCGGCCATATATCTGGTGGCCTCAGAGTCATCGAACCCCGGGCAGTCCTTCGTTGCTCTTATTCAGGTGCGCCCATCGCTTCCGAGTAGCCGCGATATCCTCATCCGAGATATCGATGTCTGACGGGTCTATAATTCCGATTATGGCTGCATAAGACTGAACCAAATCCGCTAAATGATCATGCTTATCTTGCTCCATTGAGTAACCTCGTATGTATCCTCTGTGCGGAGCTCTCGGGCACAGAATAAAACGTATGGGCTTTCTTCCGCCCCATCCTGATCTTGATAACGCCGGGGTCGTCCTTCACCAGCAAACGCACCGTTTCCCTGCCGAGTTTCCAAAGCTCCGCCAACTCGCCAACGCGATAGTGTTTCTCGGCGTAACTGGTATCGAAATGCATACTAGAGTTGCAGGGTTTCCACTTTCGGCACGGCTCTCGTGATGCCCGTACGGCCCAATTCCACCCGCTCAGTTAACGCTGGGACTTTACCCGTTTGCGGGATCAGACTTGCAATTCGCATCACACAACCGAAGGCACCTCCGACCGGCAGAGAGGAGGATGGGTCGTTTCCGGCGCACGAGTTTTCGGCGTCCGAGCGAGACCGCGGGGATCGGCGGACAGCCTCGGACGCGCCCGGAAACCGCTTTGCAGACGTGCGCCTTAGAACAGTGCAGAAGTTCGGCAACGTCGTAGAGGGTCAACAGGCCCAGATCGAGCAGTGCATTCATTTGGTTGGCCTCCGGGGCGGATGGAAGTTGTGGGCTCTCAGTTCTTCCCGCGAGGCTGCGCACTATTCGCGGGCATATACTCGATCTGCGGCTCCACCGGCTCATAAGGAGCCTCGAACAGAATATCGCGGTTTACGCGGACGGTGAAGCGGTAGCCGGCAGGGACTTTGATTGTCGGCTGGACGTTTAGGTTGCGGCGCGTGATTTGAGCGGCGGTTTGGCTCAGTTCCTGACCCACTGCGCTTCCGGCGGTTTGGGCTGGCGACGGGTACGTGAGCGCGCTTTGGCTGCTTCGCTGGGAGATTTCAAACGCGGCGGTGAATATGCTCGTGAGAACCGTGAATCCGACTATGCGGAGATAGTGGCGATCTACAGTGTCTCGCAGCCCAGCGTTGCCGTGAGAATCCAGGCCCATCATGCCGTCCAGATCAATCGAGGAAGCGTCCGGGTAGATGATGCGGCTCCAGGCGACTTGCACGCCGTCCTGCGCGTAGGAGACTCGCGAATCATATCTTCCGATCAGGCGCGAGCCCTGAGGAATCAGGAGGTAGAGGCCTCTGGCCGTGTCATAGACGTTCGACGTCACCAGCGCCTTCAACTCGCCGGGAAGATCTGAGTTGAGAGACTGTTCGAGAACCGCTGGAATCTCCCAACCTGCTTTGATTTCGTATCGGGATATCGGCGCTTCACGCGTCGAGTGAAGGTAATCGTCGCCTTGGTGGTTGCGCGCCGCTGTGAGGAATCCTTCCTTGCGGGACTGCATGTTCTGGCTGTCGTAGTCGTTTTCGACGGCCTGACCGTTTGGTGACCCGGCGGATTCACCGCCCTGCCGCGCGCCCAGCGCACGGCTCAGGGCTTCGACCTGAGAAAGGTCATTCGAGGTGGGCTGTGCCGGACTTCCCGACAACGGCGAAGTGGCGGAGCTGCGGATGCTGGTGGGCGCCTGGATAGCTTCCTGTTCCTGCTGGTACGCCGCAGCGCGTCGGCGCTCTTCGGGCGTTTCCTCGTGGATTTGCGTCGGCGTGAATGACTGGGTTCGCATCGCGCTCGGCTGACGCACGACGACTCGCTCTTGCGGAAGACCGTCGCAGGGCTGACCGGTCTGTGGATTGAAGCGGTACGGCTGGCCCGTTTTAGGATCGGCGCCGCAGGGAGCCATGATCGTCTGAGGAGACGGCGGGGCACCGGGAGGACGCAGGGCCATCGGAACCGTGCCAGACGGAGTTGCCTGCATGAACTCCTTCCCCGCCTGGGTCGCCGGAGTGACGCTCTTGGGAAGGCCGGCGTCGCGTGCGGCCGTTTGATTGTTGAGTGTTCGGCGGAGTCCGCCGTAGGCAAATGCCACCAGCAGGAGCAGGCCTACGGATGCGATGGCTATGCCGGCGCGGCGGCTGATGCGCTTCGCTTTCTCCGGCTGGGGATGAAGATCCAGTCCGCTGGGCGCTTCAATTGGGCTGTGATCGGAGCTATTGGTTGTGTCCACGGCTGATCTCCACTTTCTGGGCCTTCTTGCCCGATCCGAGTATGAGGTTCGCGTGATCGAAGAGGCGGTCCACGATGTAGGTCTGATCCTTCACGCGGTAGTTAGTCATCTCGCCCTTCCCGTCCTTGCCCACGACCTGTAGCACCGGCGCCTCACGGTGTTGCAGCTCCGGCGGCATCTGAATGTAGGTCTTCGCGCCGTCGTCGAACACACGCACTGGCCGGATGTGCTCGTCGCCGCCACGGATCGTGTAATCGAAGTTCACCTTCTCGATTGCGATCACGGCGGGCGGAGTCTCGGCGGAGTGCTTCTCCTGTTTCGCGACGGCTTGCTCGGCTGTCAGTTGCTGTTGCCACTTGCGCGTTTCGTCCTCTGGATACGCGAAGGCGACGCGCGCCACGTAGTCTTCCGGCTTGGAAATCAATCGGAGATAGTAGGCGCGGCGATCCGTGGTGATGAGCAGGTTCGTATCGAGACCGGGCATTTGCGGTTTGAGGATGATTACCGCCGTGGCCTGCTCTCCGGTACCGTACATCGCGGGTGAGATGTTCCAGCGGACCGAGTCGCCGATGTGAGGTTCGCCGACGACCTTCTCTCCGGCTTCGAGCTCGATCATGCACACGCGCAGAGGCGCGCAGACCACCGTGGGGAGTCCGGCTCCAAAGGAGTACATCACGCGGCCATCGGGACCCGGCGACGGCATGTCTTTCTCGCCCCGCCAGCGCTCGCTGACGCGCGCAGCTTCGAGCGCCGTTGGCGTCAGCGGCACGTCGGCTTTTGGTCGATAGTCTTTCGGCACGGCTCCACTGGGAGCGCCCGATTGACCGCCCGCGTCTTCGAGTTTCCGCAATTGAGCGGCGAAGTCGTCCGGCAGCACAAGCGGGGGAAAGTCTACGGGCGGTGTCTGCGCCTTTGCGGCTGGTGGGACGCGTTTCACCCCGACCGGCAGTTGCGCCGCAGGTTGAGACTGTGCTGACAACATCCAGGCAGATCCGAGAGCGACGGCGATGACGATACTTGATGACAACATTTCGTTCCTCCTTTTGGAACTTGGTTTCAGAGAACCCTTGCCCAGCTCGCGTTGGTGATGTACACGCCGAGCGGGTTGATGCGCGCCTGGCGCTCATCGGTTGGCGGATTGAGCACAATCGAGAGATAGCCCTTCCATCGGTCCGTCGCTGTGACCGTTCCGTACAGGTCGCGCGTTGTCTCCACCCATTCGACTTCGTAGGTGCGGTCGCTGGTGGGAAGAACGGACTTCACTTCGACCGAGACCGTCTCGGTCTCGGCGCGCTTGAAGGGCGGATCGCCGCGATAGTACTCGCTGACGAACGCCTGGGCCGCGCTGCCGCTGGCAATCTGCGCGTACACACGATCAATCGCCCTTCGCTGCGAAACGCCGTCCGTCGTGACGGTCCGCAAGTTTTCGACCCAGTTGAAGATGTTCGATCGCTTGAGGCGGTCGTCGTTCAACGACGTCTGATCCGCGACACCGGAGGCGACGGGTCGGCCGAGGTTATCCACGAGAACGACGAACGGAACAACGCGCGAGCGGAGGGATAGCCAGACGATTCCCGCCGTCGCAACCAGCGCAATGAGCGAACACAGAGCTGCCATGGTGCGCCAGTTCTTGGCGCGCGTGATGAGATCTCCGTAGCGCTCGTCCCATTCGCGCCGTGCCGCCAGGTAGGGATTGTGTACACCGGAAACTTCGAGACCGGGTACGCTGCGTTTCTTGAGAAGACTCATGCTGACCTCCGATTACTCCTGATGTTCGATTGGAATCCTGGGTGGCGTGGCGTGTGGCGCCGAATCGGACGGCACCGATCCAAGCCGACGCCGGATGCTTCTGAAATGATCGGCAACGGTGCTGGCGCCGCCCGAACTTGATGGTGGGTCCGGCTGTCTGCTGGCCGCGCTGGCGTCCGGGGCAGAGCTGACCGACGGCGACGAAGGCGGAGATACCGAACCTCCTCCGGCGGATGAACTCGCTCCCACCGATCCGACGCTTGCGACCTCAGTCGTCGCACCGGAGCCCGAGCCTCCGGCTCCTGCCGCAGATCCCGTGCCCGCTGCAGCGCCTCCGCCTCCGCCCGCCAAGGCACCAGCTCCGGCGGCTGCCACACCTCCCACCGCCAGCGCTGCGCTGCCGACTACGGCAGCGGTCGCGGCCAGATCGCCACCAGTCAATGCGGGAGAGCCGCCAATCACGGCTGCGAAAAGTTTCGGGATTTGCCAACAGCACATCATGAAGATAAGGGACCCGCCCATCACGTCGAACGCGGTCATGGCCGGGCGCGCAGACGTTGCGATTCCCTGTGCCTCATCGAGCCAGCCGACGCTGAGACCGAATCCGGCGGAGATCAGGCAGTACAACAGGACGATCTTGATGCCGATCGACACGGCGAGGCCGATGTTTCGTTCCGTATAGGGAGCCGTCCACCGGCTGCCCCCGAAGCCGAGAAAGATGAACCCGACCGACACCACGAGATAACTCTCGACCAATGTAACGATGAAGTTGATCGTTATGATGGTGTACGAAACGACGATCAGCAGAGCCGCAAACGCGAGTACCAACGATGAGCCGGGGTTGGTGAAGAACGCGGAAGTGCTCGCGCCATCGATCAATGCTCCGGCGAGGGAGAGCCCCTGCACGAAGACGCCGCTCGGCGACAGCGCGCCGAGCCCGGCTGCATTCTGGCCAATCTGGGTGAAGCTGTCTATGATCGCGGGAATCCAGTAGCGGCCGTTCAGGAGCAACGCATAAAACGCGCCGATCCACATCAGCTTGCGGATCAGCGCCGATGTCCAGCTCTGGAAGTCGGTCTTCTCAAGTAGCATGACGGCGGCGCTCCAGGCGAACTCAATGACAGCGAGAATCCCGAAGAGCGTATTGGCATAGATCCAAACGTTCGTGGTCCATTGCGTCCGCTGGTTGCGGAATTGCTCCATGATCTGGCTCGGGACGGTCGAAGTGAACGGTGCGCCGCCCTGAGCAAATAGCGCCGGCACGAACAGACTGCCGATGACTATGGCAGGCAGCCACCTAGCTGATATGTTGATTCGGTTCCGCATAAGGCACCTCAGTTAAGACCTGGCAAGTAGGTTGTGCCGTCGCTGGTCGCCGGGCCGCCGGTGAAGAACCATTGGGTTGCGGCGACGCTCGCAGCCTGTTGCTGAATCACGTAACCCTGAAAGGCAGCCTTGCTGGTCAAATCTTCGAGCTGGATTTCGCGCAGTTTCTGCAACTGTGACACCTGCTCGCCAGCGAGTTGACTGTCGAGGTTAATCGCATCGTTCCTATTCAGAAGGTTCGACGCGCTGATCGCCCGCAGTACGCCAAGCACGCCCTGTTCGGTGGCCAGCAGCTTCCCCTGGACTCCCGATCCCCGCATGATGCCCTGGGTAGTGGCGAGACTCGTTTGAGCCCACATGGCGTATTGGCTCGCATATGAACCAGCCGCGGGCGGTAGGCCACCAGGGCCCATCGGTTGATACCCTGGGTAAGTCTGGCTGAAGAGCACATCCTGGTTTCCCAGAGAGTATGCCAGTGCCCGACCGCCCTGGACCACATTGGCGAGCATCCCAAGGTCCGCCGCAACGTTGGTCAGCGTCGCGGGGCCTCCGTGCGCCGTGTTCTTGATCGCATCGGCGAGTTGCTCGGCCTGTATGGCGTACTGCAGGAGTTGCTTGGCGTACTCCAGATCGTGCATGAGCTTGATCGTCCATTGGGTAGGCTCGGTTGCACAGTTCGAACAGATAAACACACCGCCAGTAAGCTGCGCATTAGCCGGGGCCGCGCCGATAACCGCTGCTATCGCAGCGCCCACTATTCCACGAAACCAGTTCAAACGCATGACTTCTCCTCCTTCTGTTGTTCCAACGACCCTTCCATGCGGTCGAGGTAATCGGCCCACTTGGCCAACCCTCTTAGCCGCAACCATTCCGAACGCCACATCTCCGGGTACTGCTCGATGACGCTCTCCACTAACTGCCGCTCCTCGCGGCCGTTGACACCGACCCAGGCGAGAGCCACTCTGCCGACGCCCAGATCCACCAGACGCCGGCCCAGCTTGCTGACCACGTAGTAATGCTGCTTGGGAACACTCACTTGTAAAATGTCCAGCTCGCGGTCATTTAGGCCCACCCGTTCGTAGAAGCCGCGCGAGCCCGGATTCTTCGACTCCGCATTCGGCAACAGGATCTTCGTCGGACAGTTCTCGAGAACCACGTCGGCGATGTCCGAGTTCGCAATATCGCTGATCTGTTGCGTAGCCATGACGACCACCGCGTTCTTCCGGCGCATGGTCTTGAGCCAATCTCGGAGGCGATTTCTGAAAAGAGCGTGCTGCAAGTACGACCAGACTTCGTCGAGCAGCACCAGCGTGGGCGATCCGTCGAGGCGCTGCTCGATCCGCCTGAACAGATACAACAGGACGGGGATGACGGCCTTGTCGTCAAGCTGCATCAGGTTCTCGGTTTCAAAGCTCAAAAATCGTCCGTTGCCGAGCATGTCGTGATCGGCGTCGAGCAGCGATCCCATCGGACCCATGACGGTGAAGTGCTGCAAGGCATCGCGGATGTCCGTGTCCTGGACGTTCGCCGACAGTTCGGTAAGCGTTCGTGTGGGCGAGAGCTGCAATCGCATCACCGCCTCCGCCACGGCGTTTCGATGCTTGGGACCGAACTTCAGGCCATTCAGCTCGCACAGAACCTCGACCCAGCCGACGGCCCATTGAACGTCCGACTCGCCGTCGATATCCTTAAGCGGGCAGAAAGCGAGATCCGTCTTCGGGCCAGCGAGATCGTAGAACGCTCCCCCGGCGGCTTCGGTGAGCATCCAGATCGAGTAGCCGCGATCAAACGCGAAAACCTGCGCGCGCGGATAGCGGAACCACTGAGCGGCGATCAACCCCAGCGCCGTCGACTTCCCGGCACCGGATGGTCCGACGATCAGGGTGTGACCCAAGTCGGAAACGTGGAGATTGACACGGAACGGCGTGGCTCCACTGGTTGCGGCGAACAGCAGCGGAGGGCTGTGCTTCGGCATCATGGCCGAGGGGTTCTCGCGAAGGCCGGCCCATACGGACGTGATCGGCAGCATGTCGGCGAGATTCAGCGTATGCAGCATGACCCGGCGGACGTTCGAGTAGCCGTCGCCAGGCAGCGACCCGCGCCACGCCTCCACCGCATTGATCGTCTCGATCCGGCAGGCGAAACCGAGATTCTGGATCGTCTTCATGATGGAACGCGTGTTTTCATAAAGCCGGTTCGGATCCTCGTCCAGGCAGATCACGTTGGCCGAATACTGCGCGAACTGAACATCGCCGGATGCGGCCACGCCCATGGCCTCTTCGGCGTCATTGGCCATTTGCTGCGCGTGAATGTCGATTGCGCCCGATTGCGTTTTGAAGATCTGATCCTTCCAGCCGCGGATCTTCGAGCGCCATTTCTTTCGGTGCATGTCGAGCATCCCTCGCGCCTCTTCGGGATCAATCAGGATCGCGCGTGTGTTCCAGCGGTACTCAATCGGAAGGTTGTCTAACTCACGCAGGATTCCGGGCGAACTCCTCTTCGGAAATCCGTCGATGGCGATGACCCGCATATGTTTTCGTCCGATGCGCCCTTCGATTCCGCCGTGGAAGTCCTCGCACGCGAGAAGTTCGTTTAAGTAACACGGAATGTCTGGGAGTGCGAAGGGATGGTCTTCGCCGCTCACGCAACGCCTCAGATAGCGAAGAAGGCGATCATGCACTTGCGAAAAGCCGTAGTCGTCAGTGACTGTCAGCCGTTTCAGGCGCTCGGTCTGGAACAACTGACCGAACACGTTCTCGAATACGTCAACGCGGCTAGCAAAGCGGTCGATGATCTGGGCCGCCGTCCGGTTGGCGCTGTGCGGTCCGCCGCCTTCAAACATCCACCCTTTCATCCGCTCTTCGGCCGCAAGCGGCGGCAGGTAAGTCAGAGTCAGGAAGTATTCCGACTCGTAGTGAGCACCTTCCTGCATGAACTGTTGCCGCCGCTCATCGTCGATGATGCGCGTCACGCAATCGGGGAACGCGCCTCGCTCGGGATAGCCAGGCGCGCGCGATCGAATCGCGTCGCATTGAACCATCCAACCGCTGCCCATTCGCAGCACGGAGTTCAACCGCGCACTGAGCGCGTCCATCTCCGCCGGGGCCGCGGACATCATGTCGGGACCGCGATAGGTCCAGCCGGTCAATAGAGACCCATCCTGTTGGAGGAGAATCCCGTCGTCGATGAGTGCGTCTGGCAGCAGCAGGTCCGCAAGCCCACGGGGATTCCTGCGATGTTCATTCCGTTGCATGTGTCATCTCCAGTTGCGAGGTATCGGCACCGAGCGCGACAGCAGCCCGCTCTTAGCGGGATAGAACGCCTTGTACCGGATGTGCCGGACATAGATTTGTCGGAGCAGCGGATCCGCCTTCCCCATGCGTTGCAGCACGGCCACTGCTCCGACCCAGAACGCGACGCTCAGGCCGATCCCCCACCAGGTCCCCAGGCTGAACGCGAGGCTGATGGCGGTGAGCATCGCGATCAGCACCAGTTCCCGATCTCCGCCGAGGATCTGGTTCGGTCGATTTGCCGACTGGTGGATCACGATTTCTCTCGGCCTGTCGGTGGTCTGCATGACTACACCACCGCCGCGTTGACGCCGAATGCGCTGGCAAGTAACGGGGCCGCGAAGACCAGTACCGACACCACCAGGCCGATCATGCAGGCGCGGCGTCCGAACTCCGTCAGTTCACCGCCCCACAACATCGCACCTCCGGCAATCGCGATCCCGATCAGGCCGATGGCATAGGCCACGGGACCAGTCAGTGAGGTCGCAATGGTCGTCATCGGCCTTTCCCACGGCAGTCCGGTAGCTGCGGCAGCTTGCATCCGCAGGCTAAACGTCGCCGCTAAAGCGAATAGAGCCCCAAGTCTGGAGCCTATGATCGATCTACGAATAATGTTCATGTTTCGAAAACCCTCCCAACGGTTACTCCCCTTAGACACGCTCGACCTGATAATTCCCGTTGGAATATCCGGTTACGAGCAACACTTCCCTGACTTTGCGCCCGGCCTTGATGCCGGATTCTTCGTCAACGAAGACCACCAGATCCACAGCCTCAGCGATGAGCGTTTGCTGAGGCGCGCTCGTGGCCTCGGCGACGAGGCTTTCGAGCCGGATCAATCCACTAAGGGCATCGTTCGCGTGGACCGTCGCCGCGCCTCCGGGGTGCCCTGTATTCCAGGCCTTCAGCAGCGTATGCGCCTCCGCACCTCGCACCTCGCCAACGACGATGCGGGTCGGCTTCAGCCGCATACACGCGCGCAGACATTCGAGCATCGTCACGTTGCCCACAGCGCGCAGATCCAGGTAGTTCTTTACCGGACACTGCAATTCTGTTGTGTCCTCGATGGAAATCACCCGGTCGTGGGGTGTTAGGTGGGCCAGCGAGTCGAGGATCGCGTTGACCAGCGTCGTCTTGCCGCTACCAGTGGAGCCGACGACCAGAATGTTCTTTCTCGCGCGCACAGCGGCGCGGATCACATCCGCATGATTCAAACCGCGCACCTCATCGAGAAAGCCATCCCGGCGGCGGAGTTGATTGAGCGGGTCCGTCGCGTCGGTCAGGATTCCGTCCGCCTCGTAGTCGTTAAGGCTGAAGATCTTACGAGGACGCAGCCGGATCGCAAACACAGGCCGTCGGACGACCGGTGATACGATGCCCTCGAAACGGCTGCCATCTATAGGAAGTTCGGTTTCGAGAATCGGACGTTCGTGATTCAACACGGTTCCCCGCCAGGCCGCGACGGTGCCAAGCGCGCTGGCCGCTTGCGCCGCAGGCATCTCTCCGATCCGGGAAAACCCTTGTCCCATCTGCTTGACCCAGAGCGACCCATCGGGATTGAGTAAAATGTCCTCGGTCAGACTGTCGTCGAGCAACCGCAACACTTGGTCGCCCAGCTCTCGTCGGAGCTTGACTTCGAGGCGCTGATGCTGTTCGTCCTGAACTATTGGCATTGTTGACATGTAAAATCCTTGTGAGAGTTACCCGACATTCTACTTACCGGCGTCTGATGCCTTACTGCGCCCCTCAATTAGTAAGGTAATGGGAAGGAGGGTGTGGGACAAAAAACATGTAAACAATCTCGTTTCGGCAGAAAGTGGTGGGGGAGCAGTTATCGCCCCGATCGATTGCGCGCAGTCGCCGGATGCCCGGCGAAGGTTGCTTTTTCGCATCTGCATAGCCCAGGAGGACTCCGGTCCTGAGTTCAATTCATTCAATTGCGCGATCTGCCACGCGGCACCGTTCCAAAGTCCGCATCCGGGACGAGGATTCCTCCTACCAAACGGCGCTCACGTCCAGCACCACTTCATTCCGTCGACCGGTGCGTCGGCGGAATAGAGCTGGACATATCAGGACGAATCCCTGGCTAAGCCGCGGTTACGTCCTTGATTTCTGGGGGGACATCGTTAACGACTTCATCGAGGAGTGCGCCGCATTCCCCAACGGCGCCCACGACGACCAGGTCGATGCGATGACTCGGGCGCTTTTGCGCTGGAACATGGTTCCGAGGGAGCCGGCTGTCCCTTACTGCGCGCCATATCAAATCAGTCCGATCTGACGCCACATCGCCGAGCTGTGCACCCGGCGACGGTATCCACGGGGAATCAACCACAACCTCGACCTGGCGACCAGTTGCGCCCAGTACCCGTGGAAGGAACCCGCCTGGGACCAAGCCCACTCGCGATGCCGGATGGGCCTGTATTACGCCACCTTGCCGTGGGCGCGAGAATTCGTGAACGTCAATCGGCTCGGGCTGCCCGCGAGCAAGCTTTGGGCCTACGACCACCTCTGCCTGTTCGGCTGGCCGGTGCCAGTGCCCACGAGCGATGACCGCTCGTTTATTTACTAAGTAGACCTAACGCTGGATCACGCTGAGCGTCTGATATGAAACCTGCACGCGCTGCTGGGCGCGCCGCGAGCAGACGTCGGATCTATCCGTGCGATTTGGCCGGTGCAAGATAAACTTGCTCTCGATGTCACCGAGGAAAGGCTCATCGAACTGAAGCGCGAATTCCCGTGCGGACAGGAGCGCGTCGTCTGGAATCCGGCGTTCGCTCCCGACGAAGGAATTCGACCTCACCGATGGCGAGTTCGCCCGAATTCGAGCCGCTATCAACATGTGGAGCGGCTATGCTGGCGGCGACGGACCGCAATTGGTTGGAACCCCTGCTTGATACCCTTGGTCTATTAGAGCCATCCGGCTGAGCACAAACTAAAGGCTGGCAACCACATAGGTACCCAAACCTGCTCGTAGTCTGACACCACAAGGAACACTCGCCATCGATTCGGCACCATATGTGCAGTCGGCTGTTGGATTGTTGTAAGAATGACCGGCTCCGGGCGTTGTATCAATTGGGGGCACATGCCACTCCAAACGACAGTGAGCGGTGACAGCGAATTCCTTGGTGGATGTCCGACCTCCTCGTCCACGCTTGGGCTAGTTGTGGTCAGAGGATCCGGGCACCCCGACGAGTGTGGGTGGCGGCGTTTCTTGGCTGGCCGATTGGAGGTGGATCAAGCGAGGCGAATGTCGCGACATCTTGACGCGTGTCCGATGTGCTTGGAGGTCTTTGATCGCCTACCGCCACCCACCTACTACAGCCTGGGCCGCCCTTTGCGGCCAACCTTCGCGTTGTCGCCGGCGGGGGTCGACGAACACGTTGACGCCTTGATGCCCCAACTAATTGAGCGAGTTCGGTTAGGAGGGACGTTACTTCTGGCTTCAGACTGGCTAGGCGAAACCAGTCTGTATCTCGTGCTGTCCCTCTCAGCCACCCGCCTCCGGCGTCTTGGCTACTCGATTGCCGTTTCCGGGACGCCGTTCAACAGTGCACAATTCCCGGCTAGATGCGACGTTGATGTCGAGATCCTCTTGGAAGCTCCCGCTTTCGGCTCTCGAAGTTGGTCAGGTGCAACGAACCGTGGACGATTGAGTGTTCTAGTTGGGTGCATCTCAGATTGGAATCAACGAGTCGACCTCGTTCTGCGAGCACCCGGATCGGAGAGTACAAAAGCCCTGTTCGATTGCCGATGCTCGGCCTTGCAGAACGAGTGGCGGACTACCCGAGACATCACCGTTCGAAGGGGTGTCTTGCTCAACGCTTTCGGTGTGGATTGCCCGCCAGGATTTTTTTCATCGATGGAAGTGCCAGATCCTTTCGTCGGAATCGAAACACCGGCCGGCGAGCGTACTGGCTGGTCTAGTGTTGAGGGCCAATGGATGGCGTGGGAGGCGGTGCGTCAGTTGGCGACACCCGAGGACATCCGAGCTGCCATCGAATCGCTGGCCAGATTCCCCTCGTTGGCACGTCGACTACGATACCGCGCCAAGCTTCGAGGGCTGGCGATGTGAACTAAGCCGTGCTGGCAGTCCTTGACTCCTCGCTTTAGGAGATTCATAATAGGGATGGTAGTCTTGAAGTAGTCGCCAGCCCAACTTGGCTGCGCTCTTTGCCAATCCGCCTGCAACAAGCGGGCTTGATCGAGAAACGGTCAAAGGAGAGGCAAAGGGCATGGCACATGAACAACTCCCACCCATACTTGATCCGGAGCAGTTCTTCGGTGAGGTGCGGTCCAAAGTAGTCCGAAAGGCAAGAGCATCAGGCCTCTCGCCCGCAGACGCGGAAGACTGTGCGCAGGACTGTCAAGGGCGGAGCAAAACTAGACCACCGGGGCGGAGAGAAAGTAGACCACTTCCTGGGGAGTTGGGGCTTTGGCATGAGGGATTTGCGGGGGCGGCTGGAGCGTAGGCCTGCGGCGCCCGC
>Ga0074045_10001627_pt1 | contig 21463 bp, 17 predicted proteins | sample BogForMeECP23OM2_FD_94442 | JGI IMG/M metagenome (GOLD analysis project Ga0074045, IMG submission 94442) | Bog forest soil microbial communities from Calvert Island, British Columbia, Canada - Bog Forest MetaG ECP23OM2 | ecosystem: Environmental > Terrestrial > Soil > Wetlands ... | reverse complement strand
TGGATATCTTCTGTGGAGCGTTGAGAGCGAAGCGAGAAAGCGAAATGCGTCTGTCCCGTTTACCTCCAATCCAGGGCTCTCATCGGTAGGCACGCGCGACGAAGTACGCCGCCAGAATCACGCCCGCGAGGTACACCAGCACGGCCGCATAGACCCGCCCCCAACTGCCCAAGAATGGCGGCGGCGAATCCGGCACATCGCGAAGCTCCGGCATGTGAGCGAGTGTAACACGGGAAGAACGTGGCAAAGCCCCTTGCGATGGGACGGCCGACCAGAACGTTGCTGCGGCAACAGAGTGGACCGCCAGCGGGCAGTGAAGCCACTCGATGTGAGTGATGCCCGCCGGCACAACAGCTTGGGGAGACTTGAGGGGACGGCGAAGTAAACCGCCGCGAGCATCGCGCGAATGGATCGGTAATCCATGTTGAGGGGATTTGGGCGAACCCGGCAGGCTGAATTACTCAGTTCAGGTTGCTGGTTCTTTCCTGCACAGCCCGTCCAGGCTTTTCCCCGCCGCGTGGGGATGTCTCGGCTATACTGAGGCTGTCGGGAAAGCTCAGGAAGCGGCCGATGCTGAGCGGTCGGGGCATCCGCGTTAGGACATGCAGAACAGGACGGACAAGAAGCGGGTACTGATATTTATCGTCGCTTATGATGCGGAGCGAACCATAGAGGTGGTGCTGCAGCGCATTCCATCTGAACTGCTGGAGCACGACACCGAGATCCTGATCGTAGACGATTCTTCTCGGGACCGGACCTTTGAGAAGGCGCGTGGGTACAGAAACTCGCCGTTCCCAGTCACGTTACTCCATAATCCGGTGAGCCAAGGCTATGGTGGGAACCAGAAGATTGGATTCCACTATGCAATCCGGCAGAACTTCGATGTGGTTGCGCTAGTCCACGGCGACGGCAAGTATGCGCCAGAAGTCCTGCCGCGATTGCTGCTGCCTCTGCTGAATGGCGAAGCTGACGCTGTGTTTGGATCCCGGATGATGCGTCGCTTCGATGCGCTCAAAGGCGGCATGCCACTATACAAGTACGTGGGGAACAAGATTCTCACCGCGATCCAGAACCGTCTACTGGGTACGGCCTATTCAGAGTTCCACTCGGGCTACCGGTTGTACGCTGTGGAGGCGTTGAAGCGCCTGCCCTTTGAACGAAATACCAATGATTTTCACTTCGACACCGAGATCGCCATTCAACTGGTCCGCGCGAAGCTACGCGTCCATGAACAGCCGATTCCCACCTACTACGGCGATGAACTTCGTCACGTAAACGGACTCAAATACGGTTTCAATGTGGTGAAAGCCGCGTGGCTTGCCTGGGCGCAGGACCTCGGTATTCTATATCAACGGAAATTCGATCTTACACCGCCTTGGGAGCTTGCGAATTATCAGCCAAAACTTACTTACCTGAGCCCTCACACTCTCGCCTTACGGCGCGTTCCCGCGGGCGCCTCGGTGGTGGATATCGGTTGTGCTTCGGGCTATATGAGCCGTGAACTAGGGAAGAAGGGCTGTAAGATCACCGGCATCGATCAGTACGCCCCGCCAAGCGACGTGCCAGTGGATACTTTCATCCAGCACGACTTGAACAGTTTGGGATTTCCCGTGGATTTGGGATCGTTCGAGTACGTCCTGCTGCTAGATGTCATCGAGCATCTTCATTCCCCCGAATCATTTGTCGACGCCTTGCGGGCATGCCGAAAACAGGCCCTGGAGACGCGGGTGATTGTCAGTACGGGGAACGTCGCGTTTATCGTCACCCGCCTTTTGCTGCTCGCCGGGGCGTTCCATTATGGTCGCAGGGGTATACTCGACCTCACGCATACACGGCTCTTTACATTCGCGACATTTCGCGAATTGTTTGAACAAGCAGGATACAAGATTGAAGAAGTGCGTGGGGTTCCCGCACCATATCCACTGGCATTGGGCGACAATGCTGCGTCGCGGCTTCTTCTCTGGATCAATGGCCTGCTGATTCGAATATCGAAAACGGTGTTTTCCTACCAGATATTCATGGTCGTGCGACCGCTTCCATCGTGCGAATGGCTATTGCAACGGGCTATCGAGTCCAGTCATGAAAGAGCGTCGCGATCGTAGTTGCATATTTCGGCTGGCACGCATGTTCCGGTGCGTTGGCGCTGATGTGCCCAAGTTCCGAACGCAGATCCACCTGCATTGTTTTTCCGCAAGGCCGCATTGAGCCTTTCGATACGGCACCAACTCTCAAGTGCCTGACACGTCCTGCCCAGCCCAATCCGACGCCCCTGAACGGTGTCGGCCTGGTTCGGCGTGGTCTGGGATGTCCTGCTCCAGCGTCCAGTTCTGTCTCGACCAGACCGGTCTGCGGCCCGCGCTTCGGACGACTCGGGTGGGTGACGAGGCAGCGCACGCGGCAGAAAGGCAAGCCGAGCACAATGGCGTCGAGCGCCCATGTGTCGAACTGGGCGCTGTGGAGACTCGGGCGAAGGCGGGCAATGCCAGCCCCTCGAAGGAGCATCTGGAACCCTGTAGCCGCGCTACAATTGTGGAACGATGCTTCGGGTCTCGACCTCTGATAATGGGATGGAGAAATGGCTAGCGTATGGCAGGCGTCTGGCGATAAGCTTCGCAGACTTTGTGGAGCACCATCAGAAATTCATCCTGATCCTGTATTCCCTCTTGTTCTTTCTGGTCGCTGAGTTTCAATCGGCCGCGAAGCTGCTCTGGTTTGACGAACTGGCCACTTACTTGCCGGCTAAGCTGTCCTTGGCCGACTTGTTGGCATTCTTTCGGGAAGGATTAGATGTGCATTCGCCGCTTCCTTCTCTAATAGTAAAGGGCGTGATTGCAGTGGCGGGCGATGGCCTGATGACTGTACGCTTGCCTTTCATTCTAAGTTTCTTATTGATGTCTCTGTGTATCTACAAGTTCGTTTCGCGCCGTTGTCCGGCTGTCTATGCTGTTGCGGCAATGGTGTTCCCGGCTATTTCAACGACCTTTTTCTATGCCACGGAGGTCCGAGGCTACGCAGTTCTTTTGGGTATGACTGGGATTGCCCTGTTATGCTGGCAGAGTGCGTCGGACGGCCGCAGGCACATCCTTTCCTCAGTCGGATTGTTTGTCGCTTTGAGCTTAGCCATTCTCTCTCACTACTACGCGGTATTTATCTGGATTCCGTTGGGGCTTGCCGAGCTCACGAAGGCCAGGGACCGTCGCAAAGTGGACTGGCCAGTTGTTTTTGCATTAATACTCTCAGCGTGGCCGCTTCTCGTCCTGCTCCCTTCGATCCGGACAGCTCGAGACGCTTATGCCGCAACTCTTTACATCAAGCCCTCAGTAACTCTTTCCGGCGTCACGACGGTTTACGGGGACCTCATGAGTTATTCGCTGCTGCCTGTTCTTGGCACCGTTGCGCTATGGCTGACCCTTAGAAAACCGGGGCCGCTGCCGGCTGACAAGCCGGTTCATGTGCCGCTTGCGGAGTGGGTGCTGATTGGGTCGTTGGCGCTTTTGCCGGTGTATGCACTACCTCTCTCCCTGTTGGCTGGTGCATTCTCCTCGCACTACGTATTGCCTACTATCGTTGGTGCGGCTATCTTCTTCGCATTCGGCTTGGCAAGGGCTTTGGACCGGGACCGGTTGGCCGGAAGTGTTCTGGCCGTTGTGTTTTTGGGCTGGTTCTGTATACGAGGCCAGAGTACGGTTTGGGCTGGGATCCGCACGGGACAGGGTGCAAGGGCCTCGGTGCAGGAGTCTTACCGTCGGCAAGGCTGGATGCGGGAACTGGCTGCCAGTTCCTTGCCCATAGCCGCGACGAACCCGACGTTCTTTCTGCAACTCCAGTTCTACGCCCCACCGACGATTCGCTCGCGCTTGGTCTATCCCGTTAGCCGGAAGTACGCCATGGAGCTCGATGGCGCCGACACGGGGGACCTGAACATGATGCAGTTTAGCCGCCGGCTGCCCGTCCGTGTGATGGAGTACAATGCCTTCGTGGCCGGGAACCCGCATTTCCTGCTGTGCGCATACACAGCTTGGCACTCGTGGCAAGTCGAGAAGTTGCTTAAGGACGGCGCCAGCTTGCGACTATGTATGCGGGAGGGGCCTGTTTATGTTTTTGAGGTGGACTATCATGCCAGCGACGCCGCCCTCGGCCAGAGCCACAAGTAGCTGCGCCCACGCTTCGGCGCACCGCGGCGAGATTGGCTTTGCCGCGCCACCGAGCGCGGATCCAGCAATCACATGAGGGGAATTCACGAGATGTCGAACGGCATCGCCGCGTGTGTGATTTGTTCAGGAACCGCCGAGGAATGCTGGGTAAAGTCCGGCTATACGTACTATCGCTGCCAAACCTGCCGCCATCTCTTTGTCTGGCCGTTGCCAGCAGACCCTCACAAGATCTATTCGAGGACCTATTTCGAAGGCGGCGACCATGGCTTTGGCTATCCGGACTACGACCTCGACAAGCAGGCGATGACGCCGACATTCTCAGCCTATCTGGATCGGATCGCGCATATCTCGGGACGAACAGGCACCCTGTTGGACATTGGGGCGGCCACCGGTTTCTTTATGGGAATGGCACGCGTCCGGGGCTGGAACGTGTCGGGTGTTGAGGTCAGCGAACATGCCAGCCAGGCGGCCAGAAGCAGAGGATTCGACGTTCGGACTGGGGTGCTGGCGGAACAAGACTTCGAGGATTCGAGCTTTGATGCCATCACCATGTGGGATGTGATCGAGCACTTCGCGGACCCGACCCGAAATGTGATCAAGAGTGCCGCCCTGTTGAGGACCGGCGGCGTGCTGGCGATCAGTACACCCGACTCTGGCAGTTTGGTTTCGAAGGTGGCCGGAGTGAGATGGCACTTGGTTATTCCGCCGGAGCACCTGAACCTCTTTTCACGCCAGTCCCTGCGCATTCTCCTCGAATCCTGCGGACTTGAGGTAGTGGAGGCTGTTACGCTCGGGAAGAGATTCACCGTTCAGTACGCAGCGGAAACGCTTAGCCATGAAATCGGCCCACTGAAGGGCATCGCCGCACGACTGGCAGGCACACGACTGGGACGGGCCAGCGTGTCGATCAATCTGCACGACAACGTCTTTTTACTAGCGTGCAAGAGGGCGGAACTGCCCGGATTGGGAAGAAAGCCGGTAAGCCGCTCCGGAATCCGCTCCTAGATTCACTCGGCGAATGGTCGATTTGATCTGAGGCAAAAAGAACGATCGAGCTCGACAAGCGTGAGTCTATCGATGATCGCATCTCAAATCACCAGCGTTGTAATATGGAGGCTATGCGCGGGGCACACCCTTGAGCTGCGGCGAGCGGAGGAGTTGTGTCCGGCCTGGACAGGGTGCCCATCCCATCGCAATCGGCCCGCGCTCATGCCTGGAACCCATCGCCCCCGGGCGGGTCCGGGGCTGGTGACACGATGAACCTCCGCTCCAAGCTGTTCCTGGATTACTACGTCGGCGGCTTCCTGCACGCAGTCCTGAGAATCCCCACAGTTCTTTTGGGAAAGCTACTGCGCCGCGATCACGAACTTTTGCGCTGCCGCGAAATAGCCATTCTGAAGCTGCTGGGCGGTGGCAGCCTGGTCATCGCCTATCCCGCTTTACTGGCTCTGCGGCGCCTCCCAAGTCTGGAAAAGCTGACCCTGGTTACCAGCCCGGCTATCGCGCCTTTTGGCGCGCTGCTCGGTGTTTTCGACGAGATTGTCGTAGTCCGCGACAACCGCGGGGTAATCACTCTGGCTGCCGATTCGGTGCGGGCATTCCGCAAGCTGTTTCGCCACGGCGCTCTGATCGATCTCGAGATTCACAGCCGGTTGACGACCGTATTTGCCTTGCTCACGGCCGCGCGCAACCGGATCGGGTTCTTTACCAACATTTCCTTTTGGCGGCGCTACCTCAACACGCACCTGTTGTTTTGCAACATCACCAACGGCATTTACGATTTCTACGACCAACTCGCCGCGCTCTTCGGCGCATCGCCCGTGGATGCCGGAGATTGCGAGCGGGAGTTCCGGAGCAGTCTGGGTGAGCACGCGTTCGAGCCGGGCCCGTTCCGGGTGGCGATTGCGCCGGCTTGCTCAGGGTTGAGCAAAGAGCGGATGCTGCGCCCTGAGGAGTGGGTGGAAGTCGTCGCGCAGCGAATCGCGCGATGCCAGTCGGCTACGGTGGACCTGCATCTGTTGGGCGGCCCTTCGGACCGAGCGGAGACCGAACAGTTGGGAGATCTATTGAAAGCGCGGTTTCGCGGTCGCGCCACGGTTCACAATCATGCCGGCCAGACGAGCCTGCGGGAATCGGTGCAAATCATTGCCGCCATGGACGAGGTGCTCTGCATCGATTCTGCGCTGTTGCATTTCAGCCGGCTGCTGGGGCGGCCGACCGTCTCCTTCTGGGGACCGACCGATCCGCGCACTCTGATGCGCCCGAACGGTCGCGGTTCCGATGAGGTTCATTACGTGAAAATACCTTGTTCGCCATGCGTCCACATGTCGCATCAGCCGCCTTGCAAAGGGCAGAACATCTGCATGCGTCTGGCCGTCGATCCTGCGGCTCCGCTTCCACGCAATCAACCGTGGGTGCTTCAAGGATGAAGAATCGGCTGGTAGTTCCCGTCATGGCAGCGGCGTTCGGGGTCTTCCTTTTCGCCTACGTCGCTGCCCAGCTAACGCCTGGAGTGCACGCCCAGGGAACCGACTGGGCGATGTATGTTACGCACGCCCGTAACATCGTCAAAGGCCTTCCTTACACCCAGAGCGGCTATGTGTTTCAACCCGAATCGACAACCGAAGTCGGCGCCAATTCGTATCCTTCCGGCTACCCGCTCCTGCTCGCGCCTTTCTACGCCATCTTCGGACTGAATATCAAGATATTCAAGCTACTCGATCTGGCCTTCCTCGTGCTCTCGTTGTGGCCGGCCTATTTGTATGCGCGGAGAACGTTGCCGCAGATCGACTGCCTGCTCCTGATCGTGGTGATGGGCTTCTCCCTGCAGTTCCTTGGGCTCTTCGATAGTCTCGGTTCCGACTCGCCGTACCAGCTCGCATCCCTCTTCGTGCTGCTTCTGCTGCTGCGAATTTACGACCGGCGGCTGAATGAAACGAAACCGTGGAAATGGGGACTGCTGGCCGGCGTCTGTATTGCGGGGGCGTACCTGATACGCCCATTCGGTTTGGCACTCCTGCTGGCGGCTGCCGGGATGGAACTCTTGCGCAAGCGCCGGCTCACCACGTTTCTGCTTGCGCTCGCATTGGCATTCGTCCCGCCACTTGTGCTGAACAACCTATTTCTCCACCGCGATAGTAGCTACGCTTATCAGTTCACCTTCTCGATCCCGCTCGTTGTCAGGCATGCGGCGGCGTATCTCGGGTACTTCTCCTATATCTTCGCGAACCCGTTGAGCCAGCACTTCCGCTATCTGCTGTGGGCGCCCGCACTTCTGCTGGCGCTCCTATCGCTTTCTCAGCGGCTTCGCGCCGGCGTGAGGGTCACCGAGCTTTATCTACTCGTGGTGCTTGCCGTAATCAGCATGTACTGGTCGCCTAGCGCCAAGTACCTGGTGTGCATTATGCCGATCTATGTGGTCTATGTATTCGAGGGCTTTCAGTCGCTGGTTGCCCGTGTGCCGCATCGCTTCACAATGCCCCTGCAGGCCGCCGCCGTCGCCCTGGTGCTGTTCGCTCCCGCCGCAAACGCCGTTTTGATGCGCATGGATCCGAATGACACACTGGTAACAGCGGCGAAGTACGAAGAGCTCTGCGCCTCGATCCGCCGGCAGAGCGCGCCTGACGCACTGGTGATCTTCTGGAATCCTCGGGTTCTCGCTCTTTCGACTGGCGGGCGTGCGAGCGGATGGCCGGCCGAAGGGCCGCCGGAGCGGATGGCGAACTATCTGAGCCGCGTGCTTCCGGACTACATCGTGGTCGATAAGAGTCGGCCCGATGACCGTCAGTACCTGATGCCTGTGCTTACCGGCGCGCCGCCGCGGTTCTCCACCGTCTATGAGAACGGCCAGTTCGTCCTGGCACGAGTGCTCGAAGATCGCAGTGGTAGACGTCCGGAGTAGCACGCCGCTGCGTGGCTCGGACATCGGTCGGAACCGCCCGGGGCCTCCGTGCGGATGCGCGGCTCACTGGCGACCTGGAGGACAATCTTCTGCGAAGCCGATGCACGGTGCTGGTGGCGCAGAAACACATGAGAGCTTAGCCGCCACCTCGCCACTTCTACTTCGTGCCTCAGAGCGCCACGGGTAACTTGCAGGTTGCCGGAACCCCCAGCGCCAAACCACGCCGGCTCAACGAGTACCAAATCGTCGGGGGGCTGTTTCGACCGGTCCGCCCCGACAGACGGCTCGGCAGAGCCGATGGTGCGATTGTCCTGTGTCTCCTTGTCCTCTGCGTTTTCCAGGTCGTGACAGTCCAAAGAGTTGAGAGTTACGGGGCCGATTCCTCCGTATACATGGGACTTGCGCACAACATCCTGGCAACCGGGCGTTACGAGTTCAACTTCAAGCCGCATACTTTGTACCCCCCAGGCTTTCCAGTTCTGCTCGCGCTCATCACCATCATGACCGGCCAGGCGAGCTATGACGTTTTCGTCCGGCTGATGCCGGTTTTCAGTACACTGGCACTCGTCGTTTGGTATTTCGTACTGAGACGCGACTCGGGGCGCGCTGTGGCGGCCGCATCGTGCCTGCTGGTGGCGACCTCCGCACCGCTGTTTCAACTGGTGACTCAGGCTGTCCTTTCGGATGCACCGTTCTTCCTCATGTCCGGTTTCGCGCTCCTGTGTCTGATGCGCCTCGACCGGCAAGAAGTACGCGGAGCAGCCCGCCTACTGGTTCTGACCTGCTTCTGCCTGGCTACAGCCGCGACAGTTCTGGTTCGATCTGCCGGGATTGCATTGTGCGCTGCCCTACTGGTGTGGCTGATTACCGAGGCTTGGCGCCGCAGATCGGGGCGACCCGTTCCTTGGCACGCCGTCGCCTTCACTGTACTGGTGGGTTTCATGGCTTTCTTCTGTTGGATCGGGTGGGCAAAGCATTCTGAGCGGCTGGATTATCAAGGCCAGCACGCGGGCAGCTATGCGAGCGTGTTCGTTGCAAGGGACCCTCACTGGCCGGAACTCGGTGTTGCAACCGCCCGCCAACTGGCTCTCCGGTTCACCTCAAACGCCCCCGCCCAGGCGTCTCACATTGCCGCTGTGCTCACGCGCGCCGGGCACCTGATGCCGACCTGGTGTTCGCCACCAGCCGCGATAACTCTGTTGCTACTGCTGTGCGGACTGGTTTCCTCTGTTTTTGATCGCGAGAGGATGCTGCTGGCGTGGTATTTCCTGGCCTACTTTACGGTATATCTTCTCTGGCCGTTCGACGAAGGCGAGCGTTTCATGCTGCCAGTCTCGCCGCTGGCTTTCGTCGTTGTCTGGCGTGGCATGGTCGCTGTCGCACATCTTATGCGCACACGGCCCACCACCGCGCTAGGCGCAATCTCGATGTTTGGCGCTGTGTTCGCTGTAGAGACTGTCACAGCGGCTCGCTTGCCGGGATTGCAGGCGCTGGTTGCAGCGGCGTTTTGGCCGCTGCTCGCCGCAGTCGCACTCTGCCTGATCTTCTCGGTGAAGCTTGCCGGCGAAACCAGAGCCACCGCGGCACTGAATTCAGCGCTCGTTTCGGTAGCCTTGCGGCGCATTCAGCAGGTAGTCGTCGGGGCTTTGGTCGCAGTCGGCGTATTCCAGCAGGCTGCCATTGCCCGGACGAACCTGGCTCCGAACGCATCGCTGTTTCGTCACCATAGTTCGGCCGATTGCGCCTCGTGGTTGCGAGCCGCCAGAACCGGTGTCGTCATGGCTCAGCAATCTGAGATTGTCCATCGTCTTAGCGGCCTCAGAGTCGTGGGTTTTCCAGTCACCAGTAATCCGCAACTTATCGTAGCCACCATGATGCGCGAGAACGTCCGCCACCTGGTCGTGTGCGACCCTGTGCCGTATGAATACTTCCATCCCACGGAAGAGGAGCGATGGCGGCGGGTGGAACGCACATATCCTCTCATGTTTCAACTGGTTCACAAAGGGCCGGGTTATCGCGTGTTTGAAGTCAGAGGATTGAACTTCTCCGCAAACGCAACCCCACCCGCGTGGTTCAACGCAGCGAGCAGAGTGGATCGCCCAGCACCGCACCTTGCCAACTAAGGAATGGCATTCCGAGGTAATAACTCTCCGCCAGATTGCGGCCATGGGCATAGGCCGGCAGGACGTATTGAGGCCTCACGCAGCCGGTCAGGTAGGGTTCGTACACGTTGCCCGAAGCGCCGGTGGCGCCCTCGTGGATGTAGTCCGCGCTGAGCGTTTGCGGCGAACCGGCAAACCAATGCTCGCGGTCGCTGTAGGTGGTGAGGTTCCAGTCGAGCGGCGGCGGCTTCAACGTCCGGGCGTTGGTCGAAACGAACTCGGTCACGATCGCTCCCGGCAACCACTCGAATCCCAGCCAGCGTTGCTTGCGGCCGCCATCGTTCGATCCCCAGGATGCATAGCCGATTACGTCGCGCTGTTTATAGAGAACATTGGGCGTGTCGTCCAACACCACCCGGCCGGGGGGCAAGAGCAGGGCCGCTTCGCGGAGCCAATTGTTGCCGTCGCCATTCGCCGGCGAACTGGTGTCGATGACGAACATGCCGCGATTCCGGGCGGATAACGAACGGTCGATCATGGCCTTCACGTCCGTCCAATCGTTCGCCGCCAGCCGCGTCACCAAGTAAATAGGAAACTGCGAGTGCTGAAACGGTCTGTCGCGCTTGCCAAAGAAGGGATTAGGAACCACGCCCGCACGATCGAAACGATTTCCGTGAAGCTTCGCGTACAAGAGAGTAAGTTCGGAATCGACCGAAGACTGTTCGGACTTCTCGATCGACCCACCAATGCCGTCGATCCGCAGCGGGACGCCCATCGTCGTCACGATGTACAACACCCTCTCCACCAAGCGCTCCCGCTTTAAGCACTCTCCGACGGGCGTCTCGATTTGCGTGGTGTAAGTGTGCCAGTCGATGGTTTCTTGCGGCGTCGTGTCGAGCAGGCAGACGTGACTCGCGGGAACCGCGCGGCGCTTCGCGTAATAGTCCGCAACAGCCCGCGAGTCGCGAACTTCGCGGTTTACCACCAGTAATACGGCGTCTGCGCTCTGCGCATCGAGCGTCGGAACACACGCCGCGGCCAAAATCGCCAGCAGTGAAACGGTGGGCAGGCGAAGCAGAGGTAGGCAGGCGCGCGGTCCGGCGAATCGGCTCACGCGATCTCCAACACCCGCGCTATTGCGCCCATTATGGCTGCCCGCCCCATACCAGCAGGCCCTTGATGGCCTGTGCGATGACCAGTAAATCCAGCATCGGCGAGATGTACTTTACGTAGTAAAGATCGTACTCCAACTCCACCATCGCATCTCGCGGCTCCGGCAGGTATCTCATGTGAATCTGGCTCCAGCCTGTAATGCCTGGCCGTACTTTGAGCCGGTGCGGATGAAACGGAATGTGCCGCGACAACTCACGCTCGAATTCCGGCCGTTCCGGTCTCGGCCCCACGATCGACATTTGACCGCGCAGCACGTGGAAAAACTGCGGCACAGCGTACAGACCCGTGCGAGCGAGGATCCGGCCGGCTCGAGTTCCGCCGACTACCCGGAAGCGGTACAGCGTGAATGGCCCGTCGCGGCCTTCCCGCAACTGGCGCTCAAGCGCTTCCCCGCCGGACGACAACCGCACCAGCGCCGCGATCAGCGGCAGCAGAGGCGACAGCAGAATGAGAACCGCCGCAGCGATCAAGCGATCGCCGATAGATTGAAAAAACAAGGCGCGCGTCCCAGGCTCAAATTCCTGAGAATCCAGCAGGCGCGCCGCGTTCATTCCGCTCAGTCCCTCCCGGTTGCAAACCCTCGCGTAGGTTTCCGCGACGTCCTCGATGGCGCGACCGGAAAACCGCAGTTCCAGCAACTCATGAGCCAGGCGATGACTCGGGCCGCTCTCGAATCCCACCACGAGGCGGTTAGGGCGGAACGCCTGTATCCGGTCTTCCAGGCTGCCGGCCAGCTCTTCGACGCCTGCCTCGGAACTGGCGGTCTCTGCCGGAGCGGAGCCGCCGATGTGTCCGGCCAGCTGAATCCCCGCTTGCGGCGTCCGCGCCAGATACCCGGCTAGGTCCTCGAGCAACGGGCTGTTCCCGATCAGCAGCCACCGCTCCACAGCCACCCGCGGGAGCACGAACGCACTGAACAGCAGACGCCCGGCCAATATGCCCACGATCCAGAGCAGACTGCCCAGCAGCATGACGTGAAGCGGGATCTGCAGGTCCGGCGCCACCGCGCTGATCAGCGCCTGAAGAAGAAATGCAACGCCCGCGACTATCAGTAACTGCTGCAATAGCAGCAGACGCGACCGGGCTCGGATCTGGGTGTAGAGATCATGAAAATGGATTCCCAGCACAATGCTGAGCCAGACCAGAAAGACGCTCGCCACGCCCGTCAGGCTCGTCAAGTAATCCGTGGGGTCCACTTCCAGCAGCAGGTAGGCGGAAAAGACGAACGAAGAGAGGATCAGCAGAGCCTCCCATACGAATAGCCCGAGCGTGCTGGCGGGAACGTAGACGCGGAACAGCCGGATCATTCGAGGCGAACCACCACACTATATTCCTACCATGCAGCACGGCTACGAGCGCCCCCGCGCACCGGCCCGGTGGCTCGCCTCCTTACCAGATCCGCAACGGGATGTCCCTGGGCGAGAAGGAGATTCCCACCCGGGCATCCCAAATCACCCGGTTGTACCCCGCGAAGCTGTCACTCTGGTACTGGCGCGCAGTTATGCCTGCAACCAGGTGTAACAGGTGGCTGATCTGCCGGCTGGTTTGCAGGCCGGCGCTGTAGTCCCCGTATTCGCCGATAATATTCCCCATGGATTTCGCCCTGTCGTAGCCCGCCGAAACGCTGAATGCCCACCGGCGAAGCCCCGTGTATGAATAACCTGCCGTGGCATTGTAATCTACGGACGTCAGGAACAGACCGTTTCCTGGCGTCATAACGTGGCCCGCCGAGAAATAGGCAACCCCACGGGCAAATGTCTTGGACAAGCGCGCGCTGTAACTCGGAAGCCAGTTCACGCGGTGGGTAACGACGTATCCTTGCGTGATCCCCAGCAGCGCAGCGATGACGGGGTCCAGCGTGACCAACTGAGGAAACTCGCTCTCCGCTCGTGTCACGCCCGCATAGCCAGTGAACTCCCAGCTTGCGGAAAACCGTGTCGCGTAGGTGCCGCTGAATCGATGGAAGTTCGAAGCGCCAAACAAACCGTTATAACTAAAGTGCGTATACATGTAGTTGGCGCCAATCGTCGATCGCCTGGACAGGCGGTACTGCACATCCCCGCGCGCATCTTCCCCCGTTACGCCGTATAGGGCGCTCGAACGGCGTCGAGTCAAATCCCAGTCGCCGGCAAAAGCGAAGGACAGCCGGGCCGTTCTTTGGTAGATCAACTGGGCCTGGCTTTCCGCGTAAATCGTCCGGTTATCGAAAAAATCGGTGGTGGGAGTGTAAGTTGTCGTGGGGTCGAATTGCACGGTTGGGGAAAGTCCGGCCAGGCCATAAGTCTGAGCGAACTCGCCGCCGGATTCGTTCAGTTGCAGCGTGACATGCCTCGAGAGCTGGTGCGTGATGCCGAGTATCATCGACTGGTCTATGCCCGAGTAATAGGTCGCAGTGGAGTACTCGCGAACCGCGCCGGCATAATTCAGGAGCACCTTGGTGTGCTTCCAACTGTGAACGCCGCTGATGCCAAGGTCGAGCTCGACGCCCTCGGCGTCCTCATTCGGCAATTGGCCCTGGGAATTCACCGACACGCCGTTTAGTCCCGTATCGTACACGCCCATCACGGACAGGAACGGAATGAAGTCGATCTGAGGCGCTTCCATGGCCGCGGGAGCGTCGCCGCGAGAGAGAATTGCAGGGCCGGAATACTGGGCGAAGGCCGGCGCAGCCAAAAAGACAAGCGCTGCCAGGCGCGGCATTTTCACGTTAGGCACCTATTCACGCTCCTGTCGGCCATTCGTTCGGCTATCGATCGTAACTTAAAGTCTGACGTGGGCTTCCCAGGCCTGTCAAGTCAATCTCCTCCGGTACGATCCAGTAGTACATCATAGTACGTTCGCTGCGCAAAAGGCCAAACGAGGCGCTGCGATAGGGCCCGCGCCCAAGCCGCTCGGCTCGCTCCGGGACCGGCCGCATCCCGACCCTGGCGGCGTCCTTTTGGTAAACTCGGCGTGGCGATGAAATCCATCAAAGTGCTGGCCATTATTGAGGCCACCAGCATCACCGGACCGGCCAAGAACCTACTCCAATTCGCCCGTACGATTCATTCTGGCGGCGCCGAGCCACTTGTGGAAGTGTCCATCGCCGCCTATCACCGCCCACACGAGCCCGATCTGTTCCTGCAGGCTGCTCGCGAGCTGTCGATTCCCGTCTATCCGGTTCGCGAAGCCCACCGTTTTGATCCCCGAGTCATCGGCTCGCTTGCGGCGCTCGGTCGAAGTCTCCAGCCGGACGTGGTGGAAAGCCATGCAGTGAAGTCCCATTTTCTGTTGCGCCAGTCGGGCTTGAACCGGCTGGCGCCCTGGGTGGCATTCCATCATGGTTATACGTGGCCGGACCTGCGGGCACGTTTGTACAATCAATTGGACCGCTGGTCGCTGCGGGCGCCGTCGCGCGTGGTGACCGTCAGCCAGCCGTTCAAACGGGAACTGATTCGCCATGGTGTCCCGGCTGAGCGCATTGAGATCGTCCACAACGCCATCGAACCCGGCTACGGAACCGCTCCCCAGTCTTCTGCGGGACTGCGTTCCCGGCTGAAGATCGATCCGGCCCTAAAAGTGATATTGATTGTCGGCCGCCTGTCGGCCGAAAAGGGCCATTTTGTGCTCTTGCGGGCATTTCGCGAGTTGGTGGCCGGCGGCACCGAAGATGCGCACCTGCTCATCGTAGGCGAAGGACCGGAGCGCGGCAGAATCGAAGCTGCGGTTCGCTATCTCGGCCTGAGCGGAAAGGTCACTTTGGCCGGACAGGTCCCGACCGCCGAACCCTACTATGCGATAGCCGATCTGGCGGTGCTTTCCTCGTTCTCGGAGGGTTCGCCCAACGCCTTGCTGGAAGCCATGGCGGCGAGAGTGCCGATTGTCGCAACTGCGGTTGGGGGCATCCCGGAGATCGTCGCCGACCGCGCCAGCGCGCTTCTGGTCCAGCCGCGCGACTCCAACGATCTATGCCGTGCGATGCGCGAGTTGCTGGATAACCGGGCTCTAGGGCGTGACCTGACGGCGCGCGCCTCGGAACTGATTCTGACCCGCCACACTCCCGAAGCTCGCGCCAAGCGGCTTCTCGAGATCTATACCGCCGCGCTCTCGAGCCAGGAACGATACGCTTCGTAGGTCCGCTCGCCCAGCAGGCGCCAGTCGTACCGCGCGCGCGCCAGGGCCAAGCCGGCCTGAGCCCGCGCACTCCAGAGACCGGGTTCGGTCGCAATGGCCGTCAGCGCCGGCAGCCATCCGCCGTCGTCGTCAACTATTTCGATGTCGCGGCCGGGAGTAACCGCCAAACCTTCGGCTCCTTGCCGGCTGGAAACCACCGGGACGCCGGCCGCCATTGCCTCCAGAATCTTCAATCGCGTTCCACCGCCCGTGCGCAGAGGCACGACCGCCGCCAACGCGTCGCGATAGTACGGAACCACGTCGGGAACCGTGCCGGTGACCTCGACGTTCGGCTCCCCTGCCAACTCCCGCACGGCGGGGGACGGGTTGGAGCCGATCAGGGTCAGCCGCCATTCCGGAAAACGCTGGTGGATCGCCGGCCACGCGTGCCGCACGAACCAGCCGACCGCGTCGATGTTGGCGTGGAAGTCCATCGCTCCCACGTACACCAGCCGCTGGCGCGGCGCCGCCTCCGCGACCGGCGTGAATCTCTCTGTATCCACCCCGTTCTCGATCACCGCGATGCGCGCGACCGGAGCGACCGCGAGCAGCTTCTCTTTCTCCCGTGTGCTGCAGACCACATGCCCGTAGCCGCTGCCGAGGATTCGCTTTTCGAGACGCGCCAGCCTTGTTGCCGTGAGATCGGCATACACTCTCTTGGGCAGCGAATCCACGTTGGCCGCGAAACGCCGCATCAGCTCGGATTCGATGTTGTGCCAGTCGTAAACCGTGCGCGCCGGGCCCTGCCACACCGTTTCGATCAGTTGCACGTATTCCACCATGTGGCAGCTATCGAGGTGAATCAGATCGAAGCGGCTGCGCGCCGCAATCTCCGCCAGCGCCGATTTCATTTCATCCGTCGTGTAGTTGAGCACGCTCAACGGCTGGCGCCCTGTCAACCCGCGTACGATCTTCCGCAAACCGTAGCGTCCCAGAAGCGGCACCAACACGACTTCCCGAAAGAACTCGAGTTCGCCGGCTTCGGGCTCCGGAAAACCGGGCTGGACAAAGCTCACGTAAGTGACCTCGGCGTGGGCTGCCAGTGCGCGCGCGAGGTAATACTCCCGAATTCTCGCTCCCGTTAGCAGCGGCAGGCACAGGCGCGGTGAAAGAAAAAGAATTCGCATTCAAACGGAGACTAGTGGCTCGTGACCAGTATCGCCTAGTCGGCGACGGGGTCGCAAAAGGAACGACACGGTTCCGGTTTTCCTGGGCTTTCTGCCGTCACACCAACCGCTGCTGGCGGAGAGCTTCGGGCGCGCGCGCGTCGATCTCAAACAGCCGCGGCATGCCGTGGATCATTTGCCATCGTGCCAACACCCTAGCGGGCCATGGCAGACGATCGCGCAAGAGGCGTGGCAAGCTCGACGCCGCTCCCATCATCTCCCGCAAGCCTGCCCGAAGCTCCGCGCCCCTCAGCTCGCCAGCGCGGAGTCTCGACAGGACGGCTCGAAGAACCAAGCCCGGATTAAAATACTCGAGGCCCGTCATGTAGGTGGGAAGAGTTGGCCAACTGGGGAAAAGCGCATTGGGGACGGCTCGATCGTTGGAAGCCGGGTTAGCCGCCAGCACCGCCAGGCCAAGTCCGCATTCGAGCGGGAACCGCAAGGTCCCGGGGAATCGCGGGTTGATCTCAATCACTTTGCCCCGACCATCTCGGCTGTCGCACTTCAGCTCCACTTCGGCCCCACCGCACCACCGCCATTTCTCGAAGAAGGGGAGCACCAGTTTCACTAAATGCTCATCGGCAGTGCTACGGCCGACGGCCACCAGCCCGCCGCTCCCCGGCCACTGCCGAATCTTCTGTGCGGTGAAGGCCGCGATGAGCCGGCTTTGCGGCGAGAACAGCAGGAGCACCGACCTCATCGAGTCCGCCGCACCTGGGATGTATTCTTCGATCACCGCGCCGCCAAACCGGGTTTCGCATTCGTTCACGGCTGCGAACAGTTGTTCGCGATTGCGGATGTAGTGCACTCCGGCGGAAGCACCCAGGTCGCGATCCGGTTTTACCACTAGCACAGTATCGCGGTCTTCCCGAAGTACGTCGGACGCTTGGTCGAGCGAATAGAGATCGGGGCATGGGATCCCGAGTTGCCGGCACTCGGCCATACATGCGCCCTTGTTGTATGCCGCCGAGAATCCCTCCAGAGGCGGGACATTGACCGCAGTCACGGCTCCGATCCTGTCCCGGTTCTTACTCGCAATGTACACGAAGCGGTTGTCCAGCGGCAAGAAAACATCGGGCCGGACGTTGTCTACCAAGTCCAGCAGACTACGCTCGAACTCCTGCTGGTTCGCCGCGGGCAACCAATAGTGATCGCTTGAAGAAGGTAACCGCCAGCCCCGCCAGGAGGCCTCGTAGTCCGCGGTGATCACCTGATAGCCGGCAGCAGCAAGGGATTTCACGAACGCCAGGCCTCCGCCAGTAATGGCGTTGGCGACCAACACCGTCTTCCCTTCCGCGGGCGTGGACATCTCGCGAAGAACCGTCACCGACGCGCTCCCGGTTGCGACGCCGCCGCACCGCCGGATGTTATTGACGGTAGTGGAACGCGCTCGGATTAACTATACCGTCAGACTGTGCAGATACAGGAAACTCGGCTTGAGCGCGTCCATTTCCATTTCGACAAAGTAGTTGCCGATCCCGCCCGTTTTGGCGGCGGCGAACAGGTCCTTCCAATCCACCACGCCCGATCCCACCGGCACGAATTTGCTTTCCGTCTTCGACCAGTCCGCAAGGTGCATGGACAGAAACCGGTTCGGGTACTTGCGCAGGTACGTCGCGGCTTGGTAGCCCATCCGGATCACTGCCACCTGGAACTGCAGTCGGATCAGTCCCGGATCGAACGTCTCCATCAACTTGTCATAGATCAGCACGCCGTCGATCTCGTGGAACTCGAAATCGTGGTTGTGATATCCCAGTTGGATGCCCGCCTTGTGTGTCTGTTCCGCCAGACGATTCAGTTCGTCGGCGGCTCGCACCCAGTCGGACAGCGTCGCATTGGCGGCGAGCCCGAACATGGCAACCACCATCTGCTTCAACCCCAGTTCCTTGGCAAAGGCGATGCGCTCGTCCATATGGGCCTTCAATTCCTGGAACTGATAGTGGCAGCTCTCGCAACGCAGTCCGGCGTCCTGAATTCTGCGCCGCATTTCCGCGGCGCCCATATTCAACAACGCCGCGTAGCCGGCGTTGCTGTAACCGGGAGGCGAGCACATCTCAATAGTCTGGTAGCCCATACCCGCAAGCTGGCGGAGAGTGCCGTCGAAGTCCTGGGCCAGCGCTTTTCGCACGGGGAACGTCTGGCAGCCGATCGGGAATCCCAGTGGGTCGGCGCGCAACTGGAGCGCGCCCGGTCCCGCGCAACCAGCGAGCGTGAGGCCCAGTGCACTTCGTTGCAGAAACTCTCTTCTGGTCGTATTCATGGTTTCCTCGTCGTCCAATCCGCTCACGCGGATTCCGGTTCCCAACCTTTTCGGTACGCGCGAGCCAGATACTGGTTCGCCTCGGGAACGTTAGTTATCTTCATGGTATCCGCGTTGTATTGGAGCTTGCGTCCAGTGCGCAGCGCCACTGCGTAAAGGTTGACGGCCTCTGAAATGGGCCACGCATTCAGGAAACTTCCCGGCGATGGCGCGCCGCCCCGACAGGCCTGGACCCATTGGAGCAGTCCAGGTGGAACATGGTCGCCACTGGGCCGCTCGGGGGCTGGAGGGGTTGTGTAACCGCGCATTCTCGACTCGGGAATCAGGTGCGCGCTTTCCAACTGAAAGCCGGAGAGGATCTTGCCTTTGTCGCCGACGAACATCATGCCTTCGGAGGGAAGCTCCTTGTGGTCCTCCTCCAATTCGTCTGGAGTCGGAGGCTTGATCCCGCCCTCATACCAAACCAGATCCAGCGCCGGTCTTTGCCCGCGCGCCGGATACTGGAACCGCACGACGCTGGCCGTGGGATACGAGAAATCGTTTCTTATGGTTGTCGATACGTTTTCCACGAGAGTGCAGTTGTGAGTCGGCATCGGTTCTATGGTCACAGGACCGCTCAATTCCAGGGCATTGAAAACCGCCCAGAGACTGTAGTGGCCCATGTCCGCCATGCTGCCACCACCGAAGTCATACCACCCGCGAAAAACCATGTGGGTGTAGTTCGGATGGTAGGGGCGGTACGCTTCCGGGCCAAGCCAGAGATCCCAGTCGAAGCCTCTCGGTACTGGCGGCGCTTCCGTGGGAAGAGCGGGGTACTGTGGCCACACGGGGCGGTTTGTCCAGTTGTGGATCTCGCGGAGGGTTCCTACCGCTCCGTCCCTGATCCAGGCCATAACCTGCTCCATTGACCCGTTCGAATCCCACGGCATGAAGTGCGTGGCGACACCTTTCGCTTGGACGGTGTCGAGGACGAGCCGGGCCTCTGCCAGACGGTTGGCGATAGGCTTATGCATCACCACGTGCTTTCCGTGCTTCGCCGCGGCGATGGCGATGATCCCGTGGAGATGATCGGGCGTCATGATCTTGACCGCGTCTAGGTCTCTCTCTTTGTCGAGTAACTCGCGATAGTCGGCGTACGTAGAACAGCTAGTGAACTTGTCCGCCGATCTTTGCGTGGCATAGTAAGTGTCCACAATATCTTTCGCCGCCTCGCGGCCGCCCGGGATTACGCCATCGGCGCCGGCCCACCAATCCGGTTTGCCCAAGGTGGACCGGATCGAGCTGAGAAGGCCACTGCGGGACCAGTCGCGATACTCGACGGCGTCCCTGCTCGGGTCGCAGACCGAAACAATCTGGATGTCCGGGACCGCGAGCAGCGGCAGCAGTTCGCGCAGACCCTGCGTTCCCACGCCGATGTAGGCCAGCGTGATCTTGTCGCTCGGGGCGACGAAGCCCGGTCCTCCCAGCACGGGCCGTGGGACAATCGTGAATGCGGCAACGCCCGCTGCGGCTCCCAGAAATTCGCGGCGGTTCTGTTCGGGTGTCATCTGATGCCTCCTGAAGTCGATGCGGACGTCGGCCACCTATGGCCGCCTGTTATCATATCCCCATTCCACCCTCCTGGTAGCAGCGTGCGTCCCGTCGTGAAGGAGGCTTTCGATATTAACCGATATCAAGGTGTTGACGGCGGCAAGCTCTCGCGGAAGCGCGCTGAACAGGGGGAGATTGGGGGCTCGCCAAATGCCACAAGGGAAGAAGATTCCCGCTCGTCAGGGATGTTGCCTTCCGTCGGCCCGCCGCCTTCAGTCGGCCTGTTGTGACGGCTCGAAGCGGACGGGACCGCCACTACGACACAACGAGGGCCCTTAGGCCCCATCGCCCGCTTTAGGCGCCAACGCTTCCAGGCCGCCGCGTGGTTGGGAATCGCTCAGTGGGCAGCGCTGCCGCTCCGGCTTGAGCGAATTACTCCTGGCGACGAAATCGGCCTTTTCGCTTGCACATCAGGATAAGGTCGTCCCAGGACAACGACTCGACGCGGCGCGGTCCCCAGGTCATGTTCTGGTTGGGAGCCCGGTAGGCCAGGCCAACCCCTTCTCGTGGGAAGCCGTATTTGTTCTTTGAGGCGTTGCACGCCTTACAAAGAACGCAAGCGTTGTCCACCCTACCGATGTAATCCGGCCCAACGCCATATTTCGCGGCAGCAGCAACGGGAATAATGTGATCCACCTCAAAGTTCCGGCGGAAGGCGCTCGAAAAGTAACACCATTCACACCAGTATCCGACGCAGCCCCGCGGTGCGTTCTGCTGGTTCAGGAAGAAGATGTAGTCGCGCTCTTCCTGGCTGAACTCCACTCCAACACCGTTAAGAACCCGTCCCATCATGCCCTCGCATTTACTTAGAATGCCACTCCGGCTGAGTCATTTCAATCGGCTTTAGAGCATTTTAGGAATTACCGTAGATCAGTCCGCACCCGCGAAACCAGGCTGTCGCGTTGTCCGGGGTGATGTGTGGGAGAGAGTCGGCGATGGCGGCCTCCAGCGCGTCTTTGCTTCTG
>Ga0074045_10001626_pt1 | contig 21480 bp, 27 predicted proteins | sample BogForMeECP23OM2_FD_94442 | JGI IMG/M metagenome (GOLD analysis project Ga0074045, IMG submission 94442) | Bog forest soil microbial communities from Calvert Island, British Columbia, Canada - Bog Forest MetaG ECP23OM2 | ecosystem: Environmental > Terrestrial > Soil > Wetlands ... | reverse complement strand
GTTCAACACTGTCCGCGTCCACGCCGTGGGCGTTAGGATCGGCTTGAGCCGTGTGAGTTGGAAACTCTCACGCACGGTTCTTAGAGGGGGAGCCACCGGTAACGGCGGCTCCCCACTCGACGTCGGACCCAAAAACAAGCGTCAGCCACTCTGGATTCATCCGCGGGACGGAGGGCTGCTCCTATTTGCTGGGCTGTATGAAGCCTGGTTTCCGCAACCGAGTCGACCCGAGCTGACGTTTACGATCGTGACGTGCCCGGCGAACGCAATTATCGCCGAGATTCATGATCGAATGCCGGTCGTGCTCGACGACAAAGCGGCAGAGGACTGGATGAACCCGAAGGAGGCGAACCCGCTATCGCTCAAGCGGTTGCTCGTTCCCGCACCTGCCGAATTGCTCGCGATACGTCGCGTGTCGCCCTTGGTGAACAGTGTGAAAAACGATGGACCGGAGTTGCTGCTTGCGCCGGCGGAATGAACCGATGACGACGATGGACAAGCTTCAGATTCGCAACGTGTTGGCAACGCCGGTCGGCCAGAGCAGTGTTCAGTTCAATGAATCTGTCAGCCAATTGAGCTTGGCATCGAGCTCGCGTGCCGGAAACGCTCTATGAATCTGATCGTGTTCTTGGTCAGGGGTTCCAATCAAGAGACCAATTGAGGCAGATCGATGGGATTGAACTTGGAGACGACGATTTACCTGCGGCGAGATCCGCGATCTACTCGGTCTCATACAAGCGGCGCAATCCCTAGCCGGCGGAGGAATAATGATGCGTGATCGCAACTTCAAAATGCTCTGCCTGACCTGGTGTTTGCGCGGTCGTGATCGGCCCATAGTGCGCTTGCACCCCCATTTGCTGAGTAGCCATCGAGCTATTGCAATCGGTCTGGTACCCGAAATTACCGATGTTTTGCCATTTGGACAAAGGCGCGCCGGTATCAGCATCGCCACCGGAAGTCAGTGGCGGGACCATCAGGAGCCATGCGCCGGATGAGCCAGTATTGGCAGTCGACGCGCATCCAGCGATAACGAGCAAACCGATTGCGGCGGCGTCCCGAAACTTCATCGGATTTCAATTATCACAATTTGGCGCGTCCCCCGACCTTGGTTAAACGCGAGCCGCAGGAAAGACGGAGAGATGCGCAGAAATCGCGTTGATCTATCCGAGCAGCCTTGAGAGCATTTTTGTCACAGCGACCGTTAAACGCTGACGAGATACTGATGGCCGGCAAGAAAAAGTGCAAGCCGTACTGGTATAGTCGCGACGGGTACGTTCCCACGACTTTGGAGACCGATTTCGGCGCCGACATCGAAATCGTCTACCACCTTGAGCCGGTTCAACCCGATCAGGACAATCCTTCCCTCGTGAAAGTTTGGCAAGCAGAGTCTGCCAACACGATGATTTGCGAACTGGTGCTGGTGCTGAATCGCGAGGCTGAGTCACGACCCGAACCATTCTGGCTCGGCGCGGCGAGCGTCAGACGGATGGAAAATGGCAACGATTGGAGCCACCTGATAAGCGCAATTGCTGCCGCTGCTGCGGAGGAGGCGCAAAAGCGATTGGGTGCGCAAGGCTATGACGGCCCCTGGCGCATCGGTCTCATTATCGAAGGCGGTATGGAGTTTTTCGCCAAGGATGTCAACGGAATCTTGCGGAGCGTACAATCGGGCGCCGCGATTTACTACAAACCGCCCGTTCACGAACGAAACTAGACGCGGATTCGAAGGATAGTCGCGGGAGCAGGCGAGGTACTATGCGAAAATCCCCGCGTTATGGGGCTGCCACAAACGATTCGGAGCGGTGATGCTGCCCGCGACTTGGCTTAAGCGGCGCGAGGGCAGGCGCAGCTAGGAAGCGTTTCGCGGCGTCGCGGTTTTAGCGCGATCCAACTGCCGACATGCCGCTTGGAATTCGCGCCATAGCCTCGATTCAAGCGGCGAGTCAAAGATCGTCCTGATGCGCGTTCCCAGCAGCCCGGTCTCGATGTTCAAGCCCACATCCCGAGCTAGTTTCGGCGGTCGGCTCTTACCGTCGCGCTTAGCCCGCAAGACGGCGTTGTAGGCGTCGAGATAAACGGCCACTTAGGGCTCCGGGGATTGGTAGGTGATTAGAACCCAACAGCGTTTGTGGAATTTCGAGAACCTTGTGAGAAAAGAGCCCATAGCCTCTTTATTAATAGATAGGAGGAAACATACATGCAAGAGTAGCAAGCAATAGCGAAGAATTAGCAGGGGATCAAATAAGTGATAGAGATCGTCATACTCGTCATGTAGGCCGGTCTCAGGTATCTGGCAAAAAGAGATTAAACCCTTAAAGCAGCGCGATGACTCGCCATAGTATTCGTGAGAAAATGATCCGAGAATCATGGCAGGTTAGACCGAATAATCACGTTGGTGCGAACTCTGGGGGAAGGCGCCGCGCCATGTCGTCGCAAGAGGACTTCTTCACGATAAAGGAGTTGTCGGAGCACCTCCGGGTGCATCCAACGACGATTTACCGCCTGCTGCGGGAGGGCCGTTTGCCGGGGTTCCGGGTTGGCAGCTTGTGGCGCTTTAATCGCGTGGAGATCGAGCGATGGGAGGTCGCACAGGCCTCAAAGTTTCCGCTGCCGATTACGCGCGGCCAACGTAAGGATACGTCGAACTGACCGCCTGTCAGGACTGGTGGCTCTCGGCATCCACGGAGGTGGCACACCGTTTAGGAAACCCAGAGCGAGTGGAATACCTCGATGCGGTCCCGAGCATCTAACAATCCGAGCGCTCCGGACATCAGCGCTGACCATGGCTCGTCCGCAGGGTGTTCTTTTAGGACGACAACCTCACCGATTCTAGTCGGTCGAGATAAATCCGTAAGGCGATGGTAGGATAAACGTTGACGGCTACGTGCTAGTGGGAGTAGCGTAGTCCTTCCTCAAGGTAAGGGTCGGGCGGTCGACTTCGCCACCCCCCGGTGCAAATAGACCGACCCGGACCCTTACCCCCCTTATTTAAGCGCTCAAGCTTCCGTGAGCTGCCTTAGTATCGCATAAGTGACAGATAGTTATCAAGCATTAACTTTGTGCTAGCGTCGCGCGCAACGGAACACCCGAGAATCCGACAGTTCTATCGGCTGGAGCCACGGACGGTGTCCGGGTGCGGTTTTCTCAGGCGCGGAGCTCCTGACTGTCCGGCGTCGCCTCGCACAGCACTCCGGCGAGGAGCATGCCATAGGACTCTTGTTGCACCGGGAAATTCAGCCACTTGCGGGCCACTGAGCCTCTGCCATCGGCGCACACCACAAGACGTGCGTGGATCTCTTCCACGCTGGGGCAAAGCTTCGACAGAACATATCGAACCGTGTCCTTGCCGGCCATGTATTCGTTTCTGCTTATCAAACCATTGAAAACATTGACACGAGTGCTTACTCAGCTTAGCAGCCCTTAGATTTGCTGCAGAGCATCGTTGGCACGTATCAGCGATGACAGTTCCTGTTTTCGCAGATGATTCCCAGCGGAAGTTCTCGGCACAGGTGTTGCTGTCCCTTTGTCGAGCGGATCAACCGCTTCGGCATTCGGAGCGACCGACCATGAGCCAAAGCCAGCGGCAAGCCGTTGACCGCCTAGATGTTCGAATGAGCCAAACATGCTCAGCCGAAGTCGGATCACGAGTATCCGGCGAACCACGCTGGGTAAGGTTCATCTCCTTGCACGTTCTACGTTTCATAGATTTCAAGAATCCGCTCGATATCGTCGAATTCCTAGGTCTCTTGAAATAGGCGCTCGTGCGAACAAGCTGACCCAGTTGACGTTTTGCACGATGGGTGAGGCGGACTAGGACCCGGAGATGAACGCGATTGGTAGACCCGAATAGTGTGTGCTCTAGCCAAGCGGGCGTTTTTGATGAGCGCGCTCTCAGGTGGCGAAATCACACGGCGGGGTAACCCGCTCAGCACGGAAGCGACGCGAGCGGGCTGCGATGCTCTCCCAGAAGATGCGCCATGTCGATGGCGATGCGGCCTTCAGTCTCTTGCAGCGTAGACGGGCCCTCCAGGGGGTGGTCAAACGTGGCTGGAAGGTGCGGCTCGCTCGCGCAAATTCCGTGCGGCTCAAGAAGCATCCATTAGAGCAAGAGGATAAGCGGTCTGAGGCAGCGCGAATAGCGGCGATGCAGGAACGCCGAGCGCGCGAGCATGCCACCGCGTTGGAACGGAATCGTAAGCGGGCACTTATGGAACTGGAGATTTGTCAGCAGCTTCGGACGCCGGCGTTACCGGAAAGGTCACGACCGCAGCTGCCTGACCGTGTCACCGCGGCTTTACGAGAGAGATACGGCCTTGGCGGGGTCACCAAAAAGCGTGAGCATCAAGATAACGAATGCCGGCCTGTCTTTCTTGGCGAGCAGTGTCCAGTTTGCAAATGGCAGTGGGGGGACACGGAGCCTCATGAAATCGCGGCGCGGTAGATTCAAGCACCATCAGCCTGTCGCGATCTCCTTTGCGATGACCTCGGATCAAATCTCGCCGAAGCACTCTCTGGGCCGCTCGATCTTAGCGAAGATAGAATGGTGAGAGTCTTGCGCGCCTTGAGCACGGACTCGCAGTGTGCCTAGCGCGCCGCGACCCGCTGGGCGGCACCTCCCAAAAGGCGGTTTAAAGCCAGCCGAGGCTCAACCCGATGATAGAGTGACTCTGCTGGGAGGAGCCGGACGGTGCTCGCTGGGCAGGATTGCGCTTATCTTCGCTGGAGGTCGCGAGGTGTGCGTAAGTCTCGTTGACGAGTGCGCCAATATCGTCGCGTTCCCTATCGATTGGAGCCTCACCAGAATGACCACTGCGAGAGCAGCAATAATCAGGGCGTAGTCGGTTATGGTCTGTCCAGTGCTCAGGCGTCGACTAAATTCATGCAGCTTCAAGCGGATCATTGTAAAAATATCTCTATATATTGCATATAAGTGTCCAACCTTTCTAGAGCAAGCTCTGTACCGCACAGCGAACTGAATCTTTCTTGAGGTTTTCTGAGATTACCTTAACCGCCGCTACGCACCAATGTACCTCGATGATCGAGATTGTGTCATTTTTGAATCTTACGCATGGGGTCGCCGACAGCCCGCTGCTGACCGCCGAGCTCGCGTCGAAGTACCCAACGTAAAGCAAGAACAGCAATCCATCGGTACCCAGCCAATGATGGGGTCCTATTTCGTGGAAACTACGGTGGCGTTTTTTCGCTCTCTGGCGCTCAATCGGCGGAATACTTCCACTAATCCCTAGCGTGCTATTTTCTCTCATCGGTAGTGGCACAATGCGGTTCGATTCAGAAACGGCGCGGCGCGCCAAGCAGGTAAAGCAAGGCACAGAGCGAGCGCGATATTGGGCACAGCTAGACTACGTTAACTGCGACATAGCTCGGGTGACTAAGCACGAGCGCTGGATCCTCAATGGTCCCTGGGTACTGCCGGCGGAGCGTCAGGACTACATGCAGGACCTGACGTGGTTGCTAGAGGGGGACAAGCCGCCCCAAGAGGCGAAGAAAAGCGAAACTTCCTCAGACGGTTAAAAGGTTTCAATTGGGGTGGGTCCTGCGTGGGTATTTACGCCAGGTTCGAACCTTCCGGCTTCCAAATCATGACGGGTTCGGCGGTAGCGAAGTAAGCCCGCCAGAGTCAGCAGCACCCCCACGGTAGATGTACTCTGTGGCTTGCGAGCCGCATGAGTTTGGGCAGAGACTCTCACGACACCGGTAATCAGGGTGCGAGCCACCTAGGCGCCTGACTATCGGTCAGCCGAAGGGTCGGGATTGGGCTCGACTCACCTTCGGCGTATCATCGGAATTATGCAGACGACGCTTGCAGGAAAGGGGTCAAAATGTCGCGTTTGCACCCATCCGGTTCGGCGCGATATCGAATCCTTGCTGGCCCGCGGTGCCGGCATTGCTTCGCTCGAACCGCTTATGGGCAATCTGTTCTCTCGCCGCGCCCTCTACCGGCATCGCAAGATGCACATGGTTCTTGTTTTTGCGCCCGCTGCACGACCCATCCCATTCCCGAGCGACGGAACTCTCCTGGAGCGCCTTAAATGGCTCCAGCGTGAAGCCGAACACACGGCCGCCCTCGCCGAACTCAAGGGCGATTTGAGCACGAAGGTTAAAGCACTCTATGCCATGGGACGCCTACTTTGGCTCGAAGCGCGGCTTCCGAAGGATCCGCCGCAAGACGCAGACATGCTCCCGCGATCGGCCTGGGATCTGGAATTGCTGTCCTTGCCCGACGGTCCGCGAATTTTCAACGAGCTTCGAGCACGTCGGCGAGCAAGGGAAGAGCTCTCTCAAGCAGCGGAGATGGCGTCGCCATCCTCCTGCACCAGGAAGCCTAATCGAGACTCATCTGAAGACCGTTGAGAACAGCTTAAGGGAGCCGACCAAGGTTTAACCAGGGGGGACAGAACCGATCCTGGCTTTTTTCGTGGTTATGAACCGCGTTGGAGTGATGGGCGCCCTATCTTAGCTGACCACAGAGGATCGCCCGCTTGTGGCCTGCCAGCGAAATTCCTATAGCGTCGAGATTCCTGTCATACGGTCCGCAGACAGTGCCGCGTCCACCCGGTGCTGAACCAAAAGTTCCTCCGGGATTTACAGTCGCCGAGTTCGCCAGCGGCCTCGACGATCCACGCGCAGTGCGCGTAGCGCCGAATGGTGATCTCTTTATCAGTGAAAGCAATCCCGGCCGAATTCGTTTGCTGCGGGCCGCCGATGGCGCCGGGACAGTGCAGCGGGAGGAGGTCTTCGCGTCCGGGCTGACCCTGCCCTTCGGCATCGGGTTCTGGCCGCCGGGTCCCAATCCGCAGTTCGTCTACGTCGCCAACACTGGTTCAGTGGTCCGCTTCCCTTACCGCAGTGGAGACCTCGTGGCACGCGGACCAGCGCAAATTGTCGTCGCCAGCATTCCATCGGGTGGCCACCTCCGCGGTGGCGGTCACTGGACGCGCGATATTGTCTTCTCGCCGGACGGATCGCGGATGTTCGTCTCGGTCGGTTCGCGCACCAATGACGCGGAGAATCTCGCCCCCGGCGATCAGCCCGAAGTTCCAAGCGAACGGAAGATCCCGATGAGCTATTGGGATTCGGCCGTCGCCTTCGCCGAGCGGCATGGGCTGGCCGGCCTGAAAGCGACGGAACACGACCGGGCGGACGTTCTGGAGTTCAAGCCCGACGGCACAGAGGCTCGCGTCTTCGCCAGCGGACTCCGCAATTGCGTCGGCATGGCTGTCAATCCGCTCACTGGCGCTCTCTGGTGCTCGACCAACGAACGCGACGGACTCGGCGACAACCTTCCGCCCGATTACATCACTAGTGTTCGCGAGGGCGGCTTTTACGGATGGCCCTGGTTCTACCTCGGCGGCCATGAGGACCCGCATCATCGCGGGGAGCATCCGGAACTGAAAGACCGCGTAATCGTGCCCGACGTTCTCCTGCAGGCTCATTCCGCGTCGCTAGAAATGACTTTCTACAATAGCGCGCAGTTCCCGCCGGACTATCGGGGCGACGCATTCGCGGCCGAGCATGGCTCATGGAACCGATCGCGTCGTACCGGTTACAAGGTGATTCGCGTTATCATGAATCATGGAAAGGCCACCGGGGAGTACGATGATTTTATGACCGGCTTCGTCACCGATGACGCCAATGTGTGGGGGCGCCCGGTGGGTGTCGCGGTTGGCCATGACGGCTCGCTTTTCGTCACCGAGGACGCGCACGGTACCGTGTGGCGGGTTTCCTTTCGCGATCCCCAGTCAGTCTCGCTCCGATGAACGCAATTTATTCAAGCAACATAGCAAGCCAGTCGCCGCTACCTTACCGGCCCGCCGGGACTAAGGGTGGGCCGTGTCGGCGTATCGCCACACGATCATCGCTCCTTGCTGGATCGTCGTGACCTTCCAGGAAAAGCTGGACGAAGTGTCGATGGTGGCCCCTGGCCGTTCCTTGCTTCGGTTAAGATTAGAAGCCGAACAGTTTGACCGCGGCTCCCAGCAGCGCCAGTGATATGATTGGTCGAAGTACTGTTTCAGACAGGGACCCCGCGAAAAGTCCGCCAACATATACTCCAGGTACCATTCCAATCAGCAGGCTGGAAAGCGCCCCGAAATCGATGTTACGCAACAGCAAATGACCCAGACCCGCTGTTGCGGCGAGGAAGAGACCATAGGCTATATCGGTTCCGACGATTTCGCTCGGACTAATCGAAGGAAACAACAACATTAAGGCCGCGACTCCTATAGCGCCGGTTCCGACGGAGGAGAGAGGGACAAGGAGACCAACCACTACACCAAGTATCACGACGAGGACAGTGCGATGACAACAGACCCAGTTTGAGATCGCATCAAATCGCGGCCCTTTACCCGCGCGCGTTGAAGTAAGACTTCGAATCGGCTCGCCGAAGGCGATCGCAACTGAACTCAAGCAGAGCGCGCCACCCAGCGAAACATCTACAATATGATAGATGACGATGTTATCGCCGCGTACTAGCCATAGAGCAGCGCTTGCAGCGAGTGTCGCCGGCACGCTGCCAGCAAGCATCAGAAGAACGATCCGCCAATGGACACGTCCTCGCCTGGTGTAGATCCACAGTGCCCCTGTCTTCGTCAGAGCCGCGTATATAAGGTCTGTGCCAACCGCGACTGGAGGTGACATCCCGCAGCCGAGAATTAGAGCGGGTGCCATCAGTGCCCCGCCACCGACACCGGTAGTCACAACCAGCGCGGCAGCCGCAAAACCGAGTAGGATCAGATGAAAGTTCAACTTAGGCCGCGGCGCGCTGAAAGCCCGCAAATACGCTTGATTATATGAATGCGTCTCTGCTCCCCTTCGAGACGGAAACCACGAAGTTTCGCCCCCCTGCAGGAGGGAATCTTCGAGGTGCTTCCCACTTACATCGATTCGTATGACAGGTCTGTGGCAGTTTCGACAATTTTACGTAAACCGTTGCCGCTTTCTTCGGAGAAACATCGACTTTGGCGCTCCTTTTAGAAGGTATCTTATATTTATCGCCCTTCATCTCTTCGCGGGCGGGCGGGAACGGGGCTTTAAGAGGGCCGGAACCTATTTTTCCTCGATGGGCCAGGAAGTTTTCACCATCGCCGGGAAGCGCAAGGAAGAAAATTGATGAATCTGCGCCGGTACTCGCCGATCCGTAGCAAAGTGCCCGTAATCGCGGTCTTGTTTTCATCTCTCGCACTGTGTGCGTGCGCGCAAACAGTAACGGAAGCACCGGCTTCTTTTTCTTTATCGCCGCAAGAAAAATCCGAATTGATTGAACGACTCGACATGGCAAAAAGAGCCGACTGGAGCGACGCGCTGGACCCCAGCGTTGCGCCTGTCACGCAAGAAGACTTTTTGAGCCAGATGAACAAGGCCGATAGAGTCATAAAGGAACTCAAACACGGATTTCCGGTTCCGCGTGAGGAAATCGCCGACGCACTTTGGATACCTCCTAAATCGATCAGGCCGGGGGAGCGGACTCATCTGATCGGAGAGCTTCAAGAGGCAGAACGAGAGGACGACCACAATGAACAACTGATGTTGATCTCTTCCGCGTGGACCGACTCAGTGGCTCCGGTCGACACCATGGTCTTCGACCAACAAGAGCTGCTTGTCGAGAGTGTTGTTAAAGATCTGGAGATCGGTGAAGGGGTTCACTGGTCGACGATCAGAGAGGCGCTTTATGTGCCGCCGTCACCCTATTGAGCGATTTGCGTCATTGAAGAACGCGCGTCAATGCTAAGTTTTTCTGCGCGGTCCAGACATCAGGAGCTCGCTTTCAAGAGCGTTGGTTCGTAATAGTCGACAAACACCTGAAGCTGCTTCCCCGAGCCGTCGACCATCAGACCGCGAAGTCACGGTGCTTAAGTATCTGCTCAGGATCGCAGCCGTCGCCTCCGCGCACAGCTCGGCAGCGGCGCCGCGCTCGCTGCGCGCACGTTCGCAGCCATCGCGCGCCTGCATGGCGCTCCGTTCGGCGTCAAATGACAGAGCGCGGATGCGGAAATAGTTCTAAAGTCCCAACGCGACGGCGAGAACGCAGGTCACCAGGATGGCAGCCAGAATAATTCTGGACTCGTGGAAGCGGGGAGCGCTTGCGGTCGAACCGCCTTGCGCGAGCTTCCAATGGCGTGGATCGCCGTGGCATTCGACTTTGCTGCGCGGTCTCCATAGGGAACGCCGCAACGCCGCTTCCTCCCGGCGCTTCAGATGGTTCTGGGGTAGACGCCGCCGCGAGGCCGGCAACGGATTGCAACTGCGATATTCCGCCAGTGAGATTACGAGGGCGCTTGGGGGCGGCGCCGCTTCACGCGGGGTTTGTGAATCTGCCTTCATCGATCGAACTCCACCATTGGTCTCGCTCCCAAGCTCAGAAGAGTTCCCTCGCGCGCACCGCCAGTCCTTCTCTGAAATCAGGATGCGCGATGTTGATCAGCGCTTCGGCGCGTTGCGCGATCGATTTGCCCCGCAGGTCGGCGACGCCGTATTCGGTCACGATATATTGCGTGTCAGACCGCGGATCAGTCGCTGGACCTGCCACCCTGGGCACGATGCGCGAAATCGAGCCGTGGCTCGCAGTCGAATGCGCGGTCAGAATTGATTTTCCGCCCTTGGACCGTTGCGCACCACGCACGAAATCCAGTTGACCGCCAGGAGCGGTGTATTGATTCTGACCGATCGCTTCGGCGTTGATCTCGCCGTCGAGGCCGACTTCGAGAAAGCCGCTGATGGAAACAACGTTGTCATTCAGACCGATGATGTATGGGTCGTTGACGAAATCGACCCCATAAAGCGCCATGCTCGAATTGTTATCAAGAAACTCGTAGAACTGCTGGTCCCCAATCGCGAATGTGTAGACGCTCTTGTGCTGATGAACACTCTTGTACTTATTGGTAACCGCCCCGGACTTAATCAAAGCCGCCACCGCGGGCGACATCAGCTCAGTGTGCAGCCCGAGGTCCTTATGGTTCGTAAGGTGCGCGCACACTGCATTCGGGACTCCACCGATGCCAATCTGCAGGGTGGCCCGGTCGGGCACCAGCTCGACGATCAATTCGCCTATAGTCTGATCGATTTGATTGGCGGGACGCATCGGCAGCTCCGCGAGCGGGCTCTCGTGCTCCACGATCGCCTCGACCTCCGTAATATGGATGGCCGAGTCGCCGAACACCCGGGGCATCCGCGGATTAACCTCCACTATCAGGTGTTTCGCGCAACGCGCGGTCGGAATCGTGTAATCGCCGTTGGTGCCGCAACTGAAGAAGCCGGCCTTGTCCATCGGCGAAACCTGCAAAATGAAGGCGTCGATTCCGATTTGCGCGAGGATGCCGGGCATCGCGCTGAAGTTACCCGGCATGTAGTAGACCACTTGGCGGTGCTCCTGCCGGCCGCGCTCGGCTAGCAATCGCTCGATGATCGTGGGAAAGAACGGGTGGGGTCTGATCACCCCCATGTACTCGTATTTGAGAATCGTCTGAGCGGCGGCCGCGACCGAGTGCGAATAGTAAAGACGGAGTTCCTCGATACCGCCGGCGAGGACGCGAGCTTCCAGCGCTTGCAATAATGCCGGAGGCTCGCTAACCGCCATTCCCATCGAGAGTGTTCCACGCGACGGAACGAGCTTTATCGCCTGATCCGGCGTCCGAAGTTTTGCCCGGTATTCAGCTTCGTACATGGTTGATCGAATCCACGCCTTGCTCTCCTTGACAGCATCATGCATGCCATATTTAAATTCGCGACTTGTGACGAGGACGGCAGCGTCTCAGGGCTCAGCCGGGGCGAAATGTTTCGTTCGGCGCCGATTGCCTGCCCCCATCGGCGTCAATCGGTTCAGGCACGGGGGAGCAACGACGCCTTACGGGGAAAATTGAATGCATCGAAGGCCACCACAATGGACGCGAAAACTCTATTATGCGGCCACGTCGGTTGCGGTCAACCAGCCGCGCGCGTGGATACGAGGATACGAGTTTTGCGAAGCTGGATAGAGACAATCGTCGTGAGCGTTTTAGCGCTCTGCCTAAGCAGTGCGTATGCTCGCGCCGCGGATTCACCGGGTAAAGAGGACTACCTCGCCAACTGCGCCCGGTGTCACGGCGACGACGGGAAGGGCGCCGTCCCCGCGATGCGCGCGGCGCCTGGCTATACCGCCGTCGACCTGACGGCGCTGAGCAGTGCGCACGACGGGCGTTTCCCGCGGCAGGAAGTTTACGACGCTATTGACGGACGAAAGCACTTTCCCGCGCATCTGGTGGGCGATATGCCGGTTTGGGGTCTCAAGTTCCGCGGCGAGCGAAACGGTCCGGCGGAAGACCGCAACGTCAGTGCGAAAATCCAGGCGCTCGTCGATTACATCGAAACACTGCAACCGAAATAGCTGGTAAGCCCCCAACTTCGCCGGGTCGGCGCGAACTCGCCGCCGCAGCCGCATTGCGACAGAAAGCGGCAGGAACCGCCTACTCCCGTCCCGAACACTGCTCATGCCCGCAGGCACAGCGCTCCTGATGTTCCTCGCGGCTGCGTTCGCACTCCTCGCAGCAGTAGTGTCGCGCTTCTTCGATCCTGCAGGTGCATCGCGGATTTGGACATTTCATGGGCGTACCCGGTACGATTTCTGGTCATCCACTTCGACTGGCCCGCGGACTCGACTAAGCTTTGCGAGGAGCGTCAGTCGCCGCGGACGGGTGGGTTTTCGCAAAATCCTCGACCACCTCCAGGAACGCGCGAATCATATCGGTCGTGGTAACCACGCCCACCAAAATCCCGCGGTCGACGACCGGCAATCCACCCACCTTACGATGCAGCATCACATGCGCCGCCTCCTGGACGGTCGAATGCGGCGTGACCGACAAAACCGGCGCACTCATGGTGGCGTTAACCCTGGTGGAATCCAGATGGCCCCGATGCTGCCGCAGATCGCGTTCGGTAAGCATCCCGACCAGCGCGCCGTCCTTGACTACCGGCAGACGCCGAAATCCGCCGACATCCATCATCTCCTGGGCTTTCGCCAGCGTATCGTCGGGGTGAATCGTTTCGGGATGTTTTGTCATGATATGAATCATTTCCATCGGCACACCTCAATTCGTAGCTCTACGGGTCGAGACCGCCGGTTCACGTAACGAACCGCGCCCCCGGCGGCAGGGAGCGTCTCCCCTTGGTATAGACCATCAGCAATTCGGCTGCCATCGGATTCCGCCCCCGCGCGGCCCGGTGATCGGTCACACCGAGGGCTTGTATCGACGTCTTTGACTCCGTTGGCGTCGGCCGGATTGTGGCCTTTGGATGCACTTCATGCCGCGCGCGGGTTTTTCATCCGGTCGCGCTCCAGAATGATGACACGGCCGGTCGATCACGGATGCTCACTTGCCGGCTCCGGACGCCGCTGGCGTGTCGAGTTGCATGAAAGGCACCGGCATCGATCCCCCCATGTAGGTCGGCACTTCGCCCTTCCATTGCTTGGTCTGCTGCCATCGGACCAGTTCCGGCGTGATGCTCGCGGCCAGCAGTTGATTGGCTTTGGCCTCGGCCGTCGCCTTGAGCAATAGCGCGTCGGCTTCGCCTTGGGCCCGCGCACGTATCGCATTGGCCTCGCCGGTCGCGGCCGCGACCTTCTGGTCCGCCTCAGCCCTGACCACGGCTACCTGATTTTGCGCCTGCTGCGCCCGCTGGGTGGATTCGATCGCCTGGTTGATCGCGTCCTGGATCGCGTCAGGTATGCGCGGACGGTTCAGCACCGAAATATAGTCAAAGCGGATTCCGATCGGAGCCATTTCGTCATCGACGGTTTTCAGTACGTCGGCATCGAGCGAGCCAATCCCGCCTCCAAGGATATCCATGGCCTTGAGCCCCGAGCCGCTGCGCACGAACGCGTCGCGCACGCGCGAACGTACGTAAGTATCGGCGATCACATCCGGCTCCGAGCGAAATTTGATAAACAGTTCAGGAACCTTGTCGGCCTGAAACTGATAGGCAACACTGACGTCTACGTTGACCGGAATTTTGTCCTGCGAAACGAACGTGATGCTTTGATCGTAGGGGGCTCCCTCCGTACTACTTTGGACCCAGGAGCGATATTGCAGGAAAGTGGGAAAGTCGTAGATCATCTGGGTCCAGGGATTGTAGAGGACCCGGCCGGTCAGTACGGGGATGTCCTGCACACCGCGCTCAGAGCCGTAAAGATTCACTTTGATGCCGACATAGCCGGGCGGTATATAAGTGCATCCGAAACATCCCGCCAGATTAATCGCGATCAGGCAGACCGCGCCAAGCATCGACCAACGCTTTACCTTCTCCACAGATATTTCACTCCATCAACGACATGCCAGGCTACGATAGACACGACGGCGAAAGTCACGCCTGCCATCGCCAGCAGGAGGACCGCGCCGCCAATCACGCGCAGATTACTCGAAGAGTTGATCCAGGTATAACTCGTATTCAGCAGAAGTAACCAGATAGTCGCGAGAGCGGCGACGGCAAACGCGAAAAGCGAAATCTTCAGAATTCTCATTTTGGCCTTAATGCCTGTTATCACATAATATAACCAGTTCTTTGATGTATAGCTATTTGCCTCCGACGTTGGCCTCCGGAGCGGAAAGTCGCGACAACTTAGCTAAAGCGAGGGCGACAGAACCGCGAAGATCGAAAAGCAGAGCCTTTCCTTGGCGCGCGCCGGCAGTCGATGGGCGAAGCGTTCGAGCATGAAACATATTCGCGCCATCCCAGCGCGAGCCGCGATCCGGCCGGGGAACACGCGTATCGCGGCGTGATCGGTCAGCATCGGCGTGCCCCAGAGGTCGACTTGTCCGAGCCGCAGACCCGCCTCAGTCGCGATCGAGCGCAGCTCCGTCGGCGTCACGAGAAAAAGGTGACCGTCGGCGTCCGGCTTAAATTGCTGCGCTTCCAGTTCCGAAAAATCCTTGATCTGTGCATGGCCGCAGTGACCGCACGGTCAACAGCGTGAGGAGCGCGCGCATCCGCCTTGAGCACTTCTTCGCGCAGATCATTGGCGGAGACTTCGCAGCCGTCGGTGGTGACAAACCGCGCGAAACAGGTCGTATTCCGGAAATTGCATGATCGTCGGAGCGAGGTGCCTTAGCGCAGCAAGGCTCTTCGCCAAACCCCGGTTATGGTCAAGCGGTCCCCGGCCCGGCGACATTGAGGCTTCCGCCGTTCGCAGGCGCCGCGGCGGTGCGGAATTCCGGCATCAGCTCGGCGAACATCTCGACCTGACGTTTCACTTCATCGAGCGGCAGCAAGCCCTGATCGCAGAAGACCAGAAAGTATTCCGGATCGAGTTGCGCCTGGACCGCGGCGAGTTGGCGGCGCACGTCCTCCGGCGTCCCGACGAAGGCGATGCCCGATTTCATTACCGGCTCGATGCGGGTGGGGATATTCGGATAGAAGCGTGAGTGGTACAGCGCCAGCAGGCCCATGATCCCCTGTTCCGCCAGCGCGATGGCTCGTTCGCGCGTGGCGGCCAGCGAAATAATCCGGGCGAGGCCGACGCTCTCCCCAAGACGGAGGTGCCGTCCGGCTTTGGCCGCCTCGTCGCGATAGAACTGCGCCCCCTGAATCGCCATCTCGGGGAACGGGAGGAAAATCATCGGCACGATACCCTGCTGCGCCGTCCAGCCGATGGTCTCGCGGGTCAAGGTCATCGCTTGTAACAACAGCGGATGCGGCTTTTGATAGGGCTTCGGCACCACGGAAAGTTTGCGCACCAGCCCGTTATCGTCGACTTCGCCAGGGGCGCCGTAGCGCGCAGTTACATCGGCGGCCGGCCACGCGATGCCCTCGGCCGGCATCGGGACTTGATAATACTTGCCTTTAAACGAGAAGGCCTCGTCCTTCCAGCAGGCCTTGATGACCTCGAAGAGTTCCTGCGACACCTCGCGATTATGGAGTTCAGCGTCACCGCCCTGCACTGAGGGCTCGACGCCGTAGCGCTGGCCAAGCACGTTGACCCATCGCGGAAAAACGCCGCGGGCGAACCCCACGACAACGCGCCCCCTGGTCATCTGGTCGGCCCAGGCAACGTCAGTAGCGAGACGGATCGGATCCCACGTCGGCAGGACATAGCCGAGCGGTCCGATCCTGATCTTTTTGGTATGCGCCGCGAGATTGAGGATGTGCGGCGTCGGATTGGCGCCAGCGATCAGGCCGTCGGTGAAGAAGTGATGCTCCGAGAAGGTCAATATCTCGAAGCCGGTCTGCTCGGCGAGTTGCGCCAACTCGACCATCTCATCGAGCATCTGCTGGGTGCGATCGGTGCGATGAGCGATTGGCCGCAAGCGCTCGCGCTCTTCCAGCGTGGCGGGAATGACGGGACCCAGGTGAAGGATAAATTTCATTGTTGGAGTTCCTTATCGGCACGGATACCTCTTTGTAGACCAAGCGACCCGTGATCGTAAAACGAGCGCTCGCTCACTTTCCAGCGTTCGCGGCCAAGGCACATATACTTATGCCTTTGGATAGGATAACCTTTAGGTACTCGCCTTTCGGATCGACGCCCCATCACAGACCGCCACCGGTCGCCTGCCGGGCTGGTCCGGACTGCTTGAACAGGAAAGGAGGTCGTTAATGCCGAAGGTGTACGTTGGCAATCTCGCCCGCACGGTCACCAGCCATGACCTGCTTACGCACTTCTCGCGTGCCGGCGAAGTACGCGGCGCGCTCGCGATCAGTGACAAAGTTTCCGGCCTGTGCCGCGGCTTCGGCTTCGTCGAAATGGCGGAGCTGGCGGACGTGGTGGTGGCGATCAGCCTGTTGAACAACACTTTGCTCAACGGCCAGCTGATCAAGATCGAACCCGAGCCATCGGCGAAGAACGGTCGCGCGCGCCATCGCGCGGTGGAGAACTAAGTGCGGATGCGGACGGCAACTCTGCCAAACAAACAGCGGGGGATTGCATGATCAAGCCGCGAAGCAATTGGGACACCCATGATTTCAGGGTCAAAATGCTCGACTGGTCGGCGTCGCGGGGTTCACGGTTGGCTTATTCCTGCCGTCGATGCGGGCGCAAGTTTTGTCACTTTACCCTCATGAGCCGGGAAACCTGGGCGATCGACGCGGAAGGTAAAGAACTCTTGGACACGATTAGCAGGCGCTGGCTGTCCGAAGAATGCCCTCGTCTATTCAAAGCCAAAGACGACGAAGACCGCAAGCAATCGTCGACGCCTGCGGCAGCGTAAGTAAATTTCGCGCGTCAGCACCAGGAAATCGGGGGGAATGATGTGTCGTTGGTATCGCGGTCAAGGTGGGATGACCCTTCTGTTACATTTCAGAAAACCACTTGATTATGTGATCTGTTCACGGTACGCTTAAATTCTAGCCAATTGTTGGCTCAAGGCGCGCGGATTCACGCGGCCTCCTCAGCAAGCTACTCAGAACCTTTCGTTTGGCCTCACGGTCCGACTTGAATCCACTGGCTCTGAAAACGGAGTTTTTCTGTCTTTTTCTGAACTTTCCCTGTCACCAGCAATTCTAGAAGCCGTCCGCGTACGAGGACATAGTCAACCGACGCCAATTCAATCCGGCGCGATCCCGCTAGCGGTAGCGGGGCGCGATCTGGTTGGGATTGCCGGCACGGGTAGCGGCAAGACGGCGGCATTTCTGCTGCCGATTCTCAACCGTTTCTCGGCCAAGCGGCCTAACGGGATTGGCGCATTAGTGCTCGCACCGACCCGCGAGCTCGCGTCGCAGATCGGCCACGAGTTTGGACTGCTTTCCCGCAGCCTTCGTCTGCGCGCCGCCGTTGTCGTGGGCGGCGAATCGATGGGCCAGCAGATGCGCGAGTTGCGCGCCGGCGTCCAGCTTCTGGTTGCCTGTCCCGGACGCCTTATCGATCATCTCGAGCGCGGCACGGTCGCGCTCGATCACATCGAAGTGCTCGTTATCGATGAAGCGGACCGGATGCTCGATATGGGCTTCCTGCCCCAATTGCGGCGCATCGTGCGGACGCTCAAACAACCCCGTCAGACGCTGATGTTCTCCGCCACGATGGACACCGAAGTCGAGCGGGTCGCCAAGGAGTTTCTGAGCAAGCCGGCGAACGTGCGGGTCGGTGAGATCTCGGCCCCACCCGCCACCTGCCGCCAGACGGTCTATTCGGTGACGCAGGAAAACAAGGCGCCGATGCTCCTGCAACTGCTCGGGCGTAACGGGGTCAATTCGACGATCGTGTTCACCCGCACCAAAAGCCGCGCGGATCGTGTCGCGAAGCTGCTGGTACGCAATCAATTCAACGCGGTGGCAATTCACGGTGGGCGCTCGCAGAGCCAGCGCAACGTGGCGCTGGCCGGATTTCGCAAAGGTCACTACGCCGTCCTGGTTGCAACCGACGTCGCTTCGCGCGGACTCGATATCCCGGACGTCTCACACGTCATCAACTTCGACCTTCCGGAGACTCCTGATTCCTACATCCATCGGATCGGCCGCACCGCCCGCATGGGCAAGGCCGGCGAAGCATTCAGTCTGGTGATGCCCGAGGACGGCGGCTCTTTGCGCGATATCGAGCGCAAACTGGGCGTCCGGCTCGAGCGGGCGAAGCTCAGCGGCGCCGAGGAAACGGCCGCTGCGGCTGTCAAACCACAGACGCTCGCGCACCCGCCGGTCACGCGCCCCGCACCGTCGCACGTCCGGCCGCGCAACACCGGCATGCCTTCGCGTAAAACGACGGTCATAAGGGGTCAAAGGTAAACAGCGTGGCGATGCAGGCTCTTCGGCAATCGGTTACCCGTGAGGCGCCGACGCCGCCATGGGAGTGGCCCTGGTGGCACACCACGAAGCAGGACTTCATCATCCTGCCGTGGTTCATCCTGATCCATGTGACGGCCCTGGTCGGCCTGGTCATGTTTCCGTTGCCGGGTTGGCACCTACTGCTGGGCGCGCTCGCGCTCGCCTGGATCGGCGGAATCGGCACGACCGTCTGTTATCATCGCGCCCTCGCCCATCGCGCCTTGGAACTGAACCCGGTGGTCCGCGCGATCCTGATATTTTTCGCGATGTTGAACGGCTCAGGCTCGCCACTCACCTGGACGGCCGGTCATCGGGTCCATCACGCCAATGCGGATACGCCCAACGACATCTCGAGTCCGCGACATGGCTTCTGGTGGTCGCACTCGCGCTGGCTGTGGCAGGCCGAGGCGCCTTCGATCGCGCGCTACTGCCCCGACCTCAACAACTTTTCGTACAAGATATGGCGGTTCATCCAGCCGGGTATCCTCACCTTGTCCTATTTCGGCGGATTGTATTTCGGGCTCGCCGCTTTTTTCTGGCTGGGCGCGATTCGGCTGGTCTTCTCACTTCACGCCCAATGCTTCGTCAATAGCGTCTGCCACACCGAGCCAAACACGCCGATGGGTGAGGACTCCAGTCGCAATGTGCGATGGCTCGCGCTGATGCACTTCTTTCAGGGCGAGAACTGGCATCGCAACCATCACGCCCGTCCGGGCTCCGCGCGCCTGGGATGGACGTGGCGCCAGCCGGACGTCGGCTATATCGTGATTTGCATCCTGGAGAAGCTGGGACTGGTCAGCGATGTCCGCCGCTCGCGCAGTCTCTCGTCATGAGATAGACGCACACTGTCAGCGCATTCGATACCGGCCGTGGTGATTTTCCACCACGGCCGGCGTTGTTTTGACTCATCGCCCTGATCGTCCCCGGGCTAGTGGCCGGCCAGTCTGACGAATTCATCGTCATCCGCTTGAGCGGTTCGCAGTTTCCAATCCATACTGCCACCGCGGAGCACTGCCACGGATGAATAACAACGCTCGCAGCTTCGTCTCGACGCTAGCCGGACCGCGCGACTTTATCCGCGAGGTTTTTCGCGACTTTGGGGAGGATGATTGTTCGTCGATGGCGGCGGCGCTCGCCTACGCCACGATCTTTTCGCTGCCCTCGGTCCTGCTGATCATTATTTACGTCGCGGGGCTGGTGCTCGGCCCGCAAGCCGCCAGCGGCCATATCCAGTCCGAACTGAGCGGCACCATGGGGCCGCAGGCGGCCGCGGAAGTCCAGACGATGGTGGCCAACGTCGCCAGCAATCGCGTCGGCGGACTCGTCGCGACCGCGCTTGGCGTAGCCGGCCTGATCCTCTCGGCGACCAGCCTCCTGATGCAACTGCAGCGCTGTCTCAATCGGGCCTGGAAGGTGCGGGTGGTCGGCAGCGGTTGGAAGCACGCCGTGACGCGGCGGGTGCGCTCGGGGCTGTTGCTGGTCGGCGCTGGCTTGATCGCCATAGTTTCCGTCGCGGCCGGCTCGTTCATCACGGGGTTCGCCCAAAAGCTGCCGTTCGCCTTCGCTATAAGCCTGGGTGAACTGGCCACCTCGCTCGCGGTCTTCACGCTGATTTTTGGCGGACTCCTCAAGGTGATGCCCGACGTCAAGCTGGGATGGAGTGACGTATGGGTGGGAGGCCTGTTTATCTCGCTCCTGTTCGTGATCGGCAAATTCCTGATCGGGATCTACCTGGGGCACGCGGGCAAGACGAGCGTCTACGGCGCCGCCGGATCGCTGGCCCTGATCCTGTTGTGGACCTACTACTCGTTCCTCATTCTGTTGCTGGGAGTCGAGTTTACCCAGGTCTGGGTGCGAACCCGGGGCCGCGAGGTGACGCCCAAGGAAGGCGCGATCCGGCTCGAGCAAGCGGCGCGTCCAGCCACACAGGATGATCGCCGATGACACTGCAGGAACGTCGTGGATGGTTGATGGTCGCGAGCCTCTTCCTCGTACTGCTGCTGGTGTTTGGCGGCGGCTATAACACCGTCCCGGTCTTCCTGCCCGCGCTGCTCCGCGCGTTTCCGGCCTGGAGCCATCAACGCGTCTCGATCCTGCCGAGCGTGCTGGCAGTCTCCGCGGGCGTCAGCGTGCTCCCGGTCGGTTGGCTGATCGATCGGGTCGAGGCGCGGATTGTCATGGTGTTTGGCGTACTGGCGGCCGCCCTCTCCTTCATGATCGCGAGTCGTGCCGATGCCCTCGCACCACTGATCGCCGCTTATCTCGTGCTCGGCGTCGGCATCTCGGCCGGCACCGTGCTGCCCGCTTCATTTGTTATCGCCAACTGGTTTACGGCGCGACGCGGTGCCGCGATGGGACTCGCGATATCCGGCTCGACCGTCGGCGGGATGGTCATGACGCTGGCAGGCGGATTCGTGATTCGTCATTGGGGCTGGCGGGCCGCTTACGTCGCGCTGGGCCTGCCGATGATCGTAATCGCGGCGCCGTTGATTCTGCTCACAGTGCACAGCCGGCCGCCGGGAACCGTGAGGCTGACGGTCGCGCAAGCGGCGGAAAAACTCGCCGGGTTTGAGGCGCGCGCGGCCCTGCACACCCGCTCCTTCTGGATGATCGTGATCGCGAACTTCTGCTTTGCCTTCGCGGCGGCCGGCACATTAATCCACATGGTCACGCACCTGGAGGGAATCGGCTACAGCAACGCCGACGCAGCGCTAGCGACGAGCCTGATTTTCGGCTTTGCCG
>Ga0074045_10001624_pt1 | contig 21505 bp, 13 predicted proteins | sample BogForMeECP23OM2_FD_94442 | JGI IMG/M metagenome (GOLD analysis project Ga0074045, IMG submission 94442) | Bog forest soil microbial communities from Calvert Island, British Columbia, Canada - Bog Forest MetaG ECP23OM2 | ecosystem: Environmental > Terrestrial > Soil > Wetlands ... | reverse complement strand
GAAAGCTGAATCATGGGCTGGATTCATCGTCTCACAAAAGACGAGTACCGAGTACCGAGTCGCGAGATACGAATCAGGAATGCGCGACAGCGCGGCCGTTGCGCGATCCGGGATACGCGCCCCACAGTTCGCTGTGGAACTGAATGCGCTCCAGGGCGCGATCGATTACGGCTTCCATTTCGCGCGCGTACTTCACTTCGCGGCCCTTAGCCAGGCGCCGTCGAGCTTCTTCCGGACTGAACCAGGTGGGATGACGCATCGCTTCATCGGGCCGGCGCAACTCGTGGATTTCCATCAGGAAGGCCTTGACCACAAATTCCTGCACGCCGCCCGGCTGCCAGAAAACGCCCTTGGAATGGATATAAAGATGAAAGTGGCGCGGCTCGATAGTTCCCAGTGCGCCGGCCTCTTCCGCCGCTTCGCGCTCTGCGGCCTGGCTGTGCGAGAGGCGCGCCTCGGGTGATCCTTTGGGGAAGGTCCACTTGTTTCCGCCGTTGGTGTTCACCAGCAGAAATTCGACAATCGCGTTCCGCCTGCGGAAACAGACTGCGGCCACCTGCAACGGCAGCGATTTTGAAACGCGTGGCGAACCCATGGGGCGCCCTCCTGCTTAATCGTAGATGCAGGAGGTTTCAGCAGTGTTAACGTGCAACATAAATTGTGCACGTAGGGTGGTTACTGTAGTTACTAAAATGGGACAACCATCTCAAGCCTAGGCAAGTTTGCCCTGCAGCGTCTTCCGGTCCAATTCGTTTTCCCACCGTGCCACGACGAGCGTCGCGACGCCATTGCCGATCATGTTCACCAGCCCGCGAAACATGCTCATAAAGCGGTCGATGCCCAGGATGAGCGCCATCCCTGCCACCGGAATCGTTGGAATTACTGACAGAGTAGCGACCAGAGCGATAAACGACGCTCCCTGCACGCCGCTCGCCCCTTTTGACGTCAGTGTGGCGACCGAGAAAATCGTGAGCTGTTCCAGCAGCGTTAAATGCGTGTTGGTGGCTTGGGCAACGAACAACGCTGCCAGCGTCATATAAAGACTGCTGCCGTCCGTGTTGAACGTATATCCGGTGGGAACCACCAGGCCAACCAGAGATCGCGAGCAGCCCAGTTTTTCCAGTTTCTCCATCAGCGTGGGGATGGCCGTTTCCGACGAACTGGTGGCCAGCACCAGCAGGATTTCTTCCTTGATGTGCAGCAGGAACTTCACGATGCTGAATCCCGCGACCCGGCAAATCGCTCCTAGCACGATGAGCACGAACAGAATAGAAGTCACGTAAAAAGTTGCGATCAGCTTGACCAGTGGTCCCAGCGAGGCGAGTCCGTACTTGCCGATGGTGAAGGCCATGGCGCCAAAAGCGCCGAGCGGCGCAAAAATCATCAGAATATTCACCACACGGAAGACGACCTGGGTCAGCGACTCCAGCAGCGCCACAATTGGTTTCGCTCGCGGCCCCGCCGACGACAAGCCAAAGCCAAACAGAATCGATACGAAAACCACCTGCAGGATGTCTCCCTTGGCAAACGCATCCGTCACCGTGGTGGGGATGATGTGCATCAGGAATTCGGTGACGCCCTGTGCCTTGGCCTGCCCGGCGTAATCGGCGACGGCTTTGGCATCGAGCGACGCCGCATTCACATTGAAACCGCTGCCGGGATGCACCACGTCGCCGACAACCAGCCCAACCACTAGCGCGATGGTAGAAACGATTTCGAAGTAGAGCAGCGCCTTGCCGCCGACCCTCCCGACTTTCTTCAAGTCCTGCATGCCGGCGATCCCGGTGACCACCGTGCAGAAGATGAGCACGGTGATGATCATGGTGATCATGCGAATGAAGGCGTCGCCCAACGGCTTCATCGCGACGGCGCGGGTGGGACTCACATATCCCAGCACCACGGCGATCACCATGGCGATGAGAACCTGCACCCAAAGAGACGCGTAGAACGGCTTTCGCCGCGGCTGAGTGGACTCGGTTGGCGACGTTTCGATCAGAGTGGACATGGGCTGGGTCGCGGACTCTTCTTTGACAAGGCTTGTTCGGCCAAGTTAGTTCGCCGGAGCCTCGAGCGTTTTCACCAGCCACGGAATAATTACTTGCTTGAAGATCAGGGGATCGGGCCACACTCCCACTTGCCGGCCCAGGTGTCCACCGTGGGGGTTGATCCAGGCTTCTTTTGGGACATCGCCTTTGCTCAACAGCAGGTATTCGTCGTCGATCGGCACCTGTGTGTCGAGAACGCCTGCAAGAATGAGCATCGGGGCCATCGGCTTGCCCAGCAAGCCCTCATGCACCAGTGACAGCTTGGGCAGAAAGTCGCCCATTTCATCCAATGTGTGAACGCCTTCGAGAATGCTCATCAGGGCCGGCACCTGGTCGAACAGGTATTCGCGATTGCCCAACAGCGAGTTCATCAGGAAATCTTTCTGAAAGAACTTGTCCACCGGCGGAGATTGCGCGCTGCAACCACGCAACCGGCCGCGCTCAACAATCGCCATCTTCGTCGCCCAGTACGCGCCCCAACTGACGCCGTGCATCGCAATGCGATTCTTGTCGATCTCCGGCCGCGACTGCACGTAATCAATCACCCGGGACAGCATACGATCCGCTGTCTCGCTCACCTTGATCGGATTCTGCCCAGTTCCCGGGCCATCGACCGCGAGATAGCCAATCCCGAAGGGAAGAATTGCGCCGAAGCTTTCCGTTAAATCCTCCTTGCGGCTGTCCAGACCGTTCACTGCAATCACCAGCGGCACCGGGCCTTTTGCATTCTTCGGCAAACGCAGGTAGCCGATAATTTCTTTTCCTTCGAAAGGAATGCGCACGACCTCGAGCGGCGGATCCATAAAACGCGCATGCGCCAGAAACGCCTCGAGAGCTCTCTCATACGAGCGTTGTTTGCCCGGAGAGGCGGGGATCGGCCAACGCCCGAACGAATAAAGGCGCCAGGCCCGGATGTAATCCGCATTCGCTTTCGTGGGATCCGTTTTCTCCAGCGACTTTGCTTCGTGGAAGTAGCGATCGGCCACATGCATGAATCCGGCGGCCCATTCGTCTTTGTCGGCGGTGTGGATGTTTTCGAAGGCCTCTTTCACATCGCCGGGATCCAGACCAATCAGGGGGTACTGGCCAACTTCGGCGCGGCGAATCGCCTCAACCCTGATTTCGTCGATCGTGCGTTCGCGACGTTCTTCCTTCTGCCCGAAAGCGCTGACTGAAATGAATGCGAGCAGCACAAACAAGAGAGATGCGAAATAGAACTTACCTTCCATTTTCATGCCTCGGCTTTTTCTTCTTGCTCGCGATCTGGCGAGCAGTCTACGAAAGAAGGCCGGACGGAATTGCGTCCGGCCTTCTTCCAATCCCTGACCTGACCACAACTAAAAGATGAACTTCAACCCGAGCTGCACGGAGCGACTCCCGCCTGAACCGATGATCGGGTTGGCCGCGGCAACGTCCGGTGTAGCGCACCCACAACCAAACGGGCGCGCAGAGGGGTCGTTCAAACCGAAACCGTTCTGACCGCCGTAAGGATTTGCAAAATTCGGATGGTTGAAAATGTTGAAGAACTCAGCCCGGAACTGAGCATGCAGACGTTCACCGAAGTGCCAGTTCTTGGCGACTGAGAGATCGAAGTCCCTGAAGCCAGAGTCGGGGAACATGTTCCGCGACATATTGCCGAACTGACCGAGCGGCGGCGGAATCATGATCGAGCCGCCCTGGGCATAACAGCCAAATAGGTTGAGCGAGGCCGTCGATGGGCCAGCTGTACCTCCGTCCACTGTCAGAGCTTGGCTGGCGCAAGCCGAGTTGCTGGCTCCGGGAAAATACGGAATCGGATTCGGGCCTGACTTGAAGTCGGAGGGTTTGCCATAAAAGCTCCAACGAATTGGCTCGTTGGCCGGCGGGCTGACGGGAAGCGGGCCAACGCCCGCGGCATCGGTTCCCAAATCAATCGGCCCCCAGGGTTGCGAGCTTTGCAGCGTCACAATGGAGTTGAGTTCCCACCCTTCCAGCATCTGCCCCAAGCCGGTTCGTCCGGGGATGGCATAGGTGAGCGACAACGTGAAGCGTTGCCGCATATCGAAGTCGCTGTTCGCGTATTCGCGGCCAACGTTGTACGAATCTTCGGGCAGCCCCGCGCCGTAGCCAAAGTCCCAGTTCGCACCGACGTCATCGAGTGCATGAGCGAACGTGTAGCCGGCTACCATGCTCAGGCCGTGATAATTTCGCGAGTTCAACGTGACTTGCAAACCGTCGTAGTTCGACCGGTAGACGTTTGCCATGTTGAAGATATTGCTCAGGTAGGGGAACTTTGTCGCATACGGCTCGGCGGCTGCCTCGTTCCCCGAGTCGACATTGCAATTGTTGTACGCCGGAGCGCTGGCGAGACAGGCGGTAAGGGAGCCAGCGCCCGTGCCAGTGGTCGTCCAGCCCGATCCCACAGGCGGTTGGTTGATATCCCGAATGCCCGTCAGATTCGTTCCGTGATTGCCCACGTAGGCAACCTCTAGAGAAAGATTCGGCGAGAAAGCGTGCTGCACGTTCAATGTCCAGTTCCAAACATAAGGAGTGGTGATGTTGCGATTCACGCTCATGATGGGGCACGGACTGGCGAAGCAATTAATCGTAGCGCTGCCGTAAAGAGGTGTGCTGCTATCCCATTGAGGAAGGATCGGTGGAACCGATACATTGCCCGCCGTGATCGTGCCGCCCGCGGTGTCGCCGGCGGCGTCTATGACTCCGCCCGTGGGAACGTTCGATAGACCAAATGCATTGTTAAAGGCGAGAAGCGATTCCCAGTTTATGGTTTCGTATACCAACCCGACTCCGCCTCTCAACACCGTGTCTCCTCGGCCGGTCACGTCCCAGGCAAAGCCCATGCGTGGAGCGAAGTTTGTATGATCGGGATTGTAGGGACCGCTGACGCCGTTGACTCCTGCCTGAATCAATCCGGTCGGGGAATTGGGATCAAAATTGCCCAGCAGGTTGTGGGCTTCCTTGATTACTGAACTAAATTCATAGCGCACCCCAGCGTTAAGCGTCAGATTTTTCGTGGCGCGCCAATCATCCTGCGCGAATAATCCGTAGGCCCAGTTGTGGATCTGTCGACGGGGATCGCCCACTTGTACCGATGCCTTGAAGGGGTCGCCGGCGAAAAAATCTTCCAGCGCGGTTGAGGCAGGCAATGCCACGCCGCCCAGGAAGGTGATGCTGCCTCGGGCGTTCCCAAAAGCGCCGCCATTCACCTCATCTCGGTGCAGTTCGCCGCCGAACTTGAAGGAATGTTTTCCTACAGTGTAGGAAGCGTGATCGATGAACTGAGTGATCGAGTCCGGTCCCTGGAACTTCGGCCACTTGAAGCCGCCGAGGCCGGGGACGAACGCTCCGGCAAAGCCGATGCGAGGCAATCCTCCGGTGAACGGTCCGCTCACCCCTGTGTCGAGGCCGTACGCTGACGCGGGAGTATTCAAATCTCCCGGGAGCGTAGGTTGATAGAGACGGTTATAGCCCACTCGCGCTTCATTCACCCAATTCGCATTCGGAGTCCAAATCCAGTTTCCGCCGACCACCTGTGCGCGGGTGTGAATGTTGGACAGCCATTTCCGTTGCAACTCGGGAAAATCCTCTACCGTTCCTGTGTTATTGCCGAAGAAGTACATTCCGCTGACGCTGTTACGCTGATTGATGTTGTAATCCACTTTTCCAATCGCGTTGTCGACGCTCACATTGTTCGGGAGGCCCTGCACGACGTTAATGCTCGGAGTGTTATTGATAGGAAATCCCGTGCCACTGCAAGTTACGGCGCCGGTTGCCGAGACCGTGCAGCCCGAGATCAACTGGCTGGCGTGGCTGATCATTGAGGGCGTGAAGCCGTTGGCGAGAAGATCCGCGATTGCGTTGGGAATGCTCGCGCTGCAATCAACCGAAGCGAGAGCAGGAGAAGTACAGGTCGTGGCCGATCCGGCAGCAAGCGGTACAGCCACCATGGATGGAGTCGTGACGCTATAAGAGTTTCCCACATCGTAGCGCTGGCCTTCATAAGCTCCAAAGTAGAAAAGCTTGTCCTTGATAATCGCGCCGCCAAAACTCCCACCAAACTGTTCCAAGGTTCGGGAAGTTTTCGCCGCCGGGGCAGCGTTGAAATAATTGCGCGCGTCCATAACTCCATCGCGGCCGAAGGCGAATGCCGTGCCATGCATCGAATTCGTTCCCGACTTCAATCCAACGTTGATGACCGCACCCGGCTTCCATCCGTACTCGGCCGGAGGATTCTCCTGAACGTTGAATTCCTGAATCGCATCGATCGGCAGAATAGTCGCTGAATCTCCCGCGATACCTGCGCCGTTGATGATGCCTTGACCGGAAAAAGGCTCGCTGTTGAACAAGCCTTCGACGAAGTAGGCGTTGTCTTCGGCGCGCAACCCGTCGGTACTCGTGGTGGAGAACCCGCCGCCGGGATAACGCATCACGCCCGGGCGAAGCTGCAGCAAGTTCTCGTAATTACGGCCGTTGAGCGGGAGGTCGTTGATTTCCTTGTTGCTCAGCGTTCCTCCGAGAGTGGCGGAGGTTGTGTTTACCAGGGGCACTTCTTCTTCCACCACCACGGTCTCCGTGACTTGTCCAGGCTGCAACGCGAAATCGGCGCGGACGTCAGTTGCGACCTCGATGACCACATTCGGCCGCTCGGCGGACTTGAACCCCTTGGCTTCCACGTGAATCTTGTAAGTTCCCGGCGCAAGGTCGGGGGCAGCGTAAGCCCCAGCTTCGTCCGTGGTGAGCGCGCGGGAGGTGCCGCGCTCCACGCTGGTGACGACGACGGTAGCGCCCGTAACCGCTGCGCCGCTCTGGTCGGAAACGCTGCCCAGGATGCGACCGGTGGTTGACTGAGCTAGACCGGGCATGCTCAGAGCGCAAATCATGAGTACGACGAGAAGCATCCCGCTGGCTACGCTGGCAACCTGACCCGCGGACATGGCGGTGCATCGGAATTTCATCGAGGCCTCCGAATTCTGGTCCGACAGCCATACCACTGCCCGCCAAATGAAGTCAAGGAAATTCGCTTCGCAGATGCCTCGAACTGCTCCCGAGGACCCTGGTTGATTAAGGCTGGCTTTGCGAAATTGCTTCCACATTATCCTGAAGAACTGGAATTCAGGAAAGCTTGCGTTTCATTCGCGAGCAGTGCTATTCTGCATGGTCATACCACCATACCTAAGAACCGCTTATGATTGCTTCATCCTTCAAAACCCTAGAATCGCCGCCACAGCCGTTGGACCTGCGGTATAGTAGCCGGACCATCGCCAGTTCCCCCAAACTGGTTCGTGCGGGAGAGAACCCTGTGTACAAAGTTGTTCGCACCTCTCGACTGTATGAACAGATCGTGCAGCAAATCGAAGAGTCGGTACTCAACGGAACCCTGAAGCCGGGCGATCAGCTTCCTGCTGAACGCGAACTCGCGCAGCGCCTTGGAGTCAGCCGCACCGCCGTGCGGGAGGCGGTGAAAACGCTGCGGGAAAAAGGTCTGGTCGAAGCCTACTCCGGCCGCGGAACATTTATTACCGACGGAACTTCGCAAGCTGCGCGCCAATCTTTCGATCTCATGGTGAAAATCGGCCAGCAGGAAGGCTCGCCGCATCTCGCAGAGCTCCGGCTGATTCTCGAGCCCGGCATTGCCGCACTGGCCGCGGTACGAGCCAAGGACGAAGACGTAGCAGCCATGCGCGAGGCGGTGGTGGTGATGGACCGCGCACAGAAAGATCCCGAAGCCTATATCGAAGCGGATCTCGATTTTCATTTGGCGCTGGCCGAGGCGGTCGCGAATCCGCTTATTCTTTCTCTGATCGATTCCATCGTCGGATTGCTGCGCGAGCAGCGCATGAAAATTTTTAATGTGGAAGGTGGACCGCAGCGCGGACAGATTCATCACAAGCGCATTCTCGAGGCCGTCGAGCGGCGGGATCCCGAGATGGCTCGGGGCGCGATGCGCTCCCATCTCGAGCAGGTGCGCGAAGATTCGAAAGCACCTACCGGCATCCCGTCTTCTTCGTCACACAGGAAGCACGCGCCGGCAGGTTCCAAAATCACTTCGTAAATTAGGTCGGAGAATCGTTGGATTAGACTTCGGAGGTTCGGGGCGGATGGCGAAACTCGGATTCATCGGTCTGGGAATCATGGGCAGCCAGATGGTCAACCGGCTGCTCAGCAAGGGTCACAGCGTGACCGGGTACAACCGCACGCGTGCCAAGGGGCAGTGGCTGGTTGAAAAAGGAATGAAATGGGCGGACTCGCCGCGTGCGGTCGCCAGTTCTTCCGATTTTATTTTCGCGATGGTGACGAACTCCGCCGCCATTCAGGCCGTCACCGAAGGCCCGGATGGCCTTCTGGCTGGCCTAAGCGCGGGCAAGGTCTTCATCGACATGAGCACCGTGGCTCCCAGCGTAAGCCGTGCGCTGGCCGCGAAAGTGCGCGAAAAGGGCGCGGACATGGTCGACTCGCCTGTCTCTGGTAGCGTGATCACGCTACAGGAAGGGAAGCTTTCGCTGATGGTCGGCGGACGTGGCGAGACCTTTGAGAAAGTAAAACCTTTGCTCCTCGATATCGGACCGAAAGTGACTCATGTTGGCGACAACGGCTTGGCTTTGTCCATGAAGATCGCTATCAACCTGAGTCTTGCGGTGCAGATGCTCGCCTTCTCTGAAGGCGTGTTACTGGCCGAGAAAAGCGGCATCGCACGCGAAACTGCCGTCGATGTCCTTACTCACAGCGCCGTTGCTTCGCCCATGATTCAGTACCGCGGGCCGTTCGTCCTGCAACAGCCGGAGGAGGCCTGGTTTGACGTCAACATGATGCAGAAGGATATGGTCCTTGCCATGGATTTGGGACGCCAGCTGGATGTGCCTCTTCCTTCAACCGCAGTAAGCAATGAGATTCTCACGGCGGCGCGCGGCATGGGCTGGACGAAATACGATTTCGCCTGCATGTTCGACGTGCTGGCGGCGATGTCGGGAGTGACGACGCCCGTCACAAAGGGAGGTAAGAAAATATGACAACCGTTACCTCCAAGCCGGGCGTGGGGCACGAAGCCGGGACCGAAAAAGAAAAGTGGCTCCACGCCTACCGTCAGATGGTGAGCATTCGCCTCTTCGAAGAGCAGGTGAACGAAGTCTACACGCGTGCGCTCATGCCAGGACTAGCACACTTATACAGCGGCGAAGAAGCTGTTGCTGTCGGAATCTGCGAAGCCCTGCGCATTGACGACTACATCACCAGCACTCACCGTGGCCACGGACATTGCCTGGCCAAAGGTGCATCACCGGATCGCATGTTTGCCGAGCTGCTGGGGAAAGAAGCCGGCTACTGCCGTGGCAAGGGCGGATCGATGCACATTGCCGATCCCGCAACCGGCAACCTCGGCGCCAACGCCATCGTTGGTGGCAGCGTGGGTATCGCGACCGGTGCGGCTTTTGCGGCCAAGAATCTGGGCGCGGATCGTGTTGCAGTTTGCTTCTTTGGAGAAGGCGCGCTTGGCCAGGGATCGCTCTACGAAGTAATGAACCTGGCGCAGTTGTGGAAGCTACCCGTCATCTACGTCTGCGAAAATAACCTATATAACGAATACACGCACTACACGGAGACCACCGCCGGCACGATCCTGGGACGCGCCGCCGCTTTCGGTATCGAGACTGCGAGCGTCGACGGACAGGATGTGCGCGCTGTCAACGAAGTTGCTGAGCGCCTCGTCAAGCGCTCGCGCGCAGGCGGCGGCCCCGCATTCCTGCAATGCGATACCTACCGCTACGGTGGACATCACGTCGGCGACATCAATCGCGAATACTACCGCTCCAAACAAGAAGAGCAGCAATGGAAGACGGAGCGTGATCCCATTCTTGTATTGGCGAAGTGGTTGATCGACCGTGGCTATGCGGACGCGGCATTCCTTGACGGAATCAGGAATGAGATTCGAGCCACGATGGAAGCAGCAGTGAAGTTCGCCATCGCTGCGCCATATCCGAGCGTCGATGAAGTGGAGAAGCACGTCTATGCCTGATCGCGAAATTACATTTGCGCAGGCGGTGCGGGAAGCGCTGGCTGAAGAAATGCGCCGTGACTCGCGCGTCTGCATCATCGGCGAGGATGTTGCGGAGGCAGGTACGCCCTTCAAAGTTCTCTCCGGACTGGTGGAAGAATTTGGCGCGAAGCGCGTAGTAGACACGCCGATCTCCGAAGCGGGTTTCACTGGAGTCGCGGTAGGAGCCGCGATGACCGGTTTACGTCCCGTGGTTGACATCATGTTTGGCGACTTCATAACTTTGACCATGGATCAAATGGTCAACCAGGCAGCGAAAGCTCACTACATGTCGGGTGGCCACTGGAAAGTGCCGATGGTGATGCGCACCACGCTGGGAGCAACGCGGCGCTCGGCCGCGCAGCACTCACAGTCTTTGCATGCGTGGTTCAGCCACGTGCCGGGATTGAAAGTGGTTTTGCCCTCGACGCCCTATGACGCGAAAGGCTTGCTGAAAGCGGCGATACGGGATGAGAATCCCGTAGTCTTCTTCGAAGATAAGATGATGTACAAGCTCAAGGGTCCGGTTCCGGAGAACGATTACACAATTCCGCTGGGCGTCGCCGATGTGAAGCGTGCCGGCGACGACATCACTCTGGTCGCGACCAGCAGCATGGTGCAAGTCGCGCTGGGCGCCGCGATCCTGCTCGAGAAGGAAGGCATCAGCGCAGAAGTGGTCGATCCTCGCACAACTTGGCCGCTCGATGAGAAGACTCTGATTGACTCGTCGAAAAAGACCTCGCGAGTCATTGTTCTGGATGAAGGCTATGGTCGCTACGGCGTGACGGCAGAGCTTGCCGCTGTTATCGCCGAAGGCGCATTCTATGATCTGGACGCGCCCGTGAAGCGCATGGGCGCGATGCACGTGCCGATCCCGTTCTCTCCGCCCTTGGAAGATGTGACGGTGCCGACGGAACAGACCGTATTCGATGCAGCGAGATCGATGTGCAAGCCGTCTTGACGCGTACGCAATGGATTAGAGTTCAAGCTAGGAGTTGAATTATGGCATTGAAAACTCATGGAACGATGGCGGTCGATTGGGAAAACCGAATCGACTTTGATCGCCTGCGCCGCGAGCGTCTGGCGAAAGCCAAGGCTCTGCTGGCCAAGTCTGAAATGGGCGCGCTGCTCTGCTTCGACATGAACAATGTGCGCTACCTGACCGCAACGCACATCGGCACATGGGCGCAGGACAAGGCAAATCGCTTCACACTCTTGCCGCAGAATGACGAACCCATCCTGTGGGACTTTGGCTCCGCGGCCAAGCATCATCAATTAAATTGTCCCTGGCTCGGCGAGCGCTCGCGGCCAGGAATTTCCATGCTGCGCGGCACCATGTCGCCGGAGCATGGACGCGCCGAAGACGTCGCCAAGAAAATTCGCATCGAGCTCGAAATGCGCGGCCTGCACAAAGAGCCGGTCGGCATCGACATCATTGAACTCCCCGTACTCTTCGCGCTGCAGCGCGAAGGCATTAAGATTGTCGATGGCCAGGAACTCATGTCCAACGCGCGCGTCATTAAGACGCAGGATGAAATCTCTCTGCTCAACACTTCCGCGATGATGGTGGACGCAGCCTATGACGAACTCTATCGCGCCATGAAACCGGGAATGCGCGAGAACGAAGCGGTTGGCTTGGTGAGCAAGGTTCTCTACGATCTCGGTTCGGAATACGTAGAAGCCGTGAATGCAATTTCCGGCGAGCGCTGCAATCCGCATCCCCATGTGTTCTCCGACCGCGTCCTGCGTCCCGGCGACCCTGTTTACTACGACATTCTGCATTCCTACATGGGATACCGCACCTGCTACTACCGCTGTTTCACCGTCGGCTACGGTTCGCACGCCATGGTGGATGCCTATAAACGCTGCCGCGATTACCTGGATGCCGCCATCGAGCTGATTCGTCCTGGACGCAACACCGCGGAAATCGCGGCGGTGTGGCCCAAGGCGCAGGATTTTGGTTTCCCGAACGAAGAAGCCGCCTTCGCCCTGCAATATGGGCACGGCATAGGACTTGCGATTTGGGAGAAGCCCGTAATCTCGCGTCTGGTTTCGCTCGATCATCCGCAGACGCTTGAGCCGGGTATGGTGTTCGCTCTCGAGACCTTCTGGCCGTCCACCGATGGCTGGAGTGCGGCGCGCATTGAAGAAGAAATCGTCGTTACACCGACGGGACATGAGGTGATCACGCGCTTCCCGGCGGAAGAACTTCTGGTGGCGGGCGCACATTATTTCACCGTGAACGGACCGCTGCCGACTACTCGCGAGACTGAAGCTCCGCCCAGCGCTCGCGTGCTGGACATGATCGAAGCCAGCGCGAAAACTGAGCGGGTAGGAGTTTCGGACTGAAGGCCATCGTGCAAGCCTTCCCCAAATAAAACACTATGGCCTTCAGCGTGGTAATGCCTGCTCTTGAGATGGCGCAGGAAACCGGTAAGCTCATTGCCTGGCGGAAGCAGGAGGGCGACCGCGTCACCAAGGGGGAACCGCTCCTCGAAATCGAAACCGATAAGGCTGTGATGGAGGTTGAAGCGCCTGCCGACGGTATCCTCGCCGGAATTACCGGTCAAGTCGGGACCGATATTCAGGTCGGAAGGACGATCGCTTGGATTGTGGCTCCGGGCGAAAAGCCTCCTGCAGAAAACGAATCTGCCGCCAGCGCGCACACGGCGCGGGCTGGATCGCAGAGTAAGACCGCAGCGCCGGTTCCGGCTGCTGCCGGTGTTTCTGAGCCGTCTCCGACGCAGAGCGCGAGAATTTCGCCGAAGGCCCGGCGTCTTGCGAAAGAGCTTGGTATCGATATTGCGACCGTGCGCGGCACTGGCCCCGGAGGCGAGATTCTTGCGTCGGACGTGCAAGCCGCAGCCGCGCCAGCTGCCGCTCACGCGGAGCCTGCGAAGAAATCCGTCGACCTCGAAATTCCCAGCACCCTCGGCCGCATAATGGCGGAGCGCACCACGCAGAGTTGGACGACAGTTCCTCATTTCTTTGTTACGCGAGAAATCGAGGCCAGCGCGCTTAACGAATATCGAGGGAAAATCCTTGCCGAGATCGAGAGAACTCACAATGTCCGCATCACCCACACCGATCTGCTGGTCGCCCTGGTGGCTCGCGTATTGCTCAGGCATCCCCGCCTGAATTCAAGCTGGACTCCCGAGGGAATTCGGCTTCACGACCAGGTGAAGATGGGCGTGGCCATCGCGGTGAACGACGGCGTGGTCGCCGCGGTTATATCGAACGCGCACACCGCAACACTGGTAGAGATTGCCACGCAGCGCCGCGATGTTGCCGAACGCGCACGGGCAGGGAAGCTGCGCCCCGCCGATATCGCCGATGCAACCTTCACTATCAGTAACCTCGGCATGTATCACGTGGACCAGTTCACCGCGATCATTACGCCGCCCCAAGCTGCAATTCTCGCCGTGAGCCGTATCGCCGATCGCGTGGTTGCCGTAGAAGGCAAGCCTGCCGTTCGACCGATGATCACGTTGACACTTTCCTCCGATCATCGCGCGGCCGACGGCGCACGAGCCGCAATGTTTCTAAACGATGTGGCAGAAGCCGTCCGCGAACCCGAAAAATGGTTGCCGTAATCTCGTCGCACCTCCGATGAGATGGTAGGCCTGATGATCCTTTAAAGGAATCGCCGGGAAGTGGACTTGCATCACATTGCTCAGGGCCACAGCCTTGAAAGCCGCCGTCCTCAGAACGCCGAAGCAGCCGCTTCGCATCGAGGAGATTTCCAGACCTGAGCCGACGAAGGGTCAGGTTCTCCTTCGCGTTCGTGCGTGCGGTGTCTGCCGGACCGATCTTCACATCGTCGAGGGCGAATTACCGCCTCGGAAACAACCACTCGTCCCTGGGCACCAAATCGTAGGAGACATCGTCGAGGGAGCTACATCCGAATTGCCGCTTGGTACCCGCGTCGGCGTGTCATGGATTGGCGGAATCGATAGAAGCTGCCCGTACTGCCGTCGAGGGCTTGAGAATCTCTGCGATTCGCCAGTCTTCACCGGATATACCGTGGACGGCGGTTATGCGGAGTACGCGGCGGCTCGCAGCGATTTTGTTTTCGAGCTCCCGCCACAACTCGATGACCTCCACGCCGCGCCTCTATTGTGCGCAGGCATCATTGGTTTTCGCAGCCTGCGAGTCGCAGGGGTTGAACCGGGCGACCGAGTGGGATTATTCGGCTTTGGTTCTTCCGCGCATCTGGCGATTGCCGTGCTGCGCTCATGGAACTGCGAAGTGTTTGTCTCGACCCGCGGCGCATCGCACCGCAAGTTGGCGGAGTCTCTAGGCGCGAAGTGGGTGGGCTCTGAAACCGACAAGCCACCCGTCGAACTTGACCGCGCAATCACATTTGCGCCCAGCGGCGACGTGGTAATAGCTGCGCTCGCCAGCCTGCGTAAGGGCGGAGTGGTTGCCATCAACGCAATCCATCTCGACCGCATTCCCGAGTTTGATTACGACAGCCTTCTCTGGGGTGAACGACAGATCCGCAGCGTGGCAAACATGACGCGATCTGACGCGCGCGACTTTCTCAAAATCGCCGCTGATATCCGCCTGCAGCCTAAAGTGACCGTGTTTTCTCTGGAACACGCCAATGAAGCGCTGGCTGCGGTCAAAGGTGACGCCGTCGACGGAGCGGCAGTCATCGTTCCCTAGGACTTTCAGCCGGTTGTGGAAAGGGAAAACAGAAAGGAAAATCGGTCGGGGTGCGCGCCGATTTGAACCGGTGACCCGTGCGCCCAATATTGACCGCCACAATCGGAGCGGATTTTGAACCAGAGTTCTCAGGCGAAAAAAACCCGGACGCTCCCCGAAGGAGCGTCCGAGTCGGTTAAACCCGTTTTCGCGCGACTGGGTTACTTGGGAAGGACGCTCGTTCCCTCAGCAACCACGGCGCTAAGGGAAGAAGGACTGAGACCCAAGGTCTGGAGGATGGTAGGCGCGACCTGGACGGTCCCCACTGCGGCGCGAATCGTCTCGGAATGGTAGGTCGGATTCGACAACAGAAGAATCACATTTGTATCGTCATGGGCGAAGCCGCCATGCTCGGCCAGCTTCGACGTGCTGCCGGAGTAAGTAACGCCGACGTTCGGGGTCACGATGATGTCCGGCGTGCGTGGGTCTACGGTTGGGTCGTTGTAGTTAAGCACAAGCGAAGGGCCGTAGTAGATTTGCCCCAGGTCGATTCCGGCAGGGGTGGCATTCGCTTCGAGGATTTGGACGGCAGCTAAAGTGTCGGCGGAGTTCGACAGCCAGATCAGCGAGACATCATCTTCCGTCGGCCCAATGCCAGTGGGGTTGTTGGTGGATTCCGAGAATGGAATATAGCCCGCGTTCGACAGCAGCGTGGCGGGCGAAGTGCCGTTGATGAGCTGAGGCACGTAGCGGCTGGGGTCGATGGGCGACTGGCCGTGCTTGGCGGTGATCACGATCAGAGTCGAATCGTATAGACCTTGTGCCTTCAACTCGTTGACGAATGCCCCGATCGAGGCGTCGACAAATTGGAATTCGCTGAGCAGCGCCGCGCCCGGCGTACCGGCCGCATCCAGATATCCGCCGGTCGTGCTGTTGCTCTTCTCGATGAGCTTCTGGCCGACGCTCAGTGCCTGGAAGTTCATCCCGAAGATGGTGGGGACCTGGGTCTGCGCGTTGCCGAGGTGGTTCTTGCCATCGATCTCGTTGAGGATCGCATTGACCTTCAGAGTGTCGTAGCACTGAATGTTCTGGAAGCTGTTCGTCCAGGCCGTCAGATCTGCGCCTGTATCGCGGATGGGGTCACAGGCTACCCCGAGTGGCGTTATTAAGTGCGGAAGCGCGATTACGCTGGAGTTGATTTCAGGCCCGTAGAAGTCATCGAGCGCAGTGGGTCCAAGACCAGCAGCCACTGCGGAATAAGCGGGGTGCTTGTCGGACCACGCCGCGTATCCGCCAGCCTGGTGAATCACGCTAAAGATGGTGTTGGCGCGAACGAAATCCCATGGCCAAACCGGGTTACATCCATTATTTGGGTCACGGATTAATCTCTTCGAGTCGATCGAGGCGATGCCGCCATCGATCAGCGATGCGCCCGGGGCACCGCCATTCAACTTGGTCTGGTTGATGTCGATGCCTTCTTCGTACTCGCTGGTGGTTCCTGTCGGGGCCGCGAATGGAGTGCAGGGGCCAGCCGCCAAGCCATTGCCGGTGGTTTTCGCGGGCGCGTCATAATTCCGAGCATATGCCACGTCATAGTAGATCCCGGTATAGGCTGGGCTTCCTCCGGTCACGATCCCGATCAGACCGGGAAAAGAATCCGAAGTCTTGGTGGTGCTGGCGGCGACATAGTTGATGCCGGTCTTACCCAGGGCAGCCAGCGCCGGGCAAAAGGGTTGGCCATTATTAATGGTGCTGATGCCGTTGGAGCAGTTCAGGAAATCGACTGCGTGCATACCGTCCACGCTGATCAGGAGAACACGCTTGATGTTGCCTTTCAGGAAGTTGTTATTGGTTTGGGCGATGGCGGTACCCATCAAACAGGCAGCCGCGAGGGAGAGTAAAGCAAGTGTCCTTTTCATCGTGACCTCCGACAATAATGTACCAACGCCGTTTCGCCGGAGTGTTACGGAGAGTTTAATTTTTCATTTGTCAAAAAATTGTCATCTTGTAGCCTTGCCCGCCTCTCAGAACCTCTTTCTAGAACTCGAATTTCGTGGCGATCTGGACCAGACGTGGAGCGGCCGCGCTTACGATTTGTCCGAAATGGGGATCATTATTCACTTCACCGTCCACCGATGCGGGCCCGTAGAACTGTGCGTGATTGAATACGTTAAACCCCTCAACCCGGAACTCGAACGATTTCGACTCGGTTACTCGCAACCGTTTGGTCAACGTCATGTCAAAGTTGTTGATTCCGGGACCATGGAAAAATCGTCGGGGCACGTTTCCCAACTGCCCATACGCTTCGGTGGTGAAAGCGGCCGGCGAATTATTGAACGCAAGCCGTCCGTTCCTCGGATTTGTGTTGATATCGAGCGGTGCCCCGTGGTATTCGGGCGTATCCAGAAGATAATTGTTGATGCCGTTCCCCAGCGTTCCCAACAGCGAATTATCCGAGTCATCGTACAAAGTGACAGGAAAACCAGTGCTGAAGCGGGTGGTGCCTGCGATGCTCCAATCATCCGTCAAGCGACCGGATCGCTTAGAAAGAAGATCAAAGGGCAGGGTTACCCTGTAGCTTGCCACAAAGTTGTGCCTCATATCCCAAGCGGAAATCGCTCGCGTCGCCGCGTAGTTCAATGGATTGAGTTGTTCGCCCAGGTTCGAACCTTGATCGATGGATTTGCCATAGGTGTACCCAAGCAGGAAATTGGATCTGTGTCCAACGTAGCGCAGATTCGTCTCCAGCGCGTTGTAACTCGAATTCTCAATTGTTTTCTGCCATGTATTCTGCTGGTAGTTTGAGCCGATGCCATCTCGCGTTCCGTGATACACGTGGCCACTCGCGCTGGTGATAACAGCATCTTCGCCGAAAGGGCCACAGGTGGGGCTGCCGGACGCCACCTCACTGGTTTGACTGAGGTTGAGGCAAAGAGCCTGGTTGCTGGGGTTGTTAGAAACAACCGCGAGAATGTGGTGCCCCTCATTTCCCACATAACTCATGGTGAGCAACGTACTTGTCGTGAGCTGCCGCTCGAATGAAAGCATGTAATTCTCGGTGTAGGGAACGGCATTGCGATAGTAAAAGGAGACGTCGGCGGAGATGGGAATTACACTGGCAAAACTTTGCGTGTCCGGATTCTTCACTGAGACGTTGTGCGGAGGGAATGTTAGTGGAAACGGATTTGTATTCTGGCTGCCATCGCTCGCGTTGATGAAGGGCGTCGCAAACAACGGGAGCTCGGGACTGAGGTAGTTGTAACCGAAGGGAGGAACGCCATACATGATCCCAGTCGACAGGCCTGGAAAAGCGGTATAGAAGATCCCATAGCTCGCGCGAATGCTACTCCTGCCGCTGTCTCCGAAAATTCCTTTCAGAATTCCGTCATCAAATCTCGGGGCATAGGCGAAGCCGATTCGCGGAGCAAAGTTGTCCGGCTTCGACGGCGCAATCGTACTCGGGACGCCCGGATCGCCGGGAACCACCAGGTCGCCGGGCAACCCCGGGTAGAGGACCGACTGCCTCCCCGGGATGATGGTCTGAATGTTGTTGTACTTCTCCCAGAACGGCATGATGTAATCCCAGCGCAGACCGACGTTGATCGTCAAATCAGTTCGCGCCTGCCAACTGTCTTGAGCAAACAGCCCCGCATATCGGTTTCGCAGGTAAAAGGGCTGGCCCGAAGATTGAGTGAAATTGCTAGGCACGCCGATGAGGAAATCGGCAAAGGCGGAGCCGGTTTCAGTTCCGTCGATGTTGAAAGTTCCATTGAACGTTGCATTGGGATGCTCGTTTACTTGATCCCAATGAAATTGAGTGCCGAATTTTAGGGTGTGCGCCCCAATCACCTTTGAGAGTGTGTCACTCAAATACAGTGTGTTGTTGACCTGCGTTTCATTGGTGATCGGAACGCCCATGACGAACGAAGGAAAAACAATGTTTTCCACCCCTTCAAATCGCGGCGCCTGCACCGTGAAACCGGGAACTCCATTGCTTGCGAAGCCCTGAGATGCCAAGCTCACCCCGAGCCCGCCATGCGGTTGCCCAATTACATTGGCATTGCGGAGATAACCGCTGTGGAATTCGTTGACCGTGCCAGTGCCGAAAACCTTCGTGTCCCCCAAGCTGAGCAGCTGAGCACGTCCGAATGTCAGCGCATCAAACCCCGGTATGCTCGCTCCACCCTGCTGTCCCGGATAGGGATTGTCGAGGCGGTAATCGTCAAAGAAATAGTATGCGGAGAACTGGCCCAATCGACCGCCGTTGGCGTCGATTCGAACTGAAGACTTATCGTCACGCACCGTCTGTGCATAAGCAGAAGTGGAAAATTGATTGGTGCCAATGTTGGGTGAGGGAATGTATTGCAGGAGGGCGTGGGCCGGCGCCGACCAGGCGCTGATGGGAATGATTGCATCTGGGAATACTTGGGAATAGGGCTCCCCAGCCGAAACTCCATAACCGAGCTTCGCCGAGAGGAGGTTCGCGATGTTGCTTCCGCTCACTTTTCCTGTCAAAGAACTAGCTATGTCTGAGAGATTGCCCGAGCGATCCTGGATCGACGGAACGGAGATATCCCCCGTCTCGACACCTTCGTCGGTCCGCGTGCCTTGATAATCTCCAAAGAAATAAATTTTCTGCCGCTTCATCGGACCTCCGATTGTGCCGCCAAACTGATTCTGCCGGAAGACGGGACGGCTCGGATCGAAGTAGCCGCGGGCATCTAAGACCGTGTTGCGCAAGAATTCGAATACATTGCCGTGGAATGAATCGCTTCCCGACTTGGTGATGACGGTCACCACGCCGCCGTTATAGTTGCCATACTCGGGATCGAAATTGTTGGTCAGAACACGGAATTCGTCGATCGAATCCAGGTTCGCGACGATGGATGTTCCGCCATTCATGTGCTCCTGCACATCAATTCCGTCCACCAGGAAGCCGTTCGATGATTCTCGCTGGCCGTCGATCGACAGATTTCCTGGATTCAAATCGCCTGAGGGAGAAAGACCTCCCGTCACTCCAGCCATGATGACCGAGTTGGGCATTAACGTTGATACCGGGGAGACTCCAGGCTGAATCGGCAAGAGATCGGTATAGCTCCGTCCGTTCAACGGGAGTGCCCTCATTTGCGAGCCAGTTAAGAGTTCACCCAGATGAGTTGCCACGGTATCCACTTGAACCTCGACCGCCGTCCCTGTTCCTTCGACGGTCACACTTTCCGAATTCTTGGCCAATGCGAGCACAGCATCCACTGTGAAGGCCGCATCAGTGTCGACCGCCAAATTAGTTTTGGTCTGGACCTGAAACCCGGTGGCTTCAATTGCCAGTTCGTAGTGACCGACCGGAAGAGTCGGGAAAGAATAAAATCCCTGCCCGTCCGAGATCGCTTTGTATTCCGACTTAAGCGTAGTGTTGGTTAACATGAGCGTCGCGCCCGAGACCACTGCACCACTGGGATCCTTCAACGTTCCCGAGATGCTGCCGTTGGCTGCCGCCCATGCGGCGACGGGCGAACCGACCAGAATTACACTCGCCGCGAGGCTCAGAAGCAGAAAGAAAATGATATTTATCCTGTACATATGACCTTGCACTTGTTCCGGAGGCGGTTGCTGTGCATGTCAAGCCAACTCCGGTTCAACTGAAATTGAATTTCATTTTCATAATGCCCGAGGCCGATTTTCGGGTCCGTGATTTGGATCACACCGCAACGTGCGCCCAACCTCTCAAGGTAAGGCTCCCCCAGCAATGTTTTTCATCGATAGGGTGACCTCTCGGGCGTGGCTAAGGAGCTTTTCGTCCCGAACGCCGACGGCTAATGCCGTCTCGATCTGTTTGCGAGCTTCCGCATCTTGACCATTCACGTGCAAGGCCCATGCGTAAGCGTCCAGCGTGTACACGTCATGACGCCATGCGTGCTCGCGCTGTGCCACTTCGAGCGCCTTGGCCGGCTGATGCGCGTGGTCGGCATAGTAGAAGATGAGTTCGCGGTTAGAGTTATTCATCCGGCTCGACTCCGCGAGTGCTTTGTTTTCGAATTCACCAAATGCCTTCTTCGCTTCGCCATCACGTCCCGCCAGTTGGAGGGCCTCGGCCAAGTCATATAGGTTTGCGGCTCTTGGTTCCGACTGATAGCGTTGCTTCAAGAGAGCTACTGCCTCTGCGTAACGCTTCTGCGCGATGCGAACCTGGGCAAGATTTCCCAGTGCGGAGGGATAGTTGGGGAACGACGTCAATGTTTGTTGGAAGAGTTTTTCCGCCGCCTCGGTATTACCGGAAGCCGATCGAAGATGGCCCATCTGCGTGAGTATCCCTGCGCGTTCCCCGGTTTCGGTCGGCGGGGTCGACTCATAAGCCAAGTCGAGTAGCTCGAGCGCGCCTTCGCCATCGCCGAAGAGTTCGCGCAAACGGGCCGCCCGGGCCAAGGCGGGCAGATTCCCGGGACGAAGATTAAGCATCCACTGCGCGGATACTTCCGCATCCTTATAGTTGCCGAGTTCCACGTTCGCGTCGGTTAGCAAGCCGTAAACCATGACGTCGTCGGGAACTCGCTTGTTCAGTGCTTTGGCAGCCTCGAGCGCGGCAGGATACTGGTGTTCGCCGAGGAGGATCGAAATTCGTATTTTCTGAGTGTCGAAAGTGTCTGGAGCTAATTCCAAAGACTTCTTTACGGCGTCCTCTGCTTGAGCGTAAAACGCGGCATCGGAAGTCTCCTGCGCGCGGCGAACCAGCGCGGTCGCGAGAAGGTTGTAACCCGTATATTGCAGGGGCTTTTCCGCAATCGCCTGGCGG
>Ga0074045_10001623_pt1 | contig 21506 bp, 16 predicted proteins | sample BogForMeECP23OM2_FD_94442 | JGI IMG/M metagenome (GOLD analysis project Ga0074045, IMG submission 94442) | Bog forest soil microbial communities from Calvert Island, British Columbia, Canada - Bog Forest MetaG ECP23OM2 | ecosystem: Environmental > Terrestrial > Soil > Wetlands ... | reverse complement strand
TCTTCCTCGCGGGCGCTCTTAACATACAGTTGCGAGGCTCGGCAAATCCTTTGGATACCAGCCTTCAGCCCTTCGCCGATGGCCAGCCGGTCGAGATGACCGCGCACGTGCTCACAGACGGCAAGCTGAGACAAGTAACTCCGAACGAATTACGGCAGACTCTCGATGTTGAAGCAGAAGAGCTCATCGCTCTCAATAACGCCCCCACTCCCGTTCAGTCTGGCGTGCGGCTGAGCATCTACAACGCCCGCACCGAGGCAGAGTCCTCCTCGGCTGGTGAAACACCCGCCCCAACCATGCGCCTTCTGCACTACGGTGAACGCATCCGGCTTCCCGTCAAGCTGAGGATGCCGCGCAACTTCCGCAATCCCGGAGCCTTCGACTACCAGGGCTACCTCGCCGCCAACGGCATCGCGGCGTTGGGCTCCGCGAAAGATAAAGATGTGCAACTCCTGCCCGGATTCGCCGGCAGCCGTCTTGAGCTCTACCGCACCCGCATTCACTCCAGCATCATCGCTCACGTCCACGCCCTTTGGCCCGCGCCCCAGGCCGCGTTGATCGACGCCATGGTGATTGGCGAAGAGGCCTTCATCGACCGCGACACCCGAGTCGATTTCCAGCGCTCCGGTACCTATCACATCTTGGTGGTCTCCGGGATGAACGTCACCATTCTCGCCTTCGTCACTTTCTGGACCCTGCGCCGCATCGGCCTCGGCGACATCCCCGCGACTCTGCTGACGATTCTTGGGTGCATCGCCTATGCTCTCCTTACAGAAGTGGGCGCGCCGGTATGGCGCGCCACTCTAATGTGCGCGATCTACCTGGGTACGCGTCTGCTTTATCGCGACCGCGCCATGCTCAACGCGCTCGGCACCGCGGCCCTCGCATTGCTGGTATTCGATCCCCGCCAGCTCTTCACTGCCAGCTTCCAGATGACATTTGTTTGTGTGCTGATCGTGGCAGCAGTCGGCGTGCCGCTAGTGGAGCGCACCTCGCGTCTCTACCGCCGGGCGCTGGCCCACTGGGATTCCGACGATTACGGCGGATTGCTTCCTCCGCGCATCGCTCAGTTCCGCCTGGATCTCCGCTTGCTCGCCGCCCGGATCGCGCTTTTCATCGGCGACGGCTGCTCCCTGGGACTGGTCCGCGGCCTGTCAATTATCTGTCTCGCTGCCTTCGACCTGTTGCTGGTGTCAGCGGCAATGCAGATGGGACTCGCTCTGCCCATGGCCTATTATTTTCATCGCGCCACCACCATCGGTCTGCCCGCCAACGTCACCGTGGTTCCCCTCACCCAGCTCCTGATGCCTGCCGCTATTCTCACCGTGGTCCTGAGCTACGTTGCTCCAACGCTCGCGAAACTTCCCGCTCTGCTCACCGGCTTTGCTCTGCAAGCCATCACCGGCACCGTTCATGGCCTGGGAGGCCTGCGCCTCGCCGACCTGCGCGTAGCCACTCCATCGCTCCCGATGATGGCAGCTGCCGCCTCAGCTTTGATCCTCGCGATGATTTTTGCCTCTCGCCGGGCTCTACTCGCCATCGCCGGGCTGCTCGCCCTGCTCGCCGCGTCGCTGGCACTGGCTTTCATCCCGCCCAAGCCGCTGACCCACCCCGGAATGCTGGAAGTGACTGCCATCGATGTAGGCGAGGGTGACTCCATTCTCATGGTGATGCCGCAGGGCCGTACCCTCCTCATCGATGCCGGCGGACCCACCTGGGGCGCCAACTCGCAACTCGACTTCGGAGAAGATGTAGTCGCCCCTTACCTGTGGACCCGCCGTATCTCCCGCCTCGATGCCGTCGCCATCTCGCACGGCCACTCCGACCACATCGGAGGGATGTCCGCCATCCTCAAAGATTTTCGTCCCAAGGAATTATGGATAGGCTTGCTGCCCCCAGGTAAAGCCCTCGAAAGCCTGATCGCCGAGGCCCACGAACTCGGAATCAAAGTGGTGCGCCACTGGGAGGGAGACGAATTTGAACTAGGCGGCGCGAAAGTAGATGTACTTTTCCCGCCGCAAGACTGGCCCGTCGGTCTTGCGCCCAAGAACAACGACTCCATGGTTCTGCACGTCAGCTATGGCGCAACTTCCGCACTACTCGAGGGCGACGCCGAAAAAGCCGTCGAGCGCCGCATCGCTGTTTTGCATCCTCTACACGCCGACGTGCTGAAGGTAGGTCACCACGGCAGCGCCACTTCCACGACTTCTGACATTTTGGAAGCGGTGAAGCCAACTCTTGCCGTGATTTCGGTCGGATCCAGAAATTCCTATGGTTTGCCCAAAGAAGACGTTCTCGCCCGCCTGCAGGCCTCGAAAATCCATGTCTATCGAACTGACATCAACGGCGCCGTAACCTTCTATCTCGACGGCCATTCCGTCACGCCGTCCCTGCCGGCGATCAAGTGATTCTCGCTTTGAAGGCGCGCGGCTTCAGCCGCGCCAATCAATGCCACCAAAGACACGGGCTTTAGCCCCTGAGGGACGCCGGTCTTCCGGCCAGCGCTGAGCCCATCAACTCTGAGTCTCATCTTCATCGTACTCATCTGCCGCACCGCCCCGCCGCGACTCAGCGATCAAACTCCGCGCCTTCCCCTCATCCTCTTCCCGCACCAGGATGATCATTCCGCCCAGCCCCGGAAACGCATCCTGCAGCAGGCTCGCAGACTTTAAGTCATTATCGATCCCTGCCGAATCCAGCAAGCCTTTCACTACCATCGCCTCCGACTCCTGTTCGCTGTCAAACACCTTCACCAGCTTCTCATTCGGGTCAGGACGCTGTTTTGCCGCTGCCTTGGCCTGCTCTGCCATAACTTCTCCATTCTCGGAATCGGCCGGAAAAATGCACCGCACTCCGCACCCCCGTGATTCTAACTCTTCCCCAGATTCTTCAACGGCTCAGGTGGGGAGAGCCGCCCCCGGCTGCCCATCGGCCCAGTCGTATCGGGCCGCCGACGCTCACCTCGCACGCTCGCCCCACCACTTTCGGGCACTTTGATTTCCATCTCAATTAGAGCACAATGCTCGAAACCGCCCGCAACGCAGAACTGCGCGGCAACATCAAAAGAATGTGGGGCGAAAACCGGCTGTCAAGCGGCAAAAGGGGCCAGCATGAACCTTGGGGAACCGGGAAACCATGAGAAGAATCCACTTCTGGCAGCACAAAAAAACAGCGGGACAGACGATGACCCGCAGGACGAAGCCCGCAAAATCCGCCGCTTGCAAGTTATGATGAGCATGGTCACGTCTGTCATCAGCCAGGACCCCGGCCTCACCGTCGAAGAAGCCTCAGAACTCGCTGCCGGAGCCAAGCGCGCCGCGCTCGCCATGTTTCCCGACAAAGAATTGGCCTACGATCTGCTCTACAAACCCCGCCTGCAGCGCCTTATGCGCGAACGCTTCCGCCTGCAGTGATCTTCCCAGAGGCGACATGAGGATACTCATGTGGGGACAGCCGCCCTCGGCTGTCCAGCGGCCCAGGTTCATCGGGCCGCTGCCCGTGCCCCATTGCTCGCGCACTTTGCCAGAAACGGGGATTTCCCTTCGGTCAAACGCGGCACGCTTCTCAAGTTACTCATCCACCACCGAATTCCTAAGCGTCCCCACTCCCTCCACGGTCACCTCGATCACGTCGCCCGCCACCACCGCCCCCACTCCCTTCGGTGTACCGGTAGCGATCAGATCGCCGGGGAAAAGTGTCATAACCTGCGCGACATATCGAATCACCACATCCAATGGAAAGATGAAATCCCTAGTATTGCCCGACTGCCGCACCTCGCCATTCACCCGCGTCTCCACCCCAACTCCTGCCCACGGATCAAGCCCATCGACCACCAGCGGCCCCACCGGACAAAACGTGTCGAATCCCTTGGCCCGCGCCCATTGCTCATCTTTTTTCTGAAGGTCGCGCGCCGTCACATCGTTCACGCAGGTGTACCCGAGAATATACGGCCGCACATCCTCATCGGCCGCGGGCCGGTAGCACTTCTTCCCCATCACCACGCCCAACTCTCCCTCGTAATCGACGCGTTGCGAAAGCTTCGGACGCCGTACCGCTGCCCCCGGCGCGAGCAGCGAAGATGTCGGCTTGAAAAACAGCAGCGGCTCCTGCGGCACCTCGTGATTCAGTTCCGCGGCGTGCTCCCGGTAGTTGCGACCCACGCAAACAATCTTCGACGGACGCACAGGCGGCAACAATTCAGCCTCCGCCAACGCGATCAAGTCAATCCGCCGCGTTCGCAGGTCCTCCACATCGCCATCCGATTCTTCCGGAGCTGTTAGCAGAATGCGCAGGATCGCATCCCGTCCCGCAACCGACTCGACCAGCCCGTAGTGAGCCTGGCCATTCAGTTGAAACCGGCAATATTTCATCCAATCTATCTAAACATGCCCGAAGGAAATCCGGCGAAAATTTTCGCCACAACGTGTGTCCGCGTTGGAACAGCCGTGAAGAGACCGATCTGGGGACCTCCGCCCTCGGCTGTCCGCCGCGCGCAGCACGGCCTGCGCCTAACGCCCTTACGGTACTCTCTCCCCACTTTCCTCCGATCGCGCGCTCTCATTCCCCCGCACATCCATTGTCGACACCGAATAAAAGTAAGTCTTTCCCTCCGCCACCTTCATATCACGATAAGCCGGAATCTTCACCAGTTCCGAGTTGAGCTTCGCCGCGGCACCACCTTCCTCGTGACGATAAATGTTATAGCCGTCGAGGTCGGCGTCCGTCACCGGCGTCCAGATCAGATCGATGAACCGCTCTTGCCCCGGCCCGGAAAACACCGCCTGCAATCCCCCAGGCACCGCCGGCGGAAACACATCGTGCGCGAATACTTTCACTTCCGGCGTGTCGTCGCCATCGATGGAAACCTCAGGCTTTCCCGCCTGCGAGACCACAGTGAAACTCTCGGCGTGGTAGTGGTAAGTGTTTTCCCACTCAAAACGTTCATCAGTAAGCGACTGATCTTTTTCGGCTCCAGCACCGCGCTCCCCCACCAGTATCTTTTGCTGGCTACCTTCCGCCCGCCTATAGACCCGATACCCAAATCGAATCCCGGTGGGAAATGGCGGCGGCATCGGCGCCGTCCAACTCACTTCCACTCCTCGTGCCGTAACCCGCGCACTGAAATCCGCCGGCGGCGGCAGGGTCTCCGCCAGCGGCACCCGCACCTGATTCGACAACCCGGCCGCGCGCCCGTCCCGGTTCAAAACTTCCACAGCGTAGGACGCATACCCGAAGACGCTCCTCCGCTGCAAATCAGCCGGCACCGTATCGATATAGCTGCTCGTCAACCTCTGCCCGCTCGGACTGTTCTTACCCTCGAAATCCGCTGGCGGCGCCACCTCGCCTGCCATCGCATCGCAACGTTCGAGACTCGCATCAAGACCACGGCAAACCCGAGTCTTCCCCAGATAGCGCACACTCTGCCGCTCCATGGTCCGGCGAGGAATTGTCCACGTAAGCGTGACCTTGTCGCCCTTCCGCACCGCCTTCAGGTCCGCTGGTGGACGCGGCAACTCCAGCGCTGGCGGCAGCGGCGGACCAATCGACGCGCACCCCGTCAACACGACGGATGCGGTCAGCATCAGAATCAGCCTTCCCGTGGGAATCTTCATGCGGAAAGAACAGCGTAAATCAGCGGTCCGTGATCAGTGATGAGGGGTTAGGACTCATCCACATCCGCCTCCTTAAACTGCACACCCGGATTCAGAAGAGGTCTTTCCCTGACGATTGACCACCGACCACTAACCACTTCTCACTCACCCCAGCTCCTTCACCGCCTCCCGGAACACTTTCGTATGCCGGTCCACGTCATCGTTCTCGGTCTGCGGCGACATCAGCGCCATATTGTGAAACGGAGTCAGCAGAATCCCCCGGTTCATGGCATACAGATGCATAAACCGCTCCAGCTCAAAATCCATGGCATCGTGCGCCTCGCTTCCATTCTTGGGCACATCCGCCGCAAACAAATATTCTGCGCGGCATCCCAGCCGCGTAACATGCCACGGCAGCTCCGCTTCCTTAATCGCCTTCGCCACGCCCTGAGTCCAACGCTCGGCCAGCGGCATCATCCGGTTAAACGCCTCTTTGGTCAGAACTTTGGTCAAGGTGGCGCGCATCGCCGCCAGCGACAATGCATTCCCCGCCAAAGTCCCGCCAATTCCACCCACATCGCAGTTTTCCAGTTCCTGTTTCGCCGCAATGCGATCCGCCACTTCCCGTGAAAATCCATATGCCGCTCCCGGGATTCCTCCCCCGATCGCCTTCCCGAAAACCAGCATGTCCGGCTCCAGATTCTCCGCCCGCGTGAAGCCACCCGGTCCGGCGCAGATCGTATGCGTCTCATCGATGATGAGCAGCGCCCCATGCTTGCGCGTCAGCTCCCGCAGCGCCGCATGGTATCCCGGCTGCGGATGCACGATCCCCACATTCGTCATCGCCGGTTCCGCCAGCACGCAAGCCACGTCGCCGCCCGCCAGCGCCCGCTCCAATCCCTCCACGTCATTGAACTCCACCACCTTGGTCGTGAACGCCGGATTCACCGGCGGACCAATATTCCCCCGCCGCGCCTCAGCCTTGCCATTGGCGTCCAGCGTGATAAAAGTCTCATCCACCGTCCCGTGATAACACCAGTTGAACACCAGAATCCGGGGCCGACCCGTAATCTGCCGCGCCAAACGAATCGAGAAGCGATTCGCGTCCGTCGCCGTCAGCGCGAATTGCCAGTAAGGCAGCCCAAACCGCTTCTGCAACTCCTCCGCCACTAGAATCGCATCCTCGCCCGGCAGCATCAGCGTAATCCCGCGCCGCGCCTGCTCTTCCACCGCCTTCACCGTCGCAAACGGAGAATGCCCCGTCATCGCCCCCGTGTCTCCCAGACAAAAGTCGGCGTAGCGATGCCCATCCACATCAAAAAACACCGCCCCTTGCGCCTCCCGCACAAAAGGGGGAAACGCCCCCGCCCACTTCACCATCCAGTTCATCGGAACGCCCGCCAGCAACGACTTCTGCGCCCGCTCAAACAGAGCCTTCGACTTCGGCCGCTCCTCCACAAACTTCTTCTGCTCGCGCGCCATCAGCGAAGCCAGCCGCGCCCGGTCAATAGTCCTCATGAAAGGGAGAATAACAGACTGTTAAATACAGTTCGGCAGGAAGGAAGTTTGGCTCCATTATGATGCGCTGTCATCCTGAGCGTAGCCGTTCCTCAGGCGAAGCTAAGGATCTCCCGCTTAACCGGCCTGGCGCGAGAGCCAAACTGCACCACCACTAAACTCTCACCGGCGCTTTGCGATCCGCCGAAATCCGTGTACACTCGCTCTCGCTTTTGAAGTCAACCGAAAAACAAAAAATAGATTCGGGGTCAATGAACCTTCCAGTCTCGATCGCTCGCAGAATCGATGCTTCTCCATGGAGGTTGATTGTCGGTCCCCGCTAGTTCCAAAGTCAGTCCATTTTCCCCGCGGAGGTTGCGTCGTTGGCGTGATTGGCGCAGCCCCATCGCCTTCCCCGGCCGCAAGAAGCCCGCAAACCTCATCTACGACGTCGATGATATTCCGCCCATGGCGGTCCAGATTCCCGCCGCCTTCCAGCATCTCTTTGTCCTGTCGGTAGGGTGGGTCTACGTCCTCCTCGTAGTCAACGCGATGGGCGGCACGTCGGCGGAGATGCAAAGCCTCATCCGCATGTCGATGATCGCATCTGGAATCGCAACCATCGTGCAATCAAGACGCGGCATCGGCAACGGATACCTCTGCCCGCTCACCTGCAGCCTCACCTACATGGCCCCCGTTGTCCTCGCCGGGCTGGCGGGTGGCTACTCTCTGATATTTGGAATGCTTCTCGCGGCCGGCGTCGCCGGAATGCTGGTTTCGCGCGTCGTTCATCGCTTGCGAATTCTCTTTCCCCCGGAAGTGACCGGCCTCATGGTGGCCATGTCAGGCTTGCAGTTGGTGGCTCTGGGATGCTCGCGATTCCTCGGCTATTCCAAGGCGACCTCGGCCGTCGACCCGCGCGCCCTGCTCATCGGCCTGGTGACTCTGTTCGCCATGATCGTTCCCACCATTTGGACCCGAAGCAAGCTGCACCTCTTCCCCATGCTGATCGGTGTCGCGGCCGGCTACGCCGCTGCCAGTGCCCTGGGAGAGTTCCACATCTCGCAAATGCTGGCGCAGATGCCTCCCGGCTTCCTGACTTTCCCGCACCGCGCCGCCCCCGGCCTGTCTTTCAAGTTTGAGTTACTGCCGCCTTTCCTGATTGCCGCCCTAACCGCAAGCCTGAAAACCGTCGGCGACACCACGCTCTGTCAAAAAGCCAATGACACCGCCTGGAAGCGTGCGGACATGCAATCCGTTAGCGGAGGCGTCTTCGCCAACGGCTTCGGCAGCGCCATCTCAGGACTGCTCGGCGGCATCGGCCAGAACACCACCTCGAGCAGCATCGGCATCTCCATCGCCGCCGGCACCACCAGCCGCGCCATCGCGTGGCCCCTCGGTCTGCTGGTCATCGCGCTCGCCTTCGTCCCCAAGGCCGCCACCATCGTCGCTGCTTTGCCCGTTCCCGCCGTGGGCGCGGTATTGATCTATGCCGCGTGCTTCATCGTCCTGGGCGGCCTGCAGCTCCTCACCTCCCGCATGCTTGACGCGCGCCGCATCTTTGCCGTCGGCATCGCGCTCATCTTCGGTCTCAGCGTCGAAATCGTCCCCGACCTCTACCGCACCCTTCCCACATTCCTCAAACCTATTTTCAGCTCCTCCACATCGGTAGCGGCAGTTCTGGTCGTGATCTTGAGTCTGCTGTTTCGCATCGGCGTAAAGAAGCAACGCAGCCTCGAACTGCGCACCGGTCAGGACCACCTCGACGAGATCACGCTCTTCATGGACGACCAGGGTTCGGCCTGGGGCATGAGGAAGGAAGTTGTCACTCGCGCCACCGACGCTGCTTATGAGGTGGTCAACAACCTGGGCCTGCTGGCGCTCCGCTCCGATCTCATCACTCTTCGCACCACCTGGGATGAGTTTCGCCTCGATCTCGACGTCGAATACGCCGGTCCCGCCATCGAAATCGCCGACTCCATGCCGGCCCTGGAAGAGATGGGCACCCAGGCCGGCAGCGCCCATCTCGCCGGATACCTGATCCGCCAGTACGCCGATCGCGTCCGCATCCGCGAAAAAAACGGCCTCTGCCGCGTCCAGCTCCACTTCGACCACTAGCCCGTCTTGTTTTTAACGGGACGTGGCTCCAGCCGCGTCAATGAAAGGGGAAGGGCATGAGTTCACTCGTGCTGCTAAGCCCTCGAAAAAAGGAGTCGGCGCTTTAGCGCCTGTGATAAGCCGCGGAGGCCGGTGGCTCAGTCTTTTGACTCGGCGCCGTCCGGTTTTAATCCCTACTTCTCCGCATCCCGAATGAGCACCACATCCGAATCGACGTGCCCGCGGACCAGCCCCACCTTGCTGCCATCAAACGACCAATGAAAATCGATGATGCGCTCCGACTTGAAATTGGTGATCTGTTTTCCCGGAGAGCCATCCAGCGGCTGCAGCCAAAGATTATCCGCATCCTTGTCGCGAAAAGCGTAAACCACAGCTTTGCCGTCGCGCGTAAACCGCGTCGCTCCCTGGCACGGGCGTTGCAGTGCCTGAAGCTTCGTGTCTTTCGGAGAATCAAGAGGCACCAGTGCCAGCACTTCCTTAGGACTGCCAGGAGCGGCAAAAGTCGAAAAGGCCGCCAGCTTGCCGTCTGGGGAGATGTCAAACGAAGAGCTCAGGGGAAGCTCCGAGACCCGCTCGCTTTTGCCGCCTTCCACAGTCACTAGAGTTAGTCTTCCGCCGCTGGCCGTATCCCGGTAAGCTACCCTTTGTCCGTCGGGCGAGCAGACGTTTTCTTGATCAGCTTTGCCGTCGCTCAACTGTTTCAGATTGCCCCCGCCTGAATCCATGCGCCAGATATTCTGGGTCCTCGTACCGCCGTGCCCTGCAATCGAAAACACCACGTAACGGCCATTGCCGCAGACCGAGGGGGAGAATGAAAAACCTTCCTGTTGGATCGAGGTTAGCGGCGTCTTGTTGCGCGATTCGAGATTGAAAAGGCTCAAAACCGCGTCCTGAGTGAAAATAATTTGCCCGTCGGGTGTCCAGGAAAAGTTATACAAGGCGGCGCCAGAGACAAGCGGCCCACCTTGGTCGCCGCCCAATTCCGAAGCGGGCGTCACGAACAGGCCGAAGTGGCTCTGTTGCAGAACCGTCGCCAGCGTGTGTCCGTCCGCCCCCAGGCTGAGGTCGGAATAGTCGCTTACGTCGTGGGTTACGGCCTTGACTGTTCCCCGCGGATATGAAACCTCGAGGATCCGGCTGCGCAGGTAGTTGGTCTCGTTGTCCGAAGATAATGCCAGCAAGCCGTTGCCGCTGGGTAGCCAGGTTGGTTGGCTCAGAAACCCGTCTTTGGACGCAAAGAAGAGATCTTGTTTACCTGTGATCGCGTCGATCGCCACCAGGCCGCTAAGAGCATCCCCTGGCTGAAAAATGGTGCACACGATCGTCTTTCCATCAGGCGACCAGGCCGGGTCGTACAACGCTTCTTTCTGATTCCCCGTCACCAGCGTTTTCTCTTCGCCCGTTTCAAGGGAATGCATCACCAGCCGGAACTTGCCGATCGCCGGGTTGTTCTGCACCACATAGGCAAGACTCCGCCCGTCTGGCGAAAAACTAACGTTGCTGTCCACATCGGTCACCAGCTTTTGCGGAGTCCCACCCAGCACCGGCGCTCGATAGAGGTATTTCAGCGCCTGGCCGATCTCCCCTCGCACAAAATAAAGGTAATTCCCATCCGGAGAGAACCGTACACCGATATAGTTCAGCGGCTCTGGCGCCATCACCTGCGTGTTGCTGTTCGTAGGCACATTGCGCAGCCACAGGCTCTGCAGTCCATTCTCCTCGACCACGTTCAGGATGTACTTGCCGTCCGGAGATATCGCCACCAGCCTTGCCTTTCCGGTCTCCGTAATTTTTTGCACGGAAGCATTCTGAAAGGGAACTGGCCGGGCACGCGAGACGAACGCATAGATCCCATAACCCGCCGCCCCAACGATCAGAATGCCAATCAGGCTGCTGATGCCAAGTCCCAGCTTGTGCTGGCGCGCCGCCGCGACCACGGCGGAACTACTGGAAACGCGTGCCGCCGAAGTCGAGGTCGAAGTCGAAACCGCCGGCGTCGGCTGTGTGACTTGGCTCGTGCCAGTACTCGAAGCCGTAACCGCTAGGCGCGGCGCGTGCCCCGACTCGGTGTCGCGTTTCAGTCGCTTCAACTCACCGCGCAGGTCAGCGGCGGATTGATAACGCAGGTCGCGATCCTTCTCCAGAAGCCGGTCGACAATTTCTTGCAGCTTGACCGGAAGCGCGGGATTGATCTGAGTGGCCGGAACCGGACTGCGCTCCAGAATCGCATTGAAGATCACCGCCGAAGTATTTCCGGAAAACGGCAGCTGTCCGGTCGCCAACTGGTACAGCACCGTCCCCAGCGAGAACAAATCGCTGCGCGCATCCAGCTCCTCGCCCCGCGCCTGCTCGGGCGACATGTAGGCAATCGTTCCCACCGTCGAACCCGGGCTGGTCAGGTGTACCGGACCGCCGCCCGAGCTCGCCACCGTGTCCATTGCCATCTCCGCCGCCCGCGTCAGCTTGGCCAGCCCGAAGTCCAGCACCTTCACCGCACCTCGCTGCGTAACGAAAATGTTCGCCGGCTTTATATCGCGATGCACAATGCCCTTGCTGTGCGCCGCATCCAGCGCATCCGCCAGCTGAATGCTGATGTCGAGCAGGCGATCAAGCGCGAGCGCCCCAGTGTCCAGCTTGCGGTCGAGGCTCTGGCCCTCCAGCAACTCCATCGAGATGAAGGATTGCCCGGCGTCATTCTCCACCGCGTAAATCGTGCAAATATTAGGATGGTTCAAGGCCGAGGCCGCCCGTGCCTCCAGCAGAAATCGATCCAGCGCAGCCGCATCGCGAGCCAGTTCCACCGGCAGAAACTTCAAAGCAACCCGCCGCCCCAGCGTAAGGTCCTGAGCCTCATACACCACGCCCATGCCCCCACGCCCCAGCTGTCCCGTAACCCGGTAATGCGAGATGGTTTGCCCAATCATAGTAAGCGCACAAACTCAGGTCGCAATGTTAGGTTGTGTCCGATGCCAAGTCAACGAGCAAGCCCGCTTTGAAGGGACGCGGTTCAGCCGCGCCGCCAATGAAATGGGAGGGCACGAAGTCTCACTCGTGCCGCCAAGCCATGGCAACTTTAACCGCTTCGGCGGGTGGCCCAGTCCCGGTTAACGACTCCCCCAAAGTCGTGCTTCCCGTAAGAAGAATCGCCTGATACGATCGGCATCGTAGCCCACCCGTGAAACAGCCACGTGTGGGGCATCCTCTGCCGTGGTAGTGCGCGACAAGAGGACAGATGGGCCAGCCCCCAGAATTGTGTGAAAGGCGAGTGCACTGCACGATACGCTGTCCTGCGCGAATCGTGCTGACATCAATTCTGTCCCAAGGAGAAACCTGCATGACCCTAGTTAAGACAGCAACACACGCGAACAACGTCCCCACCGCGCGGCGTGTCGTATTCTTCGCGATGGTTATGTCATTAGCCTTGAACACCCATGTGCTAGGGCAGCAATCGTCTCAGCAGACGCACGGCGCAATCAACGCGCTTGCAGCCGCAGGCTATACAGAACCCTTGAATCAATCTGGTGCAGCAGAACCTGCCGCTGCAAAAGACAGCGCCAGCTCTGCCATTCGCCCCTTCCGGGTCAACATTCCGCAGGCGGCGCTTGACGACCTCCGCCGGCGCATCGCCGCGACGAAGTGGCCGGCGCAGGAAACGGTTTCAGATGCGTCGCAGGGCGTGCAGCTAGCGACGATCCGCAAACTTGCGGACTATTGGGAGAAAGATTACGACTGGCGTAAGTGTGAAGCCAAGTTGAATGCGCTGCCTCAATTTGTTACTACGATCGATGGGCTTGACATCCATTTCATCCACGTCCGGTCGAAAAATCCCAACGCCTTGCCAATCATCGTGACGCACGGATGGCCGGGCTCGATCATCGAGCAGTTGAAGATCATTGGCCCACTCACCGATCCGGTCGCATACGGTGGGAAGGCCGAGGATTCCTTCGATGTTGTAATTCCTTCGCTTCCGGGTTACGGCTTTTCAGGTAAACCTACCAAACCCGGCTGGGACATTCCGCACATTGCCCGTGCGTGGGTGACGTTGATGAATCGTCTTGGATACACGCGCTTCGTTGCGGCAGGTGGTGATGTGGGGGCGCAGGTCGGCGATGAACTGGGCGTTGAGGCACCTCAGGGATTGCTCGGTGTTCATTCCAATATGCCAGGCACCGTTCCCGCCGACGTTGCCATGGCGCTCAATCTTCACCAACCGCCTCCTCCCGGCCTCTCTCCTGAGGAAAAACACGCTTGGGATCAACTGGATTTCTTCTACAAGAAAGGGCTGGGTTATGCCAACGAAATGTCCCTGCGGCCACAGACGCTCTACGCGCTCGAGGATTCACCGATCGGTCTAGCCGCGTGGATTCTTGACCATGATGCTGGCAGTTACGCGATGCTAGTCCGGGCGATTGACGGACAGCCCGAAGGCCTTAGCAAGGACGACATTCTCAACAACATCACGCTCTACTGGTTAACGAACACCGCGGTCTCTTCCGCGCGCCTTTATTGGGACGCCAGCCAAACCGCGAAGAAGGGCTTTTTCGACGTGAAGGGAGTCGTTGCCGTCCCGTTTGCCGTGAGTGCCTTTCCGGATGAGATCTATACCGCTCCTCGGAGTTGGACGGAAAAGGCGTATCCGAAGCTTATTCATTACAACAAACTCCCTAAAGGCACTCACTTCGCGGCCTGGGAACAACCGCAATTTTATTCGGAAGAGATTTGGGCGTCTTTCAGGACGCTTCGATAGGGGGGCTGGCCCATCCGCTCTCTAGTCGCGCACGACCACGGCAGAGGATGCCCCACCCGTGGCTCTTTCACGGGTGGGATACGACGCCGGCGGGTGGCCCGGGCCATTCGCCCTGCGTCGTCTCCACTCCCAACCCATGGCAGTCCTTGCAGCCATCGTCAAACCATTTCGAGTACTCCTTTCCAGTTATCGATCCCGAACCTTTTTGGTAATCAGTGGGATATTCTTAAAGCTTTGCAGGGAGGGGGGGAGTGGACTACTACGAGGATCATCTACTAGCGTTGGTCACTCCAGGGCAGAAGGAACGAAGAATTATGCGGAGTTATTTGCTCGAATCAGTCGTGGCGGCTTACGTGAGTACACTACTGGCATACATTGCGCAATCCGGGCTAGGAATTTTGCTGGGCACCCGGCACTGGATTAAAGCACTGATGGCGCCCACCTTCCTATTGCCCGTCGCTGGCGGGGCGCTTGCAGCTTATGTGATGGGCAAACGGCTTTCGAAGGGCTCCTATTTCGTGTGGTGCATTCCTCTTGCATTGCTCTGCTGGGCATTCTTAGGAGTGATAAAAGCTCCATACGCGACGCGTTCCGAAGTTTGGGACACAATGATCGGAACTGATTGCAGCAGCTCCGAATGTCTGTACGAGGCCTTTTTCTCCGTACCGTTCGTCTGCTCTTTTTCCTATTCGGTCTCGGCTGCAGCCGTCCAAGCGATCAGGCGGGCGCACGCCATGAGTGCTCAAGAAGAACCGGACAGCCCGCGCGGCGGGAGGGTTGATTCACTAATGGTTCGCGTATCTGACGCCTTAATGCTACTAAAAGAATTGGACCCTAGGGGGCTGGCCCATCCGCTCTCTAGTTGCGCACGACCACGGCAGAGGATGCCCCACCCGTGGCTCTTTCACGGGTGGGATACGACGCCGCCTCCGTCGTGTTCATTCATCACAACCTAACTCCCGCCGCGCATGCTACAACCCGAGAATGCCCGCCCATCTCCACCGTTACCACGGGGCCGGATATCTCCACTTCATCACCACCAGTTGTTACCAGCGGCGGCCGCTTCTCGGCGCTCCCCGTAGCCGTGATCTGTTTCTCCAAGTGCTGGAGCAAGTTCGCCAGCGCCATCGCTTCGTCGTAGTGGGCTACGTGATCATGCCCGAACACGTCCACCTCCTCCTCAGCGAACCGGAGCGCGGCAATCCTTCGATCGTAATGGCGGCCCTCAAACAGAGCTTCGCACATCGTTTCCTGCGACGGCTGCGCGCGAAAAACCATCCCGAGCAAGGCATGCTCTGGAACGCAGCCCTCGATCAGGGACACATCTGGCAACACCGCTTCTACGATTTCGTGGTCTTCACCTCGAAGAAGCGAGTCGAGAAGCTGCGCTACATGCATCGCAATCCGGTAGCGCGCGGACTCGTGCTCGAACCGCAACAGTGGGCGTGGAGCAGTTTCCGCCACTACGCCGACGGAGAGCGCGGCCCAGTCCTGGTTAACGACTTCCCCAAAGTCGTGCTTCCCGTAAGAAGAATCGCCTGATACGATCGGCATCGTAGCCCACCTGTGAAACAGCCACGGTGGGGCATCCCTTTGTCTTGGTAGTGCGCGACAAGAGGACAGATGGGCCAGCCCCATCTGCGACACCAAAAACTTAGGGCAACTCGTCGTGACGCAGCGATGTCACTTTACCTTGCGTGGGACGAAAACTAAGTTCTGCGGATATGAAGACGCTGGTCTGAGCGCCCCTGCCGGTGTACGCAGCTCCTCTGATGTAGGCTCCAGAAAAGCGATCAAGTTCCAAGTCCCGATCTCGCGAAGAACGAATTGAATTTCCGCTTTGTCGTCTGCCCCGGACGAAATGGGATCTGCGGAGAAATCCGGAAGATCGATCTCGAAAATTCCTTCTGCGTCCGGTTTTGCAATTCCCAGCGAAAATTGCGGAACCATACAATCGGCAAAGTCGAAGAAGCCGCAGGCCCATGAGTCGAGGTAGTCCACTCGAACCTCGGCTGGTTTCTTCCGCAGAAGGTCTGGGTCGTTAATCTGTCCAATCAAAGAAATCGTTGAAAGCGGAATGCAAGGAAAGAACAAATAGACATCCGAGAACTCCGGCAGGGGAACGTCGAAAGTGGCTATCCTGCAACCGGCCGCCCAAACGAACATTCTCACCTGGCTCGCCGGTTTCCCATCGACAACCGTCCTGATCTCCACCGATTGCGAATCTGCTTTTGGCGAGGCGGTCCCTCCGTATGCTCCAAAAGGACCGTACAAAACGTAATGGGCTTCAACCTTTTCGGAAACGAGGTCTGCCGGGAGGAAAACCGTGACCCTATGCGGGTGTTGCGCGGCCTGGATCAGCCCGCATAGAGAGAGAAGCAGAGAAAAAATGGCGGTAACTCTGCTCGAACGAATCACAATGAGCGAATTATAAGCCTAATAACATCGACCATCCGGGCTAACCGCCCCTACAGAATATATCTCGACAAATCCTGATCCTTCACAATATCCGTCAGCATCTTCCGCACGTAATCCGCATCCACGGTTACATGCTCCCCTTTTCGCTCCGGAGCGTCAAAGCTCAACTCGTCCAGCACCCGCTCCATGATGGTGTGCAGCCGCCGCGCTCCAATATTTTCCGTGCTCTCATTCACTCGGAAGGCAAAGTGAGCAATTTCCAGGAGCGCCTCCGGAGTGAACTCCAGCTTCACCCCTTCAGTTTCGAGCAAAGCCGTGTACTGCTTCACCAAAGAAGATTTCGGCTCCGTCAGAATCCGCACAAAATCTTCCATGGTCAGCGACTGCAGCTCCACCCGAATCGGAAATCGCCCCTGCAGCTCCGGAATCAGATCGCTGGGCTTCGAAACATGAAACGCTCCCGCCGCAATAAACAGAATGTGGTCGGTCCGCACCATGCCATACCGCGTGTTCACGGTCGTGCCCTCGACAATCGGCAGAATGTCCCGCTGCACGCCCTCCCGTGAAACGTCAGGACCGTGCCCACCCTCGCGCCCCGCGATCTTGTCGATCTCATCCAGAAACACAATCCCCGAATTTTCCACCCGGTCAATCGCCATGCGCGTAACCTGATCCATATCGATCAACCGCTGCTCTTCTTCCTGAATCAGATATTCAAATGCCTCATTCACCTTCATCTTCCGCTTCTTCGTCCGTTGGCCGAAGATGTTGGGCAGCATGTCTTTGATATTGATGTCCATCTCTTCAGCGCCCTGGTTGGTCATGATTTCAAAAGTCGGAAAATTACGCTCCCGCACATCGATCTCAACCTGGCGCTCATCAAGTTTCCCTTCGCGCAATTGCTGCCGCAACTTCTCCCGCGTGCGCGTGGAAGACTCGGCCAACGCGGTGCCCCCGTCGATCACCACCCCGCCAGCGCTCGTAGCCTCCGCAGGCCGGGCCGGTGGCGATGGCGGCAGCAGAATATCCAGCAACCGCTCCTCCGCGTTCAACTCAGCCTTATCCGCAACATCCTCCAGCTTCTCTTCCCGCACATTGTCAATCGCGATCTCCACCAGATCCCGCACCATCGACTCCACATCCCGCCCCACATATCCAACCTCGGTAAACTTAGAAGCCTCCACCTTCAGAAACGGAGAATTCGCCAGCTTAGCCAGCCGCCGCGCAATCTCCGTTTTTCCGACGCCAGTCGGCCCTATCATAATTATGTTTTTGGGAATGATTTCTTCGGCTAGTTCGGGGGTTAGTTTTTGACGGCGCATGCGGTTGCGCAAGGCGATGGCGACGGCGCGCTTGGCGTTCTTCTGGCCGATTACGTGTTTGTCGAGTTCGACGACGATCTCGCGGGGAGTGAGTTCGTCGAGTGCGAGCTGTTCTTCTTCGGCGCTGCTGGGTAAGTAGATGGCCATAGGTCAGTTCTCAGTTCCCGGCTCTCGGTCCTGGGTTGCGGAGCGAATGTTTTGCTGAGAACCGAGAACTGAAAACTGAGAACTATAGTTCCTCAATCGTTACCACGTCATTGGTATAGATGCACATTTTGCCGGCAATCTTCATGGCTTCTTCGGCGATCTGGCGGGCGCTCAGCTGGGTGTGTCGGGCCAGGGCCTCGGCTGCGGCCTGAGCGTAGGGACCGCCGCTGCCGATGGCTGCTATGCCGCTGTCGGGTTCGATCACGTCGCCTTGTCCGCTAAGCAGGAACGTCTGCTCTTTGTCGCAGACCAGCAGCAACGCCTCCAGATGACGCAGGAATTTGTCGGTGCGCCAGTCTTTTGCCAGCTCGACGGCACCGCGTCCGAGGTTGCCGTGGTACTGCTCGAGCTTCGATTCGAAGCGGCTGAATAAAGTGAAGGCGTCGGCGGTGGAGCCGGCGAATCCAGCGAGGATTTTGTCGTTGTACAGGCGGCGGATTTTCTTCGCCGTATGTTTTATGACGGACTCGCCGAGCGTAACCTGGCCGTCCCCGGCAAGAACCACGCTGCCGTTGCGGCGGATGGATAAAACTGTGGTGGAGCGGATCAGACGCTTCGTGGCCATGGGCGCAATCGTCCATTATAGCAGCGGCAGGGCAGCTTCCCGGAAACGGGGTACCCAGCCAACCCGCTGAGGCTTCGCTCTCATCCGAAAGTGCTGTCGTCACCAAAGTAATTTGGCTGGCACATATTTCAGTGCATAAATCGATGTTAGCGAATTGCAGATCCCCGAGTTCGACTCCGGATGCGCTGAAAAGGAGGGGTTGAAGACTTATGACAAAGCTCAACGTGGTGATCTCCCTGATGACCGCCGACAACGACTATCAGGTGGAACAGGCGGTGTCGGCACAAGCAGCCGCGGCCGAGCTCGGAGCGGAACTTCAGATTGTCTATGCGGGCAACGACGCCGTGCAACAGACGCAGCAGATTTTGAGCTTCGTCCAGGAACCGCGCAAACGTCCCGATGCCATCCTGGTCGAGCCGGTGGGGACGGGCATGCCGCAGGTTGCCAAGGCGGCAGTGGACGCCGGCATTGCCTGGGGAATCATCAATACCGATGTGGATTACATTTCCCGCCTGCGCCAACACGCGCTGGTTCCGGTCTTCTCGGTCGTGTCGGACCACGAGGCGGTGGGAAAGATTCAGGGCCAGCAGATTGCCGCCTTGCTTGGGGAGCAAGGATGCATGCTCTACATTGAGGGGCCATCGGTGCGCGACGTGAGCCGGGTGCGGAGCAAGGGTATGCTGGCGACTAAACCGCCGCAGGTCGACGTAAAGATCCTGAAGGGCGACTGGACGCAGAATAGCGGATATACCGCAATCAAATCCTGGTTGGCGCTGAGCACCTCGCGCCAACTGCATGTCGGCATTGTCGCCTGCCAGAACGACGACATGGCGGTGGGCGCGCGCCGCGCCTTTGAAGAGCTGAAAGATTTGCGCGAACGCGATGCCTGGCTCCGCCTTCCCATCACCGGATGCGACGGGGTTTCCCGCTCCGGGCAGGAATGGGTGCGTCAGGGACGTCTCGCGGCTACCGTGGTTTGTCCGCCCATCTTCGGACACGCGATGCGCTTGCTGGCCTCCGCGCTTAAGACTGGATCGCAGCCCCCGGAGCGCACTCTGGTGGCCCCAAGTTCCTTTCCCGGGCTGCAAGAACTGCAAAAAGCGCGAGCCCTGGCGGCACATCCGTCCTAGTCCCCCTGCGGGGTAATCTGCCTCCCGGCAACCGCCGCATCAGCCTTTGCGATCGAAAAGATTATTCAGCCTTAATTTCACTTCCGGCCACTCTACCATCACGATGGAAAATCGCAGCGAGTCGCGGGGGATGAAGTCCGCGGCCATGCGGTGGGCGCGAAGCGTGCCTTCGAACTTTCCCCCAATGCGCTCGAGCGCGGCACGGGAGCGCTGATTGCGCGCGTCGGTGTGAAAGCAGACGCGCAGCACCTGCCAGGTTTCAAAGGCGTGCGTGAGCATGAGCAGCTTGGCCTCGGTGTTGGCCGCGGTGCGGATGGCTGAGCGGGCCAGCCAGGTGTAGCCGATCTCGCAAGCGTCAGGAAGGATTTCGGGTGCCCCATTTCTCGCGTCTTTTGCGAGAAAGCCTGCCCTGAGCGAGTCGAAGGGTGGGAATTCCGGCTGCGAGCGGCGTCCGTGCCGCGCGTGTCCCCCGGGCCACGACCATCGCTCGAGGTTCCAGAAGCGCGTCGAGCCAATGACGACATCGTCTGCAATGTTGACAATCGCAAACGGCACTGCGGTACCGGCGTCACGCCAGGCCAGAGCCGTGTCGACGTATGTGGCGGCTTGCGCCTTACCTTGCGGGACGGGACTCCATTGATAGAGGGAAGGATCAGTCGCAGCCGCGGCCACCAGGCCATCGACGTGGCGATGATCGAGCGCTTCGAGACGAATGTGGCGGCCGGTGAGTGAAAAGTTTTCTTCCATGACTCTTGGCAGGATTCTAAGTATGGTCCTAGTATGAGATGAGTGCGGAGGCGGCCGCAATACGCTGGAATCGACGGACGGAAAAAATCTTGTCAATAGGCAAACCCAGACAATCTCGCTCAAGTGCCTCATGGCATTGAGCAAATATTTATGAAGCTACGTCACTTTTCGGTGACAGATGTGATATAATAGAAGTATAAGCTAAAACTTTAAGAAAACAGAGGCGCGGCCCATGGGCTGCGCCTTTTCTTTTGGGGCTTTGGTTTCCTGAAGCGGGGGCGAAGTGAACGAGTTCAAAGTTTTCAAGACATTCAAGGAGCGCGGCGAATGGGTCGAAGCCCAATTCATCGCCCAGGCCCTGCGCCACGGCTTCAAAGTCCTCAAGCCCTGGGGAGACTCTCAGCCTTTCGACGTCGCCATCAACTTCGGTCCCCGCATCGTAAGAGTCCAGGTAAAGTCCACCGCCTGCCGCGTCGGCACCGGATACTTCTGCCAGTTCAAGCCCAACTATTTCAGCGACCCCTACACCCTCGATCAACTCGATTTCTTCGCCGCCTATGTCATCATGCAGGACGCCTGGTATCTAATCCCAGCCCGAGTCCTCCTAGGCGGCGACCACCTCAAACAAGGCCTAATGCTTTTCCCCATGCAGCCCCTGAAGAAAAATCGCTACAGCTACGAATCCTACCGGGAAGCCTGGAAACTCCTCCACCCCCGCCACAACAAAAGCGAGAACAAAAGGTAGCCAGTACCGGACAGACCGCATAGGTTGACCTTATGGGGATAACATTCTCCGGGAGGAAAGATGTGCAGGTAAGACCACTTTACTTGCCCTCGCAAAGATTGAGTAGCTCGACGAACGCAAATATTTCAGCGCGGCGCCCGCGCCCTTTACGAATTGTCTTGAGTATGCCGGCCTTTCGTAGTCTCCTCAACATCTGCATCACCGTAGGGACGCTTGGCATTTGCCGGTATCGTGTCAAGTGACTGCTTTGAAAAATCGGCTGATCAAACAGACGGTCGAGAAGTGGCACGGCATACCGGGAGTGCGTCAACTCGATCAGCCTGGTCTTCAGCCGCTCATAAAGCTCTATGATTGCGCGTGCCGTGGCTGCATTTGCCTTCGCCTGCTCGATCACTGCGCGCAGGAAGAAATCGATCCAG
>Ga0074045_10001622_pt1 | contig 21522 bp, 14 predicted proteins | sample BogForMeECP23OM2_FD_94442 | JGI IMG/M metagenome (GOLD analysis project Ga0074045, IMG submission 94442) | Bog forest soil microbial communities from Calvert Island, British Columbia, Canada - Bog Forest MetaG ECP23OM2 | ecosystem: Environmental > Terrestrial > Soil > Wetlands ... | reverse complement strand
TCGGCGGCCGAGAGGCGGAAGGCGGCGTGGTCGGCGCGGCGCGAGCGCTTGTGGATGGCGTCGGTTTATATTTTCTCGTTTCTGTTTATTGCCATGTTGACGGCGGAGTTTGTTTACGCCAAGAGCCAGAGCGCGCTGTCGCCGGCGACCGAAGTTGCGTTTGCCAACGGGCAAGTGACGATTCCGCTGGCGCAGGTTTCGGATGGGGATCTGCATCGCTTTCAGGCGCAGGAAAACGGGACGGAGGTTCGTTTCTGGCTTTATCAGAAGCCGGATGGGAAGATTGCCACGGTGTTCGATGCGTGCGAGATTTGCGGGGCGGCAGGATTTTACAAGTCGGGCAATGGAGTGGTTTGCAAGAACTGCGCGGCGCCGATTAATCCGCAGTCGGTGGGAACGGCGGGCGGGTGCAATCCGATTCCACTGAAGATGACGCAGACTGCCGACGCGGTGATTATTCAGGAGGCGGACATCGCGGCCGGTAGCCACGTGTTCGAGAAATAATAAAGAATGTTTGCGCGGCTGGTTTACGAATCCTTTCGGCGGCAGAAGCGGCGCAAATTGCTGGCGGGCGCGGCCATCACTCTGGGCGTGACCGTGGCAACGGCGATGATTGCGGTAGCCACCGATATCGGCGACAAGATTAACCGCGAGCTGCGCACCATCGGCGCAAATATTCTGGTAACTCCGCAGGAAGACACTCTGGATGTGGAAATTGGCGGGGTCAACCTGAAGCCGCCTAGCGACGGCGCTTTCCTGAACGAAGCCGATCTGCCCAAGATCAAAGGGATATTCTGGCACAACAACATTACGGGATTTGCTCCCATGCTCCCGGTCAATGTTGTGCTGTCGCGTGATGGCAGGACGGAAAATCTTACCCTGATTGGAACTTACTTTGCCAAGAAGATTTCTTATGGGAAGGAAGAGTTTACAACGGGCGTGCGGTCGACGCATCCGTGGTGGGAAGTTTCCGGGACCTGGCCGGAGGATGGTTCTCGTGACGTTTTGCTGGGAAAAAAGCTGGCGGCGCGGCTTTCCTTGAAGTCTGGCGACGTAATTACGCTGGCTGGCCAGCGGCTTCGAGTTAGCGGAACTCTCGGTACGGGCGGTAGTGAGGACGATCAGGTGGTCGCACCGATTGCGCTGGCGCAGGAAATTCTCGTGAAGCCTGGGGCGGTGCGTCGGGTTTATGTGAGTGCGCTGACTAAGCCGGAAGACGCGCTGGGGCGGCGAGATCCGAAGAGCATGTCCGGAGCGGTTTACGACCGGTGGTATTGCTCGCCCTATCCGCAGTCGATTGCCTACCAGTTGATGGAGGCGATTCCGCACTCGCATGCCGAGCAGATTCGGCAGGTGGCTCAGAATGAAGGTGCGGTGCTGACGCGCATCGAGGGACTGATTTTTCTAGTGACGCTGGCGGCGCTGTTCGCCTCAGCACTAGCGGTGTCGGCTGCGATGGCGACGGCGATCTTCGAGCGGCGCGCGGAAGTGGGGTTGATGAAAGCCCTGGGCGCGGGTAAGTTCGCGGTGGCGTCGATCTTCTTTGCCGAGGCTGCGTTACTCGCCGTGCTGGGCGGCGGCTTGGGCTTTGCTGCCGGCGGATTGCTGGCGCATCAGATCGGGCGTTCGATTTTTAATTCGGAGATTGCGATCCCTCCAGTGCTATTGCCAGTGATTCTGGCAATCGCGGTGATGGTTACTTTTGCGGGGAGCGCTGCTGCGATTCGCAATGCGGTGCGGCTGGATCCCGTCTTTGCGCTGCGGGGTGAACTGTGAGCGCTTATTCCGAACATCCACATTCGGCGAAGCGGGTCGCGGCGGGGCGAGCGCAGGCTCGGCATACGTCGATGTTTGTGCGAATGCTGGTGCGGGCGGCCGTGCTCCGACGAGGGCGGGCAGCGGCGGCGCTGTTTGCCATGGTGGTGGCGGCAGCGGTCGCTACTGCGATGCTGAATCTCTATGTCGACGTGCAAGCCAAGCTGCGGCGCGAGTTTCGCAACTATGGGGCGAATATTATTCTCGCCGGGAGGGACGGCGCTTCCCTTCCCGCGAATTCGTTATCGCAACTCGAATCGATGATCGCGGGGCATGGCGTGGTTGCTCCGTTCGCTCTCGTCGTGGCGAGAACCGGCGATGGCCAACCGGTTGTCGTGGTAGGCACGGACTTTGATCGTGTGCGAGAGCTCGATCGCTGGTGGTCGGTGACGCAGTGGCCTTCCGGTGCGGGGCAAGCGCTGGTGGGCGTGCGGGCGGCCTCAGTGGTTTCTCCGAAGAATCAGGCATTTGATCTCACGTTTCAGGGACACAGTATTCGAGTCACGCCGGCAGGAACGGTGCAGACTGGGGCTGCAGAAGATAGCCGAATTTATCTTTCTTTGACGGACTTCGTCGCGTGGACTGGAGTTCGGACTTCTACCATCGAGATCGCGGCCAGCGGTTCGCCGGAGGAGATCAACAGCGTATTGCAGCAACTGCAGAGCGCGATTCCGGCGGCCGATGTGCGTCCGGTGCGACAGATCATGGAGGGCGAGGCGCGGGTGCTGGGCAAGACGCGGGCTACGTTGCTGGCGGCGGCGGCGCTTATCATTCTCACTGCCGCGCTGTGCGTGCTTTCTACCCTGATGGGATGGGTGTTTGATCGGCGACGCGATTTTGCCATCATGAAAGCTTTGGGAGCCTCTGACCGGCTGCTGAACGGATTTTTCGCTGCGGAAGCGGCGGGGCTGGGCGCCGCCGGAGCTGTGATCGGTTTTATTCTCGGCATCGGCATCGCAGCCTGGATTGGACGGGTTAACTTTCATGCTCCGGTGGTGCCGCGTTTCAGCGTGCTACCGTTTGTGCTGGCTGGTAGCATCGTGGTGACGCTGGTTTCGGCGATCCTGCCGATTTGGTTGCTGCGGCGGGTGCAACCGGCGGTGATTTTGAGGGGCGAGTGAAATGATTGAGATCAAAAACGTAACCAAACTCTACCCCGCCAAAGCCGCGGGGAATCCCACCTCTCGCAACGGCGGCGAGAAGTGGGACGCCCCTGACGGCGCGATCCATGCGCTCGATCATATTTCGCTGCATGTGGAGCGCGGCGAGTGGCTGTCGATCATGGGGCCTTCGGGTTCGGGTAAATCGACGCTGGTGAATTTGATTGGGTGCCTGGACCGGCCGACCTCAGGCGAGATCTGGCTCGATGGGGAGAATGTTGCCGGCATTTCCGCGAACGAATTAAGCCGGGCGCGCGCGGAGAAAATTGGATTTATTTTTCAGCAGTTTCATCTGATTCCGTTTCTGACTGCGGTGGAGAACGTGATGCTGGCGCAGTACTTTCACAGCATGACCGATCAGAAAGAGGCGACTGAGGCTCTGGCCCGGGTGGGCCTGGGCGATCGGTCGCATCATTTGCCATCGCAGCTTTCCGGAGGCGAACAACAGAGGGTTTGCATTGCGCGGGCTCTGATTAACGATCCGAAGATTATTCTGGCGGACGAGCCTACGGGAAATCTTGATGGGCATAATGAAGAACTGGTGTTGCGGTTGCTGCGGGAGTTCCATCAGCAGGGGCGGACGATTGTGATGGTAACGCATGATCCGGTGGTGGCGCGGCTGGCGGACCGGCGGATTGAATTCCATCACGGCAAGATTGCCTCACAGGAAGTTTTTGCGATGGCTGATGAGGAGCAGTTCGACGAGGTGCTCGAAGAACTGTGGGTGCTGGCGGAACACGGCGAGATTGCGGAAGTCGAGCGTATGGAAGTGCACGGCGCTTTGCCCGTGAGCCTGGCGATTGAAAAGATGATGCAGATGGGCCTGGTGGTTTCGGCGCCGCATCCACCGCTGGCGCACGATCACAAACCGTTCGTGAATCCCTGCCACGACGCGCTGAAGCCTGTGTCCGCATCGGTGGGCGATGGTACTTTGATCGTGGAGCTGACTCCGCGGGGCCACGAACGGGCGGGCAGCATCATTCGCCGCCATCGGCTAGCGGAGCGGCTGTTTACCGACAGCCTGGCCATGGACAGCGAATCGGAAATCGAGGAGCAGGCTTGCAAGTTTGAGCACATTCTTTCGCCTGAAGCTACGGACAAGATTTGTACTTTTCTGGGGCATCCGCGGACCTGCCCGCATGGGGCGCCGATTCCGCCGGGAGGGTGCTGCGGGAGAAAAGCTGAGTTTGACATCGAAGCTATTTCGACCGAGCGCACGCGCCTGTAACCTCCCGTGGGAACAGGCCTCAGCATCACTTTGGTTTCGCCGATCCACCATTCCACGCTGTTATCATCGTAATTCCTAATAGAAAATGACCCCGCGGCGTCCCATCATCGGCGTGTTCGACTCCGGCTTTGGCGGACTCACGGTCCTTAAAGCTTTACTTGAGGTTGTGCCAGATGCCGATTATCTCTACTTCGGCGACACGGCTCGGCTTCCTTATGGATCGAAGTCGGTGGAAACCGTGGCGCGCTATGCGGTGGAGGCGGCTCACTTTCTTGAAAGCCACGGGGCAGAGTTGCTGGTGATTGCATGCAATACGGCTACCGCGCTGGCGCTAGACCGCATTATCTTGGCCGCGCATGTACCGGTTGTCGGGGTGGTAGGGCCCGGGGCTGAGGCTGCCGCCGGGGCCAGTCGAAATAAAAAAGTGGTTGTGATCGGAACCGAGGCGACGGTCTGCAGTCATGCTTATCGCAAGGCGCTCGAGGCCCGCGGGCTTGAGGTGATCGAGAAGGCTTGTCCGCTGCTGGTTCCCTTGGTCGAGGAGGGGTGGCTTGAGCATCCGGTCACCGAGCAGGTGGCTCGAATTTATCTCGGCGAGGCTTTTGCCGATGGGTTCCGTGACTCCGACGTGCTCGTGCTGGGCTGCACGCATTATCCCCTGCTCAGGGAATTGCTGCGGCGGGTGGCGCCAGCGCAGGCCGGCATTGTAGATTCGGCGGAGTCGACGGCGCGGGCGGTGGCGGAGCATCTGGCGAAGCTCTTGCCGGAAAAGGCTGCTTTACCGGAAGAGCGACGGGTTGCGCCGCGTATTCGGTTTTTTGCCACTGACTCGGTCGCGAAGTTTCAGCGGCTGGGCGAGCGTTTCCTGGGGCGGGCAATCGAGGATGTGCAGCATGTGGATTTGAAGGAGTAGGGCGGTCGAGTTTTCTGGTTGTAGCCGGACGCGAGCGGAGTCGGGCCTGCACGAAGCAGGTTCCTCACCGGGCTTCCAGCCCGATTCGGAATGACAAAGTATCGGTGAGAGATCTGCTGGCCTCAGTACAGGTGGAAGTCTACTTCTACGGCGATCACTACCGGGACGGGGTGGCCGTCTTTCTGACCGGGTTCGAATTTCCAGTTCTTTACCGATTCGATGGCCTTTTCGTCCAGGCCCATGCCCAGGGTGCTTAGCACGTGGATCTGGGTGGGACGGCCGGTGGCATCTACTACTACGCTAAGCACGCAGGTCCCCTGATACTTCGCCTTGCGGGCTTCTTCGGAAAATTCAGGGTCGGTTTGATAGATGACCCGCGGAGGGGTGACGCCTTTACCGATGCGAAAGGCGCCGCCGCCCATACCCGCTTCGTCGCCGGGGCCAACGCCGCGTCCGTTGCCGGAGCCGACGCCACCACCAGAGCCCGAGCCGATTCCGCTTCCCGAACCGGTGCCGTTCGAGGGAATTATGGCGGAAGACTTGGGGTCGCCGAGGTTCGGCATGTTATTCATTGCAACTTTAATATCAGGCGGAACGATCACGGTAGGCTCGACCGCGAGCTTGGGATTCATATTGCGGATTACGGCGGCCGGAGGCGCCAGCTGCGGCTTCAACGAAAACTTGGGAAGCTTGCCCTTCGAAGCCTGCAGCACGTCGCGATCGCCTCCGCCGCCTCCGCCACCGGACTGGGTCTTCGCAGGTTTCAGCGTATAGTCGCCGGGGTCGATCAACGTGGTCGCAGTGGTAGATTTGGCAGCTACCTGAGTTATCACACGCCGGCCGAGAATGGTCCCGCCGATGATTAACGCGATTACGATCACGTGTGCCGTGGTGGAGGCGAGAGCTCCGTTCTTTTTATAGTTGTAGAAACCCCAGATATCTTTGACCGGGATGGGCTTCGATTCCAGCTTGAGGGGAGGAAGCTTCTTGGGAAAGAAAAATTCGTCGAGACCGCGAAACAGCGACTTGTAAAGTGGTTCGAAGGTGTCAGGAGCCAACAGCAGGTGCAGTTCAGGCTCCTGGCCGGGATTCGAACTCGCGTCGCTTGTATTAAGCTGGCTCGGATTAGGCTGGTTCGGATTTACTTCTACGGATGACATGTTCCCCGATTCGGCTTTCCCCAGATTGCCAAGTATGATTACTAATCGGACGACACCCCGCCTGCACCGCTCCTAACACTGATGAGCGGTCTATCCGGCAAGTTGCCTCTATATTTTGCGGTTTCCAAGTTTGCCCGCTTCCAAGTATCGTCGCTGGCCTCTGGACCCAGCTCTCCCGGCCTCGATACAAAATTGTACCTCTTCCCTCCCGCTTTGTGACAGGGTATTTCCAAAGCTGTAGGTATTCTATTTGGCAACGGTTGACGGGGGCGCAAAGCGGGTCACGGTGTATGTCTCTTAGTGTTGATTGGGTTTCAAGCGCCATCCGGACATCGACACGGGTTTTGGTGGACCTTCGCGGTCGGGCTAGCGCCCGCCTGAGCGAAGCCGAGGGCCACCGCCCGTGCCCGTACAGCCGGCCTTTTCAAACTGAGTTCCTACCGGAGATTTGATGTGCCTGCGAACTCACGCCGCCGTATAATGGTGTGTTTTGCTCTTGCCAATCGCGGGAGTTCCGGCGGACCCACTCCGTCGTTCAAATCAAAGGAAGGTGTTGGATGGCTACTACGGATGTTGCGCCCCAGGGTACCGGCGGCGAATTGGGGCGGAAGCGCATCATCAATGACATGAGCATTCAGGTCGCGACCGTGAATGGATCAGGCTCAAATAGTTCGAACACGGTTTTATTGCGTGCGATTTTTCAGATGGGCGTACCCGTCTCGGGCAAAAATCTCTTCCCTTCGAACATCGCCGGCCTGCCCACCTGGTATACGATTCGCGCCAACAAAGATGGCTACATCGGCCGCAAGAAGGAAATCGATTTCCTGATCGCGATGAACGCCGAAACCGCCGAAGACGATGTGATGTCGCTCGCACCCGGCGCGTCTGTGCTCTATGACGAACCTCTCGCTCTCGACAAACTACGCAATGATTTAATTTTTTACTCGGTTCCCTACGACAAATTGGTAGCGCCGGTTTGCCCCGAGCCCAAGCTGCGCAAACTGGTCAAGAATATGGTGTACGTGGGCGTGGTCGCCCACCTCCTCCAGATCGAAATGGGAGAGGTCGAGAAAGCGGTGCGCAAGCAATTCGCCAAAAAAGCAAAAGCCGCCAACTTGAATTTGGCCGGGGCGCAGGCCGGTTACGACTATGCCAAATCCAGCCTGCAGAAGCGCGGAGCGTTCTATATCGAGCGCATGGACAAGACTGCGGGCAAGATTATCATCGACGGCAATTCGGCTGCGGCTTTAGGCTGCATGTTTGCCGGATGTACCGTGGTCACCTGGTATCCCATTACGCCGTCGTCCTCCCTCGTCGAGACGATGATTGAGTATATGAAGGATTACCGCATCGGCCCCGATGGCAAAGCCACCTTTGCCATTGTGCAAGCGGAAGACGAACTCGCTGCCATCGGCATGGTAATCGGCGCCGGCTGGGCGGGTGCGCGGAGTATGACTGCGACCGCAGGCCCCGGCATCTCCCTGATGTCGGAATTTTCCGGCCTGGCTTATTACGCGGAGATTCCCGGTGTGATCTGGGATATCCAGCGCGTTGGGCCCTCGACGGGCCTGCCCACGCGCACTTCGCAGGGCGATATTCTGAGCACGGCGTTTCTTTCGCACGGTGACACCAAGCACATCATGCTGATTCCGTGCTCGGTCGATGAATGCTTCAGCATGGCGGGCGACGCCTTTAATCTCGCCGAGCAATTTCAAACGCTGGTGTTCGTCATGTCCGATCTTGATCTGGGCATGAACAACTGGATGTCCGATCCGTTCAAGTACCCCACCACGCCAATCAAGCGCGGCAAAGTGCTCGACCAGAAAGATCTGGAAAAACTCGGCGGCTTCGCCCGCTACAAAGATCTGGATGGCGACGGCGTAGGCTATCGAACGTTGCCGGGAACAAACCATCCCTCCGCCGCCTATTTCACCCGAGGCAGCGGGCACAACGATAAATCCAACTACAGCGAGCGCCCCGACGATTACGAAAACAACATGGAGCGTCTCAACCGCAAGTTCGAAACCGCGCGATCGTTCGTGCCCCGGCCCGAGATTATGAAAGGTGCGAACGCGAAAATCGGCATCATCGCCTATGGCACCTCGCACTGGGGCATCATCGAAAGCCGCGACCAGCTGCGCAACGAGTACGGCATTGAAACCGATTATCTGCGGCTGCGCGCTTATCCCTTCACCCGCGAAGTGCATGAATTCATCGAGCAGCACGAGCGCGTCTATGTGGTCGAGCAGAACCGTGACGCGCAAATGCTCAGTCTGCTCAAACTCGACCTCAAACCGGAATTAATCACGCGCCTGCGCAGCATCGCCCATCTCGACGGCCTGCCGCTCGACGCCCGCTCCGTAACCGACGAACTGAGCACCATGGAGGGCAAGTAAATGGCGACCACGCCTACGGCAGAACCGAAAACGAACCGCATTGGCCTGAGCGTTCTCGAATACAAAGGCGGCAAGACCACGCTCTGCGCCGGATGCGGCCACAACGCCATCTCCGAGCGCATCATCGAGGCCATGTATGAAATGGGGGTACAGCCCGAGCGCGTCGTCAAACTGAGCGGCATCGGCTGCTCCTCGAAGAGTCCGGCGTATTTCATGAACCGCTCGCACAGCTTCAACTCGGTGCACGGACGCATGCCTTCGATAGCCAGCGGCGCGCTGCTGGCTAATCGAAATCTGATCGCGCTAGGGGTGAGCGGCGACGGTGACACCGCCTCGATCGGCATCGGCCAGTTCGTTCACCTCATGCGCCGCAATCTCCCCCTCATCTACATCATCGAAGACAACGGCGTGTATGGACTGACTAAAGGTCAATTCTCGGCCACAGCCGATTTGGGGTCAAAACTGAAATCTGGAGTGATTAACGATCTTCCTCCCATCGACACCTGCGGCCTGGCCATCGAATTAGGCGCAACCTTCGTCGGTCGCTCGTTCTCCGGCGACAAGCGCCAGCTCAGCACTATGCTGAAAGCCGCGATCGCCCACCACGGCACCGTCATGCTCGACGTAGTTTCTCCCTGCGTGACCTTCAACGATCACGAGGGTTCGACCAAGTCGTACAAGTATGTGAAGGATCACGAAGAGACTTTGCAAGAGATGAGCTTCGTCCCACACTTCGAAGACATCGACGTAGAGTACGATCCGGGCACGACGGTCAACGTAACCATGCACGACGGTTCCCACCTCCGCCTTCGCAAGCTCGAAGAAAACTACGATCCGACCAATCGGATCGCGGCCATGACGCGCCTGAGCGAAGCTCATGACAAAGGCGAGGTGCTGACGGGATTGTTCTACGTCAACACCAAGGCGCCGACGTTCCTCGAGATGCTGAACCTGGTCGATCAGCCGCTAGCCACGCTGCCGGAGTCGATGACGCGCCCCGGCCCCGAAGCGCTGGAAGCCGCGATGGAAGAGTTACGGTAGGGGTGGGCTTAGCTAACGGGCTTTGGGCGCGTGTTATCTCGAACTCCCCGGTTGCAGCCCCAACCCCGAGCCGTAATAGTCCGCCAGCGCCTTCCGTTCGTCTTCACTTAGCAAGCCAGCAACCGTCCGCATCGGCAAATTGATGTCATTGGCGCGAGAACGCCGGGCGAACGCCTGCAGTTGATCTAAGAGATAGTCGGAGTTCTGTGTCATCAAAGACGGAGCTCCGGGTCGATAAGCCACCGGCCCGTGACAAGCCTGGCAGGGAGGAATACCGCGCTCGCCATCGCCAAACGAAACCAGCCGCGATGCCATCGCCGCTTTAGTAGGATCGGGCTGCGACTGCGGAAACGCCCGGTTATCCTGCGGATCGTCGAAAACCGGAAGCTTCGCATAATAAGCGACCACATCCGCCACGTCCCGCGCCGAAAGCGAATCGACAATCGGCTGCATTACTCGCGAGTTGCGTTTGTGACTGCGAAAATCCTCCAGTTCTTTCCACAGCGAAAGCTTATCCATCCCCGCGAGGTTGGGAGTGGATGCCGCGGCACTGAAGCCTTCCGCGCCGTGGCAATGCTCGCAGCGCTTGGCCAGCAACATGCCGCGGAAAGCGTCTCCGGAAGACGCGGCGGCGATGGTTTGCGAATTCCATTCGACATACGAAGGAACTCTATCGAGAGGATTGTCACTCGCCAACAGAAGCAGAGAAGCTGCAATAAGAACAGCAATGACGATCGCAAGCTCTGGCAAACGTCGCCTATTGCGCACAGTTTTCCCTCTCTTCCGGTCGGAGCGCGGAAAACTGCTCGCGCGGCACAACTTTTAACTCCGAGCGCATGGCGTAGTGTCCTGCGCCGCAAAACTCGCGGCAAGGCATTTTGTAATCGCCCGCGCGAGCGAACTGCAGTTGCGCCTCGCTGATCGTCCCCGGCAAAACCTTCACCGCATAGTCCGTGCCGTCAAAGGTGAGCGAGTGCACCGCATCCGCGCTGGTGATTCGCAAATGCACCGGAACTCCGGCGGGCACGAGAACGCAGTGCGGGACGAAGAAATATTGCTCGGCGATCATGCGTACGGTCACCGAACCATCGGCATCCTGCTCGGTGCCCAGATTATTCTCAACGAACTCGCCGGCCAGGTGCAGCGACAGAGGATCGACGTGGCGCGAACCCTGCAGGATCTTCAGGAGAGGCACATCAATCTGGTAGTAGCGCGTGGCCGGGATCAGGCTGAGAGCTAGCACCGTCAGAACAAAGATTCGCACCTTTCGCCAGTTCACAATGCGCTCGATCTACTGGGAGGCGTCCAGTTCTTTCAGAACCGCGCTGCAACGTTCGCACACCGTAGGATACTTCTTATCTTCGCCGACGCGAGTCGAGTAATTCCAACAGCGCTCGCACTTCAAGCCATCCGCCTTCTTAACTACAATGTGCACGCCTCCGGTGCCATTGCCGGAAGCCTGAGTAAGAGTCACTTGAGAAACGATAAAGAGATACCGAAGCTGGTCCGCGTGACGAGACAGCACGGTATAAAGCGGATCGGGTGCCGACAGAATCACGTGAGCCTCAAGCCCGGTGCCGATCAGTTTATTATTGCGAGCCTCTTCGAGTGTCTTCAGAACCTCGTCGCGCACACCGCGAAGCGTGGGCCAATCCTCGGCGGTCTTTTCCCGGCCCAGCTTCGACTCATCCGCGACATGACCAGCGCCGCCTAAAATCTCCGCTTCGGAGGGAAACAAAGACAAGTGCACGCTCTCAGTCCGCCCAGTTGCCTTCGGCAGATAATCCCAGACTTCTTCCGAAGTAAAGCTCATGATGGGCGCTACCAGCCTCACCAGCGCCTCTCCAATGCGCCAGATCGCGGTCTGCGCGCTGCGCCGCCCCTGGGACTTCGGCGCGGAAATATACAACCGGTCTTTGAGAACATCAAAATAGAAGGCGCTCAAGTCGACAATGCAGAAATGATTCAAGCGATGATAAATCCTGTGAAAGGCAAATTCGTCATACGCGCTGCGTACATCGGACGCGAATTCACACGTCTGTCGCAGCATGTATTGATCGAGCGCTTCCATCTTCTCGAAGGGAACGGCGTCCGCATCCGGATTAAAGTCGCCCAGGTTGCCGAGCACATAGCGAAAAGTGTTGCGAATCTTGCGGTAATTCTCGGCGATGCGGAGCATCAAAGCCTCAGAGCCAACGACATCCTCACGAAAATCTACCGATGCTACCCACAAACGCACAACTTCGCCGCCGAGTCGATCGGCAATGTCCACGGGGTCCACGTCGTTGCCACGCGACTTCGACATGGCCTGGCCTTTTTCGTCGAGCGTCCATCCCGGCGTGACCACGTTTTTGTAAGGCGGCGTGGCATGCGTGCCCATCGCGCATAGCAGCGAAGACTGAAACCACCCGCGATACTGATCGCCGCCTTCCAGGTAGAGATCAGACGGCCACGGATACGAAGGCTCGTCAGCCACGAGCGCGAGATAGCTTGCTCCCGACTCCAACCACACATCAAAGATGTCAGTCTCTTTTTCGAAGCTGCTGTTTCCACAATGCGGGCACTCGGTTTGGGTGGAAAGAATCGCGTCGGCCTCCGGCGTATACCACGCATCAGCTCCAGACCGGGCAAACAACTCAACCACTCTCCGATTCACCGCAGGATCGTTCAGCGGCTTGCCGCAACTCTCGCAAAGAAAGACCGCGATGGGCACACCCCACACCCGCTGCCGCGAAATGCACCAGTCTGGCCGGGTAGCGATCATGTTCGAGAGCCGCTCCTCGCCCCACGCCGGGTCCCACTTCACGTGCTTGATTTCTTCGAGCGTGCGAGTGCGCAGCGTGTCATTTTTCGAACCTTGCCCGCCGACTGCGCCCGGCATCGGCGTCTCCATCGAAATGAACCACTGCTCGGTGGCACGAAAGATCACAGCATTGTGGCAGCGCCAGCAGTGCGGATAAGAATGCTCCGTCTTCTCCGAGTGCAACAAAGCGCCGCGCTTGCGCACCAATTCGATAATCGGCTGATTCGCCTCCCAAACGCGCTTGCCGGTGTACTCTGGGAGTCCGTCGCGCAGAATGCCTTTCTCATCCACATGGCTGGTAGCGTCGAGCCCATACTTTACTCCCGTGGCAAAATCTTCCGCGCCGTGCGAAGGCGCAGTGTGCACCACGCCGGTCCCGGTATCCATGGTCACGTAGTCGGCCAGCACGCCGAGAATTTTGCGATCCAGAAACGGGTGCTGAAAATTCAGCCGCTCCATCTTCCGCCCAGGAAAGTGCGCCAGCTCGCGCGGATCGGCTAGCTTGCATTTCTCGGCCACGTCTTTCGCTAGCTTCGATGCCACAATGTAAACTTCGCCGCCGGATTCCAGCCCCACATACTCTTCATCGGGATGAAAAGCCACGGCCATCGACGCCGGCAGAGTCCATGGAGTGGTCGTCCAAATGATGGTCGAAACTTTCTTCCCCGCCAGCGATGGATCAATCGTCCCGGGATCATCCAGCAGCGCATACTTCACCCACACCGTTGGGCTGGTATGGTTCTCATATTCAACTTCGGCCTCGGCTAACGCAGTCTCATCGTGCATGCACCAGTAAACAGCGCGCAGGCCTTTGTAGACGAATCCATTCTCGTAGAAGGAAAAAAACGTCGAGAGCACAACCGACTCGTACTGCGGATTCATGGTCGCGTAAGGCCGGTCAAATCGCCCAAACACGCCGATGCGTTTGAACTGCTGCCGCTGCAGATCGAGAAACTTCTGAGCATACTTGCGGCACTCGGCGCGGACGTCGGTCGGCCGCATCTGCAGCTTCTTGCCGCCCAGTTCCTTATCGACCTTGATCTCGATCGGCAGCCCGTGGCAATCCCATCCCGGCACGTAAGGAGCATCGAAACCCGCCATGTTTTTCGACTTGACGATAAAGTCTTTCAGGCACTTATTCAGCGCCGTACCCAGATGGATGGGCCCGCTGGTATAAGGAGGTCCGTCGTGCAACATGTAGGTGGGCGCGCCCTTCCGAGCCTGCCGGATGCGCTCGTAAATTCCTGTCTGCTCCCAGCGAGCCAGAATCCTCGGCTCGTTTTGCGGCAGGTTGGCCTTCATCGGGAAGGCAGTCTTAGGCAGATTAATGGTAGCTTTCAGTTCGAGCGGCACCCGGTTGGCTTCTCCCTAGGGATTGAATCTTTTCATTATAGGGAGCGACGCCGCGAACGTCTATGCAGCCCGATGCCGGGTTGTGGGTGAGAGTTTGAGTCTGCTTTGAAAGGGCGCGGCTTTAGCCGCGCCGTAAATGCCTCAAACCAATCGCGGCTTCCAGCCGCTGCGGGGATGTGTTTTTTAGTCTTTACCTCGGGAACGAAAAGAAGGCCATAGAGTTAAGGCAGGGGTTTCGGCGGGAGGGTTTCGAAAAACTGGGCGATGCTGCGGAATTTTTTATATCGTTGCGCGAGCAATTCTGAGACAGGAAGTTTTTTCAGCTCGGCGAGGTGCTTCTGCAGGCTGGCATCGAGCGCCTCCGCGGCGGCTTCGTAGTCGAGGTGAGCCCCGCCCTCGGGTTCGGGAATGATGCCGTCGATGCAGCCCAGTTCGCTGAGATCGGTCGCGGTGATCCGCATGGCTTCTGCGGCCAGTTCTTTCTTGGTGGCATCCCGCCACATGATAGCGGCGCAGCCCTCGGGAGAAATCACGGAATAGACCGAGTTTTCCATCATCAGGACGCGGTCGGCCACGGCGATGGCCAAGGCGCCACCGCTGCCTCCTACTCCGATCACCGTTGCGATGATCGGCACTTCGAGCTTCGCCATCTCCCGCAGGTTGTATGCGATGGCTTCGGCCTGCCCCCGCTCTTCGGCGTGAATTCCAGGGTAGGCGCCGTCGGTATCGACCAGCGTGAAAATCGGGCGGCCAAACTTCTCCGCGAGTTGCATGATGCGAAGCGCTTTGCGGTAACCCTCGGGGTGCGGCGTGCCGAAATTACGGTAGACGCGCTGTTTCATGTCGCGTCCCTTTTGCGTGCCGACCACAAGAATTTCCTCGCCGTGGAAGCGCGCCATGCCGCAAATTACGGCGGGATCGTCGCCAAAGCCGCGATCGCCGTGGATCTCGCTGAAGTCGGTGAAGAGGCGCTCTACGTAGTCGAGCGTCTGGGGACGCTGGGGATGGCGCGCCAGTTCGGTTTTTTGCCAGGCGGTCTGCAACGCCTTGATCTCCTCCTTCAGCGTAGCGACGCGGCCCTGAAGCTCTGCCAGCAGGCGACTGGTTTCCTCGCTGTGATTTTGGCCGTTGCCGTTGTGGCCGGCAGAGCCTTCCATCACCGCAATCTGCCGCTTGATCTCGTCCAGTTCGAGCTGCGCGTTGGGGTTCGCTGCCATGGATAATGCGATCATACGCAGGTTCCGGGAAACCCGCTCATGATCAACTGATTACGCGCACACTGCCCCGCCCGCAGAGCTGCTCGACGCGAGCGATGAAGTTGCGATCCGGCAGCACATTATAACCCTCCGCCTCCATCACCACCATAAAATCGCCCGCACGTTCCACGTCAAACAATACCCGGGCCTCCCCTTTTCGCTCCTGAAAAAGGCTGTAAAGATCGTCGACCGTGGAGCTGCCCGCGGTTTCGAGCGGCACGCGAATGCGAATGGCACGCGGCAGGGGCACCCTGGCATCTTCGAGCGGCATGATTTCAGCTGCCGTAATTTTCGGATTCGCGCCTTCTTCAATTCTTACGCCGGCTCGCACCAACACGGGAACTTCGAGCTTCACTTTATCCTGCAGGCGCTTGTAGGCCTCGGGAAAGACGATCATGTCAATGGAGCCAGACATGTCTTCGAGCGTGGCCTGGGCGTAGAACTCGCCGCGTTTTGATTTCTGCACACGCAGGTTGGCGATGATGCCGGCAGTGGCAATGGTTTCGTCTTTGCCGGTGGAGTTCTTCATGGCCGAGATTTCGACCACGCTGAGTGCCTGCAGGTCTTCGAGTTTGTCTTTATATTTCTCCAGCGGATGTCCGGAGATGAAGAAGCCGAGGATTTCTTTCTCGGCTGCCAGGCGGGCTTGCTCATCCCAGTCGGGAATGTTGGGCAGCTTATCGTTGTGAGCTTCGGAATCCTCCTGCTGAAACACACCGAAGAGGCCGTGCTGGCCTGATTCCACATCGCGCTGCGCCTTCTGGGCGCGTTCCATGGCCCGATCGAGCACGGTCATTAACTGCGCGCGGCGGCCCAGCGAGTCCATCGCTCCGCTCTTGATTAACGACTCCAGAACGCGTTTGTTAAGCAGGCGAAGATCTACGTTCTCGCAGAACTCGTAGATCGATTTGAAGCGCGCTAGTTTTTTTCGCGCGGTCACGATCGATTCGATGGCGTTGCCGCCGACATTCTTTACCGCGGCCAGACCGAATCGGATGGCCTCACCGTGCGGAGTGAAGTTGGCATCGGAGACGTTAATGTCGGGCGCTTCGACCGCGATGCCCATCTCCCGGCATTCGTTGATGTACTTCACCACGTCATCGGTGCTGCCGGTGACCGAGGTTAGCAGCGCCGCCATGAATTCGACGGGATAGTGCGTTTTCAAATATGCAGTGTGATAGGCAAGCAGTGCGTACGCGGCGGAGTGGGATTTATTGAAACCATAACCGGCAAATTGAGCCATTAAGTCGAATATCTTTTCGATTTTCTTCGGGGGAAATTTGCGCTGGGCTGCGCCCTGAACGAAACGCTCACGCTGCGCCGCCATCTCTTCCGGCTTCTTTTTGCCCATCGCCCGCCGCAACAAGTCGGCCTCGCCGAGTGAGTAGCCGGCCAGCGTGTTGGCCGCCTGCATTACCTGTTCCTGATAAACGAATACGCCCAGCGTCTCCTCCAGAATCTCTTTTAATTCCGGCAATTCGTATTCAATCTTGCGCCGTCCTTGTTTGCGCTCGATGAAGTCGTCAATCATTGCCATCGGTCCCGGACGATAGAGGGCATTCAAGGCCGTAAGATGTTCGATCGAGTTCGGCTGATAGCGGCGCAGTACGTCTCTCATGCCGTGCGATTCAAACTGGAAGACTCCGGAAGTTAGACCTTTGTGAAAGACCTTCTGATAGGTTTCGGCATCTTCGAGCGGAATATTTTCCAGCAGGATCGGAGTGCCGCGGGTTTGCTCGATCAACTTCAGGGTATCGGTGAGAATCGTGAGCGTGGTCAGGCCGAGGAAGTCCATCTTCAGCAGGCCCATCTTTTCGATGGCAACCATGTCGAAGGCGGTCACGATTTCGTCGTTCTTGGTGCGGTGCAGCGGGACTAACTCGGTGAGCGGGCGCGGCGAAATGACTACGCCCGCGGCGTGAACGCCGGAATTGCGGACCATCCCTTCCAGCTTTTTCGCGGTTTGAATCAGTTCGCGTATCTGCCCATCCTTCTCCATCGCCTCGCGCAACTGGGCGGAGTCTTCGATGGCCTGGTCGAGCGTGATGTTGAGCTGGGTAGGAATCATTTTCGCGATGCGGTCGACATCGCTGTACGGGATGTCCATGGCGCGGCCGACATCCTTGATCGCCGCCTTCGCCGCCATCGTGCCAAAGGTGATGATTTGCGCCACATTGTCGCGGCCGTATTTCTGGGTGACGTAGCTGATGACTTCGCCGCGGCGGTTCATGCAGAAATCGATGTCGATATCCGGCATGGAAACGCGTTCGGGATTCAGGAAGCGCTCGAAGAGCAACTCATGCTGCAGCGGGTCGAGGTCGGTGATTCCCAGAGCATAAGAAACCAGCGATCCAGCGGCCGAACCACGCCCTGGGCCTACTGGAATGTCATGTTCTTTGGCGTAGCGGATAAAGTCCCAGACAATAAGGAAATAGCCGGGAAACTTCATCTGCTGGATGATTGCCAATTCGCGTTCCAGGCGCTGGTCGTAGTCGGAGATGGGGTGCTTCAATTTGCCCTGCTCGTGCAAGGGCCGCAATGCCGCCATACGCCTCGCGTACCCCTCGCGAGAGACGTGCACGAAATAGCTGTCGATGGTGTAGCCGGGAGGAACTTCGAACTGCGGGAACGGCGTGGCAACTTTTTCGAGGCGCAGGCTGCAGCGCTCGGCGATGTCGAGCGTTCGCGTCAGGACGTCGGGCGAATCTTTGAAGACACGAGCCATTTCGTCGTGGCTCTTGACGAAGAACTGGTTGCCATCGAACTTCATGCGCTGCGTGTCGTGGATGGACTTGCCGGTCTGGATGCATAGCATCACGTCCTGCGCATGGGCATCGTCCTCGCAAAGATAGTGGCTGTCGTTGGTGGCGACCAGAGGCAGCCCAAGATCTTTTTCCAACTGAAAGAGGCCGGGATGGATGCGGTGCTCCATGGCGAGGCCCTGATCCTGAATCTCCAGATAGAAGTTTTCCTTGCCGAAGATGTCGCAGAACGAGCCGGCTGCGGCGCGAGCGGCCTCGTAGTTCCCTTCCATCAGGCGTTCGGCGACTTCACCTTTGAGACAGCCGGAAAGACCGATCAAACCTCGGGAATGCTCGGCTAGAAATTTCTTGCTCACGCGCGGCTTGTAATAAAAGCCGTGCAGCGAGGCCTCGGACGTAATCTTCACCAGGTTACGGTAGCCCTCTTCGTTTTCGGCGAGCACCAGCAGGTGGTTGTAAGTATCGCCGTCGGGCGGAGTCCGCTCGATGTTGTGGTCGTCTTTCTTGCAGATGTAAAGTTCGCAGCCTACGATCGGCTTGACTCCGTATTTATGCGCCGCGTTTACGAAGTGCACCGCGCCAAAAATATTACCGTGGTCGGTCATGGCCACGGCGGGCATTCCCAGCTCTTTCACGCGCTGGCAGAGCTTTTCCACGTCGCAGGCGCCGTCCAGCAGAGAGTAATCGGTGTGCAGATGCAGGTGTACGAATTGGGACATTGGCTCAGTTTTATTTTACTTGGCGTCATTCTATCGGGAAACGGCCGCGGGCAGGCGGATACTTATCCACCATGATCCACAGAGATTTCCGAGTAGAGGCCGCGCAGCTCTATTGACCTTCTTGCCCGCCGGGCAGACGGAAACTCACGCCGCGGTCTTCGTTGGCTTTGGTTGTGGCTGGAATGTCGAGATCGGAGAGCGGAATCTTCTGCGTATGCTGCGGAGCGAAGTTCCACAAGGTCTGACCTACGATGGCGTAATTCTGCACTTCCTGCTTATGCTCATCCCGGAAAACCAGCACCGTGGCGGGAGCGGCTTCGGTGCGTTCTTCCTGATGCGGCGCAGGCGCCGACTTCGCATAGCCGCCAGGATCGGATTGCTGGCGCATTTGTTGCTCCGCCAAACTCTGCTGGTTCATCTCTTCGGCGAGACCAATCTGGTTCTGCTGGTCCTGATCGTAGGAGGAACCAGAATCCCACCACCAGGAGGGATCGATTCCAGCGTAATAGCCCCACGGATAGCCGTAACCGCTGCGGCAGGGGTAGCCGTAGCAGTTGCGATAACCGTAGGTACGGATTCTGAGGCCGGGGCCAGAACGGCGAAAGCTGCGCGAAGCCAGCGGCCGATTGAAAGAACCTCGTGCAAACGAACGACCCGCGAAAGAGTGTGGGGTGAAGGAATGTCCGGAAAATCCCGAGCCGCCGTGGAATCCGCCGACGGCGTGACCTCCGCCACTAAAACTGCCGTGGGAAGCGAAGCCGCCGTGACCGCCGGCAGAGGCATGCCCGCCACCGCCGCGCTGCGCCCACAGCGGGATCGAGCCTAACAGAAGCACGAGCACCGTTATGAAAAGGCGTCGTTGCATACCCTCATTATATGCCTGATTCGGGGCGGTCAAGCGAGAAATTGGTACGGGTCCGGCGCGAATTAGGACAATACTTGGAACGCGCGGCCTATCGTTTCTTGCCTTTTGGCTTGACCTTCTTAGGCGCAGCCTTCTTCGCAGATCGGGTTGCTGCGGCAGGTCTCGCAGCTACCTTGACCGGGCGCTTTCCGGTCTTGATTGCTGCGTGAGGTTTCGACTTGGCTTCCGCTTTTGCCTTAGTTTCTGGCTTCGCCGCTGGCACCGAGGCTGGCGGCGCAGCCACCGCCGTTGAAGCCTTCGTCTTAGCCTTGCCCTTCGCCAGCTCGCCCTTTTTGCCCGGCGCTGCGGTGACGGCGGGGGGAGCTGCCGCTGCTGCCTTCGGTCCACGCCCGCGGCGCGGAGGAGGAGGTGGTGGTGGGGGCGGCGGAGCGAAGGGCTTTAAGAACTTCAAAGTCTCAGTGCGCGAGCGCAATTTCCCATCGAGCAGGAGCATGAAGACATCCCGCGCGATCTTGGGATATTCGGGCAGTTGCGGAGTTATCAGCAACTCAGTCATCTCCGGCAACGGAATCCGCTGCTGCACCTGCCGCCACTTGGTGAAGTAATTCTTGATTTTCTGCGCTACCGTCTGATGGCGAGCCGTCACCGCCAGGAATAACACCATCTCCGGTCGCGCGCCCGACAGCAAATTCCAGGTCCGCGACGGCGTCGCGGCTTCTTTTCCCGTGAGCCGCTTCGCCAGATCTTTTGCGTGGTCTTCGATATCACGCCAAGACTGCACCAGGTCCTTGCGCGGAATCTGGCGCTGTAATTCTGAGATATCTTTATCGGAAAGGTGCGCCGTAAGGAAGTGCATCACGGCCGCCGAAGGGTCGACCGTGTAGCCGAGGTCGACCATCTGCTGCCGCGTCTTCATCAATTGCGAGAGCCCGTTGGCATCCACCTTGGCGGTGGTCCAGTGAGGATGCAGCACTTTGAGCCACTCTTCCTTTTCGAGGGCTCGCACTACGCTCAGCGGATCGTCTTCATGGGCGAGTTGCGCAATCTCGTGTCCCACCGAGCTGCGCGAGATGTGGTCGATATAATTGTTCTCCCTGGCGGAGTCGTAGCGCTGCTGGGTGCGCTCCTCAAGCGGCCAGTGGAAGCGGGCCGCGAAGCGCGTCGCCCGGATCAGGCGCGAGGGATCCTCGACGAAAGAATAATTGTGCAGCACGCGCAGCAGCTTGGCTTCAATATCGGCCACGCCGTTGAATGGGTCAAGCAGCAGTCCGCGCGAGCCTTCATTCAACGAGAGCGCCATGGCATTCACGGTGAAGTCGCGGCGGCGCAGGTCATCCTGAATGCTGGCCGGAGTAATCGCCGGCGGCCTGCCTACCTTCTCATAGGTTTCGCTGCGAGCCATCGCAATCTCGGCGCGCACGTTGCCCGGCAGCACCAGAAACAAAGTGCGGGTATCGTCCTCGTGGCCGGCAATCTGCGCTCCCGCGCGTTCGAAATCTTTTTGCAGCTTGAGGGGATTGCCTTGAACCGTGAAGTCCAAGTCGCGGATGGTAAATCCGCTGATGATGTCGCGAATTGCGCCGCCGGTGAGGTAAAGGGTAATTCCCGCCGCGCGGGCTATGTCTTCCACCAGTTTGACGCCTTTGAGTTGATCCGGCGTCAACCGGATTTCCATCGTATAAAGGTAATCAGCCATTCGTCTTCAAACGATCACGTTCCAGCGAGCCGGCGCTGCGAGGCACAAGCGCTCGTGTCATACCTCGGACGTAATTAATGCCGCTCCCAGCGTTTTCCACAAGATTTCCACAGGATAACTCGGTCCAAGCTGCCCGGTTCGGCTGCAGGTCTAACACAAGCCATTCAATACAATAGACTTATATCGTCCTGAGAGGGGCCAAGGCAACTTAAAGGAATAACACAACGTTTACGATTTGGCTACTGCCAACGTGGATTCCGGCGATTTCTAAGGAAATAGTGCGAGAATGGGGCAAGATCAACCCCGGACGTCAGACCTTGGACCTCGGCCTATAACGTGGCAGGTCCTCGGCGGC
>Ga0074045_10001619_pt1 | contig 21541 bp, 13 predicted proteins | sample BogForMeECP23OM2_FD_94442 | JGI IMG/M metagenome (GOLD analysis project Ga0074045, IMG submission 94442) | Bog forest soil microbial communities from Calvert Island, British Columbia, Canada - Bog Forest MetaG ECP23OM2 | ecosystem: Environmental > Terrestrial > Soil > Wetlands ... | reverse complement strand
TCGTGCAATCGCACGACCTGCTCGTGCAAAACGTGGCTCAGCTCTTTGCGATCGCCCGACGCCAGCATCGGCTCACCCAAAGCGATTCGTGCGCGGATTACATCTTTCCCCAGGAGGTTCCAGAAGTGCGGCAGCAAAGGCATGTCGTCCCACCAGCAAATTTCCTGGCCCGCATTGCCGTCGTCCAGCTCGTAGAGGATGGCGCACGGCGTGACCGGCGATTTGGCCTCAACGGCGGGCTGCAACATGGTGGAGTGAAAACGCAGAACGCGTTGACCCTCGGTGGTGGTGCCTTCGGGAAAAAGCACCACGGGCACGCCGTTCTGCAGCGACTCGGTGACGCTGACATTGGCACGCGCAGCATCGGTCCGGTCGTGCCGGCGTACGAAGACGGCCCCGGCCCAGCGCGCATAGCGGCCGAAAATTGGCCATTGCTGCACCTCGGCCTTCGAGACGAAGACGCACGGCAGCGCCGCGCTGAGCGCAAGAATGTCGAGATAACTCAGGTGATTGCTAACGATCATGCCGCCGCAAGGGAACTGGCCGGTGGCCGATATCTGGAGGTTCAGTGCGGCGACACCGCGAATGCAGCTTTCATGCAGCCACTGGGCGCAGGCTGCGCGCGAAGCCTCCGGGCGCAGCTTGCGATGCTCCCAGAGACCGTAAAACGCTGCCGCCAGAAAAGCGGCCAGCCTGCGGACCCGTCTTGCCAGGATTGCGAGCGGTGCGAGCATTCGTGAGAAAACTTGGGAGAGCGCCTGCTTGCAGTGTATCGGAATTAACCAGCGCGAGAGGATGGAAGGAGCGCGGGCCGCGGTTGTTCTTTGACACTGTTTTCAAACGGCTGCTAGTATGAATGGTCTAACGCCAGTTTTCCCGCCCAGCCAGCGTCCCCGTCGTCTAGCCCGGCCTAGGACATCGCCCTTTCACGGCGGTAACGCGGGTTCGAATCCCGCCGGGGACGCCAAAAAACTACTTGGTGGCTTCTGCCCATTCCTTGTCGCCTTGCTGCGACGGGCTCCTTGGTAGGGATCTCGAACCGAACCAGGAGGGCTCCCGTCTGAGTAACCGCGAGATCCGGTGCCAACTACTAGAAAAACGCTTGCAGCCGGATCGCATAGCTGCGCGGCGGTGCTATGGCGTTACCGGAAAACAGACCCGCGAAGTTTATGAGGTTGAGTCGGTTGTTGAGGTTTTGCGCATCGAACTGCATCCGCACTGCAAGGTTGTCTTTCTTCCACACCTCCGCCCCAACCGAAGCATTCACAGCGAGAGAAGGCCGCACTCTATCGCGGTAGAGATTCACGCGATCAACGACTGCCTGACCATATTGCGCAAGTGCTTGTTCGTACGTGCCGTCGAAGTCAACCGGCAGTCCGCTGCCGTACTCCGCGCCAACCGCACCCCAGAGCCGAGGCATGAATTGGTAGCGGAAGCGAGTGCGCACCGTATTGCGCTGGTCCTGGGAGACCCAGAAACGCCCGCTCAGTTGCGTCAGGGCATCCGTTGCCGACTGGCCCACAAACAGGCCGCCAGTAACCGGAAAATAGGCGGAGCCAACCATATAGGAATAGCTGACGAATCCCGACAAATGGCCCCAACGCGGGAGGTTTATTTTTCCTTCCGCTCCATAGATCCTGGCTTTGCGAAACGCGATGGGGAAGCTGACCGGAGTATTCAGCAGCAAGTCATCGTCGGCAAAATTGTTGACGGCGCGATAATAGCCATTCACATCGAGGCTCAGCTCCCCCATAAAAGCCTTCGTCATTCCAGCTTCGTAGTAGTTGCCATGACACGGCGCCACGGGCAGGCGCAGCACGTTGGGATTCAGAACCAAGACCTCCGGCGAGCTGGACAGCAATATATTTTCAAACGACGGCGTCTGGAAAACGCGATCATAGGCAACATGGACGAGCAGTTCGTGGCCGGCGAAATATCGCGAAACCGCCAAGCGAGGGCTGACTGCATTCTGATTGACGATGAGTTGGTAGTGGTCCCAGCGGACGCCTGCGCTGATGGTCCAATTGCCGAGGCGGATCAGGTCCTGGACGAACGCGGACTGCTCCAGGTCCGGCCGATTGCCAATAAAGCTGAAGGTAGTCGGCGTTCCGGGATCGAAGTACGAGGGATCGGTGATTACGTCGGCGAAGCGCTCGTGCAGGAAGATGTTGTCCGATTCGACACCGGCCTTCCATTCCTGGTTGCCGTGATGAATGGAGACCGTTCCCTTGAAATATCCCTCGGTGAGGTAGTTGCTCTGGAAAGCGATGATGGGAGTCGAGAGCAGGTTCGATGACAGCCCGGTGGAATTATCGCGAACCATTCCACCAAAATTCGCCACCACGTTCGTGGAAAACACATGTTGATAGGAAACAATCCCTAGATTTTCGAAATTATTGCCATCCTGCTGTTGGCCTGCATCTTGCTGTACCTGCTCGTTGGGGATGTTATAGCGCGCCAGTTCATGCCGGAACATTAGGCTTAAGCGATCGCTTGGGGTAAAGTCCCTCTCATAGCTGGCGGAAAAATCTCCTGTAGTTCCGTTGTTGTAGTAATTCTCTGGAACCGGCGGACTGAGATAGCGGCCGGTCATCGCACCGCTGGCAGTTACGCCGAACAGGTTTTTCCCCCAGAGATACTGCAGCATGGTGTAGGCGCTGGCCGTGTCGAAGCTGCCTCCCGACAGCACCACCTCGCCGTGGAAACCGGCCCGCGTGTCGCGCGCACTATTGACTTCGACCACGCCGCCCATTTTCCTTCCGTACTCGGCTGGGATGCCCGCGGTATACACACTCATGGATTGAACGCTGTCGGCTTCAATCTCAGGCCCATAGCCCGGAGAGCGGTTGTCAGTGAGAGGAATTCCGTCCAGCACGAATTGGGTCTGGTATTCCGACCCGCGAGGATGGAGGACCGCATTGCCTTCGTAGAGCCATCCAGGCTGGGAATTTACCAGGTCCTGCAACGAGCGGCCGGGCAGCGATGTGGTGCGGTCTGCGATTGTTTCGGAGCCAATCTGGTCGACGGCACCGACGCGGTGAGGATCGACGAGCGTGTCGCTCTCCTTTACTTCGATAGTTGTTTCAACGGGAACCAGGCCCAGCTTGACAAGCTGAGTGGTCGGAGTGGCGGAACGAATTTCAATCGACTGTGAGACTGACGCGAACGTCGCATGCCCAACTTCAAGGTCATACTTCCCGAAGGGAAGACGCTTGACGACCAGGTCGCCAGCATCGTCGGTGAGGAAGGACTGGCGGTAGTGGTTCGCCTTGCTGACCAACTCCACGGTGCTCTTTACACCCAGTCCTGCCGGATCAGTCACTTTCAGGCGCAACTCACCGGTGTTGCTCTGCGCCGAAAGGGGGAGAACCCACAAGACCAAGAACAGCCAACGCTTCATGATCGCAGTTGCGCACCCACGGACTGGCTCTTCCGTTGGGAACAGAAGATGCTTTGCTGCTTGCCTCATGCAGACTGGCTCGTTCAGGGGTTAGTCCCGTCCAAAAACCTGCGCATAACCTGCCTAACAGTCTACCGGACGCGAGGCTGATTGATTTGCGCCGCAAAGGCCAAGAATCGCCCAGCCGTCGAGTAACGCGGGGAACTCATTTGGTTCGAAGGCTGGCCACCGCGATAACTCTGAGGACCAAGACGACTCGCACCAACGCGGGGTACCATTGTTGAGTCTTGCTTATGTAGTGTTCTAGCGCCGAAACGACAATCTACTCTTAAGGAAAAGACAAATCGCGAATGTCTCCTTCCAGAGTTCTCAAACTCTTCCCCTTCGTGTTGCTCACATTCCTGCTTGCTCAGCCGCTGGCGGGGACCGCCCCGCAGCACGACGTGGGAGGAAAGGTCAAAGACAGCTCTGGAGCGGTGATCGCACGAGCTCAGGTTGTGCTGCGGGCTGACGGACAGGAATTCAATCGCGTGACGCAGTCGGATGGCAGCTTCGTCTTCACGGGTGTAACCGCGGAGAGCGGGAGTGTGACCGTCAGTGCGTCTGGCTTCGCAACCGGCACAAGCGACTGGAAGGCGGGACAAAATGAGCTGTCAATCACGCTCGCCTTGGCCCCCCTTCAGCAAAGTCTCGACGTCACGTCGACCCGGACCTCGATACTGCCAACTGGCGTTGACGACGTCGAGGCGCAGCCCGACGCTGTGGCCGTGAGTTCGACGCGATTGCAGCAGTGGGGCGCGCTGGCCACCGATGACAAGCTGCGTCAGGTGCCGGGGTTCTCTCTGCTGCGCCGATCGGGGAGCCAGACCGCAAATCCTACGTCGCAGGGCGTCTCGCTGCGGGGATTGGGCGCCAACGGCGCCAGTCGGGCGCTGGTTCTCGCGGATGGCATTCCGCTCAACGACCCGTTTGGCGGCTGGATCTACTGGGCGCGGGTTCCGCAGGCGTCACTTGAAGAGGTCCAGGTGGTGCCCGGTGGTGTCTCGGCGCTTTACGGGGATGACGCTCTGAGCGGTGTCGTCAATCTCGAGACGCGGCCCTCGGTGCAAACGGACGCCTTCGTACAAGGATCGTACGGTAACGAAAACGCGCCCTGGGGCTCCGGCTGGGGCGCGATACGCCTGGGAGATTGGGCAGTAGCGGCCAGCGGAGAAGGGTTTCGCACCGATGGTTACATTGCGGTGCCGGAGAGTGTTCGCGGGTCGGTGGACACGCCGGTGGCATCGCAATACGGCAGCGGAACTTTGAAATTGGAACGGCTATTTTCGGATCGCGGACGCATTTTCCTTGAGGGGTCGATCTACGGGGAGAACCGGCAGAATGGTACGCCGCTGCAGGTCAATGACAGCACGATTCGCCAACTGGCATTGGGCACGGATTACAACAGCGATGCTGCCGGTTTGTTTACGCTGCGTCTGTATGGGGGAACGCAGAATTACTACCAGACCTTCTCGTCGATTGCCGCCAATCGCGACAGCGAATCGTTGACCGATGTTCAACGGGTTCCAGTGCAGCAGATGGGCCTGATTGCACAATGGTCGAAGCAAATCGTGGGCCGTCTAACACTGTTGGCCGGTCTGGATGGCATGGACGTCACTGGCTTCAGCGACGAGATGACCTACTCGGGCGGCAAGCCTACGGCGAAGTTATCGAATGGCGGCACCCAGCAATCGCTGGGGGCGTTTGCCGAGGGCATCGTACAGATCACGCCGAAGTGGTCGGTGACGTTTTCCGGGCGCGAAGATCTGTGGAGCAACTTCGACGCCAGTTCGTCGCGAATTCCTACGAAGGGTAAACCAACTTACATTGCTTACCCGGACCGCGGACAAAACGCCTTTAGTCCGCGGCTGACCACTTCCTATCGCGTCGGCCAACATGCCGTCCTCTATGCGTCAGCCTATCGTTCGTTCCGCGCCCCCACACTGAACGAACTCTATCGTAGCTTCCGAGTGGGCAATGTGCAGACGCTGGCCAACCCGTACTTGGTGGCCGAACACTTCACTGGAGGAGAAGGGGGTGTGCGCGCCACCCTGCTGAATGACCGCATGACGCTTTACGGCGTCGGGTTCTGGGGCTTTACGACCGATCCGGTCGCCAACGTCACTCTTAGTTCGACTCCCCAGCTCATCGTCCGTATGCGCGAGAACCTGGGCCGCATCCAGGCACCCGGACTTCAGACGGGTATCAACTTCACCGTCACGAACCGTATTTGGCTGAGCTGTGCGTATCAGTTCATCGATTCCACGGTGTCCTCGTTCCCCGCCAACCCGGCCCTGGTCGGGAACCAGGTTCCGCTGGTGCCTAAGAATGAGCTTGTCTTCCAGGGAACCTGGGCTGCTCCGCAGAAGATCTTTGTCGCCATTCAGGGACGTACTGCCAGCAACGAATTCGATGACGACCAGAATCTGTTGCCCCTAGGCGCTTACTTTGTGCTCAGCGCGACGGTTTCGCGTCCGCTGCCCAAGGGCTTCGACGTGTTCTTCCAGGGGGAGAACCTGACCAACAGCCAGTACGACATTGGACGCACGCCAGTCGTGACGGTAGGGCAGCCTATCCTGGCGCGCTTCGGTGTGCGCTGGCAGAGTAGAAGATGAATGCTGCTGTGACCCATTCCAATTTCCTGGAAAGACGCCGGTTGCGTTTGTCAACTGCCTGCGGCGCTTTGTGCCCGCAGGCGGGTGTGCCGGCGGAAAGTGGCGAGTGAAATCTGCAGGGTCTCGCAAATGTGTTCCCGCGAAGCGTGCGGCGAACTGTGCTGGGCGATGAACCGCGATACTTCCTGTTCCCGGGTCATGATGTCTCGGTAGAACCCCTCCACTTGGCGGGTGGCCGCAGCCCAGCTCCATTTTTCGGCATCGAGGCGCGCTTCGCGACGCATGCTCTCGCAATGGGTTTCATCGAACAACAGTCCTCGAACCGCAGAGATCGCGCCCGATTGGTCCCCGTGTTGGTAGAGATGACCGGTAACGCCGTCGCGCACGATATCGACAATTCCTCCTTCTGCGACGGCCACGACCGGACAACCGGCAGCCATGGCTTCCAGCAAGACCAGTCCCAGGGTTTCGGTGCGAGAAGGCATGAAGAACACATCGGCCGAAGCGTAGGCGGCAGCTAATTCCGCCCCTTGCAGGTAACCGGCAAAATGCGTGGGGGTGCCGGCAAAGTGCTGCACCAGCTTGGCGCGATGCGGACCGTCGCCGACCAGCGCCAAACGAACTCCGGGCAAGGCTTCCAGCACCGGCCGGATCTCTTCGAGTCCTTTTTCTGCTGAAAGGCGTCCCACATACAGCAGCAACTTATCTTCGGGATGTCCCTGGGTGAGCCGGGCGCGCGTCTCTTGCGACGCCTGCTCAGGATTAAACATTTCTGTGTCAACGCCGCGCTGCCAAAGTTGGATCCGCCGAATTCCATGCGCTTGCAGCAAGTCTTGCATCGCCTGCGAGGTAACAAGCACAAGATCAGCATTGTTGTAGACGGACTTGGTGCCTGCCCACAGCAGCGGTTCCAGGAAACCCAGGCCGTAATAATGCAGGTATCTGTCCACTTGGGCGTGATAGGAAATGACCAGCGGCACACGGCGCGCGCGGCTGTAGTAAAGGGCCGACCCGCCCAGCAATGTCGGTTGGGCCACGTGGATGAGGTCGGGCCGGAACGCTGCCAATGCCTTTCCGATCGAAGGCCGCGGGACCGCGAGCTTCATGTCCGGATAAAGCGGAAAGGACAAGCCGGGCACGCCGTGGATCTGCGCCCCTTCAAACTCCGCTATCTTGCCGTCGGGAGCGATAATCAGCACCAGGTGTCCCGCTGCCCGCAGGTGGCGGATCGTATGACAGAGCCGGGTCACAACCCCGTCGATTTTCGGCAGGAACGTTTCGGTGAAGAAGGCGATGCGCAGAGGCCGTTGTGCATGCGAAGCTTCCGGTTGCAGCAAAGGAAAACGAAGGGTGGCATTCCAGTCTCGGCCCGGCAGGCTCACAGCTTCGCTGCCGTAGAGGCGACCGGTGTTCATACGTTGGATTCTCCATCGCTCAAACGGAGACGAAATTCCTCGTTCCTGCCGACTCTGCGCCACAGACGCGGCGCAGCGCCCGAATGCAATTTCCGAGCCAGCCAGAGCACACTTTGGATGAAGGCTGGAGGTTCGACCCACTGCGTCGAGACTGGCGTGAGCATACCGTTTATGTCGGGATGGAGCGTGCGGTTGTCCCAGTTTCGTGCCCCTTCCGGCATGTCCGGATACTCGCGAACGACGTCCAGAAAGGTTTGAAACATGCGCATTGCCATCGGATCGGCGTACTGCGGCATGAACATAGTGTGACTCATTCGGCGCACACGGATTTCGTGCACGAACTCTTCGAACGAGCCCGCGTTCGTTAAATTGACATTGCTGTTAGGCTCGCAACCGTGCCGATCGCCCCCCGAAATCACTAACTGGTTCCAGCCGGAAGCCAGCTTCGCCGTTTCCTGGTTCTCATGCCAGGACCTCAGCCCATTCAGTTCAAAGGCGTGAATGGAGGCTGAGTATCGGGCGAGGAAATCTGTCAGCAAATAGTTAAACCGGGCGTACTCCAGCAAGGCGATGTTCCACTTGGGATGATTGAAGACGATAAGCACACCTTCCAGCTCATTCAAATACCGGAATATCTCCGGCAATCGCTTCGCCTCCGGATGGGCGGTAAACGCTGCCAAGTCGGCCATGACGGCAGCCGCCTCCTTCTCCGGAAGGTTGTGCACGCCCAGATGGAAGTAGCCGTCTTCAAACGGAACCGTCCACTCCACCGAGATGGGAACATGGCCGGAGTTCGGAACAACCCGCAATAGGGTTGCCGCCTGGATGTTGTCGTGGTCCGTAAGCGAGACCTGAGCCTCCAAACCAAGTACGTCTTCGATTTGCTTGCGCTCCACGTCAAACGCCTCACGCGGCGTCAAGGGTGGAGTCCAACATGCACGGAACAGATCAATGGATACGGATACCGCACGCCGCGCAGCTTTTTGTTTGTGACGCTCCAGGTACCACCCTAGAAAAGCGGAGCGGTCGGCCAGGACCGAGATGAAGGACAGGCTTTCACGCGAGTGGTTGGTGTGGCTGTGAAGCGAGACCCCGGTGCGGAAAGCCTTCCGCGCGTCGGCTTCTTTCCAGAAGTACGAGATCCGGCTCTGCAACTTACCTCCAATCGCACTCAGTTCCGTAAACTCCTCATCGCGCTCAACCGGAATCTGAAGTGCTGGTCGCAGTATGTCTCAAAAAGGTAAACGTTTTATGAGATTTTGAAGATTTCTTTGTTAAGATTTAACAGAATCCGCGTAGTAACCCCCTATACTAACGTACAGATGGTGTTCATTGGCGATTCCGCAAACGGAAGTTCGCAGCCCACGGTTGGATCCGCCCTGATCCAGCTTGCGCTTCATCCTATTCACTCTTTCCTTGGCAATTGGAATTGGAAAGCGGCACTTTTCAGTGTCCTGAATCGCGGAACGATTTTCCTGATTCTAATGGTCAAGCGCGGGACGGTGGAAATCTCGGTTGCGCTCATCGTGGAAGCGACTTTCAGCGTAGCAGCCTCCGGAGTTTACGGCGCGTTTACCCAGGCTATGTGCTTCACGCGACCGCGATGGCTCGCGCGTTTCATCGTCGGTTTTTTCCTTCCCGCTGTGATGCTGGGTCTCGACTACCTGGCGCACTACTACACTGGGATGCAGCATATGCGCCTGAGCTTGGTCCTCACCGGGCTGCTGTCCGTGCTATCGTCGTTATTTAGCTTTTATGTGATGGAACACGGTGCATTGCTGGTGGGAAGTGCGGGCGCGCCGCTCGTGCGCGATCTGAAGCGTATGCCGGTTCTGATCGCGAAATTCGTTGTGGCAGGACCTCGCTGCATGTGGAATTACGTTGCCGGTTCTGCACGGAGAAAGGGCCTTGAGATTGCCGCTTGAGAGCAAGAATCTGAGGGATGCCGGGGGTGAGGCGTGAAACTGATTTTCTGCCGCATCGGAATGCTCGGCTGCTTGCTTATCGCACTTGCGCTGGGGCCGCTGGCGCTTGCTCAGTCGGCCAATGCGAACGGCCCGACTTCACCCGATGCCACCCAGATTGTTGCTCAACTGATGACGAAGAACCAAGAACGGTCCGCGCTTCTGGACCACTGGGAGGGTTGCCGTCATTACTCGCTCGACTACACGGGTTTTCCTTCCGGCAAATCGGCGGAAATGCTGGTCGAGGTAAAATTTGACGCACCTGAAGAAAAGCGATTTCGCATCGTAAGCGAGGACGGTTCGCGCTTGTTGCTCAACCGGGTGCTCAAAGAGCTGCTGGTAAACGAAAAGGAAGCTCTCGGTGAAGAGAACCGCGTCAAGACGGCGCTGACCCCCGAAAACTACGAATTTCAGCTCGTCGGCGGCGATGAGATCTCCGGACGATCGCAATATGTTCTGGACGTGACACCCCGCGCCAAGAACAAGTTCTTATACCGAGGTAAGATCTGGGTTGACGCTGCGGATTTCGCAGTCACCCGCATCTCGGCCGAGCCGGCCAAAAATCCTTCCCTCTGGATCAGCCACACCGCAATTGAGCATCGTTACTCTAAGATTGACAACTTCTGGTTGCCCGCAAGCAACACCAGCATTACGAAGGTCCGTTTTGGCGGCACCGCAAAACTCAAGATCGATTACTTGAACTATCGCATCGGAACCTCGAAAGCTGCCTCAGCCACCGACATGTGCAGCAGCGCGCCTCGGAATGTCCAGGTGGCGGGCGCACGGTAGTCGCCGGCGCAGGTAACTCCGCGACCCTACTTGCCCGGCAGGTAGCATGCTGTCGCCGGACTGCCTCGGAGAATCGCGTACAGCTTCACGACGGAGTTGGGCTGAGTTTCGGGTACAAAGGCAACAAACCCGACATAGCTGGACGACACTTCGGGATTCGCGACGCGAACGTCGCGTCGCCATTGTCCAACTGCGCCCATGCCCGTGATGATGCCGCCGGTTGTAACGACCACTGTCGAGGGCGGCTGTCGGTGCTTACGGTCCCACGCCCAGCCAGCAATTCGCAGCCCAGGCCCGTCGGGATCATCCATTCTCGCACCCGACTCCAGGGCCCCCGTGCAATCATCAGAGTTTGCGAATGGAATGACTGACTCCAGAGGTTTTCCTAAGTCGGAGGCGGCGCTGTTGGAAAACGCCGACAGCCGGTTTGCCTTCAGATATGGCAGGGTCAAGAGCAGTGTGTCCCTTCGAATGTCCTTCAATCTTTCCGGGTCAAAGGCACCCGTTACCAGGGAGGCTGCTAATTCATGCTGCGCAAGAGCTCGCTGTCGTGCTTGCTCCAGAGGATAGTGGGCCAGTACGGCTCCCCGCACGAAGATTGCCAGCAGGCACACTTGCGTCAGTACCGCCCCATAACGCGCGAAGAATGTGGATCCCACGAAGAACAATCCCAGGCAACACCAGAAGAGCAGAGCAACCGTTTGATAGCGGGAAGAAAGTGCCTGCCCGAGACCGAGATCCACTCTACCCACAGCGGTGAGCAGGCCGGTCGCCAGGCAGAAGGGCATCGTGAGCGCAAGTTGGATGGCAAAAGGACGAAACCTACGAACTTCCTCCAGGGCCGGGGCCAATAGCGCGAGCAACACGCCGATCCCTGCCAGCGCCAGGATTTCCGGCTCGCGCATGCCGTGATGCTCCCATGGACCACCCATATAAAAAGCCCAATATTTCACCAGCGAGACTGGCGCCTCCAGAGAAACGATTGGCGAGGCATGAGCTCCGGGCCGGACGTAGTGGTAGAAATAAAGCGCCGTACTTACAACCCCGGTTACCGCAAAACTCAAGACAGCGGCAAGGCGCAACCGAAGATAGAGGGCCGCGGCCACCAGCAGAGGCCAGAGCAGGCTCCCGCTGGCCAGGCAGTAGCTGGCCCCGAGCGCCGCAAGCACCGAAATGACGAGGAACGTTGACGGCGGGCTCTTGTCAGGGTCTTGCTGTGACTTCATCCAGTAAAGCACGAACGCCACAAAGGACAGGGTTGCTAACAACTGCGGCAGCACAAAACAGACTTGAAAGCCCGAGGTGAAGTTCTCCCATTGGGAGGGGCACAAGAGACAGAACGCCGCTAACCCAGCGCCCGTGCGCCACAGATCTCCGCGCCATCCACCCAACACCCGCATGCTCCAAACCAGTACCCCCCAATGCAGGAGTTGAATGGCAAGAATGCTGGCCAGCAGAAACCCCTGCCGGGCCCGGAACCAGCGCAAATCTACTCCTAGAAACAACTTCGGAAGGACCATCCGGTGTTCATTATGCTGTTGCCACAGCCAGGCGGGAGAGAACGGGCTGTTTCCCCTCGCGACGACTTCGATCTGTGTCCATCCGTCCCCGAAGGGAAGGCTGGAGTAGCTAGCCACGACCATATAGAGCGAGACTGCAATGGTGAGAATCCCGCCTAGCAGGATGGCATAGGAGAGGAGGGAAGAGGTGCGCGACGTTTCAGGTTCGGTTTGCACCAACAGACCACCATAGCCTATGGCCGTTCTTCAGGTAAAGTCGAAGCAAGACGGAGGAGCTTCTGCGAAAAAAATACTGGCCGAATCGCGGTTTTTGGGGACCCAAGAAACGGCCGGTCGTGCGGCCCTCTTGAAAAGAACGACGCCAACGCGCGGTTTTATTCCATAGATTAAGAAAACTGTGAGGCAGTTGCTGGCGTGCGCTGCAGGTGCCAAGTTGCCCGTAACTTCCTGAGAAACTTGGTTGCGGGGGGTGGATTTGAACCACCGACCTTTGGGTTATGAGCCCAAGAATCAACCAGGTCCCAAGTGGATTGGCCCGACCTGTCCAGCAAAAAATCACAAAATCGCTGACCGGGATTTGTGATGTTTCTTGCCTTCTGCCAATTTCTCAACACTCCAACTTTAATGCGAGCATATACGCGGACACTCTTAAATCTTTATGCCGGCACTCCGGTACATGTGAGGATTTCATGAAGACCCGCCTTTCGCCAGCGCACCGCAGAATTCTGAGGGGCTACGGGCTGAAGAATCGCACGATTGACGCCTGGGGCTGTTTCTCCGCCGACCAACAAGATCTAAGCAACTTCGCGAAGGGGGTCCGAGAGCCCGGTATTGCCTTACCAGTTCTGTCGCCCCGCCGTCGAAAGACCCAGGCCTTCATCTACCGGCCCGACAACCCGCGCCTCATGAAGAGTAATAGCAAGGTGCAGCGGCCGAAATGTGAGCACCCGGCCGGAGCCCTGAATCGCGTCCACATGCCGCGCACCGTGCAAGACAGACTCTCCGGCCAAGATCGGCGCGACTCGCGCACTTTGGTTGTAACGGAGGCACCGATTAAGGCGGAGAAGGCGGCCGAGGAAGGAATCGCGATTGCGTCGCTCTGGTCGGCGTTTGGAACTGGCGTCAGAAGTTTGGTAATGAGTGTGTTCCGATCGAGGATCTAAGCAAGATTCCATGGCGGTGCTTCGATGCGGTCGAGATCAGCTTCGACTCCGACGCGGCAAGTAACCCTCATCTGCGGAGAGCCGAGCTTGCTTTGGGTGCCTGGCTGCTAAAAAAGGGACCGTCGGGGATCTTGATCGTGCGTCTCTCACCTGGAAAGGACGGCTCGAAGGTAGGCCTCGATGACTGTCTGAAAGCCTATTCAGCTAGGCGCAAAGGTTCACCAGCGCCCGAAGTCCGTGAGGAAGATAAGGCAATGCTGGATGGCGTGATTCTTCCGCAGTTGGCCGTATCGGTGTGCTTGTGAGCCGCGGCGTTTCCCTGCCTGTGGTTGGGAAGCTCTTGGGGCACACTGAGGTACAGACCTCGGCCCGCTATGCGCACCTTGCAGACGACCCGGCTCGGCGGCGGGGTCGCCGAATCTGCCAAAAGCTTGACAAGTTTCGTCCGTGTTCCCGGTCTTCTAATTCGTCAGTGCGTGGCATGACGCGAAGCGTCCAGACTGCGGATGTATGCGACCAGATCCTTGATCTGGGCCTCTGTGAGCTTATCCTTAAAGGCTGGCATCTTACCGTGACCATCGGTAATGAATTTGACGAGTTCATCATTGGTCATGCTCTGCACCTGAGTGCCGCCAAGATCCTTCAACCTTTCGCCCTTGCCGATAGCTGGGTCACCTTTGGCATCGTCGCTGTGACATGCCGCGCACTGCGACTTAAAAAGTTTGGAACTTGCTCCATCCGTTGTATTCATGTCTAACCCTCGAGTCCTGTTTCTCTCGTCCGAAACGTCCGCGGTTTTGTTCTCAGATGCCGTTCCGGCCTTTGTTCCTGGCTGGTTCCCTTGTGACGAGGTGTTCTGACCTTGACCGCGCAGGACCGGAACAGCCGCTGCAACCAGAAGTGAAGCAATGATTAAACCGTCAGTGCGCATACTCCCCAATTCTACCCGCGCTTACTCCTTAGAAGGAGCGTTGGACTCGGCGGTCCCCAGATGTCCTCTGGCACTGCCCGCCCTTAAGTAGTAGAGCATCTCAAAAATCGGTATTGGAACGAGTGCCAGCCAAGAGCCGAGGAACCATTTGAAATACAAGCCAATGACGTTGCACACAATTACGATTGCGACCAGAACGAATGTGGAAGCGGCAAAACCCCAGGGAATCGAAGGTGCAAGCTCGAAAACAGTCACTAGGAGCAAAATACCGAATAACGTCAGCGACAGCTCCACGACGGCATTCAGCGGGCGGAAGTAATAATCCGAAAGCAGAGCATCGATGTAGTTGGCGTGCAACACATAGCCGGGAACTTTACCCAAAACGCTAGTATGCCAATCCGTAGGACTATCCTCCCCGAGCAGAAGCACGCTGCCCCGCAATGACCTGAGCTCAGCGGGACTCAGCGAGTTACAGTGAGTCCAGTCGGCCATGCCGCCCGCGGGTCCTTGAACGCCTGACTGGCACAGTAACGCGGACGCCTTGAGAGGCGCCCCATCCTTAAGCGGGCTAAATCCGGCCTCAGATATAAAGCCAGTGAACGGATGCTCATCATTCTTTATCAAGGGCTGTAACGCCTGGTTCACTTTGCTGTCGGCAAGACTAGCGGTTTCGTACGCCAGACTGTACTTAATCAGGCACTGTCTCACTCCGCCGCCTTTCAGGAGTTCGTCTCTGCTCGGGTACACGCACCATTCAATGGGAATACGTCTGTTATCGCAACTAAGACGAACAAGACCGAATCTCAGATTGGGGCCGGTAAACGCTGAAGGCTTTAGTATCTGGTTCTTGCGCAAGAACCCTTTGTTCACGAGTTGCGGCAAATCCGGATCACGGCTAAGCTCATCCCAAGAATCGGAGTCCACCCCGAGGACGATTGGAATATTAACGGAAATCTCGGTGAGCGCGTCACGTAGCTCCTTCGACCGTTCTTGATCATCTTTAGTTTGGGTGCAATAGGTTGGATCGAACCAGTGATCGACCGCAATAACTGAAGGCGCGATATCAGGCGCCGCTAACCTGCGTAGCAGGGCGGCGATCAACGCGCGTTTGTTGCAGGGCTCGGCAAGCGCCGGAATGTCACGCGCGGAATACGTGACGACTACAACTCGATGAGCTCGTAAGCTATGACCTACTGTCACAAATCGCTGGTAGAACATCCTTACCGGAAGCGTGAAGCTGTCACATTCGCCAAGACCAATTCCTCTCAAAATCTCATCTTCATTTTCAATAGCAATGGTGACAAGAGCTAGCAGTAAATAGAATACGGCCCGCCGACTGCGAAGCCAGGACATCGCGGACTTCCATCTGACAAGGTGACCCATTGAGAATCCCGCTTCGACACCTGTTTTACTGCAGCGTTCTGTATTTACCGGAGTTCTGGCAGACACTATATACCACCGTGGCAATTGGTAGACGGTAAGATCGGCGTTCATGTAGGGTTCACTTATAAAAATTTTTTTCCACTGACCTTTCCCAAACTCAGTTCACCTGAGCATTTGGCGCCACTCCGGCCAGTTGGGCCGTGGATGCGGCGGTGCCGGCCTGCCAGATCGAGGCGTTATGGGCCGGAACCCCCAAGCGCCGAGGCCACTGCCAGGTTGGTGATTCCCCCGTGCCGTGGATTTTGCCACATCGGGTTTTCCTCTTTGGGCCAAGTGGGCTGGGCGGACGAAGACCAAGCCCTCCTGGCCACTCCATGGCGTCGAAGGTTGTCCGTTCGGCGCCGACGATCGAATAGGAAAGGTTGTTCAACTGAATCTGGCGAAGGTCGCTTCCTCGACAATACGTGTTCGTAGCAAGTGAAATGTCCGGTTTTTAGGGTTTTGTTTTCGTTCATATAGCCGTAGCCGTTGTGGCGGTGGGAAAGTGGGAATCCCGCGCTGTCAGCGGGATTTCCAAGCCAGGTGGAAAGGCGGTTTTTGGACGTTTCCACCTGGCGTCTTTTCCGCCGCTGCCGTCGGCGGGTTTTGGGTTGAGGTAAGGTCCGCGCCCTGCGCGCTATAGCGTCCCAGGCGGTGCGGCCCGTAGGTCAAGATCAAAGTCCCGTCCAGGTGGTGGTGCACCGTGACGTTGCAGCCGGCCAGGGTCGCTCGCTACCGCACCCGGTCGATCTGCAAGCCCAGATTCTGAAAGCTGACCGTGTTGTCCCGGTTCACCGTGCGCTCAAACTGCAGCGCAAACACCAGATCCAGATCCTTGCGCCGGCAAGCCACAAACGCGTTGCCCTGCTGCGCCGGCGCCACCTGCCACCACGTGATCTTCCACGCGATAGCGCGCAAAATCACTTCTTCTACTTTCGTCGCCTGCTCCATCGCGGCCTCGGGGTAAGAGAGCATGTCCTCCATGCTCTCTTACCCTTGCCGCCTGCCAAGCGGACACTTCATGTGCTAACTCAACCGGACATATCATGTGCTAACGACATTTCCTCAACAATACCTTGACTAATGACATTTGTTGGTCTAAGCTACCAGAAAATTTGGTCTCGGTAGTGGCGAATCTCGCATAACAGGTGGTTTATGTGCTCATCTGACCGCTCGCGCGTGATTAGGGTTGCGAGTTCGTTTTTTCTCGTCGGGATGGGTGTCGTCTTGATGGCTGGCTCGGCGACCAGTGCCAAGGATCCCAAGCAGGTTGTTGGGCCTGGCCTGCTGCCGCCAAAGCAGGCGAAAGCCACCCTTGCCGCCTATAAGAAAGCAGGGTGGATTGCGCTGGTAGAGCCGGACTCACGGTTTCGTCCAGGCACGATTTTTGCAGCAAGCAAAGAATCCTTCCCGCAATGGGTGTCATCGTTGGAGAGCTGTGGGGTGCCTAAGGAGGTGCTAACACCAGTGATCAACGATTCGGGCGCGTTCCAGTACAGCGGCGAGTCGGTTTATGGGGCCGGGGCCGTACTGACGATTCACGGGGTGACGGCGGGCGCCGACTTTAATAAGGCGCAGACGGCTACCTTTGAGCAATCGGGCGCGGGGGCATCAGCGATCGACATCATCAAAGTGGGGGAATGGCTTCGAAAGAACAAATCAAAATTCTCGGAGGTTTGCAAGAACCTCCTGTCGCAACCGGGCGTTTACGTGGCACAGGAGTCGTACCGAGTTAAAGAAGGCTCGTACACATTGAAGGACAAGAAGAATGCAAGCCTTAATCTGAAGGGACCTAACCTCATGGTGATCGGACTCTCAGCCCATGCCGGTGCGAAGATCACGGGGGAGTCTACCTTGACTTTGACCTCGCCGGTTTACACCGCTGTGCACAAAGTAGTCTACGCCAACGATGTGTTAGAGCTGATCGAAGGCCGCAGCCGAGGCGAACTGAACATCGCTGACGGCGATATCATCGATAAACTCCCCTATTAAAGGCGCTGGGGAACCCTGCTGAAGCGATGTTGTGGATGGATAAGGGTGAGTTGTGGTAGTGTTTCGCGCAGCCGAGTACGTGTGAGGTGTTGCTTGAAAAACAGCGGCCGGTCGCGTTTCCTATTCGGATCCTTCGTGGGCGTCCTCCTTTGCAGCATCGCTCTCCTACATTCTCAAACAAACCCCCAAGAACGGGGAGTCGTGGACACGGCACAACCTACTGCGCAGAACCAGAAGCACGGCGCTTATTACGCCCTCGTGATCGGGATAGGCAACTACGAGCAGGAGCCCACCCTCAAGACACCAGTGAATGATGCCAAGGAGATTGCTGGTGTACTTAACGATCAATACGGATTTGATACTCGAACATTGCTTGACAAGGACGCTACTCGCGATCAGATACTTAACGCGCTCGCCCATTACCGCACCTCGTTAAGTGAAGATGACAACCTGCTCATCTACTTCGGTGGTCACGGGCTTTTCGATAAACTCTTGGACCAGGCGTACTGGGCCCCCGTCGACGCCGGAAAAGACTCCTACTCGCACTGGATCACAGCCACAGATATCACCAGCGAAGCCAGGGCCATTCCTGCTCGCCATGTGTTGATCATCTCAGACAGTTGCTATTCGGGAATGCTTACACGAGAAGCGAGTGGTCCGGACTCTAATTCGGGGGACCGCTCCAAGTACCTGGATCAAATGGTTGCGAGAAAGTCGCGGAACGTGCTGTCTAGTGGTGCCGATGAGCCCGTTTTAGACGGTGACGCGCCGGGGCACTATTCGACCCACTCTGTTTTTGCGAATGTGCTCTTGCGAAGTTTAAGCGACGACAGGCAGAATCAATTCACCGGCCAGGAGCTGTTTGTTGTAGTGCAACAGTTGGTTGGAGGGCGATCCGAGCAGCTACCGCAATACCACTCGATCCGCAATTCTTTCGATGCCGGAGGGGACTTCGTCTTTTCTCGGAAAGGCACGGTTGCGGAGCACAAGCCCTCCGACGACAACGACGATCACGGAAAACCTTTTGTTCGTCAAGTAAACTCCGAACGAGAAGCAGTCTATTCCGCTTTAGATAGGTATGCGTTGGCATTTTCGAGCATGGACATCAAGCAGTTGAAGCAAGCGTGGCCTTCAATGACCAGAACACAAGAGAGCGAAACTAAAAGGGCCTGGAATCTACCAGGTCTGAAGGCAGTTATCATCCAGTTAAGAAATCGAGATGCTATCAAGATTGAGAGCAGTAGCGCGGTAGTGGATGCTGATCAGTGGATGGTCTATACCTTTTCGGGGACGCAGGCGCCCCCACAGACAAACTCCGTCGAGATCCAGCTTGCCAAGAATACGCAAGGAGTTTGGTTCGTCGACGGCGTGAAGGGGAGGTAACGCGGCTGCCAAGAGCCTGCGGAACACTCGATACATATCGATTTTTGCAACGGTCTTCCTTATCCCCGACCGCGGTAGTCAAGATTGTGAGCCAGCAAATGGCTTAAGAAAGTTCACGATGGCGGTTTCGGGATGACGCATCGCGGACTGAACCCGCGAAAAGCGGCTTGCTGCTCATGATTTTCAATGTACCCACCTTAGTGCCCTCGCTAAACTCTTTTTTTGCATTGACTTTCTTCCGGATTGCGAGTACGCTCGCTCACCATTACTTGGGGTGAGGGTCTCGATGCTCATTGTAGATGACCCGATTTCGCATGTGGCTTCGTGCTGGCGGGCACGGAGGTCAGGTGTGAACGTCAGATTGCTGCCCACTTTCTTCCTGCGGCTGCCTGCCTTTTTGGGCCTGGCACTGGCGGCCATGGCGGTAGCCTCTGCACCCCTGGCGGCTGTGGATAACGCTCCGGGTTGCGGCCAAAAAGCGGGCCAGCGCTCCTGTGTTTACGAAGACGGAAAACAACAGGACTACCGCACTGTTGCAGTCCCAAAGTCGGCCTATAGTCAATCCTTAGAATCGTTGCGATCTTCGACTTTCAGAGTTTGGTCACCTGCGAGTCAAACCTCGCAGCAGGCCTTATTGCTTGCGCAGGTTGCTGTGGTTTCGGACACGTCCGCGAGCCCGGCGGTAGTCGTCAACCACGCGGCGGCCTTCGGTACCTCGCCGCCTCTCAGGGACTTGGCAAAGTTGCCATTCCCATCGCAACCCGTCATTCGCGAGGCAAGTCCGGTCCGCCAGATTCCTAAGCCTCACATGAACCAGGGAACCTCTGTGGACCCGGTCGAGCAAAGTAGCGCCGGCTCCGGGCCGAATTATTTCGCTATCACCGGGTTGAACTTCGCGCAGAGCGGCATAGACATCGTCGCTTCTGCGGACACAGACATAGCAGTAGGCGACACGCAGATCGTGCAATGGGGTAATGCGGCCTATACGGTGTTCGACAAGAAGGGCAACCTTCAGGGGCGAATCCCGGGTGGTTTGGTTTGGAGTAATCTGGGGGGGCCGTGCGCCGACCCCAACCGCAACGCCAGCGACGCCATCGTGCAATTCGACAGGACCAGCCATCGTTGGTTCCTGGCCCAAAATGTGGTCAGCTTCCCTTATGCCGTGTGCATCGCTGTGTCTGCAACCGAAGACGCGACAGGCAACTATTACCTCTATCAGTTCCCGGTCGTGAAGGGCGGGCTGCCTGACTATTCTAAGTGGGGGATTTGGTCCACCGGCTACTTTCAAACCTGGAACAACTTTGGCCCCAGTGGCGGCTTCTTCGAAGGTGCTGTGTTGTGCGGCTACAACAGCGCGAAGTTGCTGGCAGGCGATGCCACTACAGAGCGAATTTGTCATCAGTACACGAATTCCGACGACAGCCTCTTGCCCGCCGACCAGGACTCGCCCGATCCTCCTCCGGCCGGTGAGGACGAGTTTGCGGTTGGCAGCTTGGGGGCCATCGACAACTCACACCTGTCGCTTTATTCCATGCACATTGACAGTTGGGAGGCGGGAGCTGCAACGTTCACCGGCGATAACAATTCCCAACTGATATCCATCGCATCGTTTAGCCTCGGCTGCAGCGCCGCAAATAGTGGCGCTTGTGCCGCTGTTAACACCCAGTCCGACACACTGAGCGCCTTGGGCGACCGCCTGCTGTCTCGCTTTGCCTATTACAACGATCAAGCGGCGCAGCACTGGTACATAACTTTTGACGTGACCGCCTCGAGTGGTCAGGGCGGCGTTCGCTGGATGGAGTTCACCGCTCCCAATCGTAGTGTTGTGGTAAGCAACCTTTCTGTAACTCAGCAGGGGACGTTCGCTCCTGACTCGAACGGGCGCACGATGGGCTCGATTGCGCGCGACCAGGCTGGCAACATTATGGTTGGCTACCGGCGATCCCGAGCAAAGGCGTCGCCGTCTATGTTCATCGCAGGGCGTACGCCTGTTGATGAACTCGGCGCCCTGGAGAACGAGATCTCAGTCAGTGGCAGTCCTGGTTCGCAGACCGGCAATGCTAAGAGATCGGGGTCTCACAGCGCTTTGCGGATCGATCCGGCTGACAATTGCACCTTCTGGCTCTGGTATGGGAACGATTATGGGCCGGTTCAGACGGTCAACGGGAACGGCCAGGTTGCTGCGGCAATGTTTGCTAATTGCTCTAGCTTGAGCGGTGCTCAGACAACGCCTGCGGCGTCTCCAAATCCGGCAAAAGTCAGCGATTCAGGGAGCACGCCGCAGCAGCTTGCCACGTTGTACAGCAACTTAGGCACAGGAAGCAGTATGTACCAATCATCGATGGGCTGGCTAATCTCCGGCATGTTCAGCGGTCAGGGAACCAACACCTATGCTAACGAGTTCCAGGTCACGGCCGGTGGCAGCGTTAGCGAAATCGACCTCGGTGTTGGGTATGGCAGTCAAAATGGGACTTTCTTCAACTTCGCCATTTACTCAGACAATAGTGGCGTTCCCGGAGCGGCATTGGCCTCGTTTTTCGACCAGCAGGCTACCCAACAATTCCCGGGCTGTTGCGGTTTGGTGACGATCACCGGCATTTCGGGACTCAACCTTTGTCCTAACACTAACTACTGGGCTGTGACCAGTGCTTTCGTCTCGAGTAACACTTATGTGTACTGGAACTACAGCAACAGTGCAACTGGTCTTGAGGACTACTCCACTGACGGTGGCAATACTTGGATCCAGCAAGGCACCCAGCCCCAGGGCGCGTTGCAAGTTCTTGGTACTAACCAATTCAGTGCGACTAGTCTTACGTCATCACTGAACCCTTCGAGCGTGAACGTTCCAGTAACCTTTACGGCCACCGTAATCGGGGATTTTGGCACACCCACCGGCACAGTCACCTTT
>Ga0074045_10001618_pt1 | contig 21544 bp, 16 predicted proteins | sample BogForMeECP23OM2_FD_94442 | JGI IMG/M metagenome (GOLD analysis project Ga0074045, IMG submission 94442) | Bog forest soil microbial communities from Calvert Island, British Columbia, Canada - Bog Forest MetaG ECP23OM2 | ecosystem: Environmental > Terrestrial > Soil > Wetlands ... | reverse complement strand
TACTTCCGCTGTCCTGAAACGCACTTCGCTCGTACTCACGTTATGGCCTCTTTCCTGGTCTATGAACTTGCGTTGGCACAGCAGTGGTACCCGAACCACCGGTGTGACGGTGTGACAGCGTGTGACAAGAAAACCGCTAAGAAACGCTTCACGAGGACGCTAATCAGAAAACTTATAGGATTCGCTGTCACGCGCTGTCACACCGTCACACGGCTACCACTAATCGTCCTCCGCGGTCCTGAAACGAATTCCGAGCCAAACGCGAATTTGCTTCGCGTCGCGCCCGCCATCGGGTCTTACGCGATCCCGTTTCCTGCCCAGTTTTTGCAGGCGTTCATCGAAGGAATCCTTGGACAGTGGGTATTTGTTGCCGGTCGCCTCGGCCCAGGATGCGTAGGCCGCGTACAGATCGGAGACGGGGAGCCAGCACCCATCCCTCTTCCATGAAGCCCCATCGCCGGTACGCGCAAGAACGCACCGATCCTCGAAGAACTCCTTGAGACGGTCCGACTCCTGGCGGTACTGCTCGGTGGCGGCCGTTACATCCGGCGGATCACCGAGTCCTTCGCGATGGTAGAGGACGGCGCCCTCAACGATCCAGCGCAAAATACCCGGCAGTTCCGTTCGCAGCTTTGTAGGCAGGTCCTTGTCGATCTCCTCTTTAGGGATCTGAATCTTGAACGGGATGCACTTTACTCTGTTCCAGATCGCGTCGTTCGGGTCCGTGATAACCGGCCTGTGATTGCAGTCAAGGAACAATTTGTAGGTCGGTTGGAAGGTGATCATGTTCTCGCGAAGCCGCCGCGCCTTGATCTGCCCAAGGCCGGTCAAGTACTTCACGCGACTTAGCGATAGGCGCTGTCCCTGTTCCACCTCACTCGACGAAACGAACCTGCACCCTTGGAGATCCGCGAGGTCCGTGTTGACGGCATTGCTGGAGACCGCCTCTTTTGGGCGAATCATCAGGCTATCGACCTGAACCTGGCCGGCGTATTCCTTGTCTCCGAGCGCATCACGAATGACCTCAAGCAGCGTCGTCTTGCCGTTGTTGCCCTCGCCATACAAAACGAACAGAAGTTTCTCCGGCTTGCCGGTAGCAGCACACCCAAAGGCCTTCTGGAGATACGAAACCATCTGTTCGGCATTGATGTTGTCACCCTCCGAGGCATCGGGGTGGCTGCCCATGATCCGGAATAGAAATGCCATGAATTGCGGGCACTCGGCGTGCTGGTCGTAGCGAAGCGGAATCATCTTGCTCAAGAGGTCTTCGGGCCTGTGCGGGCGCAACGTGCCCGTTCGCAAGTCCACCGTGCCGTTTTCGGTATTCAGCGTCCACGGGTCTTGGTCAAAATCGCTCGCACTGGCTTGCCGCACTTTCTTCTTCGTCAGGTGGATCATGCTCGCCAGCGCGGCGCGAGACAGAGACTTGTTCACAAATCTCAAGTACGCCTTGCGCTTTTCCCCATCCGTAATGTGTTTTGCCTCGGCAAAAGCTTCGAGCATCGTTTTTTCGGCCCGCTTTTCGGCCTCCACGAATTCGTCAAACCGCCACTGCCGCCCTGTCCAAACGTAGTAGCTATTCCGCTCAGTGCAATAAATCAGCTCATGCCCGTACAAATCCGCCAGGCGGTCAGCGTTGCCGGTGTCGTTCCAAAGGTAGCCGCGGTGCTGCGCCTGCCCGACACCCAACCATCGAAGTGCGGTATCGACAACCTTTTTGTCGAGCATCTCAATCAGCGTCGGCACGCCGGTTACCTCGCCGCCGGCCGAGTGCTTCTCGAAGGTGGATTGCACTTCGCCATCTGCCGCGCCCAGTTCAGGACTGACCGGCCAGAGACACCGGTAGATCACGCGGTGAAAAGTCTTGGCATCTTCAGGACTCCACTCAGCGCGCGCCAGCACACCGGCCAGCGCCAGGAACCCGTGATGGCGTGATCCTTTAGTCGGCCAGTGGCGCGCAAGGAGCGCGGCGGCCGCCACCCTATGAACCGCCGACACAAGAACTTCCGCATCGATGTTTGCGGGTATGCCTTCGAAGCCCTGCTCGAAGCGGACCGGCTCGCCACTCTCATGGATGCTTGGCGGGACCACTGTCTGCAACCCGACCGATCCGTCCGATTTCAATCCGCGCAATTCGACAATCGTGCTCTGGTCCAGCGGATCGATAAACTGCATGGTGCGGGCGGGCGGGTCTGCCCGAAAGAAGAAGTGCGAGAACGGTTTGGATTGCCTCCCAAATATGAGGCCGGTTTCCGGGAGGAACTCGCGGGCGGCTGTAATGGCTTCGGGGCAATCGCAGTCCACGTCGGCGCTCCCAAACTTGTCCCCCAGCAGCACCCCGATGTTCTGCGACGCGCCGTTAAAGTATTGGGATGCCCCCTCCTTCGTTATCTCAAGCCGTTGCCACTCCTTGAGAACGGGACGCTTTGACCGGTGCGGAACGGGCACTGGAGAAAAGCCCTTTTGAATCCACGTGATCGCAGCATCGAGAGGGGTCATATCGTTCGTACCTCGCCGCAAAAAAAGAAAGAGGCACCGCCCCTGCTCAAAGGGCGTGCCTCTGGTACATCTTGTTGGAATGGCTAATTGCTACTTGGGCGGGTCAGCTCATGGGGCGATGCCGGCCTCGCCGCCACCATCATCGAAGATCGCGATTAGTCGGGTTTCAGACGAGTTCGAGACGTGTCCAATGTGGGTGCCCACCATGGACGGGAGGCGGCGGACCACGCCGATCATTCTGAAAACATTGGACGTTGACACGTTCGATCACAGTGCCAGTTGGCCCTCAAAAGTTCGAAACGTGTCCAGACTGGGGAGCCAAATATCAAAATTCCAGTCGGGATTCGAACTCGCCGCCGGCCTGCCGACCTCTTCGAGCATCGAGAAGTTATCTGGCGAACCGCGCTGATCCGTTGCTCTCATTTGTTCGTGTTCCCGAAAGTTCGAAAGTTCAGAACGCGCAATAACCGGGCCAACCTACACGGATGTCGTTTCGAGGAGGATGATCACGTGTCCTTTCTTGTGTCCCGCCTCCGCGTACCGGAAAGCCTCGGCGATCTCTTGCAGTGAATAGCGTCTATCGATCACGGTCCTACGCCCTCCGGCCTCGATGAGACCCTTGAGGAAAGAGTGATCCCCGGGGGCGGAGCGCGGCAGTCCGCCGACAACTTTCGCGGCGCCCGTGATGGAAATCCACATCTCTCGAAGAGTGTCTCCAGGTATCGACGACAGTCCCCCGGAAGGCGCGATCCGAACAAAGGGAGCGCCTCGCTTAAGGGATTTCAGGCTGCGCGAAAACCCGGCTTTGCCGACTGTGTCGAAGATCATGTCATAGACCCGTCCGGCTCTCGAAAAATCCTCCTTGGTGTAGTCGACTACGTCGTCAGCGCTGAGCGACTTCACCAGGTCCAGATTAGCGGTGCTACATACGCCTGTGACACGCGCGCCAAACTGCTTCGCCAGTTGAACCGCGTAGACGCCGACACTCCCTGATGCGCCGTAGACAAGCACGTTCTGTCCGCTCTGGATGTTTGCCTTCTTGAAGAAGTACAACGCCGTGAGGCCGCCGAACACGACTGCGGCGGCCTCCTCCAGCGTCATGTTGACCGGTTTCATCTCCAGCCGGCTTTCGAGCGCGCATGCGTACTCGGCATGCGTGCCGAATTTGAACCCGGTCCCTCCGAATACCTGGTCCCCTGCGCGGAACCGGGTCACGGCCTTGCCCACGGAATCAACGGCCCCGGCCAACTCCATGCCCAGAGTCTTGCCCTTCCCGAGGCCGATTGCGGATTCCGAGCGATGCCGATCAGCGTTCCGAGGTGATGGCGATCGGGATTCCGAAGTCATGCCGATCACGATTCCGAGATGATGGCGATCACTGTTCCGACGGGAAGCCGATCAGGTTTCGCCGGTCCTCGGAATGGCGATCGGCTTCGTCGGAATCATTTTATGAAGCCGTCTTCATGAAGCGCGCTGGGCAAACCAGCGGCAGGCTGGTCTCCACTGAGAGGTGGAGGAACCAGGTTGCCGCAAGAGAGGTTGCCCGTGTAATGTGCCCACCCGCATTATGTGGCCGATAGGCCGGTGGCCCCCGTAGGTCGCAGTCTGCCACGCGCTGTCGGAACATAACGCTCAGAGCGATTGCAGCCAGCTCAGCAGGGTTGTGTCGCTCTGCCATATGGGCTTTCGCGGAATCCTCTCTTCTCCGATCTCTGGCACGCTGCATTTTTCCAGGGCCGCTTGCTTCGTGCGCAGCGTGATCTCGGCGTAACGGTTCGTGGTCTCCAGACTCACATGCCCGAGCCATGCGCGGATCACGTTCACCTCGACGCCGGCTTCGAGAAGATGAACGGCCGTCGAGTGTCGCCACGTATGCGGTGAAACACGGCGTAATTGACCATCCGATCCCCGCTTGACGATCTCAGTCGTGTAACGCCGCACGATCTTGTAGATTCCGAACCGGGTCAGGGCCGTACGCTTTGGGCTCGTGAAGACTGGCCGATCCGGCGCTGCGCCAGGCGCGTGGTCGGAAAGCAGTTTCTGCAGCAGAGTGGCTGTTTCCGCCCAGAGTGGACACACCCGCCACTTGTCACCCTTACCGTGAAGGTGCACGCGCGGATTCGGATCGAAGTGAACGTCGTTTGCACAGAGGCCTGCTGCTTCCTGGACACGGGCTCCGGTGTTATAGAGGAACAACAGCAGCGTTCGATCGCGCAACGCAGATCGAGAACCCACCGGTAGACCAGCCAGTGTGCGTTCGATTTCATCGCGTTCCAGAAAAACCGTTTCCGGAAACTGTGCCCGCTTTCTTGGAATGGCCGTCACCTTTTGCGCCTGTCCGAGCCGCTCCGGAAATCGGCGTCCCACATGTTCGAAGAAGGTGCGGATCGCGGCCAATCGTTGATTACGGGATTGCGGCGCATTATGCCGGCGTTCTTCCAGGCTGGCCAGAAAGTGTAGGACGGCGTCGGCATGAAGGTCATCGAGACCAAGTTGTGTCAGCTTCTTCCCGCTGGATTCGGCGGCAAACTGCAAGAAGAGCCGCATTGCGTCCGCGTAGCTCTTAATCGAGTTCGGCCGCAGTCCTCTCTGAAGCCTGAGGTAATCAGTAAAGAACGACTCCAGGATCGCTCCGAGCGGAGGAGTATCTGCGTTCATCGCATGCACTCCTTGCGGCTGCTTGCCGCGAACGCCGCGAAGCGCTCACCGGCACATTCGAGCAGTTCGGTGGTGATGGTGAGGTAAACGGCCGTGGACGAGGGGCTAACGTGCCCCATGAAAGTGGAAAGGTCAAACAGCCGCGACATCGGCTCGACGCCTGTGCGGTACCAGCGTAGCAGGGTACTAACGGCGAACGAGTGCCGAAGGCAATGCAAGTGCGGCGGCGCCACGCCCGAGGGGATCGTCAGTTGAAGTGCAGGAAGAAGCTTGTGGAATGTCCAACTGATCGTGTTGGGGCCGATCGGCCCTCGCTTGCGCCGATCGAACGAAAAGACCGACCCCTCGGGCGGAATCGCTCCGAACTGAGACTCTTCACGCTCCAGGTACTCCGCGATCGCGCGCCCCATCCTCGGTCCGAATGGCACCCAGCGATCCTTCCCAAACTTCGTCTGGCGAATAATCAACAACTGGCGGTCGAAATCGATATCCCTCCGGCACAGCCGCGACACTTCTCCGACCCGAAGTCCGAGACCGTACAGCACGGCGAAGATCATCCTGTAGAGCTCCCCGCGGTTCTGCGCTCGGGGATTGCTGGGCAGTTCGTTGGCAACCTTGAGCAGCCGGCGCGCCTCATCAAGGCTAAAGAGGAACGGCCGCGCAGCCGGAGTGACGCGCCGAGTTTCGCAGTGCAGAGGCGACTCTGGCAGGACCTCGTTGACCACCATCCAATCCAGCAGCCCTCGAATCGCGCCAACGAGGCCGTTGTAGCTGCGGGGAGTTCGACGCGGCCGCGAGGCAATGAAGCCGTCGAGGTCGGTGGCCGTAACCTGACGCTCGTTCGGAACACCGTGAACTAATAAATAGGAGTCCAGCAGTTGGAGCATTGGGCCCACTTTCGTCAGATGTTTCCCCAAGGAGTGCTTATGCGCGAGGTACCGTTCGATGCTTTCCGCCAATGGACCTTTCGGTGCGCACTTCACAGGACCTCCTCGCCGTCGCCCAGAGCGACCTCGCGCAGTGCCTTTAGATTCACCTTGGCGTAGATCTTGGTGGCGTCAGGCGTTCGGTGCCCGACGAAATCACCGATCGTCTTGAATGACAACCCGGCATCGACCAGACGCTGAACGCACGCGTGCCGCAGGGTGTGCGAACCCGGCCGTGAGACATTGATGCCAGCCTTGCGTAGGTAATGTTTGGCGCGCATTGTGACGGCCACACGCGAAAGGGCTTTGTGTGGCGCATAGGCTTCAAAGAAGACCGCTCGCTGATTCGTCTCGGGGCGTCCGTTTTTCAAATAGGCGAGGATCGCCTCGCCTACGGCGGGAGCCAGAGGGTATGCCGTCGAATGTTCCGCTTTCCGTCCGCCGACGTTAAGGCGATTGTGTTTCCAGTCGATGTCGTCCAGGGTCAAGGCTGCGACCTCCCGACCGCGTAGACCATAGGTCGTCAAAAGCAAGAGTACGGCGAAGTCGCGGCGGCCAACCGCATTCCGCCGGTCCACGCTCTGGAACACTCGTTCGACTTCAGGCCAGGAGATCGAGCGCGGCAGGTTGGCGAAGCGATATCGCCGAGGCGACTCGATGGCCTTGCTCAGGTCGCGGGGCATGAGAGAAGCGTGATAGAGATAGCGGAAGAAGACTTTGAGTATGCTGCAGAGGCTCTGCACCGAGCGCTTGTCGATAGTCTCACCACTCTCAGTGATGAACGCGGTGACCACGGCTGGGGGCAGATCGGGAAGCAATGGCCGCTCGACTCTCCTCAGATAGTCCTGGAGGCGTCGGAGATAGTGCCGGTACTGGACAAGGGTTGTGTCACGAAGGCCGCGGTCCCTGCGTAAGAACCCGAAGAACCTGGGTGCCACATCTGCGAATGGCTCCTCTAAACCGGAGTTGGCGGCGTGCGACTGCGGCACCGAGAGCCGAAGCATTTGTTGGATGGGACCACGGACGCCTCGCACCGCGGCCTGGCGTTGCGCTTCCGAGTATTGCCTTCCGTGACGCGCCAGCCAGACATTCACGAATGGCTCGACGTGAGCAGGGAGTTCTGCGAATGTCTTCGCTCCCGCGCGCTGAGCAGCCTCCCCGAACTGGATCAGCAGCGGTACTCGACTGAAGACGCTCCGGGCAGCGTAATTCTGTGCGGCGAGCCAGCTGACGTAATGCTCGATGGCGTCACCGAGCCAGCATGAGCGAATTCGATCGACGGTTGTCGGACGAATGAAGTATCGGTCAAGCACGAAAATCTCCTCTCTGTGGGGGAGGTCAGGAGATCATCGTAACCGCATGGACCCGTTATGTGCCCCCCCGAAAGGCGACCGCCCGCGACTTACGGGGGCCACCGGCCTAGCGGCCACATAACACGGGTGGGCACATTACATGGATTATGTTCCCGGGAACATAATCCATGCGCAAGATCAAAGAGGTCCTGAGACTGCACGCTCTGGGGCTGAGCCAGCGCCAGATCGCGCTGAGTTGTTCCGTCGGCCAGGCGACGGTTTCCGAGTATCTGAAAGCCGCCGGGGCGGCTGGCCTGCGGTGGTCCGACGTCGCCGATTGGGACGACGACCGTTTGTGGCAGGCGATGTCCCCGCACCGGAAAGCACCGCCACTGCGGAAGCAATCGCCGGCGCCGGACTACGCCGCCCTGCGCCACGAACTGCAAACCAATAAGTACGTCACCCTGCAGTTGCTCTGGGAGGAGTATCGCAATTCCACAACTCTTGTTCCTACTGACGGCGCGGGAGGCGTTGGCGTGCGCTGACCCTGTCGTTCCTCGAACTCGATTCGAACGCTCTTGCGCCGGCGCCGTCGTCGCCGGCCCGCGCACCAGTGTCTGCCAACGTCAAAACCGGTGAAATCGCGACCGTTTTAGACCGGTGCTAACAGTTGCGCGTCTTCGTTGCTGGTTGCGTGGTCGTAATACCTGCCGCGTGGATCCTCCGGGCGCGGAGTCCGCTGCCGCCGGATCGGCCTCGTCGTTGTCGCCGTTCGATTTCAGCGGGGAGTGCACTTCCACGGCCGCGGCTATCGCACGCTGATGGGACTTGCCAGTGAAATCAAGTGAAGCGGCGGGTTTGCGGTGCAGTGCACACACCCGTCGACCGATGCCATGCCACATTCCATAACGCTCGCACTCCAAAGTCTTCCTTCAAGTCGCTGTATCGAAAACGCTCCGGCCTGCGAGATTTGCTCCTCTACTCAAGCGCAGTTCCGCCGGAGCGTTTCCGATACAGCACTAAGAACTTCACGGTCGAGAGACACTGGCAAAGGTGTTGATTCTAAATGGGCTGCTCAAATCCGCCTAAAGGCGCCATCTCCGTTTTGGCACGTGTAGCACCTGGCTGCCATCTTCGCGCCAGAAAACGACTCGTACCACCCCGTTTGGCCAGAAACGCTTGAGATAGAGACAGTTCCGCGATTCCAGACCTGCTAACCAGAGCCGAATCCGTAGATTCACGTTTTGTTACCCGGGGTCCAGATTATGGACGGCTCTGTTCCTTTTTCCAGAACCGGCCGATAGTACTAGTGTGAGAACTGGCCAAACCGATGACAGCGCTCGCGTCCTCGTGGTGGACGACGAACCGGAAGTGCGGAGTTTCTGTGCTCAAGTGTTGCAAACGGCCGGCTTCCGTGTCGAGGAAGCGGGCTCGGTGCCAGAGGCGATTGCGATTCTGGAAGATGGTGAGGTCGAGATTGTGCTGAGCGACGTGTACCTGCCCGAGGTCGATGGGGTGAGGCTGTTGAACATGATCCGGGAGTACTATCCGGCCACCAGCGTGGTCATGATGACCGGTTATGCAACCGTCGCCAACGCCGTCGAGGCAATGAGGATGGGCGCTTGCGACTACCTGACGAAGCCGGTCTTGCCGGAAGACCTCATCTGCAAGATCTCGCGCCTGGTGGAACGGCAGAGCATGGAAATCGAGAACCGTGCCCTCAGGGCTCAATTGAACAGCCTCGCCGGCGTTGGGAAGTTGATCGGCGCCTCACCGGAAATGCAGCAGGTTTTTCAGCTAATCATGCGGGCGGCCGAGGTTCGAATGCCGGTCCTGATCCAGGGTGAAAGCGGAACCGGGAAGGAATTGGTGGCAAGGGCCATTCACGACAACAGTCCCGCGAAGGGAAAGCCGCTTGTGGCCGTGGATTGCGGGGCGATGCCGGAGAATCTGATTGAGCGGGAGTTGTTCGGCCACGTTCGAGGCGCCTTCACGGACGCGCGGCACGATCAACCGGGCCTCCTGGCCAGTGCCAGGGACGGCACGGTGTTTTTCGACGAGATCGGCGAACTCCCGCTGGGCCTGCAGTGCAAGCTGCTGCGGGTGCTGCAGGAGAAGGAGTTCCGGCCCCTGGGGAGCCACCGGTTCGTTCCCTTGCCGGCGCGTGTGATTGCCGCGACCAACCGGGACCTCAAGGCCGCTCAAGCGGAAGGCAAGTTCCGCAGCGACTTGTACTACCGGCTCAATGCCCTCCAGATTGCGCTGCCACCGCTGCGCCAGCGGCACGGGGATATCACAGTGCTGGCAAACCACTTTCTGGAGCGGCAGCGGGAAGCGGGATCTTCGGTGGCCGGGATTTCCCGGCAAGCGCTCCATCTGATGTCATCCTATCCGTGGCCGGGGAACGTGCGGGAACTCGAAAACGCCATCCAATACGGAACCTTGTCGGCCAGCGGATCCACTATCGAAGCTGCCGATTTGCCGCCCGATGTGCGTTCTCTGCCGGGGCTGGTGCCGGGGGCGGGTGCGAAGCCGGCCGGGGCGGCGGGCCACTTGCGCGAGTTGGAGCAGCGGGCCATCCTGGAGGTTCTGGAAGCGGCGCACGGCGACCGGCAGGAAGCGGCCCGCCGGCTCGGGATCAGCAAGAGTTGCATCTACGCGAAACTGAGGGAATATAGGATCAGTGCCTTAGGACTTCCCGGGCTTTCATCTTCCCAGTCCTAACCATCTCGCCATGCCGATGCCACCGAATCCGAACTGGTGCTCGCGAAGAATTGGTCAGCGCATCATGTTCCTCTACGACTAAACTGGGATCCTGACTGTCAGGGTCGTGCCATGATTCGCTTGGCTTTGAATGTCGACAGTTCCGTTCACCAAGCGAGTGCGCTCTTTGATACTGGCCAAACCGAGTCCGGCGGGCGCAAGGCCCCGATTGGCTTCGATTCCCACTCCGCCATCCGATACCGTTAGGTATAGGATGTTGTCCGACCGTGTCAGTGCGACTGTTGCTTGACTCACTTTGGCGTGTTTGACGACGTTCTGCAGCGCTTCCTGAACAATCCGATAAATGCACAGGACCACTGCGGGGGGCAGACTGTCAAAAGCGCCGTTTGTGCGTAGATCCACCGTGACTCCGGTGAGCGCGGCGAACTCCGAACAATAGCCCCGCAACGCGGCCGCCAAGCCGGAATGCTCCAATACCGCCGGATGAAGCTCGTGTGAGAGCCGGCGAATACTTTCCGCCACCTTCACCAGTTTGCCGTGAATATGCTCGCTTTGCGCCAGCGTTTCCGGCTGCCAAGGGATCTTTCTATTCAAATTGCTCATGGCGATGCCCAGCGCGGCGACTTGCTGGCTGATATCGTCATGCAACTCCCGGGCCAGGCGAGCCCGCTCCGCCTCCTGTGCACCGATCAGGCGCGCACTGAGGGCCCGGACCTCCTGTTCTGTTCGAGTTCGTTCCTCCAATTCGCGAGCGAGATCGGCATTCACCACTCGCAACCTGTCTTCGGCCTCCTTCCGCTCCGTGATGTCGAGCAAGGAGCCCGCATAGCCTTCAAGCTCGCCTTTGGATGAGAATCTCGGCACGCCATCGGCAATCACCCAGCGATACTCACCATCGAAACGTCGAACCCTGAATTCTGCCACGTACTCGCGACCGGCGTTCTTACATTCCAGCAACTTGGAACGCGCCCGGTCCCGGTCGTCGGGATGCAACGTACTGATCCAAGTAGCGCCAAGGTGCTTCTGGTCGATGCCTAGAAACTTGCTCATTGGCATGTTGGCAAAAGAGTCCTCATCGTTCTGCGAAGACATCCACAGATACGCAGGCGTATCATTCGCGACCGAGCGAAACAGCTCTTCCCGGTCGCGAAGGCTCTGTAGTGTCTGGTTCCGCCAGGCCAGTCCGACACCGGAGCCGTTAGCCACCACGATCAGGACAACGATCAGGGCCATTTCCCACGAAAGCCTCGTTAGGGGCGCTTCCACTTCGCTGACGTCAATTTTGGCGGTGAGATACCAGGGCGAGTCCGGGACCCTGCGCACCACGCTCAACGAAGGCACTCCACGATAATCCGGTCCCCGGTGAAGCGCGCCAGCCAACAGCTCTTGTCCGTCGGGCACACTGAGATCCCACAGAGGTCTGCGCAAAACCAGGCCGCCTCCAGCGGCGTGCCGGAATTTGTTGAGGACCACGATCTCATTCCCTTCGCGACGGAACAAGAGTGTTTCGGCGGTAAGGCTGGGAGTGGGCCAGGAGCCGAGGTAGGGGAACAGAAAAGACGAGGGGTCTATTTCCAGGAGGAACGCTCCCAGATCGCGCACCGGGACCGCTAACACCATCACCAGGCGGCCGGAACGGGTTTCTACGCTGAGATCCGAGAGCACGACATCGCCGCTTTCAACGGCCCCGCGGGACAGCCTCGCGCGCACCCGCTGTTTCAGTTCGGAAGCGTCGATGCGGCTCTTGTTGAGCCAAACAAGGATTGAGCCATCGAGGTCGACTAAGCTTACGTCGGCATACAGGAATTCGCGCGCCAAGTTGTTTGCCACGGCAAGAACTTCGGATCGATCGGCTTCCGATGCCAGGCCGCGCGACAGGATTCGTTGCGCGGTCCGCATCAACGGGGATGCCGCCAATACCCTGCCGTCGCCGATTCGCTCATGCCGCCAATTCGCCACCTGCGCCGCTTTCACGCTGGCGATCCCGGCTAGTTGATTTGCGGCCGCTCTGTCCGTGGCCTCTCGCTGACGCCAGTAATACCACCAGACGGCGGAGATCATCGCGATGGCGCAAACTGTGATCAACACGATGAGTGCGCGGCCACGCCATATCGAAGGATTCCCCGCACGCATTGTCCGCATCACAACCCCAGGAGAGGCGCCTCAGTCCCCCGGCACAAGCTTCAGCCGGATTGCGCACTGAATCAGGGCAGCCGTGGTTTCCACGCCGAGAGTCCCCATGATCGCGTACTTGTGGGACTCGGCCGTCCGCGGCGAGATGTTCAAAATGGAGGCGACCTCCTTCATAGTCCGCCCTTCGGCTATGAGCTGCAGGATTTCGCGCTGTCTCGCGGTGAGTGCCTGGCTGCTGCCCTCTCCCCGCGCCTCCATCAGGATCTGTATGATGTCTTTGGCCAGCAGCGTGGTTACGTACGTCCTTCCCTGGGCAACCTGGCCAATCGCCGTGATCAGCTCTTCCCCAGGCGATACTTTAAGCACGTAGCCCGAAGCGCCCGCCCGAAAAGCATCTACGGCCAACTGAGTATCAGCATGCATCGTCAGGACGAGGATGTTGGTACCCGGCCGGCGCGATAGAATCTGGCGGATCGCATCCAGCCCGTTGAGTAGCGGCATGGAGATGTCGGTGACAATCACGTCAGGCCGAAGCGTTTCCGCCGCATCCAGCAAGGCGCGACCGTCGTGTACCACCCCCACCAGATCAAATGTGTCCTTGAGCAGGGCCTCTAGGCCTTCGGCCACCATCGCGTGGTCATCGGCGAGGAGAACTCTTGTCCTTGGCATCGTAGCGGAGCCCGCCTGCCATTATTATAGCGTTCTGCATACTGTCCGAATCGTTTTCCTGCGACCGGCCACGTTTTGCTCTAGCCGCTCCAGGCCCTCAATACTCCTCTGGACAGATAGGTTTGGCCGTCGACGACCCTCTTTATCGCTGGGGTCAGTTCCTCGCCGGCATCCACCTTCAAGATGTAACCCCGGAGCCCCGCTTCGAGAGCTTTTCGCACGATTTGCGGTTCGCCGTACACGGTAAGCATGATCACGGAATCACACAGCCGTTGCTCCAGGATCTGCCGTCCGGCGGCGATCCCGTTTAGCCCCGGCATGTTCATGTCGGCTATGACAACGTCCGGCCGCAATTCGCGGGCGGCCTCGATCAACGCGAGGCCTTCCGTCACCGAACCTACAACCTCGAATTCCGGCGTCAGAAGATTGCACATCTCCTCCAGGAGATCCTGGTGGTCATCCGCCAGAAGGACACGTAATCTCGTTCGTGAATCCCACATCATATTTCCGGATCCGGATCTTCCACATTCGCAGGACCCAGTCCTACCTGATTAGACGCCTTGATCGCAACAGCCGGAATCCGTAAAACTACGGTGCCGCACAGCGGAAACCTGCGCGACACTTCCGGAAGTTTCCGGGAACGCCCAGGAACCACCCTGCAAGTAAGGCGGGCCGCCCGTATTCTTCCTCCCGAATACCCGGAGAATTACGGATGGGCGTCCGCGTGCGCACAGGCCACAATCGAACTGGTCCGAGTCGACGGTCTAAGAGATCATGCGCCCTTTGCAAAAGAAAACTATGTATCGCGTTCCCAGTGCCATCCAGGCCCGAATTGAAGACAGCATCGGAAGGCTGGGCCGGGCGCTCACATCACTGGAAAAGGCAGTGGCGGAGGCGGAACGGTCCCGCAGGTCAATCGATCGCGTACCGAGTTGTCCGGCGCCCGGAAGGCGCGGAACAAAGACTGGTAGCTGAGCATGCATGAAGATGAGTCACTATGGGGCGCGCCGGTCCGGAGGGCCGAGGATGTAGCCGTAGCGCGCGAACTGCTGGCGGCAGTGCCTGAAATCGAGCGAGGAGCTCTTGCTCGTTACTATGGTGGCCTGCAAAGCACCACGGAGATTGAGTCATCACTTCAGTGGGCGCCCGGCCGCTTTGCGGAGATCCGGATGGAACTTAGGAAGCAGTTCTTCGCCAAGTTCGCGCCAGGACAGCGGCGCCTTCGCGTGGGATGGACCCAGGGGAGAGCGTGACCAACGATTCTAGACCGCCGCGGCCACCAGAGCACGACTGCCGGGCGGCACGACCGGCGGTCCGAATCCTCACTGCGCCGGCCTTTGAAAGCGAAGACCTGACCCGCTATGCCGCACTGGTTCACCGTTCGATATGGACGTTCTTCCTGCTGTTGGCCGCGTTCGGTCTGGCGGCGATATGGGTTCTTCCCGCAAACGCTCAGCGCTGGATCGGACTAGTGGCTGGTTGTTTGGCCTGGACGCTGGTTGTCTCGGGGATCAATCGGTCCGGACGCCCCAAGCACGCTAGTGTGGCGCACACTTCCTTCTTGTGGGCGGCCTTTTCGTGCCTGGCTTGGACTGGCGGTGGTATCAATGCCTCATCCGCGCCCGCGCTGGTACTCGTGGTTTTGATCGCTGGTTCCCTGTTAGGATGGCGCGCGGCAATCTACTCTGGGATCCTCTGCGGGCTGACCTTACTGGCGTTTGTTTTCGCGGAACAGTTGCGGATGCTGCCTCCGAGCGTGATCGCGCACAACGGCATAACGCGGTGGACCGCGAACGCCTTCGTACTTCTGATTGCCGGAAGTGTTCAATACCTAAGCGCCAAGTCGAGCAAGGATGCCCTGCGGATCAGCGAGCAGAGATTTCACGGCATTTTCGATTCAGCCTACGAACTCATGGGCCTGCTGGCGCCGGACGGGACGCTGCTGGAGTCGAACCGGGCTGCCCTCGCACTCGTCGCAGCCCGGCCGGAGGACGTCATCGGCAAGCCCTTCTGGGAGACTCCGTGGTGGAAGCACTCGCCCACCCTGCAGGAGAAGTTGCGGGAGCAGATCGCGCGCGCCGCCGGCGGCGAGACCGTTCGCAGCGAGGTGGACCATTGGACTTACGATGGCCGCCAGGTCTGGGTCGACTTCACGCTCAAACCGGCCTTTGACGAGCACGGGAAAGTCACGCTGATCATTCCCGAGAGCCGCGACATCACCGAGCGCAAGCGGGCCGAGGCGGTCCTGCGGGAAAGCGAGGCCCGGTTCCGCACGCTGTTTGATATGGTGCCATTTCCAATGGCTGTGCATGACGGGGATGGCCGGATTCTCGACGGCAATGCCAGCTTGTTTAGGCGCATCGGCGTACACAAGGAAGAAATGACCGGACAGCTCATGTCCGACTTCTCCGCTCTGAGCTACGCCGGAAACCCCGGGGAAACGGTCCCGGATCGGCAAGTGCTTCAAGATGCCTTGCGTAATCCGATCGAGTTGCAGATAGTTCATCGCGCCAGTGACCAGCGTCGGATCGTCCTTATCTCGGCTGCAACCGTCCCTCTGGGCGATAGGCGGGACATCCTCACGTGCGCCGTTGACATCACCGACCTCAGACGGACCGAAGAGGAGAAAGCGAAACTCCAGGCGCAGCTATACCAAGCCCAGAAGATGGAGGCCATCGGCCGCCTGGCCGCGGGCGTGGCCCACGATTTCAACAACCTGCTGACCGTCATCGGCGGCTACACGCAAATGTCATTGACGGGGCTGTCCGAAGAGGCCAAGATCTATCAGCCCCTGCTGGAGGTCAGCAAAGCGTCGCGCCGGGCGGAAGATCTGACGCACCAACTCCTCGCCTTCAGCCGCAGTCAGTCAATGGAGCCTACCGTCGTCAACCTGAACGCACTGATCCGCGAAACCGAAAAGATGCTGCTGAGGTTGATCGGAGAAGACACGAAGCTCTCCGTAAACCTGATAGAGGCTGCGCCTGCTGTACGGGCGGACTCCGGGCACCTCGTTCAGGTGTTGATGAACCTGGCGGTGAATGCACGGGACGCAATGCCTGAAGGAGGGCTACTCGCCATCGAGACGGCGGTGGTGGATGTCGGCCAGGATGTTTTGGCAGCATCGAAGCTCAAGCCGGGACCGCACGTCCGTCTTCGAGTGCGCGACACAGGCACAGGCATGGATCGGGAGACCCAGTCGCGCATTTTCGACCCGTTCTTCACGACGAAGGGAGCAGGCAAAGGCACGGGCCTGGGCCTGTCCGTGGTGCTCGGAATCATCGAACAGAGTGGGGGGGCGATCACGGTATCGAGCCGGCCGGGAGCCGGAAGCGCGTTCGATATCCTGCTGCCGATGGTCGAGCACCCAATGTTATCGCAGGAGCGGCAAGAAGCAGAAGCGGTTCCGGGCGGTACGGAGACGGTGCTGCTGGTTGACGACGATGAGGCAGTACGTGCATTTGCACGGCAGGTCTTGAAAGAAGCCGGCTACCGAGTGGTGGACGCCGCCGACGGCATGCAGGCCCTCGCCACGGCCCGCTCCCATGACGGCCTCATCCATCTGCTGGTAACCGATCTGAGAATGCCCGGACTCGGCGGACAGGAGGTGGCGCGCAGGTTGCGGCTGGAGCGTTCCAGCCTGGCTGTTCTGTACGTGACCGGCTACGCCGGCGACGACGTGCTGGAGGCAGCAAGTGCGGACGAGAGCGCCGTGTTCCTCCGCAAGCCGTTTGCGCCAAGTGCCCTTCTGAAGCACGTACGACGGGCATTGGACTCGCTGCCAATCGTGACCATTCCTCGGCCCGTCTGACCGATGGGCGGGTCCAGAAAAAAGAATGGCTTCCGGAATCTGGACCCCGCCCAGCTTGTGCCGGACTCAAGGGTGCGGCGCAAGTAACTGATATTCAACCACCGTCGCCCGTACCACGTTTGGCATGCAGGATGCCCTATCAGTTGCAGGATGGCAACCTGGACTGAGTCGACAAAAACGCAGCAAGGCCGCGATGAAAGAACACCCAGCCAGGTTGTGTTGGTTGTGGACGACGAAGAGGCGGTTCGCGCCTTTATTTGTGAAGCGTTAACCCAGGCCGGCTACCGGACCACCCATGCTGGCGACGGCCGCGAAGCGATCCGAGTGCTCTTGAGCCGGCGCGTCGACCTCCTGATTACCGACCTCCTGATGCCGGAGCAAGATGGTCTTGAAACCGTACTCTACGTCCGGAAGCACTTTCCAACTCTGAATGTTATCGCCATTTCAGGCGGCGATCCCGCGTATCTGAGTGTGGCCAGAAAACTCGGCGCTCGCGCCTTACTGCGCAAGCCATTCTCTGCCAATGAGTTGGCAGTGGCCGTCGACTCGATTTGCCCGCCGGCGTCGCACTCGGGGAGTGGAATGCCGGGCGCGGAAGAGGACTCTGCATCGCAGGGTTGAACAAGATGGACTCACGAAACTTAACGGGACGAATTACCAACCTGAAACGGGTACTTGAACGATGAAGAGACTTTCGAGCCGATTGCTGGGGCCGTTTGCCCTAGCGGCGGCAATCGCAGCAACTCCGGCGAGCGCGCAACTCGCCGATTTCAATATTGGCGGGCATGACATGGTGCTGCACGGCTTCCTGGCCGAGGGTACGTGAAATCGGATGGGCGCAACTTTATTAGCGCGCAAACGGCAACGGGCACGCTCCAGGATGAGCGAGGGGAAGAAATTCCCGGAAGGAGATTCTCATGACTAGAAGGACACAACGATACCGTGCAGCCGCGTCGCTGCTGGCTTGCTTCCTGAGCTTTAGAGTGCCGCTGCCAGCGGCCGACGAAAAGCCCACAGCCGGTAATAGCGCATCGAAGACCGCCGCCGCCGCGCCGGCCACGCAGAGCTCCGATATCGAGCAGCTCAAACAGATGCTGCTGGATCAGCAGCGCCAGATCAACGAGCTTCGCCGGGAACTGGCGGAGCAGAAGAAGTCCGACGCCGCCCCTACGCCGGCGGTTCATCAGAGCCTCGGCGAAGTAGCCACTACGTCGGGTGCGGTGCCGCCCGCGCTGCCCGCGCCGGCGCCGGTGTTTACTCCGCCGGCCGCCGTGCCGCCTCCGCAGGCTTCGGAAAATGTAGCCACGAGCCCGCTGCAACTGAAGATCGGCGACGCCTTCATCACGCCGGTCGGCTTCATGGATATGACCGCCGTCAGCCGCTCGACCAACCCCGGATCGGGAATCGGCACGAATTTCGGGAGCATTCCTTACGGAAATACGCAAACCGGCAGCCTGACGGAAACGCGGCTGAGCATCCAGAACTCGCGCATCGGCGCCCGCGTGGATGCGATCGTCAAGAACACCAAGATCCTCGGATATTGGGAGTCTGACTTTTTGGGACAGCTCGGCAATCCCCCCAACGGTGGACTCGCGGTCACCAGCAATCCCTACGTTTTCCGCATGCGCCTGTACTGGGTGGATGTGACCAAGGGCAAATTTGAGTTTCTGGCCGGGCAATCGTGGAGCCTGATGACGCCGAACCGCAAAGGGATTTCACCGCTGCCCGGAGACGTCTTCTACTCGCAAGACGTAGACGTGAATTACCAGTTGGGCTTGGTTTGGGGACGCATCCCCGGCTTCCGTTTCGGGTTCCATCCGAGTGACAAGGTTGCGGTCGGCATCGCGTTCGAAAACTCCGAGCCGTACGTCGGCGGCGGAAACGGCGGCAGTGCGATTACCGCCCCATCCGCGATCGCCGGAGTCCTCGGTACCCAGGTAAATAACGGAAGCAGTGTGATTTCGGCCGCGGCGCTTGCGCCGGACATCGTCGCCAAGATCGCCTTCGACCCGACCAGCCGTTTCCACTTCGAAATCGCCGGTGTGGAGATCGCCAACAAGATCGCCGACCCTGCCAGCACGCCCGCTTATCAGACTTTCAGTAAAGTTGGCGGCGGCGGATCGGTCAATCTCAGCTTCGCGCTGACCAAGAATCTCCGCGTTCTGGCCAATAATTTCTACAGCGCCGGCGGCGGACGCTACATCTTCGGCCAGGCGCCGGACTTCGTCATCCGCTCGAACGGAAGCCTCTCGCTGGTGCACTCGGGATCGACGGTGAGCGGCTTTGAACTGACCGCGGCCAAGACGCTGTTTTACACCTATTACGGTGGCGTCTATGTCGGTAAGAATCTGGCCCTCGACGCCAACGGCAGGACCTTGATCGGTTATGGACCGATTTCGAGCGACGGACAGAATCGAGCCATTCAGGAAATTACCTTCGGCAGCAACACCACTTTGATGAAGGACTCCAAGTGGGGCGCGCTCAACCTGATGTTCCAATACTCCTATCTCCAGCGGAATCCGTGGCTTGCGGCGGCGGGTGCGCCCACCGGCGCGCATCTTTCGATGGGATTCGTGAACTTTCGCTACACTTTGCCTGGCGCTGCGCCAACGCTTGGGAGATAGCGGAGTAATGGCTCGGTAGTTTTGGGGAAATAAAGGAGAGCAACATGGAATCGACAGTTTTGGAAAGAGAACAGGCCACGGCCCTCAACAACAAGAACGACGACCGCGGCGGCAAGTACCTGGTGTTTCACCTGGGCCGGGAAGAGTTCGGGATCCGGGTTCTGAAGGTCCGGGAAATCATGGGCATCCAGGACATCACGGCGGTGCCGCAGACGCCCGCTCATGTCAAGGGAGTGATCAACCTCCGCGGGAAGGTGATCCCGGTGGTGGATCTGAGGCTCAAGTTCGGCCTGCCGGAGCAGGAATACACGCAGCGGACCTGCATCATCGTGGTCCAGGTGCGGGGCGAAGCCGGGCCCATGTTGATGGGCATCGTGGTGGACGGCGTGGCCGAGGTGCTTAACCTGGCGGCGGCCGACATCGAAGACACGCCGGACTTCGGCGATGGTACGGCTACGCACTATCTGCTGGGAATGGCCAAGGTGAAAGGGAAAGTGAAAATCCTGCTGGAGATCGAACAGGTGTTGACCAGCCAGGATCTGGACGGGCTGCAAGCCGTGCTGAAGTAGTTGACGCGACAAAGCCGAAGGAGAAAAGCAATGACATCGCAGATGACAGTTGGGAAGAAGTTCAGCTTGGCCTGTGCCGGGTTGGTCCTGTTGGCGGTCGTGCTGGGTATGTTTTCCGTTTACAACGTTGGCAGCATCCAGACCGAGTTGCAGGCGATCATGGGGCATTCCCTGCCTGGCGAGTACGAGATGGGCGTGTTGGATGCTTGCGTGTGGGAGCTGCGAGGCAACCTCTGGAAACACATGGCCAACGGCGACGCGGCGGCCAAAACCGCGATTGAGCGAGCCAACGACCAGACCAAACAGAAGTTTCAGGAACATTTGGCCAGCTATGAGAAGACCATCACGGAGGCCGAGGACCGCCAGCTCTTTGGGAACATCAAGCCAGCCTTCGACCGGTATCTGGCGGCCTGTGACGAGGTGGCCGGACTCAGCCGCGCCGGCAAAAGGGTGGAGTCCGTGGCCAAGTACATGGCCGTGGCCGATCCCGCCCACCAAACACTCAAAGCGGCGCTGCGCGCAGAGGTCGACTTGAACAAGAAGAATGCGGACAAGTCCGCGCAGAACGCCTCGGCCGCAGTCGGCCAGGCCCGGCTCTGGAGCTGGTTGCTATTGGCGATCAGCGTCTTTGTGGGCAGCTTGGTCGCCTTCCTGATCACGCGGAGCGTCAACAACGCTCTCACCCGCGCGATCACAGAACTCTCGGAGGGCGCCGAGCAGGTGGCCAGCGCGGCATCGCAGGTCTCCTCCTCCAGCCAGTCGCTGGCGCAGGGCTCCTCCGAGCAGGCGGCGTCGCTCGAAGAGACTTCCGCTTCGAGCGAAGAGATCAACTCTATGGCGCGCAAGAACAGCGAGAACTCGCGCGTCGCGGCTGACCTGATGACGCAGTCGCAGCAGAAGTTCGTCCAGACCAACCAGTCGCTGAACCAGTCGGTGGTGGCTATGGACGAGATCAACTCGCAAAGCGGCAAGATCTCCAAGATCATCAAGGTGATCGACGAGATCGCTTTCCAGACCAACATCCTGGCGCTGAACGCGGCTGTTGAAGCGGCGCGGGCCGGCGAAGCGGGCATGGGCTTTGCGGTGGTGGCTGACGAGGTACGCAACCTGGCGCAGCGCTGCGCCCAGGCAGCCAAGGACACAGCCGCGTTGATCGAGGAGTCGATCACCAAGTCCAACGACGGCAAGGTAAAGGTCGATCAGGTGGCCACGGCGATCCGCGCCATTACCGAGGAATCGGCCAAGGTGAAGACGCTGGTGGACGAGGTGAACCTGGGCAGCCAGGAGCAGGCGCGCGGCATCGAGCAAATCGGCAAAGCCATCACCCAGATGGAACAGGTGACGCAGAAGACCGCGGCCAACGCCGAGGAGAGCGCTTCGGCGGCCGAAGAGTTGACGGCGCAGTCGGAGACGCTGAAGGACATCGTGGAGCGGCTGTCGGCCATGGTGGGCGGCGGCGAGACGGCCAACGGCAATGCCCGTCAAGCTCACCGCCGGACAAGCGGGGCCAACGGTAAGTCGCCGCGCCGGGCGAGCGAATCCGGCGCCGGCCTCCCAGCTCTGCGCAAGGCCGTGTCGCACCAGCCAAAATCCACTGAACACGGAACGCCGGTTCTTGCCGCCCACGGCGCGAGCAAGGACG
>Ga0074045_10001615_pt1 | contig 21563 bp, 20 predicted proteins | sample BogForMeECP23OM2_FD_94442 | JGI IMG/M metagenome (GOLD analysis project Ga0074045, IMG submission 94442) | Bog forest soil microbial communities from Calvert Island, British Columbia, Canada - Bog Forest MetaG ECP23OM2 | ecosystem: Environmental > Terrestrial > Soil > Wetlands ... | reverse complement strand
GTCCGCCACTGCGGTGAAGCGCGCTTCGGTTTTGAGTTCTTCCCTTTGTCTGGGAGTGCGCAACAGGGAATTCAGGCCTGGATTCAGAAACTGCGCGAACACGAAGAAGAGTTGTTTCCTTATCCCTACGCGGCGGTGGCCGGTAGTCGGTAGAGGCTGTTGGTGGACGCTCCTGCTCCGTCGGAAAGATTGCAGGGGTCCCTTCGGCTTCGCTCAGGATGACACTTTGGATCGAGTGGCTGACGGGCTGAAACCTTAACTACTGCTCTGGCGGCAGCGGCAGTCCCTGAATATTCCAGGAAATGTGATAGACGGCGCTGTTGGTGGCGAGAATCGCTGACTTGCCCGGAGCGAAAGCCAGTCCGACCAGCCCATGGCCGGAGACTTCGAGGTTGGCCTTGCCTTGGGGAGTAATTTTCACAATGCCGCGCTTTCCGGCGAGCGAGGCGGCAACATAAACATTACCCTCGACATCAAGCGCCAAGCCCTGCGGACGTCCCAGCCCGCGGTAGAACACGGACACGGTTCCGTGGGGGTCGACTTTATAGACGCAGTCGAAACTGGAAGTGCTGGGGCCGGTAACGAACATATCGCCGTGGAGACCGAAGGCGATGTGATAGGCGGAAACGCTCGCCTCCAGCGTCGCGAATACAAAAATCTGGCGGTCGCGGGCGATTTTGAAAATGGTTCCGCTGCGGTCGCCGACGTAGAGGTTCTCCTCGCGATCGAAGGCAATGCCGGTGGCGATCCCCATGCCTTCCGCATAAGTTGACATGGTTCCGTTGGGCGCTACTTTGTACACCGCCTCGTCATGGCGCGAAGAAACGTACATCTCGCCTTCGCGGTCGAAGGCAATCGAGGTGGCGTTCATCAGGTCGCTGATAAATGGCTTCACGTTGTAGTTGGTGTCAATCTTGAAGATGGACACTGGAGTTTTCTGCCCGCGCGATCCGGAGAAAGTCACATAGAGGTTGCCTTCGCGGTCGAGCGCGGGATTGGTGACGGGATGAAGGTTGTCAGCAACGGGAACGGCAACTTTGATGGGGTGGGCGTTGCTGAGGTTCCCGTTGGTGCCGGTCCCGCTCGTATTCACTGTGATCGGTCCTGATGCCGCTCCCTCGGGCACGCGGGCCACCAGGAAGTCGTCGGAACTGATTACCAGCGCGCCTTCGATGTCGCCAAAGAGCACGCTGGGACGACGCAACTCGGGGGGCCGCAGGCTCTTTCCCATGACGCGAACCTCGCCTCCGGGCAAAGCGAAACTGGGAGCAACCGCCTCAATGTGCGGCTTGCCGTTGACGTTCTTTTTTCCCAGCAGGCGATCAGAGATGCTCATCTTTTCTTTCGGGGAGCGAGGCGCTACTTGGTTAGAAGTCGAAAGTGCAACAGAAGATGCATAATGGCGAGCGCATAGATTCCCGCTCCCAGGTCGTCCACCACAATGCCCGTGCCCTCGGGCAGCCGTTCCAGTCGCCGAATCGGAAACGGCTTCCACATATCGAAGACACGAAAGAGTATAAGGCCCGCGAGAAAGGTTTTCCAACCGAGCGGGACGGCTAGGAGTGTAACCAGTTGTCCGGCGACTTCATCGATGACGACGAATTGCGGGTCTTTCGTGCCGGATGCGCGGGCTACCAGCGTGGCGGCGGGGATGCCGATAAGGGTCACGGCCGCGGCGGCTATGATCGTTGCCCAGAGTCGGTCCGCGGGTGGGATCTGCGAAGTTGCCAACGCCCACACAATCACCGTGGCCAGCGATCCCCAGGTGCCGGGGCCGGGCTTGAGGCGTCCTGTGCCGAAGAAAGTCGCGACCAGAGTCGCCCATAAAGGAGCCGGGGATTTGCCGGCGGCGTCGGGCGAAGGATCCATCAGTCTCCGTCCTCGTCGTCAACGCTGTCTTGCCGGATCGCTTCCTCGGCGTCCGCAACCGGCGACGAAATCACGTACCCGCCGCTGGCCCATTTGCCGAGGTCGATCAGGCGGCAGCGCTCGCTACAAAAAGGGAAGTCCGGGTCGGCTGCTTTCGTGGCCTTCTTGCAAATCGGGCAACGGAGTTTGATGGTGCGTTTGCGCGGCATAGTCGGATTGTAGAGGTCAGACTTAAACGATTTCCGCCACTAAATCATAATCGTGCGCCGCGGTGATGCGGCAGCGGTAAAACTCTCCCTCTTTCGGTTCGTTTCCTTCGGGATAATCGTTCACGAAAACTTTACCGTCGATCTCCGGCGCGTGCATTGCAGTGCGGCCTTCGAGCAGCAGGTCGGATTCGGTCGAAGGGCCTTCCAGCAGCAGATCGAATTCGCGCCCGATCAGCGATTTCTTCTTCCTGCGGCTGATCTTCTTCTGGATCGACATCAGCGACTTGCGCCGGCTCTCGATCTCTCGCGCGGAAAGTTTCTTGCCATGATCGAAGGCGCCCGCGCCTTCCTGGTCCGAGTAGCCGAAGGCGCCCATCCAATCGAAAGCCGCCTCCTTCACGAAGCTGCAAAGTTCCTCGAATTCTCTTTCGGTTTCGCCGGGGAAGCCGACGATAAATGAAGTTCGCAAGGTAACGCCGGGAATGACTCGACGCATCTTCTCGACGGAGCGCAGGAACAAGTCGGCGCCGCCTCCGCGCTTCATGCGCTTCAGAACCGTTGCCGAGGCATGTTGCAGAGGCACGTCAATGTACGAACAAATGTTGTCGTGGGCGGCGATGGTTTCGAGCAGGCGCCCGGTGATTTTGTTGGGATAGGCGTAGAGGAAGCGAATCCACCGCAGGCCTGCGACGCCCGCGAGCTTCTCCAGCAGCGTGGGCAGGCCGTCTTTCAGTCCAAGATCTTCGCCGTAGCAGGTGGTGTCCTGTCCGATGAGGGTGATTTCGCGCACGCCGGATTTTGCTAGGCGCTCGGCTTCGGCTATTACGGATTCGAAACGCCGCGACCGGAACTGTCCCCGCAGCTGAGGAATAATGCAGAAGCTGCAGGGATGATCGCAGCCCTCGGCGATCTTGATGTACGCGGACGATGGTGGCGTGGTCAGGACGCGGGGCGTGTGGTCGTCGTAAAGATAGTTGGGCAGATCGGCGACCGCGCCGTCCCAGGAATCGCGCGCAAAGCGTCCCTGTCCGCGGCGATGATTGCCCTCGGGGCGCGAGGTCAGGATATTGAAAGGTGACGGTGCGTGGAGTGTTTCTGCTACCCCAGCCGCGGCGAGGATTTTCTGTAATTCGCCGGTGCCGACGACCGCGTCGACTTCCGGGATGTTCTTGCGAATCTCATCGTGAAAACGCTCGACCAGGCAACCGGCAACCACCAAACGCTTCGCTTTGCCGCCGGTTTTGTGGCGGGCCATTTCGAGAATGGTATCGATCGATTCCTGTTGCGCGCTCCCGATAAACGAGCAGGTATTCACTACGATGACGTCGGCGTCGGCGGCGTTGGGAGTAAGTTCGGCGCCCGCCTGGGTCAGCATGCCGATCATGACCTCGCTATCGACGAGGTTTTTGGGGCAGCCGAGGCTCACAAAGCCCACCTTGGCGGGAGCGGGAGTCTCGGAAGTCGCGGATTTGCTTTGCTTTACGGGCACTGGGAGATGATCGGGAGGAGACCGGTCTAGACGATTCTAGCATCTGGCACGCCGGAGTCGCGGGATTACGCCCATCACAGGAGGAAGTGAGGGGCGTCACGAACCGGTTGTGATGTGTGAAATCCCGGTTGAACCGGGCTGGAGTGGGTGATTTACCCCAAACCGGCGCTCGAGGTCCTCGCCATCAAGACTGCTAAGTCATTCTATATCTGTTGTTTATCAGCGGCGGCATGTCTGGTGCGGAACTTGCACTTCAAGCTGGGAACAGGGGGAGTGGATATGGCTGTGAATTTGGGCGCACTCGCCCACAAAACCTGGCGCACCATCGCTTCCATCCAGACGGGCGTCGTGCTCTTGATCCTGGTCGTGATTCTGTCGGCGGCAGGAACCATCGTGTTGCAGCGGCCGGCTACCGATCCCGACGAGATGCAGACTGCCTACTCCCCGCACGCGCTCCAGATGCTGGACGCGCTCGGGTTGACCGACGTATTTCACGCCTGGTGGTTCCTCGGGCTGATGCTGCTGGTCAGTATCTGCATCGTAGCGGCTTCCATCGACCGTTTTCCCAACTCCTGGCGCTTTTTTTCGCGTCCTTACAAGTATCCCGATGAGAGCTTCCGCCGCGCTTCCCATCCGCAGAAATTATTGGCCATTGCGGACGAAGAAACCGGGCTGGTTGCGGCTGAACGCGCCTTGCATTCCCTGGGATTCAAACCGGAGCGGGTGGTGCGCGAAGACCACTTCGGAATCTTCGCAGAGCGGCACCGGATTTCTGAAATGGCGGTGTACATCGTCCACGCCAGCCTGCTGCTTATTTTCTTCGGGACGATCGTGGACGGAATTTGGGGCTGGCGCGGGTTTCTGAACCTGAACGAAGGGCAGACAACCAATGTCGTCGAGTTGCGCGACGGCGCCACGCGCACGCTGCCGTTTGCGCTGCGCTGCGACCAGGCAGGTCAGGAAAATTATAAGGACGGTACGCCGAAAAAATGGTGGTCCAAGCTGGTCGTGGTTGAAGGCGGACGAGATGTGCTGAGGAAGGAAATTGTCGTCAACGATCCGCTTCTCTACAACGGGGTTCGCTTCTACCAGTCCAGCTACGGCCAGAACGGCAAGGTCGATAAGCTTATGCTGACCGCGACTCCGAGCAGCGGTTCTGGCGAGAGAAAGGAATTCGGGCTGGCCGTGAATGACACGGTTTCACTGGATGCCGATACCACCGTGCGTTTCGCTGAATTTTTTCCCGACTACGCGGTGCGTGACGGACAGGTATACCGGAAATCGAACGAGTTGGAAAATCCGGCAGTTCACCTGATTGTGACTTCCAAGGCCGCTGCGGCAAAGACCCGCGGAACAAAGGCTGCAGGAGCAACAACCGCCTCCAGAGACTTCGACGTCTGGTTCCCGCCGCTGGATGAGGTCGCCGACAACTCGAAGGCGCCTTGGCAATTCCAGGCCACGGACCTGAAGATGCAGCACTTCACCGGATTGCAGGTATCGCACGAGCCCGGGCAGTGGGCGGTATGGTCAGGAGTAGTGCTGTTAGGCGTTGGACTGGCCTTCGTATTCTACGTGGTGCACATGCGGTTTTGGGCGGTACCGGTTTGTGACCGCAAGACAGGGAAGTGCTTGCTGTGGATCGGAGGCAGCGCGAATCGCAACCGCGACGCGTTTGAGCAGAAGTTCAACGATCTGGTGGCACTGGTGGGAGAAGAATTGAAGACGATTCCCAAGACCGCTCCTGGTGAGCAGGTCACGGCCGTCGTTGAGCACTGACGCCGGAAAATAAACTGGCACGTTGGAATTGGAGGGTGTCGATGGCACGAGCAAACACAGAACAGCAGCAACCGGCAACGGGCACGACCCTGATTGTGCTGGTCGGATTGGCAATTGCGTTCCTGCTGTTCATGGCATTTTTGAACGTGGTTAAGAGCGGGAATATTTTGAATGAGACGAATCTGCTCTTCGCCACCTTGATTTTCTACTCCGGCGCGGGCGCGTTGTATCTGGGATTTGGAGTCACGGGCACCGAGTCGTACGTGAAGTTCGCGTCGCTCGCCACCTGGCTGGGATTGCTGGCGAACACGGCAGCCGTTGCCCACCGCTGGTATGAAGCTGGACACGCGCCGTTTTCCAGCGTTTACGAAATGCTGCTTAGCTTTGTCTGGACTCTGGCCGTGCTCACGCTGGTGGCGGAAAAGAAATACGGCGTGAAGGTCATTGGCACGGTCACCATGCCGGTGGCGATCGTGGGCGTGGTGTTGATGCAGTTGCTGCGGACCGAAGTGCATCCGCTGGTTCCCGCCCTGCAATCGACTTGGCTGCACGTGCATGTCACGCTTGCCATGCTGGCCTACGCTGCGTGCGCGCTGAGCTTTGCCCTGGCTATGATGTTCCTGCTCAAGGACAACCTGAAGACCGAGACCGTGCTCGCCGTAACCAGCGCCAGCACGCTGGCGATTTACGCGAGCGTCGTTTTAACCCGCTTCGAAAAGTGGGGCGGGCTGAGCCTGGTGGCGTGGGATCCGGAACGGAAAGCGGAAGTCTTCCTTGCCCGGGGCGTGCGCTTGTTCGTCACCATTCCCGACCTTGGCTGGCTGATGACGCTGACTTTGTTGGTGGTTGCGTCACCGCTGGTTTTCTACGGACTGGCGCGCTGGAAAAATAACGAAAGCTACCTGACGGTCGCCAATCGCGCCGTATTCCTCAGCATTCTCCTCCAGGTGATGGCGCTGGCCATGTTCCTGGTGCGCGCCGGTGACGGCCGCTATCCGTCACTCGACGCAGAAGGATTATTCCCGACAAGCCTCGCCGCTTCCCCCTTTATATTGTCGGGACTGGTAGGCGGCGTCTTTATATCGCTGCTTTATTTGCTGCTGGTGTGGCGGCGTCCCGATCTGGAGCGTTTACTGCCCAGCACGGACGACCTCGACCGGCTCACCTATAAAACCATCTGTCTCGCCTTCCCCTTACTGACGTTAATGATCGCCTCGGGAGCGTACTGGGCCAACCAGACCTGGGGCTCGTATTGGAGTTGGGATCCGAAAGAAACCTGGGCAGCGATTACCTGGCTGGTGTATGCCCTCTATCTGCACATGCGTATCACGCGGGGATGGCGAGGCCGCCGCGCCGCTTACTTTGCCATCGCCGGTTTCGCGGTGGTGATGTTCACATTCTTTGGCGTGACTTACCTGTTGCCGGGATTGCATGCTTATGCCTGATCGTCCTCAGTCCGCGATGAGCCCAGTTGTGCCGGTTGGCGCCAAGCCAGTGGTGTCCACTTCGTCGCAAGCGGAGGGCTCCCGATTGCGTTTTAATTGGCAGCTCAAGGCGATCTTGCCGGTCGCGTTCGTATTGCTGGCGGGGTTGCTGCTGTTTATGCTGGCGACCGTATCTTTTCGGGACCCGGAACGCCACGCTGTGCTGATCGTTGCAGGAGCGGGAGCAGTCGTCATCTGTGCCGTATCCATCGTCGCTCTGGCGTATCAGATTCAGCGGCCCATGGTCGAATTGCAGGAGAAAATCGACCTGGTGAGCGAAGGCGATCTAAACGTTGCGGTGAGCTTCGCCCGGCGCAACGATGAAATCGGCGACCTTGGCCGTAACTTCAATCACATGATGGAGCAGTTGCGGGAGAGCCGCGAAGAGATTGAGCACCTGCATCACACGCAGATCTCTCGCGCCGAGCACCTGGCGACACTGGGCGAGATGGCTACGGGCTTGGCCCACGAGATTCGCAACCCGCTGGCGGGTATTGCCGGAGTCATCGAAATCATCGGTCGCGATCTGCCTTCGACCAGTCCGGCGCGGGCGGTGGTGAAAGACGTTCGCCAGGAAATCGCGCAGATCAACCGCATTCTGACAGATCTTCTGGAAACGGCGCGGCCGCATCCGCCGCAGATTTGCCGGAGCAACCTCAACACCACTGTGGAGCACACGGTCATGCTGGCTCGCCAGCAGGTGCTCTCGAGACCGATCAAAATCGAACTGCGGGGAGCGCCCGACCTGCCGGAAGTGGAACACGACAGCGATCAGATCCACCAGGTGCTTCTGAACCTGCTGCTGAACGCGGTGCAGGCCATGGAGGATGCGGGCACGGTGCGCGTCGAGATCGGTTCGCGAGAGGGCTACGCCAGTGTGGTGGTCAGCGACACGGGGCGCGGTATCCCGGGGCAGCTCCTCCCCAACATTTTCCGGCCCTTCTTCACCACCAAGGGCAACGGCACCGGCCTGGGCCTTTCTCTAGCCCGCCGGATCGTGGAAGAACATCATGGCCGCATCGAAGTGAGCAGCGTGGTGGGAAAAGGCAGCAGGTTTGAGGTGTTGCTGCCGTTTCAAATGCCTGTTCCTGAGGTCGTCGCTTCCTAGAAGCCCAGTACCAATCGAATCAGTTCTTCTTCCAGCCCCGCAAAGCCAGCGGCTTCCATTTCGTAGTAAATTAGAGGTTCATGCCCGTAGGGAAAATTATGATAGTGGACGACGAGCGCCTGGTGCGCTGGTCGTTGCGGCAGAAGTGTGAGGAGTGGGGCTACCATGTAGTTGAAGCCGATTCCGGGGAACCTGCGCTTAAGCTCGCGCAGCGGGAATCGCCGGATCTCGTCCTGCTGGATGTGCGCATGCCGGACCTGAGCGGTATCGAAGTGCTGGACCAGCTCAAGAAAAGTGGCGAGGCCCGGGCCGTCATCATGATCACCGCCGATCCGCAACTTGACGATGTGAAAGCCGCGCTCAAGCTAGGGGCTTACGACTTCGTGGGCAAGCCGATCGATTTCGACGAGCTTCACATCACCATCAAGAACGCGCTTGAGGCCAACAACCTGCGCACGGAGGTTCAGGCGCTGCGCGGAGAGGTGCGTGGCGGGGCCGGTTATGCCAGCGTAGTGAGCGTCTCGGCGAAGATGACCGAGCTCATGAACTTCGTGCGCAAGGTGGCGTCCAGCGAGGCCACGACGGTTCTGATTCAGGGTGAGAGCGGCACCGGCAAGGACCTCATCGCCAAAGCCATTCACTACGAAAGTTCCCGCAAGGAAAAACCTTTTGTAGCGATCAACTGCTCGGCCATCCCCGAGACGCTGATGGAGGCTGAACTTTTCGGCCACGAAAAAGGCGCATTCACCGATGCCAAGCAGATGAAGAAAGGGCTGTTCGAGGCGGCCGATGGCGGTACGCTGTTTCTCGACGAAATCGGAGAACTTTCTCCCCTGCTGCAAGCCAAACTGCTGCGCGTGCTGGAAGACCAGGTCATCCGGCGGGTGGGAGGCGTCCGCGACATGCAGGTGGACGTACGGGTGATCGCAGCCTCCAATCGCGATTTGGAAAAGGCGGTGCGCGATGGCCAGTTTCGCCAGGATCTTTATTACCGGCTGGCCATCATTGCGATCTTTATTCCGCCGCTGCGGGAGCGGAAAGAAGACATTCTTCCTTTGGTGGACTTTTTCATTGACCGCTACAACCGCAGATTCAAGAAATCAATTCGTGGGGTCACCGAAGACACGCGCCGCCTTCTGTTCAGTCACAACTGGCCCGGCAATGTTCGTGAACTGAAGAACACCATTGAGCGCGGCATGATTTTGGAAGACGAGCCGTTCCTGCGACCCGTGTATCTGCCGTTCTCGGTGGGTGAATCGGGCGGCCGCACCGTGTTTGAGCGGAGTTCATCCGCCGATAGCGGACAGACCTTGCCCAACGGCCGCGCGCTGCCGCGGCTTTATATTCCGGAAGGCGGAACGTCGCTTGAGGAAGTGGAGCATGCCATGGTCGAGTTGGCCATGCGCCAAGCCAACGGCAACCAGACCCACGCCGCCAAGCTGCTGGACATCAGCCGCGATGCGCTGCGCTACAAGCTGAAGAAATTCGGCTTGATTCGCGGCGATGATGAAGGCGTCCAGACTGGGTCCGTTGACGGGCAGTGAGAGCAGGCGCGAGTAGTTCCCATCGATTTCAATGCCCCGGCATTTCCGCGATATACTCTCAGGAACTTTAGCTGCTTCCAGGTTGGGGACTCTTCTGCATGGCGGTTGGCGTTCGCACTCAGGACCTGCGCAAGGTCTACAACTCTTCTCCACCGTTAGGCGCTGCCGGCGGTTTTGTTGCACGCGCCGATGCCAAAGGCGGGAAGCAGCCGAAGACCAAAATTCCGGCGCTTGACGGAATTTCGCTCGAGATTCTTCCCGGAGAAATCTTCGGCCTGCTTGGCCCCAACGGCGCGGGCAAGTCCACCGCGGTCGGAGTCCTGACTACTCGGGTGCGGCCAACCTCTGGACAAGCCTGGATTGGCGAACACGACGTGTGGCAGGAACAGGCCCAGGTCAAGCACCTGATTGGGGTTGTGCCGCAGCGACCGAACCTGGATTTTTCTTTGACGGCGCGCGAGATTCTCATTTTTCACGCTGCCTACTTCGGAATCGGACACAAGCAAAGAAATGAGCATGCTGACGCGCTGCTGGAGAAATTCAAGCTTACCGAGCGTGCAAATCAAATGGTCCGCGGTTTTTCCGGCGGCATGATGCAGCGGCTTTCCATTGCTCGCGCCATGATGCACGATCCGCAGGTTCTGTTTCTCGACGAGCCGAGCGCCGGGCTCGATCCTCAAACCCGGATTCTTTTGTGGGAGATCATTCGCGAATACCACCAGGCGGAAAAAACTGTTCTGCTGACAACTCATAATATGGAAGAGGCCGATGCGCTGTGCCAGCGCTTGGCCATCATTGACCACGGGCATGTGATTGCCCTGGGCACACCGGTGGGGTTGAAGGCGTCCATCCCCGGTGGATTCCTGGTACGCCTTCGTTTCGGAAATCAGACTCCGGAGCTGCTTCGGCGCCTACAGTCGCTGCCGGGAGTCCGGGAAGTGCGTGTGGCGGACAGCACAGGCGCCGACGTCTATGCCGACCGCGGCGGCTCTCTCATTCCCGAGATCGCGAGCCTGGCTGCGAACTCAGGCGCGGAATTGTCGGACGTTCACATTTCTGAACCGAGTCTGGAAAACCTGTTCCTGCACCATACCGGAAGGAGCTTGCGCGATTGAACTGGAAAACTTTTGGCGCGATGCTGGCGCGCGACGCTCATGTAGCGCGGCGTAACGCGATTCAGCTTCTTCTGCAGACTTTTCTGCAGCCGCTGCTTTTCGTTTTCATTTTCGGGAAAGTGATGGTCGGGAGCGGCTACATGCCGGCAGCGTACAAAAGCCTTTTGCTGCCGGGCATTATCGCGATCAGCATGGTGTTCACTGGAATCTGGGCAGTGGCTATGCCGCTCATTTCGGAATTTCAGTTTACCCGCGAAATTGAAGACCGCTTGCTCGCCCCGATCGGCGTTGGCTGGATCGCCGTCGAGAAAGTGATCGCCGGCATGCTGCAAGCGCTGGTCGCCGGGCTGATCGTAATCCCGCTGGCGTGGCTTGTGCTTCGCCCCGGCGTTGATATCAGTATTCACGCGCCGCTAGCTTTCGCTGTGATCATCGGGCTGGTCGCAACCTTCTCCGCTTGCGGCGGATTGGCCCTGGGGTGCAGCATCAACCAGCAACATATTGGGCTGATGTTCGGCATGGTCATTACGCCGATGATTTTCTTTGGCTGCGCTTACTATCCGTGGAGCGCTCTGAAAACTTTTCCCATCCTGCAAAAAGCCGTGCTCATCAACCCGCTGGTGTATGCCAGCGAAGGACTGCGCGCCACTCTAGTTCCGCAGTTCCCGCATTTACCCATTGCCGCCGTGCTCACGGTTCTGCTTTTCTTTGACGTTCTGCTGCTGGTTGTCGGACTGCGGCAGTTCGAGAAGAAGGCGGTGAGTTAGCTGGTACGGGGTTTGCGCGGAATGTACCGAACCAGGGATGCCGAGCCGCGCTAGGCCGGCTTGGTGCGGGCAATGGCCAGTTCGGTCTGCAGATGGAATAGCCGCCGCAAGGCAGTGGTCATCTGGTCCTGCTCCACTTTTTCACGAAATCCCTTGAGTTCACGGGTCAAGGACCCGGCGATCCGGTTCGTCATCCGGGACATGACCGCGTTCAGCATTTCGTCCTGATCTTTGGAGAAGGGCCCGTTTTCCTGGCGAAAGGCATCCAGTTCTTGCCGGCAAATCTCGTCGAGCCGCTGGCGCAGAGCGACGACTGTCGGCACGGCGCGCTCGGCCATGAGTTGGCAGCGGAAGCCTTGTGCCTCGGCGTGCAGGATTTTCTGAGCTTCAGCCGCGGCCGCCTCACGCTCGTCGGCATGGTGATCCGTCACGTTTTCCAGGTCGTCCAGGTCATAGAGGAAAATGCCCGGCACGTCGCGCACCGCAGCGTCAATGTCGCGGGGCATGGCGATATCCACGATCACCAGGGGCTGGTCTTTCTCTTTCTTGCTGCGCCCGCGAATCATGGCTTCAGCTTCCTGGCGGCTGAGAATGGTGTGCGGACAGGAAGTCGAGCTGATGATGATGTCGGCCTCGGCCATGTGCTGCCAGCGTTCTTCAAACGGAAACGCAACCCCGCCGAGTTTGGCCGCCAGCTCAGTGGCACGCTCGAGGGTGCGATTGATGACGGTCACACCGACGGGGCCGGCGCCCTGGCTGAGCAACTCGCGGGCGGAGAGTTCACACATCTGGCCCGCGCCGAGCAGAACCACTTTCTTGTCTTTCAGCGTACCTAGAATCTGGCGCGTGAGCTCGACGGCAGCATAAGGAATCGAAACGGCGGCGCTGCCAATGGCTGTCTCACGGCGCACGCGCTTGGAGACGGTGAGCGCCTTCTCCACGACGGCATCAAGAAACCGGCCGGTGGCGTCCACCTTCTGCGCCTGCTCCCAAGCCTCTTGCACCTGGAGAACAACTTGGGGCTCGCCGACGACCATCGAGTCAAGGCTGGATGCGACGCGGAAGATATGGCCGAGGGCGGCTTCATCCAGCAGGCGGTAGAAGTGCTTACACTCGCAGAGCTTGAGTCCATAATCGGCGCTGAGTAACCGCATCGCGGAGTTGGCGGCCAGAGTAACATCGGTGGCCCACAACCAGAATTCGGTGCGGTTGCAGGTCGCCATTACCATGACTTCTTCGATACCTTCAGCCCTGGAGAGCTGAACCAGCGCTTCGTAGCGCCGGCTTTCGGCGATCCAAAAGCGCTCACGCACTGCCACCGGGGCGGTGCGATAGTTCAGCCCGATGACCATAAGAGCGGGTTCCAAGAAGTTATCTCCTGCAGACCACCTAGGATAAAAGCACCTGAGATGCCAAAGGAGAATCTGGTCTTGCACCGCTATCCGCTGTTGTGTCAATCAGTTAGCGTAATATCGGGGGAGGGAAGCGGGGGGATGGGAAGGCTAGGTTGCGGCATATCACGCTGGGCGCGTGTGTTTTGGCCCCTGTTACATTTCGCCACATAGGAGCCGGAAGAAGGCTCGTAGCTCTTAGCTTTTGGCCTTTAGGTCGAACCCAAGAGCGCTTTCCTATGGCCTTTGGAGTAAGAAACTGGTTGGTGCCGGGAGCGTGCCGGTTAAGGCGCAACTTCCGCCGGAACTGTCTCCTTCTCCTTTACACCCTTAGTATGCGGCTGATAGACGCAGAACGGCTCCTCATCCAGATAATTGCCGGTGGCAGCAAAAGCGCGGGCGCGACAACCCATGCAAATGTTGCGGAATTCGCAGCAGCCGCATTTGCCCTGCAGGTTGTTGACGTCGCGCAGTTCATTAAATACCACCGAGTTCTCCCAGATCTCGGCAAAGGGCTGCTTCCTCAGATCTCCTGCCAAGGCTGGGAGGTATCCACAGGGGTATACCTCACCCTGATGAGAGATGAAACACACTGCGGTTCCGGCCAGGCATCCCTTGGTCATGGCGTTCATGTCGGAAGGATGCGATCCGGGATGCCCCACTGCCTTTCCAATGCCGTGAGGCTTCAGTTCGATGCCGGTTGAGCCGGGCATCGCCATTTCAGTAGGACCGATACCTGGCGAACCTTGCGCCGCTTGATGTACTGGCGGCGCCGCGTGAGCGGCCTCTGCCGCAGCCGCGGAACGGCCCTCGGCAGCCCGCCTTTGGCGAAGCACGCGGAAATAGTGTGGCGCACAAGTGGCCTTCATCTCGATGCCACCTTCGAGCGAGCGATCGTAGAACCAGTTCAGCATGCGTTCATACTCTTCGGGAGGAACCATCTGTTCGGCAGCGATGTCGACGCCGCAGCCGACCGGTACCAGCAGGAAGGTATGCAGGGCATCGGCTCCGAGGGACTTCGCCAGTTCGAGCACGTTCGGAAGCTGGTGGGCATTGTGGCGGGCGATGGTGGTATTGATCTGGACCGACATGCCCAGATTTTTCAAATTCCGGAATCCGGCAATGGCGGCGTCGAAGGCGCCGGGGATGCCGCGGAAAGTATCGTGGGTCAGCGCATCCGCACCGTCAAGGCTAATGGCGACGCGCTGCACGCCGCTGTCGACGATCATGCGGGCGACATGTTTCGTAACCAGGGTACCGTTGGTGGCGAGCGCCACGCGCAGGCCTTTGTCTGTGCCATAACGCGCCAACTGGAAAATATCGGAACGGAAGAGCGGCTCGCCGCCGCTCAGCACCAGAATGGGAGTTGACACGTCGGCGATCTGATCGATGATGTCGCACGCCGCCTGGGTAGAAAGGTCGGAGGGAGAACTCAGTTCCGTAGCCGTGGCTCGGCAATGGATGCAGCGGAGGTTGCACCCTTTGGTCAGCTCCCAGAAAATCAATCGGGGCTTGTTTTTGCCGTTTGGAATCGGATTGGAATGCTGCGCGTTGCCGTTGCCTGAAGCCATGTGCAATCCCTCCCTACTCGAACCCAGTTTTGTTCACCCACCCTCAACGCAACCATAGGAGAGATCGACTCCCCCAGCGGTGACTGACATCACCGGGAATTGTGATCTCGGTCACGAATGACAAACCTTTTTGAATGTTGGGCATGGGATGGGATCGGATCGGGGAGCGCTCTCTCGTAGCTGCCGAGGGCGAGACGCTCTCGGGACAGCGGGCAAGATGCCAGGCGCTACAGTATTCGTCAAGTGGCCACGGTACTAGTTGTGGTTGGCGAGGTCGCGCAGGGCCGCCGTGTTACGAATCACCAAGGTCGAGCCTTTGGACTGCACGATCTGGCGTTTCTTCATTTCCGCGAACAGGCGAGTAACTGTCTCTCGCGAAGTTCCGATCATCTGCGCGATTTCCTCATGCGTGAGTCTGAGCTTTAAACGGGGCTCCGCTTTGGTGCCGTCTCCGTTCTTGGAACTCCATTCCAAAAGCAGCTTAGCCAGTTTTTCTGCGGCGGAGTGGGACAGTCCGAGCGAGCCTGCTTCCTTACAGGCGTTATGATATTTTTCGCTTAACTGCTCGGCGACTTTGAAGCAGGCCTCCACATCATCCTTCAAAAAGCGAAGAAAATCATCGCGCTTGACGAAGTTGACCTGGCAGGGATCGATGGTCTCCGCTGTTACCTGGTAGGGTTTGCCGGAAATTGTGGCGCTCATTCCCAGCACCTCCCCGGGTTCGACCAGTTTCACAATGACGGTTCTGCCGCTGGGGGAATTGATGGAGAGCTTGACCCTGCCTTTGCAGAGCACAAAGATGCCGCGGGGCATCTGCCCTTCGACAAACAGCACAGCTTTCTGTGGATAGGCGGTCGCGTACTTGATACTTTCAAAAGCTTGCAGTGCGGTGGGAGGCAGATCGCAGAAACTGAAATTTGCGCGCAACTTGCAGGTAATGCAGCTTTCGACAATCTCCATTCCGTAGGGCGAGATCATGAACCAGCCTCCTGTAGCAACCTCGATGCCGGCTCGCTTGCGTGGGCCGTATGTTGCATAGTCCACGAGCCCGTTGAGTCGGCCTCGTCAAGCCCAGTGTCCGTCCGGGGTGGCACGCTTGGCTGTGCTGCGCAGCACATCCCGTTGTGATCTCCCTCACACCCAGGGCACGGTTGGTTACGGGTGTGTCTTTGAATCGAGAACGGCAAAAACCAAAGGTCGGATCGGGAAGCCTTGCGCAGAGGAATCGTGCGCAGTGAGTTGTCATGGGATCGCGTACAGGCCGCTGTCCGGCGGGCGTCCGTTTGACTGCGCTTAGGGCAGACTCCCACCCACCGCGCCGAGGGCGAGACGCCCCTTCGGCAAGCTCAGGGCAGGCTCTCAGGACAGCCGGGAAGGCTTGTCCTGAGCGAAGTCGAAGGATGCCGGCGCTACTCGTTTTCCACGTCGTAGAACGGCGGGTAAAGAGTTACTACCGCGAAAAAAAAGCAGGGGCACAAGCCGTGCTTGTGCCCCAACCGGAGCTGCGCCCGGCGCGCTGATGCCGGGACTGCCGATTACTTCGCTTGCAGAGTGTCGATGTAGTGGGTCAGGTTTGAGACACGCTGCTGTACCTCACCCTCGTGTCCACTGCTTAGAGTCCAAAACAAGGCGCCCCACACCGGCATGTCCTTGGAGCCGTGCGCCGGAGTAGTGGATTCGCCGCGGATGGAGGCCGTGACCTTCAGCGCGGGATACTTGCCACCGTTGTTCTTGCTCAGCAAGGAAAGGTCGGAGGGAGGGACCTTCAACGCGCTGGCCGCGGGACCGCCGCCTTTACCGTCGGTTCCATGGCAAACGGCGCAATAGGAGTTATACATATCCTTGCCGGATGCGGGCGACATGGCTTTGACCGGGACATGCTGGATGACTTTCTCTGGTTGGGCCTGCGGTTTGTCCTGCGCGCCGGCCATGCAGGCGCAGACGATCAGGGCGGTAAACAGCGAAATCAATTTTCTTATCGACATCGATCTGTTCTCCTTTCGAAGCGAAAACTTACTTTGATTAAACTCCAGTCGTGCAGAAGCTCAATACCCTGCGGCGCGTCCTGGGTTCGCCCCGCGGTCCGCTATCGCGTCGGGAGCTTCCATCCCCTGTCCTGGCGTACCAGAATGAGTGTGGATCTCGTCGGGTCTCCGTGATAGAAGTCGGCTTGATACTTATTGATCAGGGTTTGCCGTTCCCACATAGTAAAGCCTTTTACGAGGGGACCGCCAGCGTCAAACGTGTCTCCCAAGGCATTGGGCAGCCATTTCCAGTTGTAGGCCACGGTCGCTTGGTCTCCGGTGGTCTCTACGCCGGCTACGCCCAGCAGTTGCCGTTGAGCCACCGGAGCCTGAATTGTAAAGCTGCCATCCTTGGGCTCCGACTTCTTGAACCCCGGAAGACTGCTGAACAGACTCTCGCCTTCGGGCGTGAGCGACACTATCACGTTGCCCTTTGCGGGCTTCGCCAGTTTAACAATTCCCGCTTTTTGCAACAGCCGGTAATTAGGCTCCTTCACATCCTCGGCTGGCACCTGGCCCACGCTGAAGTGAATGGTGGGCGGGCCCAGTTTCTGAAGCGCCGCAGCGACTATCGGGGTGGCTTGCTCCGCCTTCAGAGGTGTCTTCGAGCGAACCTGGAATATTACGTAACCCACCGTGCCCACGATCAGAATCAGCAGACACACCATCAGTACCAGCGGTAAAAACGATGAGCGTCTTTCCATCTCAACTTCGGCTTCAAACATGGCAGCCCCCTTTTTGGAACAGCGGGAAATCAAGCAACACTATATTGTGGGTCTAGCGCTTCCCAATTGCTGTGATCAAAGGCATAAGCGGGTGTGTCGGGTATCACCATAGACAACCCCCTGCAACCTCAGGTCAGGCCAGCCAACCGGCGGCTCCGAGTGTGCGCTGCTTCACCAACATCTGTGACCGATATCACACCGGTCTGCCCATCATGCACCGCATAATCACTCCTAGGTTTGGGGCAGGTTCATACCACCTTAAACGTGGAGATGTCATGGCAAAAGGGCGTGTTTCCATCGTTGTTGAGCGCTGTAAAGCCTGCGGCTTCTGTGTGGAGTTTTGTCCGACCCACGTGCTCGCGCTTTCGTCGGCTTTCAATTCCAAGGGCTACCATCCGCCGCACGTGGTGCATCCAGACAAGTGCAGCGGTTGTGATTTGTGCGGGATGTATTGCCCCGATTTCGCCATTTACGCGACCAAGGTAACTCCTGCTGGCGGAGGTGACAAATAATGAAAGCTGATCTGCAAAAGGCTGACCCTCGCGGTGTGCTCACCGGCGTGCATTTCATGGATGGTGACCACGCCTGTTGCGAAGGTGCGCTGGCGGCTGGAAGCCGCTTCGCCGCCGGATATCCCATCACTCCTTCCACCGAAGTCGTGGAGCGCTTTGCCCAGCGTGTTCCGACCGTGGGTGGAACCTTTATCCAGATGGAGGACGAACTGGCCGCTTCCATCACCCTGCAGGGCGCGGTCTGGGGCGGAGCCAAGGCTTTTACCGTAACCTCCGGCCCCGGCTTCTCGCTCATGATGGAACACATTGGCTACGCCGCGATGACCGAAACGCCGTGCGTGTTCGTGGACGTACAGCGCGGAGGCCCGTCCACCGGCCTGCCCACGCTCCCGGCGCAAGCCGACATGATGCAGGCGAAATGGGGCTCGCATGGCGACTACGAAATCATCGCCCTGTGCCCCAATTCTCCGCAGGAGTGCTTCGATCTCACCATCAAAGCCTTCAACCTGGCCGAGGAATACCGCGTGCCGGTGATGTTCATGATGGACGAGGTTGTCGGCCACATGACCGAGAAGGTAGTCATTCCCCCGGCCGACCAGATCGAAGTGGTGCCGCGAAAACATACGCACAAGTCGGTGGAGGACTATCTCCCCTACGGCACCAACGGCGACCTGGTTCCGGAAATGGCGCATGCCGGAGAAGGTTACAACTTCCACGTTACCGGCTTGACCCATGATGAACGCGGCTATCCCAACATGACTCTGCCGACCCAGGACAAGCTGGTTCGGCGCCTGCAGAACAAGATTCTTCAAGCCGTCGACCGCATTGCCATGTTCGAGGAAGAGCAGATCGAAGGCGCGGATGTGGTGGTCGTCTCCTACGGAATCACTTCCCGCGTCGCGCAACGCGCAATCGAAGCGGCTCGCAAGAAGGGTTTGCGCGTTGGCAAGCTGCGCCTGATTACCGCCTGGCCTTTCCCCGAGAAAAAAATCAGGGAACTCGCGGCCCAAGTGAAAGCATTCGTTGTCCCCGAACTCAATCTGGGCCAGATGGTGCGTGAAGTGGAGCGATCCGCCGCCGGCCAGGCAAAGACATTCGCCGTCTCGCACGCAGGGGGCGGAGTGCACAATCCCGAAGACATCCTCAAGGTAATCGTGGAGGCCAGCCGATGACGGACTGCTTGAACACCGATCTTCTCAACAACGAGATCCCCGATCCGGGCGCGAATCCGGTCGAGCAATTTCTGCGCAGCGATCGCATCCCTCACATCTGGTGTCCGGGATGCGGCATCGGCACCACCGTGAACTCGTTCGCGCGCGCGCTCATTGAATCGAAAATCGATTTGGGATCGCTGGCCCTGGTCTCAGGTATCGGCTGTACCGGGCGCGTGGCGGGCTACGTCAAACTAGATTCTTTTCATACCACGCACGGCCGCGCCATTCCGTTTGCCACCGGGCTGAAGCTGGCAAACCCGAAGCTGAACGTGGTTGTCTATTCCGGGGATGGCGACCTTTCGGCCATCGGCGGCAATCATCTGATCCACGCTGCGCGCCGCAACATCGATCTGAAGGTCATCTGCGTGAACAATCTGATTTATGCGATGACCGGTGGCCAGACGGCGCCCACTACGCCGGATCACTCAACGACGTCGACGAACCCTTACGGCGTGTTCGAGCCGTCGTTCAACCTGCCGCACCTGGTCGAAGCGGCCGGGGCGGTGTACGTAGCGCGCTGGACTACGTTTCACGTCCGCCAGTTGTCGCGCTCCATCAGCGAGGCGTTCAAGAAGAAAGGCTTCTCTTTCATCGAAGTGATCTCGCCCTGCCCCACGCTGTATCAGCGGCGCAACAAGATGGGCGACGGTCTTGACGCCATGAAGTATTACAAAGAGAAAAGCAAAGTCCGGAACGGCGCGCCGACCAGCGAGGTCGGCATGACCATGACCGGAGAAATCGTCGTGGGCAAGTTCGTGGACCGCGAGCGCCCCGATTACCTGACGTTGATGAAATCACAATACACCGAATCACTGGGCGACAGATTCGTGGAACAACCGGAGATGGTATGCAGCTAACTGAAATTCGTATCGCGGGTTTTGGCGGCCAGGGAGTAATCCTCTCGGCCATAGTGCTGGGCAAGGCTGCCTCGATCTATCAAGGCGCATTCGCCACCATGACGCAAAACTTCGGACCGGAAGCCCGCGGCGGCGCCTGCAGCGCGCAGCTCGTGCTTTCGGATTCGCCTGTGCTGTATCCGTACGTCACCAAGCCGGACATCCTCATGGTCATGTCGCAGGAAGCCTATGTGCGCTTCGGCTCGGAGTTGAAAGATGGCGGCATCATGATTGTCGAGCAGGACATGGTGCGAGTTTCAGATCTCAGCAAGTCGATCAAGGTCTACAGCATTCCTGCCACCCGCATTGCCGAAGAACTAGGTAAGCGCATGGTGCTGAATTCGGTGATGGTGGGGTTCTTCACTGCCATTACTCGCCTATTGGAACCCGATGCCGTGCGCCAGGCCATCGCCGCTTCTGTCCCGCCGAACTTTAAGGAATTGAACCTGAAGGCCTTTGAAAGAGGGTGGGAGTACGGAAACAATGCTCTAACCACCACTCCGGACTCCGCTGACGCCGACTTGGAGACGCAGTACGCGCGGGAGTAGCTAGCGTTTCAGGAATCAGGCGTCCCCCAGCATTGTCATCCTGAGCGAAGCGAAGGACCTGCTTTTGCTGGAATGTCTCCATATCCTCCAATTTGGGCTGTTGCATTTCTCCACTTTGACTATTGCAAGATTAATCAGCGCCCCAATCGGCTTGTAAGTCACTGATTGTAAGCCAGAACTATGGCGGTTTGTTTCTAAACCCCTGCAAAACAACCTTCGGCCTGTTGCGATTTCCATCAAAGCACTGTTGCCAAATTCATCGCACGAACCCGCACCGAGAAATTACTTTTCCTCTATCTGCTTTGTTTCCCATGACATCGCCGCACGGAGCGTAAGTTGGCGCACCTTGGCATGGTGATTGCCTTTAGAAAAGTGCGTGAGTGGCTCGCTAGACGGCCCTCCGACGAGGTGACTTATGACAGTCCTACTGGTTCTCTTCTTCTTCGCAACCTTCTTACTGATTGATTATTTTCGCAGCCATCGCGCTATCGTGCAACCGGTGTTGCAGGTTGCCCCTTCCAAGCACGACGCGGTTGCGGCCCGCTTGCAGCCCGCGCTGGTAGGCGGCTTCGCCGTCCCAGAGAATCTGCGCTATCACCCGGGCCACACCTGGGCATTGAGCGAGAGCCCCAACCTGGTACGGGTCGGCATGGATGATTTTGCCTCCAAGCTGGCCGGCAAGGTGGACAGCATCAATCTGCCGCAACGCGGCCAGTGGATTCGCCAGGGCCAGAAGATGTGCACCCTGTATCGCGACGACTGCGCCGTTGATATGGTTTCGCCGATCGAAGGCAGCGTGTCAGACATCAACCAGGCCGTCATTAAGGATCCGAAGCTGGCGCTCAGCGATCCTTACGGAGAAGGCTGGCTGGTAACCGTGCAGGCTCCCGATGCCAAGACAAGTTTCAAGAACCTGTTCGGTGGCCCGCTCGCCCGCTGGTGGACGGAAGAGTCGGCCAGCCGCCTGCAACGCCGCATGCCGATGGCGATGGCGGGAGCCCTGGCTCAGGATGGTGGAGTCGCTATGAATGATCTCGCCGCCCACATCCCCGATCAGGAATGGCTGCCGCTGGCGAAAGAGTTCTTCCTGTCATAAGTCGAGCGAGGCGAACCACCTCGCCGAGAACACCGGCCGCCCGGGATTCCGGGCGGCCGATTTTTTGTGGGGGGTACAGAAGAAGAAAATCCCGTGCCATTTACTTTTGTGGAATCCCACTCTTGCGCAAAGAACGCGCAAGGATGGAGCCCCCAACACGGGAATAGTGTGAGAACGCCTTGATGCTTCGTAGGGGGGTAGGGGTCCTTCGACTGCGTGGCTGCT